>Ga0134122_10002731_pt1 | contig 13003 bp, 12 predicted proteins | sample KB302_FD_96461 | JGI IMG/M metagenome (GOLD analysis project Ga0134122, IMG submission 96461) | Terrestrial soil microbial communities without Nitrogen fertilizer from Kellogg Biological Station, Michigan, USA - KB3-0-2 | ecosystem: Environmental > Terrestrial > Soil > Unclassified ...
AAGAAGGAGCGCTGCTGGTATAGCGTACGAGAGTCTGTCGGCACGATGCCGACACCGATGACAATCGTCAAAATGATGATCACGCGATGCTCCGGCCTTGATCGCGTCAGATAAACTCCGAGTATTACAAGACCAATCAGGACAGCGAGCGCGAGGCCGCCTGCCGCAAGAGCGTTCAACTCGACGAGCGTTTTATAGAGCAGGAATGCCAACATCAGACCGGCGGCGAACAACGCAATGCGCACGGCTTGTTTTCGGTTCGTCAGTCCGTCGAGAACACCGGGGCGGGCCAATAACGAAATCACCAGTAGCAGCTTGAATTCGAGCACCGAGCTGAAGATCTGCGGGGCGATCAGCGCGGAGAAGATGCCGCCGATCACGCCACCAGCCGACATGCAAATGTAGAAATCCGTCAAGCTCTCGCTGCCGGGCCGGCGGAGGTAGAGTTCGCGGTGGCACATCAGCGCCGCGAGGACGTAGGCCAGGAGGGCGAACGCCACCGCTTCGATACGTGACATCAATAGGATGTGAGCGAGAATGGTGAGCGGCAAAACCGCGACGGCGAGGGCGTAGGGGAACGAAAGCTTGTCCTTGAAGACCATGATGAAGGTCGTGAGGTAGAGGACCAGCGGAACGACCCAAATGAATGGCGCGGAGCCGACGTCGGTGGTGACGTACGTCGTGACGGCAACCATAAGTCCCGAAGGAATGGCCGCCAGCGCGATCCATCCGGCGCGCCTTTGCCATGAAATTGGTTCGCGAATGGCAGCGGCGTTGAGACTTGTGTCGCTCGCCTTCGGCGAAGTTGCAGTCCCGCTGAATAGAACCGCGCCGCCGCACATTGCGATGGAGGCGATCAACGCGAAGAAGCCGAAGCTCCAAAGCGCCCCTTGCGACGTGAGCCCAAGCGTCGGTTCGAGCACAATCGGATAAGCCAGAAGCGCTAGAAGGCTTCCGAGATTGCTCGCCCCATAGAGAAAATAGGGATCGCTCGCATTCTTGTGCTCGGTCTTTGAGAACCAGGCCTGGAGCAACGGCGCATTTGCCGAGATGGCGAAAAACGGCAGTCCAACGCCGAGTCCCAGCACGCCGAGCAGCCAAAGATAAGCGTCTCCGGATGGCGGCTCTGCCATAGTGGCGGGAAGCCCTATTGGCAGAGCCAAGGCGGCGAGTGCCAGAACGACGACATGCGTAAGAACCGCGGTGCGCGGCTCAAGCCAACGGTTCAGGGCGTGGGCGTAGACGTAGCCTGCGAGCAGCACCGCCTGGAAGAAGCACATCGAAACGGCCCACACGGCCGGTGTTCCGCCGAGTGCCGGGAGCGCCATCTTGGCGAACATGGGCTGCACCGAAAATAGGAGCAGCGCCGAAAGAAACATTGTTGCCGCGAATGAGGCGACGAGGGCTCGAGAGGATGGTCGCCAAGCGCTGCGGCGGGCTTCGACGCCCTGCCAAAGGGCCGCGAGATGTTCCAAGCAACGATACCCCTGACGACAATGCGGTCGCAAGGTAGCTTCGATTGCTTAATGAGAGGCTAGCGGTGGAACTACAAAACTATCTTTTGAAATCGCCCGGCAACGCTCTGGTCGCGGGCCCTCAGCCGATCTCGTAGCTGTAGTTTTCGATGACCGTATTGGCGAGCAGCTCCTTGCACATTTGCTCGACGATCGAGCGGGCCTTGTCGGGATCGCTTTCTTTGAGATCGACCTCGATGTACTTGCCCTGCCGAACGTCGCCGACGCCGGATATTCCAAGGCCCTTGATGGCGCCTTCGATGGCCTTGCCCTGGGGATCGAGCACGCCGTTCTTTAAGGTGATCTTGATGCGGGCTTTCATGGCACCCTAGAGAGTGGGGACTTGGCTGAGTGGGATTGGGTTTCAGGGACTAGGTGCAGGAAGGGCCGTAGCACAATCCCAAATCCCTAGTCCCTAAGCACTCAATTCAGTTCGGCTTGCCGTTCGCCGGACCATTAACGGGATTCGATGCGACGAGCACCGGGCCCGAGCCGCGCGGACGCGGTGTCTCGGTCAAGACGCCGAGACGCCGGGCCACTTCCTGATAGGCCTCGAGCACACCGCCGAGATCGCGACGGAAACGGTCCTTGTCGAGCTTGTCGCCCGACTGGATGTCCCACAGGCGGCAACAATCGGGGCTTATCTCGTCGGCGAGCACGATGCGCACCTGCTCGTTATCGTAGAGACGGCCGAACTCGACCTTGAAGTCGACGAGCCGTATGCCGATGCCGAGGAAAAGCCCAACGAGGAAATCGTTGATCCTGAGCGCCATCTGCATGATCTCGTCGATCTCCTGCGGCGTTGCCCAGCCGAAGGCCGTGATGTGCTCCTCCGAAACCATCGGATCGTTCAGCTCGTCCTTCTTGTAATAGAATTCGATGATCGAACGCGGAAGTTGGGCGCCTTCCTCAAGGCCCAAGCGCGTCGACAGCGAGCCGGCGGCGACGTTGCGCACAACGACCTCAAGCGGCACGATCTCGACTTCGCGGATCAACTGCTCGCGCATGTTGAGACGCTTGATGAAGTGTGTCGGCACGCCGATTTCGCCGAGCTTCACGAAAACGTACTCGGAGATACGATTGTTCAGTACGCCTTTGCCTTCGATCAGCGCGTGTTTCTTGGCGTTGAACGCGGTTGCGTCGTCTTTGAAATGCTGGATAAGAGTGCCCGGCTCAGGACCCTCGTAGAGGACCTTGGCCTTGCCCTCGTAGATGCGCCGACGCTTGTTCATTCCCGGACCTCTGAGGATCAACAGATTGTTCTCACTCATTGCGATAGACCGATTTTCTCACGAGTTCTTCGTCAGACGCTGACGCCTTGATTTTCCAACGTGTTTTTCGCATGTCGGGAAAGGAGTCGCGCGCCTTTCGCGCTCGAAAGCCTTGGCGAGACTCTAGCCGAACGAGGGGGTCGGCACAATGTAGACCATGAGCCGCAGCGCGGCGTGGTAGAGCTTCGAAGCCAAGTGGTTGATTTGCCTCAAAGCCATGACGTACCGCTGCCGTTAACGCAGCCTAGGCGGTACCTGCAACTCGCGCTCAGCGCGCATAAAATGCCGATACACCTCGTGGTTGCGAGGTATCCGGAAGCACAACGAAGGGAGTGAAGGGCCATGACTACGTTCAACGAGCGCGAGAAGGGATTCGAAAAAAAATTCGCCTTCGACGCCGATCTCAAGTTCAGGGCGGAGAGCCGCCGTAACAAGGCCGTCGCAGAATGGGCTGGCGCCAAGCTCGGGCTCACCGGCGAAGCACTTGAGGCTTACATCAAAGACGTTCGTCGAGCCGACCTCGCCGAGAAAGGCGACGACGACGTCATCCGCAAAGTGCGCGCCGACCTTACGGCGAAAGGCATCAAAGTCGATGATCACGAGATCCGAACCGTAATGGGCGAAGCACTCGCGAAAGCTGTCCTCGAAATCGAGGCGGCGAAAGAATAAGCGGGTGCGCGGCGTCTGAGAGCCGCGCCGGGTATCAGCCGAGTTTCCTCAGAAACTTCCCAAACTCCAGAAGACCCTCCGGCCACGGCCCACGGCCGGAGGCGATGTTGATGTGGCCGCTTTCGCCTGCGTCGCTCAGCTCTGCGCCCCACTTGCTGGCGAGATGCTGGGCGCGCGCGTAGCTGCAATAGAGATCATTATTGGCAACGACGAGATGGGCCGGAAACGGCAGGCGCCGATCCGGCATCGTCTCGAATCCGCCCGGGCCCTTGTCGGGTGGCCAGCGCTTGCCTCCGGTATCGGGCCAGAACTGGGCGTAGTCGACGTCGGCGGGGGCAACGAGAAACGCTCCGATCACGCCGCTCCGCTTCAGTTTGTCGGCCGCATAGACGACGGCGGGCACGCCGAGGGAGTGGGCCACCGCGACGACCGGCTGCGTTGCGCCGCTGGCGAATTTCGCCATGCGATCGCCCCAGGCCTCGACGTCCGGGTTGTCCCAGTCTTCCTGGATCACGCGGCGCGCGGTTCTTAAGTTTCGTTCCCAGCGGCTCTGCCAGTGATCGGGACCGGAATCCTGCCAGCCGGGTACAATGAGGATATCGATTTCGGAAGTTTTCATCGGCGACGTGCTTAGCGGACGGTGGCGACCGAGGAAAGTACCCACGGCGCGACGCATTGGAACCAAGTTCCACCCCAGCGTATCGGCTCGAATTCAACGTGCACTTTGTCGACTTGGGAACCGCGAGAGCTGGCTGGCGTTGCTGGATAGGCAGAAGACTCACCCTCCAGGAGAACGCCCAAATGAAAATTGAAAACCTTGAAGATCTTTTCAATCACACGCTTGAAGACGTCTATTTCGCCGAAACGAAGCTGGTCAAGGCTCTTCCCAAGATGGCCAAAGCGTCTGATTCGCCAGCTCTCGCAAAGGCATTCATGGGACACCTCGAAGAGACGAAAGAGCACGTCACGCGCCTCGAACAGGTGTTCAAAATGCTCGAACGCAAGGCCAAGGCTACGGAGTGCCCGGCGATCAAAGGCATCCTGGAAGAGGGCGAGGAGTTGATGAAGGAGGTCAAGGACCCCGATACGCGCGACGCCGCGATGATCGGCGCCGGCCAGGCCGCCGAACATTACGAGATTACGCGCTATGGCACGCTGATCTCATGGGCGACGCTTCTCGGTCACAAGGACGTCGCCGCGATTTTAGATAAAACATTGAAAGAAGAATATGCCGCCGATGACAAGCTGACGAAGCTTGCCGAGAGCCGGCTCAATAAAGAAGCGGCGTAACCTCGCCCCCAGCACTCGCCTTCAGGGAAACCAGCACCAAGTCGTGCTGGTTTTTCCTTATTTTGGGCCGCCGAAGACACGGTTGAAGATCGTGTCGACGTGCTTCGTGTGATAGGCGAGATCGAACATTCCATCGAGATCGGCTGGGCGTATCTTTGCGGTGACGTCCTTGTCGGCCTTGAGTTCGGCGAGGAAGTCCTTGCCTTGCTCCCAGGCTTTCATGGCGTTGCGCTGGACAAGCGCGTAGGCGTCTTCTCTGCTCAGCCCGGCCTGCGTCAAAGCAAGAAGCACGCGCTGCGAATTATGGAGACCTGCGAGCTTATCGAGGTTCCTTCGCATGTTCTGCGGATAGACGACGAGCTTCTCGATGATGCCGGCAAGCCTGTTCAGCGCAAAATCGAGGGTCACCGTCGCATCCGGGCCGATCATCCGCTCGACGCTTGAATGCGAGATGTCGCGCTCGTGCCAAAGTGCGACGTTCTCCATCGCCGGAAGGGCGTAGGCGCGCACCATCCGCGCGAGACCCGTCACATTTTCGGAAAGCACCGGATTGCGCTTGTGCGGCATCGCCGAAGAGCCCTTCTGCCCGGGCGAGAAGTATTCTTCGGCTTCAAGAACCTCCGTCCGCTGCAAGTGCCGGATCTCGATCGCCAAGCGCTCCATGCTGGACGCGATGACACCGAGCGTCGCAAAATACATGGCGTGACGGTCGCGCGGGATAATCTGCGTCGAAACCGGCTCGGGAACCAGTCCCATCTTCTCGGCGACGTAGGCCTCGATGCGCGGATCGATATTTGCATACGTACCGACGGCGCCCGAGATGGCGCACGTCGCGACTTCTTTTCTTGCCGCCACCATGCGCTCGCGATTTCGCTGAAATTCCGCGTAGGCGTAGGCGAGCTTGATGCCGAACGTCGTCGGCTCGGCATGAATGCCGTGGCTGCGCCCGATCGTCAGCGTGTTCTTGTGTTCGAAGGCGCGGATTTTGAGTGCCGCTAGAAGGCGGTCGATGTCGGCGATCAACAGATCGGCGGCGCGGACAAGCTGAACGTTGAGGCACGTGTCGAGCACGTCCGACGACGTCATGCCTTGATGGATAAAACGGGCTTCAGGACCGACGTGCTCGGCAAGGTGCGTCAAAAAAGCAATCACGTCGTGCTTCGTGACCGCCTCGATCTCATCGATACGAGCGATGTCGAACGTTGCGGCCGAGCCTTTATCCCATATTTTTTTTGCTGCAGCCTTCGGAATGATGCCGATCTCGGCGCTCGCCGTGGCCGCATGCGCTTCAATTTCGAACCAGATGCGAAAGCGGGTTTCAGGTTCCCAAATACTGGTCATTTCGGCGCGAGAGTAACGGGGGATCATGCTGTCAAATCCTTGATGCGACGCGGGAGGCGTAGCAGAGGCCTATGCGTGCATCAATCAAAGTGCGTACTATTTTCGAGCGTTTGCTTTGAATGATTGTTGCCATGACGTGTGTTGCCACGCAGCTAACGCTTTGCAACAATTTGTGAAGTACGAAGACGATTGTTGCCAGTCTCTCGCCACGAACTGCGGCGCTAATATTCGCCTTGCCGCCGACGGCGTCTGTCCGTTTGTGAACGTTTATTCAGGGCAGTTAAGTCACACTTCAACAAATCGAGATTAGAGAGCCGTAATACCGCATTCTGTTGAGGGACCGGCGTGCTTAGATTGAAGAGGTCATCGAGTCGACAGCGATAGTTTCGGTCTGACGATCGCAGCAGTTGTCTACAAGGACCAAAGCGGGAGAAACGAAATCATGTCGCAACAGATGGGCAGCGGAGATCTCGCTGACCTGGTTCAGCAGATGGAGCAGTCGGAAGACGATCCTCGAAGATGCTACGTGCTGGTCAAGCAACGCATCAGCGAACTTCGTAGCTCGGGCCGAGATGTTCCGGACGAATTGTCGAAACTTGAAAGGCGAGTGTTGACGGAGTGCATGCTGGCCTCTCAGGGCCGCTGACCTCTCCAAGTCTCATATAACGTTGTGAGTGCCGTCGCAGAACGGCTCGTCATCGGTGGCTTTGCAGCCGCAGATATTAAAGGTGCCCGAACGGTCGGCCGTGAACTTCAGCGGCGTGATCGAGGTTCCCTGATGCGAGCCGTCGCAGAACGGCTGCTTTTTTGAACGCCCACAGCGGCAGTACCAATACTCCTGCCCTTCCGTCAGTTCGACCTGATACGGTCCTGTCTGGGCAACGACCGCTTCATCCGGCTCCGGCATTTATGATCTCCTCTTGAGCGTCGCCATTTGCAACGGCGCTCCCGGGCCAAGCCCGCTTCCACATTCTGAAAAATCGCTATCGGGTTTGCCTGTATCGGGCAAGTAGGGAGCCTATCGCCCCGCTGCGACCCCTTTTATTCGCAAGCGTACACAAGTTATCGGTGTCGCGGCCGTATTTGGCAGCGGAGTTGTGGACTTCTCCCAGAGGCTGGGCGAATGTTCGCCCTGTCGAGATGCCGCGGGGGAACTCGTGCTTAGCGGCGCGAGGCGCCGGCTCGAGGCGGCGAAGAACTCAGGCCCTCGCAGGCCACGATAACCGGGACGAGGGGAGCACACATATGTCCGATCTCTTTCGCAAGAAGCCCGTCGCATACGATGACGCCGATTTCGGATTGAAACGGTGTCTCAGCGCTCTCGACCTGACCCTTTTGGGGATCGGGGCCATCATCGGCACGGGCATCTTCGTATTGACAGGCGTTGCGGCCGCAACTCAATCAGGCCCCGCCGTCGTACTGTCTTTCATGGTCGCGGGCACGGCCTGCGCCTTCGCGGCGCTCGCCTACGCCGAACTCGCCTCCAGCGTCGGCGGCTGCGGTAGTGCGTACGGCTATAGCTATGCGGCCTTCGGCGAATTGATCGCCTGGATCATCGCTTGGGATCTGATCCTCGAATACGGTGTTTCGGTCGCAGCCGTCGCAAACGGTTGGTCAGGGTACTTCAACAATGCGCTGACAGCGATCGGCCTCGGGCTGCCGCTGGAGTTGACGAGAGGCCCGCTTTCGGGCGGCATCGTCAATTTGCCGGCCTTTTCGATCGTTCTGCTGTTGATGGTGATGCTGATCGTCGGCGTCAAGGAAAGCGCTCGCGTCAACGCCGTCATGGTCTGCGTCAAGCTTCTGGCGATCACCATTTTTCTGGCGGTCGCCATTTTCAACATCCATCCGGATAACTGGACCCCGTTCGCTCCGTTCGGCTGGTTCGAGCACACTGCCGACGGCAGACCCGTGGGAATTCTCGCCGGAGCTTCGCTCGTTTTCTTCGCCTACGTCGGCTTCGACGCGGTTTCAACGGCAGTCGAAGAAGCCCGGGATCCGCAGCGCGACGTCGCCAAGGGTATTCTGACCGCGCTGGCCTTCTGCACGATCATCTATGTCGTCGTTTCGGGCGTGCTGACCGGCATCGTGCATTATACGGAGCTGAACGTATCTTCGCCCGTTGCGTTCGCGCTGCAGAAAATCGGCTTCACTTGGGCGTCGGCGCTGGTTGCTACCGGCGTCATCGCGGGCCTGACGACCGTGATGCTCGTGCTTTACTATGCGTTGACGCGGATCATAACCAGCGTGTCACGCGACGGTCTGCTGCCGCCCTACTTTGCCGTGGTCAATGGCCGAACGCAGACACCGGTGCGCACAACGGTCATCACGGGTGCCATCATGGCGATCATGTCCGGCTTCCTGCCACTCGGCATTCTGGCCGAACTCGTCAATATCGGCACGCTGGCCGCGTTCGTCCTGGTCTGCGCCGGGGTGATTTCACTTAGAAAATCACACCCCGAGATGCACCGCCCCTTCAAGATGCCTGGCGGCATCATTCTACCGGTGCTCGGCGTACTGTCGTGCGGCGCGCTGATCCTGTTTCTGCCGTTTGAAACGCATCTCAGATTCATCGTCTGGCTTGCTGTCGGGCTGGTGATCTACTTTGCTTACTCGGTCAAGCGCAGCAAGCTTGCGATGGCATAATCCGCCTGACGCAAAAAGCTCATCGGCCGCAGACCGATGGGGATGGAAAAAGCAAATTCTCCGGCGTAGTCTCGCCGCCGATCTGACCGCCGGAGCATTTCGGCGGCCAGAATTACGAGGACTGAACTCAATGGACTGCGACAGTCGAAGTCGAACTTCGATGCCGCCGGCATCCGTCCCGATGACCTGATCTTCAGGCCCTCGGATGGCTGCGTGGGCGGCCATCAACGAAATAGGGCCTGGCACATGCTGCGCAGCTACACCCGAGACAATTCTCATCTCGTCATGGTTCAGGACGCAGGTCCTGCAAACCCTTCGACGACCGCTGCATCTCCCGCATCGGCCGTGTGGCTCGATCTCTACAATCCGGCCCCGGAGGATAACCGCTACGTCGAGCAGCTGCTTTCGATCGACCTGCCGACGCGAGAAGAAATGCAGGAAATCGAGGTTTCGGCCCGCCTCTATCAGGAGGACGGGGCAGAGTTCATGACGATCACATCGGCCTCGCTCCTCGAAAGCGACGAGCCGATCACGACGCCAATTACGTTCGTCTTGAAGGGCAACACGCTCGTGACCGTCCGGTATGCCGAGCCCAAGGCCTTTGCCAATTTCGTGGCGCGGGCGCAGAAGCCGAACGCCGTGCCCGTTGCCACCGGCGAGAACATTATGATGGGCCTCATAGAAGCGCTTCTCGACCGCATGGCCGACGCACTGGAGCGGGTCGGTACCGAAATCGACGCCGTCTCGCGTCTCGTCTTTCGCAAGGGAGCAAAGGATAAGCCCGGACCATCCAGCGATGATCTCCAAACTTCGATCGAGAGGATCGGGCAGAACGGCGATCTCTTGACCAAGGTGCGCGAAAGTCTCGTCAGCATCAATCGCGTCCTGACCTATCACACCAGTGTGGAGCAGCAGGATAAGAAGATGACGAAAGACGCCAAGATGCGGACGAAAATTCTGTATCGCGACGTCGTCGCTCTCACCGATCAGGCGACCTTCCTGTCGAGCAAGATCAATTTTTTACTCGATGCAACCCTCGGGCTGATCAACCTGCAGCAGAACCAGATCATCAAGATTTTCTCGGTGGCTGCGGTCGTATTTCTGCCGCCGACGCTCGTTGCATCCATCTACGGAATGAACTTCTCGGAAATTCCTGAACTCAAATGGGTGTTCGGCTATCCCTGGGCTCTCGGCTTGATGGTGGCCTCGGCCGTGCTGCCCTATTTTTATTTCAAGCGCCGCCACTGGCTGTAAAGCCGCCTCGGAGGGCCGCCCGAGCCCTTATCAGTCCTCGAGCAGACGCAACGCAGCTTCACCCGACGTTAGCGTTCCGGAGAGAACCGCGTCGGCCAGCGAATTGAGACCGCCCTCTTTGCCGGCCCTGATGCGATGCGCGACGATATCGGAAGCCGCCCGCGCAATCAGATAGCGCGCCCGCCGTCGGCGGCGGCTCAACGTTCCCTGTTCGACGACCCGTCGGCCAATCTCGTCCAGCGTTTCGATGAGCTTCGGCACGCCGTCGCCGTTGAGCGCCGTCGTTTTCAGCACAGGAACTTTCTCGGCAACCGTGGCTCGGATCGACAACGCCCCGATGAGTTGCTGCATCGTTTGCTCGACGCCCGGCCGGTCCCCCTTGTTGACGACGATCACATCGGCGATTTCGAGCAGCCCCGACTTCATCGCCTGAATGTCGTCGCCGAGCCCGGGCGCTGAAACCACGACGCGGATGTCTGCGACTTCCGCCACATCGATTTCATTCTGGCCGGTGCCGACAGTCTCGAGCAGCACGATATCGAAACCGGCCCCGTCGAGAGCGTCGATGATCCGCACGGCAGCTGGCGACAGGCCGCCGAGATAGCCGCGCGAGGCGAGCGACCTGACGAAGACGCCGTCGTCATCGAGCGCCGCGGTCATACGGATGCGATCGCCGAGGATGGCGCCGCCTGAAATGGGGCTCGAAGGATCAACCGCGATGACGCCGACGGTGCGGCCATGCTTTCTCAGATGCGTGATCGCGGCGTTGACCAGCGTCGACTTGCCGGCGCCCGGCGGGCCGGTGAAGCCGACGACGAGGGCGTGGCCGAGGTACGGCTGCAAAGCCTGCAACAGCGCCGGCGCGGCAGCCGAGAGGCGCTCGAGTTCGGTGATCGCGCTCGCGATGGCGCGCCGCTCTCCGGCCCGCATGCGCTCGACGGCACGCGGAATATCCGCAGCATCGATACGCGCAACGGGCGGAGGTGGGGATGCGGTCGTCTTGGTCATGATCGCTGATAGGCGGGAAGACGCCTGAGCGCAACCAGTCGCGATGGCTCGCGCCCGCGCGATCGCCAATCAAGCCCGCAGTAATCCATGCTGGTCTTCGCCGATGCCGTGTGTGAAAAGGCTGCCGGGGCATGGCAGGGTACGGAGTATCGGGGGTGTCGAGACGGTATGGGGGGATCGCCTCGCCGACGCAGAGTTCTGCGCGGACCTACCGTCGCGATATCGACGGTCTGCGCGCCGTCGCGATTCTGGGGGTTTTGGCCTATCACTTTAGGCTTGGTGGCGTCACCGGCGGCTACGGAGGCGTCGACGTCTTTTTCGTAATCTCGGGATTTCTAATCGCCGGCATCATCAAATCTGAACTTGATGCCGGATCGTTTTCGATCGCGGGTTTTTATGTCCGCCGCATCCGCAGAATTCTGCCGGCGCTGACGGTTTGCGCGCTGACGACTACGATCTTTGCGGCCCTCGTACTCTTTCCCTCTGATTTCAAGGCGTTCGGCAAGAGTTTGCGCGGCGTCGCGACCTCAACCTCGAATTATTACTTTATGCGGCAGGCGGCTGACTATTTCGGCGGCGGCTCAGCCGAAAATCCTACCCTTCACACCTGGTCACTCAGTGTCGAAGAGCAGTTCTATGTAGTCTTACCATTATTGCTGTTAGTCCTGTTCCGGTTTGGCCGCAGAGGCACCTTGCCGGTCATGGGTTTCTTTGCTGTAGCCTCGCTGCTATTCAGCATCCGGGGCGTCGAGTTCACTCCCCAACAAGCATTCTTCTCAACACCCGGGCGCGCTTGGGAACTGCTCATAGGCGCGCTTCTCGCCTTCGGAGCGATACCGCACATCACTGGCCGACCGCTGAGAGAGATTGCGGCGGTCATCGGGGCATTGATGATCGCGTTAGGCTATTTTTTTTATACGGCCGCAACTCCGTTTCCTGGTTTGGCGGCGCTTCCGTTTTGTTTGGGCGCGGTCCTGATCATCCACTCCGGTAACGCTTCACCACCGACCGCGACTGCACGTCTGTTGTCTTCGCCGCCTGCCGTCTGGCTTGGGCTAATCTCCTATTCGGTTTACCTGTGGCATTGGCCAGTGCTCGCCTTGTCTCGATACCGATTTCCAGAATCTTTAGGCGCAGATGCGCCCCACAAAGTTTATGTGGAAATCATTTTGGCGTGCGCAAGTCTCGCGCTGGGCTTCCTATCGTGGCAGTTCGTCGAGAAGCCATTTCGGCATATCCGGACAGCATCGTCACGGACATCCGTATTTGCTGGAGGATTGCTGGCGTTGGTAGCAATGGCCGCGATCTCTTACGCAATTATAATGCGACCCAATTGGTTTCAGCGGTGGTCTCCGGACATTGACGCAATGACAGCGACGGGAAGAAATCTCCAGCCCGCTGCAGCATTCGGACCTCCAGTAACAAGCTCCGTCGGATTGGGTCCCGCGGCATATCAAATGGGTTCCGGCGATACGTCAATTGACACGGTATTGTGGGGCGATAGCCATGCCTTGGCACTCTTACCGGGCCTTGACGCCTATCTCAAAAAATCCGGACGGCGAGTCATCGTCGCGCCACATCCAGATTGTCCCCCGCTACTGACCGTCCTTTTCTACGACAGCGGAGCGGGCGCTTCATGTCGTGGGCTCAACAACGCGACGATCGCTATTGCGTTCGGAGCCGACATCAAGCGCGTTATTCTGGCGGCACGGTGGGCGGCGATCGCCGATAACGTGCGATCCGATAACGAGGGCAAAGCGGTGCTCGGGCGAGGCAGAGGCGGTGACGAAGGCGCGGTCTTCTCCGCTGTTTTGGAAGCTACGGTCAGGCGCATTGTCGAACACGGAAAGGAGGTCGTGATCATAGGCCCCGTTCCCGAACAGCAATTTGATGTTTCAACTGCTGTGGCGCGCCATGTGGCTTGGGGACAACCGTTACCTCGCGAGCCAACCCTCAGCGCGTTTTTGCTGCGGCAAGACCACGTCCTTCCGGTGTTTGTCAGGCTTGCTA
>Ga0134122_10002732_pt1 | contig 13002 bp, 14 predicted proteins | sample KB302_FD_96461 | JGI IMG/M metagenome (GOLD analysis project Ga0134122, IMG submission 96461) | Terrestrial soil microbial communities without Nitrogen fertilizer from Kellogg Biological Station, Michigan, USA - KB3-0-2 | ecosystem: Environmental > Terrestrial > Soil > Unclassified ...
CGGCGAGGCCGACGTCCTGGCGGCCGGCGCGGAGCGCCTGTGGAGCCAGCTGGGCGCGCGCCCCCAGTAAGGGCTTCTCCAGGACCGACTTGAAGCGGCCGTCGTGAGCCTGCCAGCGCATGGGCGAGGCCCGAGCGTCCGCAGACGAAGCGGCGGCGATCCGGGGCTCGCATCGACGCCCTCCCGGTCTAGATCGCGCCCGCCCCCACGTACGCCAGGTAGTGGAACCCGTGCTCGGTCTCCTCCAGCCAGAAGGAGAGCCGGGCGCGGGTGAGCGCCGCGTCGATCGCCGCGTCCTCGAACGGCAGCACCAGCTCCAGCACCCTCCCCTCCCGCGCCGACCGCAGCGCCTCGTCCAGCAACCCATCCAGCGGTAGCCCCAACTCCAGTCCGCCGCCGACGTCGCACAGCTCCAGCGGCCACGCCCGCAGCAGGTCCACCCGCGGGCTTCCCCGCAGCAAACGCCGGCGCACGGCACGCTGGATGCTCATGGGCGCTACCTGGACAACCGCGCCGCCATCCAGCGCATCACGTCCAGCGCGCTCACCATCCCCACCACCGCCCCGTCGCGCGACACCACCGGCACGCGGTGGACGGCCCGATGCGCCATCTCCACCGCCGCGTCCGCCACCAACGCCTCCTCCCGCACGGAGAACACGGAGGGCGTCATGATGTCCCCCGCGGTGAGGGCCCCCTCGGGGTTCGAGCGCCGGCCCACGCGGTTCCGCTCCACCGCCTCGCGCGCGAAGAAGGGCAGCAGCTCGTCCTCCTCGTCCTCGATCTGGTCGTACTGCTCGCGCAGCAGGTCGGTGATCGACACCATCCCCACCGGCCGGCCCGCCGCGTCCACCACCGGCGCGCCGCTGATCCCGTGCTCCACCAGCACCATCAGCACCGCCCGCACCGGCAGCGTCGTCCGCACGCAGATCACCCGCCGCGTCATCAGCGCCGACACGCACGCCCCCATCTGGAGCGCGTCGCCCTCGCGTGCCTCCCGCCCGGGCGGCGGCGGCATCGCGCACACCACCTCCGAGCGGCGACCGGTCGGATCGAACGTCACCCGTTCGCGCCTCGTGCACGAACGGCACGTCCCCACGCCCACCGACCCGCCTTCGACGGTGCACCACACCGTGTGATGCACCTCCTCCGCGCCCCCGGGCCCGACGATGCGCTGCTCGCGCATGGGTGTGGTCACAGCGTCCGGATGGGTTGCCATGGGCCCTGGCCACTTCAAGGGCCATGCCGCGCGCCCGCGAGCGCTGCGAACCCTCCCCACCGCAAGGCGTGCGCACCCGCCGCCGCCGAAACGCAGCTCTTGCGGGCCCCGTGCCCCCGCGTCCCCAGGGCGCGATTGGCACCCCGCTTGCGACTGGCGGGTTCCCCGGCGCGGCCCCGTTGGCTAGGGTCGCCCCCGGAAATGGCCGAGACCTTGTTCGAGGAGCTCAAGCGCTACGTCGGCTTCGCCGGCGAGGATGAGGCGGCGCTGCGCGCCATCTACCCCCTCGCCCACCCGGAGTTCGCCCGCATCGCCGCGGTCTTCTACCAGCGCATCCTCGACCACGACGGCGCGCGCCAGGCGCTGGAGGGTGGCGAGAGCGCGGTGGGCCGGCTGAAGATCACGCTGGTGGCGTGGATGGACTCGCTGCTCCAGGGTCCCTGGGACGAGGCGTACTACGAGCGCCGCGCGCGCATCGGCCGGGTGCACGTCCGGATCGCCCTCCCCCAGCAGTATATGTTCGGGGCGATGAACGTGCTCCGCCAGGAGCTGAACGAGGTCCTGGACCGGAAGCTCCTCAGCCAGCCGGATATGCTGCGCTCCGCCCGCCTGGCGCTCGGAAAGATCCTCGACCTCGAGCTGGCGATCATGCTCCACACCTACCGGGAGGACCTGCTCGCCCAGCAGTCGCGGGTGGAGCGCCTGTCCACCTTCGGCCAGCTGATCGGCTCCATTGGCCACGAGCTGCGCAACCCGCTCAGCGTGATCGAGACCTCCCTCTACATCATCAAGGGCCGCACCGAGGCCGACGAGCGCGCCCAGAAGCACGTCACCCGCATCGGCGAGCAGCTGGGCATCGCCAACGACATCATCACCAAGCTGCTGGACATGATCCGGGACCGGCCGCTCCAGCGGTCGCCGGTGGACCTGAAGGAGCTGGTGCACGCCGCGGCGGAGTCGGTGAAGCGGCCGCCGGAGGTGGCGCTCGACTTCGCCGGGCTGGAGGGCCTCCCCGAGGTGGCGGGCGATCCGGTCCAGCTCCGGCAGGTGCTGGTCAACCTGGTGGACAACGCCGTCCACGCCGCCTCGCCGGCGGGCCGGGTGCGGGTCACCGGGTCCACGGGCGAGGGCCAGGTCATCCTCACCGTGGAGGACAGCGGCAAGGGCGTGGACGAATCCATCCGCGCCCGCCTGTTCGAGCCGCTGATCACCACCAAGGCCAAGGGCATCGGCCTGGGGCTGGCGCTGGTGAAGCGGATCGTGGAGCGGCACGGCGGGACGATGGGGTACCAGCGGTCCTCGCTGGGGGGCGCGGCGTTCTCGATGCGGCTGCCGTTTGGAGGATGACGTGGGGAAGTACCTCTTGGTCGACGACAACGAGGCCTTCGCGGAGAACGTCGCCGAGATCCTGCGCGACGACGGCCACGAGGTGGTCACCTCGTCCGCGGGCGAGGACGCCCTCCGGCGCGTGAGGCAGGACCGCTTCGACGTCCTGATCACCGACATGAAGATGCCCAACATGGGCGGGGCCCGCCTGGTGCACGAGCTGCGGCGCGTGGACCCAGGCATGCCGGTGATCGTGATCACCGCCTACAGCGGCGACGAGGACCTCAAGATCGCCCGCGCCGAGGGGCTGCTGGCCATCCTCTCCAAGCCTCCCAACCTCCCCCGCCTGCGGGAGCTGCTGGCCGTGGCCCGGCGCGACGGGCTGGTGGCGCTGATCGAGGACGACGAGGCCCTCTCCGACAACCTGAGCGAGGTGTTCCGCGCCCGCGGCTTCACCGCGGTGCAGGCGGCCAGCGTGCTGGAGGCGGAGAAGATGCCCTCGGTGCGCCCGTTCGTGGCGGTGACGGACCTGCGCGTCCCGGGCGGCCCGGACGGCGAGGCGATGCGGCGGCTGGTGATGCGCTACCCCGGCCTGCCGGTGGTGGTGATCACCGGCCACTCGGACGTCGTCCCGCCGAGGGAGAACGCCGGCCTGTTCCGCAAGCCGTTCGACCCCGCCCTCCTGTTGGCGCGCCTGGAGGAGCTGCACCGCGAACGCCCGCGCCCAGGGACCGCCTGATGGTGGTGGACCCGGGCATCCCGCGCGTCCTGGTGGTCGACGACAACCACGACTTCGCCGACAACCTCCAGGAGATCCTCAGCGCCGAGGGCTACGCGGTGGCGGTGGCGCCCAGCTGCGCGGCGGCCCGCGAGGCCGCCCGGGAGGGCGCGGACCTGGCGCTGGTCGATCTCCGCCTCCCGGACGGCGACGGCATCGCGCTGGCCTCGGAGCTGAAGGCCGCCCTCCCCGACCTGGAGGTGATCCTCCTCACCGGCCACGCCACGCTGGAGTCCGCGGCGGCGGCGGTGCGCGCGGGGGCGGCCGCCTACCTGCTCAAGCCGTACGCCACCCCGGAGCTGCTGGCCACGGTGGAGCAGGCGATGCGGCAGGTGCGCCTGCAGACCGAGAAGCGCGAGCTGGCCCGCCGCGCCCAGGTGGCCGAGAAGCTGGCGGCGGTGGGGACGATGACCGCCGGCCTCTCGCACGAGATCCGCAACCCGCTCAACGCGGCGGCGCTGCAGCTCACCGTGCTGGAGCGGCGGGTCAAGAAGCTCCCCCAGGACCAGCAGCAGCCGCTGATGGAACCGCTGACCCTGGTGCGCGACGAGATCCGCCGGCTGGACCACGTGCTGGAGGACTTCCTCCAGTTCGCGCGCCCGGTGCAGCTGGTCCCGCGGCCGGTGGACGTCGCCGCGCTGGTGCGCGCGGTGGGCCGCCTCTACGCCGAGGACGCCCGCGCCCGGAAGATCGACCTGCGGCTGGAGGCGCCGGAGCTGCCGCCCGTCGCCGGCGAGGAGGGCCGGCTCAAGCAGGTGCTGGTCAACCTCACCCTGAACGCGCTCGACGCCACGCCCTCCGGGGGCTGGGTGAGGCTCTCCGCGCGGCGGGTGGGCCCCGACCAGGTGGAGCTGAGGGTGGAGGACGGCGGGCGCGGCATCCCGGAGGAGATCCTCCCCCGCATCTTCGAGCCGTTCTTCACCACCAAGGCGCAGGGCTCCGGCCTCGGGCTCCCCATCGTCCACACCATCGTCACGCAGCACGGGGGGACGATCCGCGCCAGCAACGCGCCGGGCGCCGGGGCGCAGTTCGTCATCCGCCTCCCGCTGACCCAGCCCCGGCTTACGACGGGGTGATCCCCTCGCCCTCGCCGTCCTCGTCCTCGGCCCCCTCGTGGTCGGCGCGCGGCCCGCGCCCCCCGGTGCCGTACTCCTTGAGCCGGTACTGGATCTTCCGCACCGAGATGCCCAGCACCTCCGCGGCGCGCGCGGTGGAGCCGCTCACCATCTCCAGCGTCTTCAAGATCGCCTCGCGCTCGATCTCGTAGAGGGTGGCGCCGGGGATGAGCGCGCCCGGCGTCCGGCTGGCGCGCGGCCCGCGCAGGGTGGGCGGGAGGTCGTCCGCGGTCAGCTCGGCGCCCTGGGACAGCACCACCGCGCGCTCCACCACGTTCTCCAGCTCGCGCACGTTGCCCGGCCAGCCGTGGGCCAGGAGCGCGTTGAGCGTGCCCGGCGCCAGCCCGGTCACCGACTTGCCGTAGGCGGCGGCGTACTTCTCCACGAAGTGGCTCACCAGCGCCGGGATGTCCCCCTTGCGCTCGCGCAAGGGCGGCAGCGTCACCGCCACCACGTTGAGCCGGTAGTAGAGGTCCTCGCGGAACTTGCCCGCCTTCACCTCCGCCGCCAGGTCGCGGTTGGTGGCCGCCACCAGCCGCACGTCCACCTTCAGCGTCTGGGTGCCGCCCACCCGCTCGAACTCCTTGGTCTGCAGCACGCGCAGGAGCTTGATCTGCAGCGAAGGCGTGATCTCGCCGATCTCGTCCAGGAACAGGGTGCCGCCGTCGGCCAGCTCGAAGCGGCCCTCGCGCCGCCCCACCGCGCCGGTGAAGGAGCCGCGCTCGTGGCCGAACAGCTCGCTCTCCAGCAGCGTCTCCGAGAGCGCGGCGCAGTTCACCTTGATGAACGGCTTGTCCTTGCGCGGCGACTCCTCGTGGATGGCCTGGGCGATCAGCTCCTTGCCGGTGCCGGACTCGCCCAGGATGAGCACCGTGGCCTTGGTGGGCGCGGTGCGCTTGACCACGTCGAACACCGCGTGCAGCTGGGCCGATTCGCCGATGATGGCGGGGAAGCGGTAGCGCTCCCGCACCCGCTCCCGCAAGTGCTCCGCCTCCCGCTGCAGGCGCCGCTTCTCCAGCGCCTTCTCCAGCACCACCAGGACCGCGTTCACGTCCAAAGGCTTGGTGAGGAAGTTCTCCGCCCCCGCGCGCATCGCCTCCACCGCGGCCTCGATGCTGGCGAAGGCGGTCATGATGATGAAGATGGCCTCGCTCTGCTGCTCCCTCGCCTTCTTCACCAGCGCGATGCCGTCCAGCTTGGGCATCCGCACGTCCGCCAGCACCACGTCCGGGGAGAAGCTGGCCAGCCGCTCCAGCGCCTCCTCGCCGTCCGCCGCCTCCGCGACCTCGTACTTCTCCTCCTGCAGGATGGTGCGGAGGGCCTCGCGAGCGTTCTGCTCGTCGTCCACCACCAGGATTCGCTCTTTCGTCGCCATGTGGGATCACCGTAGCAAAAGGGTTGCCGCGCGGACCCTGCGGGATGGGTGCTGATCCGGCGCAAGCGTTGCGCGCCGGGTCACTGGCGACGTGCCCGTCGCAAGGATTGCGTCGCCGGCCCACGCCGCGCAGGCGCACCAGGGGGCCGGCCCGGCGGGCGGCCGGCGGCATGTGGGTTGCTCAGGTGTGGGGTGAAGGGAGGCATCCCATGGTCATTCTGTGGGGGACGGCACCCGCGGGCGCTCCGGGCTGACCGGGTCGCTGATGGGGTTCCGCGTCTCAGGCGCTGGCCGCCGCCGCCGCGGCCGGTGCTGCTGGCGAAGGCGGCGCAGGAGTGATTCGGAGGGTCGAACGATGAAGCGCATCCTGGTGGGGTTCGACGGATCGGACCAGTCGCGGCGCGCGGCGCGGCTGGGGGCGGAGATGGCGTCCGCCACGGGGGCGGCGGTCACGCTCACCGAGGTGGTCCCGCAGCTGCTCATCCCCGGCGACGCCGCCGGGATGATGACCGCGGAGCTGATGGCGCGCGATCACCAGCTGGCCGCGGAGCACCTCACCGCCGCCGCGGCGGAGCTGCGCGCCGGCGGCCGGCCGCTGGAGGTGACGACCGAGGTGCTGGAGGGATCGCCGCCCGCCGAGATGGCGCGCGCCGCCAACGAGGATCCGGAGGTGGAGCTGGTGATCGTCGGCCGGAGCGGCAAGGGCGCCATCCAGCGCGCCATCCTCGGCAGCGTGGCCAGCCGCCTGGCGCACGCCTGCACCAAGCCGGTGATGATCGTCTGACGCGCCCGGCGCGGAGCCTCAGTGCGGCGCGGCGAGGGCCGGCATCTCGATCTCCTCCTGCTGCGCCACCTCCACCCGGTTCCGCCCCGCGGCCTTGGCGCGGTAGAGCGCCAGGTCCGCCTGGCGCACCAGGTCCTCGGTCCCGCCGTCCGGCTCGCGCACCGCCAGGCCCAGTGACCCGGTGAGGACCACCTCGCGCCCCTCGCCCACCTGCAACGGCGTGCGCTCCAGCGCGCGGCGGACGCGTTCGGCGACGCGGCGGGCTTCCTCCTCGCGCGCGCCCGGGCAGAGCACCGCGAACTCCTCGCCGCCCACCCGGCACGCCACGTCGCACGAGCGCACCGAACCGGTGATCAGCCGCGCCACGTGCGCCAGCGCGTCGTCCCCCACAGGGTGCCCGTAGGTATCGTTCACACCCTTGAAGTGGTCCAGGTCCAGCATGAGCAGCGAGAGCGGCTGCTCGGCGCGGTCGGCCCGCGCGCACTCCTCGCGAAGCCGCTCCTGGAAGTAACGGCGGTTGCGCAGGCCGGTGAGCGGATCGGTGGTGGCCAGCTCCTGGTAGCGCCGGTTCACCTCCTCCAGCCGCACCGCGCGTACGCGCGCTCGATCCAGCGCGTCCCCCAGGAACGCAGCCGCGGCGGTCATGACCACCATCGGCGAGACGATGAGGTAGGCGTACAGCATCGGCGAGTGGAACGTGGGGAGACCCAGGCGCGCCAGGGCGTACCAACCGGCGGGCGCACCCAGAGAGAGGACCGCCCCGCCGAGGGCGATCCATCCGGCAAGTGGGGTGAAGTGGCGGGTAGAAGGAGACATGTCCGACCCTGAGCGTGTGCGAACCGCATGCCGCGCCCAGGCGAGGTCCGGTTTCACGCCCGGGCGAGGATCTCGTCCTCGAGCAGCGTCTCCAGCGCCAGCCCCAACTCGCCGTAGAACCCATCCGCCTTGCGGAGTTGGCCGGCGAGCGTGGCCAGGCACATCCCCGCGTGTGAGGAGAGGTAGCGGCGCTCCAGCGTGCCCAGCCGCCGTGCTTCCTGCGCATCGCCATGCACGGCGGCGTCGGCGGCGCGCTGATTCAGCGCCGCGAGCACCTCCAACTCCCGGACCTTGTCCGCGGATGGTCTCAGGCCGACGGCGGCGTAGGCGGCATCGGGCACAGAGGAGTAGGAGGGCTCGCAGGCCAGGTCCACGGAGCCGGCGATCAATCGATCGCGGTACTCGCGGCGCGCCGACATGAGGTCCGGCGCGGCGGCGAGCTCCCGGAGGACGTCGAGCGGGCGCGCGCCGGCCGCGGGGGCGCCGAGCGGGTGGCGCGAGAGCACGGCGCGGAGCACGAGCAGGTCGTCGTGGGCGGGTGGCTGGCGCAGCAGCCGGCCGACGGCGGCGTAGAGGTCGGCCCGGATGCGGTACCGCTCGGCGATCTCTTCCAGCCCCGAGGTCATGCGGCACCTCAATCCAACCTGCGTGCCAAGCGTCGATGCGTGCTCGGCGGGCGCGGCGGTGGTGCAAGCGCTGCGCTCCCCTCCTCTCCCGCGCACCCACTGCGCGCCGGAGGACCCTCCTGGAAGCGGCGAGGCCCCGGCACCAAGCCTGCATTCCCCCTCCCTGCCGGTTTCCAAGACCTTCGAGGTGAATCTCATGGAGCTCGCGCTTTGGTGTTTGTTCCTGGCGGCCTTGCTGTCCACCGTGCTGGCGACCATCGGAGTCGGGGGATGGCCGCGCCACACCTGAGAGCGCTCGCCGCGTTCTGTCTCCCCCTGGCTGCGTCGGCGGTCTCGGCGGCTCCCGGCCCGGCGTCGGTGGTCGACGCGATGCCCCCGGCCACGGTGGAGGCGTTGTTCCTCGAGCCGCTGCAGCGGATGGACCCGGCGATGGCCGGGCTCTCCGCCGCGTTGGGCCGGTCCCCGTCCGGGCCGCCGCGCGACGTGCTGTCGTTGCTGGGCGACGAGGACCGGCTCGGGCTGCGCTGACCGCTGGACGAACCGCGGGCGGGCACTACAGTGAGCGGCCATGCTCGGCGCTCGGTGGATGCTGGGACTGGTTGCGGCGCTCGCGGCCCAGGCGGCCTGGGCCGGGGCGGACGGCGGCGTCGGAGAAGAGACGCTGGCCCCGCTGATCGAGGACGGCTCCGGACAGCCGCCCGCCAACCCCGGGGCGACGCCCGGCGCTCCGCCCGGCCCCGGCCGGCCGGCCACGCCCTCCGCGGAGCCGGACGACACGGTGATGGTGCAGGTGCCGACGCGCGGGGCCGTGCCGATGGAGTGGGCGCCGTCGGTGGTCACCGTGCTGGGGCGCGAGGACATCCAGTCGCTGGGGTACCGGTCGCTCAAGGAGGCGCTGCGCAACGCCCTGGGGTTCGACGTCAACGACGACGGCGCCTGGGTGGACATCGGCACGCGCGGGCTGAACGCCAGCGGGACGCACGGCGGGATGCTGCGGGTGATGGTGGACGGCCACGACATGGCCTGGCGGCAGCTCGGGTGGAACCTGGTGGACCGGAGCTGGGCGGACCTGGACGACGTGGACCGGATCGAGATCGTCCGCGGGCCCACCGCGGCGGTGTGGGGGAGCGGCGGCGTGGGCGGGGCGATCAACGTCGTCACCCGCGACTGGACGAAGCTCAAGGGCGCCGAGGGGACCTTCGGCGTCACCGGCGCGCTGGACGGGCAGTTCGCCTCCGCGCGCGTGGGCGGCGTGGTGGGCGACGTCTCGCTGTACGGATCCTTCTCCTACGCCGCGGACGACGCGGACCCGGCGCTGCCGCCGCTGCGCGAGTTCCTGCTGCTCTCCCCCACCACCCAGGTGCGCGTCGCCGGCGAGCGGCAGGAGGCCGCCACCGTGAACCTCAAGGCGCGGTGGCGGGACTTCGAGGGAACGCTGTGGCACGGGAGGTCCGACCTGGGGTCGCCGCTGTTCCCGCTGAGCGAGCTGGGCGGCGACGACACGCGGCTGGTGAGCGACCGCACCGTGGCGCGCCTGGCCTGGTCGCGCGAGCTGCTGCCGGCGTTGAAGGTGCGCGGGGAGCTGGCGCTGGACCAGATCGCCTTCGACCCGGCCACGGTCTACGAGAACCAGCCGGGGGAGCCGCTCCCCGGAGACCCGGGCGTCGACGTGGCGGGCCACTTCCTGCGGAAGATCGTCGCCTTCGACCGGCGCACGGAGGGGCACGCGGAGGTGCGGTACGCGTTCAGCGACATCATCCGCGCGGCGGGCGGGCTGGACGTGGAGTGGCTGAGCGCGGTGCAGTCCTACTTCCCGGAGCTGTACGCGGCGGAGGGGCTGGTGGAGCCGCGGCTCGCGGACCTGCACCTGGGCGCGTGGGCCGACGCGCAGTTCCACGTGTTCGAGATGATGGAGCTGAGCGCGTCCGCCCGGTACGAGTTGGACCAGCTCTCCGGGTCCACGGTGACGCCGCGGGCGGCGGCGGTGCTGCACCTGCCGGCGGACGTGTACGTGAAGGGGCTGTACGGCAGCGGCTTCCGCGAGCCGTCCATCCAGGAGCTGCGCTCGTTCCGGAAGGCCCTGGGGTTGTACGGGAACCCGACGCTCTCGCCGGAGACGTCGCTGACGGGCGAGTTGGAGATCGGCTACGCGCCCGGATCGCTGCGGGTGAGCGTGGTGGGGTTCCTCACCCGGGTGAACGGGCTGATCAGGTACGGGGACCTCCGGCAGCCGGGGACGACGCTGGAGGGCGAGTCGTTCTTCCCCGCCCCGGGGCGGCCGGACGCGGCGGCGGCGTACCAGCAGTTGGAGAACCGTGACTTCGCCACCACCGCGGGCGCGGAGCTCGACGTGCGCTTCGAGCCGGTGCCCTCCCTGGCGCTCCAGGCCCAGGCCAGCCTGCGCCGGCCGCGGGACTCGTCGGACCAGCGGCTGCCGTACTCGGCGGAGTGGATCGCCGGCGCGTCCGCCGTCTGGCGCCCCACGAAGGCGTTGACCACCACGCTGCGGGTGCTCGCCACCGGGGACCGGCCGGTGCCGGCGCAGGGGCTGGCGGAGGTGGGGTTCCCGATGTGGACGGCCGACGCGGACCCCACGACGAGCACCCCGCCCTCGGTGATCGCCACCGCGGTGGTCCGGGCCATGCTCTCCGAGAAGGTGGCGCTGGAGGTGAAGCTGGACAACGTGACCGACACCTGGTGGTACGACGCCGGACCGGTGGTGCTCTATCCCCAGCGGCGCTTCCAGGTCTCCGCCTGGATCAGCGCGTCGCTGTGAGGTGGGCGCGCGCGTGTTCCTCAACATCGACGCGGGTGAGCTGGAGGAGGAGCCGGAGGCGATCTTCGCGCTCGCCCAGGTGGTGAACATCGCCTGCGGCGGGCATGCGGGCGACGACGCGTCGATGGGGAAGGCGCTGGAGCGGTGCGCGCGGCTGGGCGCGGCGCCGGGCGCGCACCCCAGCTTCGAGGACCGGGAGCACTTCGGGCGGCGGCGGCTGGAGGTGGCGCCGGCGGCGCTGCGGGCGCAGGTGGCCGGGCAGTGCGCGCGGCTGCGGGCGCTGGCGGAGCGCGGCGGGCAGCGGGTGGCGTGGGTGAAGCCGCACGGGGCGCTGTACCACGCGGCGAACGAGGCGCGGGCGTTGGCGGAGGCGGTGGTGGGTGGGGCGGTGGACGCGCTGGGGGCAGAGGTGACGGTGCTGGGGCCACCGCGGGGCGCGCTGCGGGAGGCGGCGGAGCGGGCGGGGCTGCGGTTCGCGCGGGAGGGGTTCGCGGACCGGGGGATGCGGGCGGACGGGTCGCTGGTGCCGCGCGGGGAGCCGGGGGCGTTGCTGGAGGATCCGGCGCTCGCGCGGGCGCAGGCGACGCGGCTGGCGCTGGGTGGGAGGGTGGACACGATCTGCGTGCACGGGGACACGCCGGGAGCGGTGGCGATCGCGGAGGAGGCGCGGCGGGTGGTGGAGGCGGGGATGGTGGCGCTGGGGGACGGGGCGGGGCGGCTGTCGCTGCCGCCGGGCGCGGAGGCGAGCGCGGTGCTGGAGGCGCTGCGTGGGACGGCGGGGGTGACGGACGCGGTGGTCACCGAGCAGCACGCGGCGTTCTACTTCCACCCGCTGCGGCCGCCGGAGGATCCGCTGGGGGCGCTGGAGCGGGCGAGGGACATCTCGCCGCCCACGCCGATGCTCCACCGGGTGCGGGTCCGGTACGACGGGCCGGATCTGGAGGAGGTGGCGCGGCGCGCGGGCCGGTCGCGGGAGGAGATCGTGCAGTTGCACGCCGGGGGCGAGTACCGGGTGCAGGTGATCGGGTTCCTGCCCGGGTTCGCGTACCTGGGCGATGTGCCGGAACCGCTCCGGCAACCGCGCCTGGGCTCGCCGCGGACGCGCGTCCCCCGGGGCGCGGTGGCAGTGGCGGGGAGGCACACGGCGATCTATCCGCTGGATTCGCCCGGGGGGTGGAACCTGATCGGCATGGCGATCGACTTCACGCCGTTCCATCCGGATAGAGGGACGATCTGGGCGTTGGGCGATCGGGTGCGCTTCGTGCCGGAGACGCCGTGAGGTTCGCAGGTATTGATGGCGCGCTCGCGTGCGAATCATTCGGCTGCGCACAGCAAGCACCATTCACCCGCGCAAAGCGCACACCATTCATTCGCGCGCAGCACGGCCCGTTCATTCGCGCGCAGCACGGCCCGTTCATTCGCGCGCAGCACGGCCCGTTCATTCGCGCGCAGCACGGCCCGTTCATTCGCGCGCAGCACGGACCGTTCATCCGCGCGCAGCACGGACCGTTCATCCGCTCGCAGCACGGACCGTTCATCCGTGCGCAGCACGGACCGTTCATCCGCTCGCAGCACGGACCGTTCATCCGTGCGCAGCACGAACCGTTCATCCATGCGCAGTGCGAACCGTCCATCCGTGCGCAGTGCGAACCGTCCATCCGTGCGCAGTGCGAACCGTCCATCCGCGCGCAGTGCGAACCGTCCATCCGTGCGCAGTGCGAACCGTCCATCCGCGCGCAGCACGAACCATTCATCCGCGCGCAGCACGAACCCTCCATCCGCTCACAGCACGAACCGTCCATCCGCGCGCAGCACGAACCGTCCATCCGTGCGCTGCACGAACCGTTCATCCGTGCGCAGCGCGAACCATTCATCCGTGCGCAGCGCGAACCATTCATTCCTGCGCAGCGCGCAACCAACCATCTGGAGGCGCCGTGACGGAACTGGAGGTCGCCTCAGCTGGCGCGCCGGCGATGGTGCAGGACGGCGGACGGCCCGGGCGGATGCACCAGGGCGTGCCGCGCGGTGGGCCCATGGTCCCGGAGCTCCTCGGGGCCGCCAACGCGTCGCTCGGCAATGCGCCCGGGGCTGCCGGCCTGGAGTGCTTCGGCGAGCTGCGCCTCAAGGTCTCCGGTGAACCGCTCTGGATCTCCGTCGACGGGAGGCCTTCTCTGCTCGCCGCAGGCGACC
>Ga0134122_10002735_pt1 | contig 12996 bp, 8 predicted proteins | sample KB302_FD_96461 | JGI IMG/M metagenome (GOLD analysis project Ga0134122, IMG submission 96461) | Terrestrial soil microbial communities without Nitrogen fertilizer from Kellogg Biological Station, Michigan, USA - KB3-0-2 | ecosystem: Environmental > Terrestrial > Soil > Unclassified ...
CTCCGGTCTTTTTTTATGTTCAATCGTTCTATACTGCGAGCTCCAAGCTTATCGCAATTCCGTCCGATGCCAACTTTGCCCGCGTTCCAGCGTATTAGAACCAACGGGGTGAACCTGCGCTGTGCGGTTGAAGGAAAGGGACCGCTGGTGCTCATGATTCATGGCTGGCCGGAGTCCTGGTATTCGTGGAGGCACCAGATCGGACCGGTAAGCGAGGCCGGTTATCGCGTAGTGGTGCCGGATGTTCGCGGCTATGGCGGCAGCGACGCGCCCGCCGCGATCGAGGCTTACGACATGGAAAACATGATCGCGGATGTCCTTGGACTCATCGATCATTTCTCGGAGCAGCAAGCCATTCTGTTTGGTCACGACTGGGGTGCGCCCATCGTCTGGAATACGACCGCATTGCATGCCGATCGCGTTCGCGCCGTCGCCGCTCTCTCGGTCCCTTATGCACCTCGCGGCAAGATTTCATCTATCGAGCTCTGGAAGCAGATTTACGCTGGACGATTTTTCTATCAGCTCTATTTCCAGCAGCCCGGCATCGCGGAGGCTGAATTCGAAGCCGACGTGCGAACCTCATTGCGCAAGATCTATTACGCCGGTTCCGGCGATTCGCCCAGAGGCATGTTCCGCGCCGACAAGCGGCCCGACGCGAATATGCTGGGCGACCTACCCCATCCCGCGACATTTCCGGACTGGCTCACTGAACAAGACCTCGACTACTACGCAGCGGAATTTAAAAAGAGTGGATTCCGTGGTCCACTGAACCGCTATCGCAACCAGCAGCGCGATTGGCAACGGCTGACGGCACTCAGTGGCGCACGCATCAGCCGGCCAGCCTGCTTTATCGCCGGCCGGCGCGATGGCGTGCTCAAATTTGTTCCGGATTTTGATATGGTGGAAAACATGAAGCGCTGGACGGATGATCTTCGCATCTGCGAAATCATGGAAGGCGCCGGACACTGGATACAACAGGAACGACCGGCCCAGGTCACGCAACTGTTGCTGTCGTTCCTTGCCGGGTTAAAAAAGGACTGAGCGATGAGGCCCTGCTTCGCAGGATACCGGGCGCTGCCCACAACTGGTACACCTTGCGCGATCCCCTTGGGGGCAGTCCTGTCTTTCAAGACTCGCTACAATGTCCACCTGCTAATCATTCGGTGGATTCCATGGCATCGAGCAAAACTGCAAGTGGGCTGGAGATAGAGGAACTGGTCATCGGCGAAGGTAACGTGGCAGCCTCCGGTCAAAACGTGACTGTGCATTACACAGGCTGGCTTACCAACGGCAGCAAATTCGATTCGAGCAAGGACCGCAACGATCCATTCAGATTCGGCCTCGGGCAGGGTCAGGTTATTCGCGGATGGGATGAGGGAGTACAGGGCATGAAGGTCGGCGGCAAACGCAAACTGACCATTCCGCCGGAGCTCGGCTACGGCGCGCGCGGAGCCGGTGGTGTGATCCCGCCAAATTCCACGTTGGTGTTCGAGGTGGAACTGCTCGGCGTCAAATGATCGCACGGCGTGCGCCTGCGACGGTTCCGGTTCAAGCGGCGGCAAGTCGGTCTCGCACGCTTTGCCGCACGAGATTTACGTTCTGGCGAAACGCGTAAAGATTGTCGGTGTAAGCGAGTGGCGTATTAATGCGATTGACTGCGCGTTCAATCTCGTTCAGCCGCGCAAGCAGTGCCCTCAATTGCTCCGGAGTGGATTGGTCATCCAGCTCGAGCTCCAATTCCTTGAGTTTCGCATACCATCGATAGATGCGCGAGCGCACGCGCCAGCGATAGATAGCAGGAACGATGCGGCCAAGCGGTATCAGCAATGCCAGCAGCGGCAACAAAGTCAGCCATAAGCGGTCAACCATCACAGCCGCCCAATAAGGCAAATAGCGCTGTAGAAACGGCGGTCCCGACTTGTAGTAGCGCTGCGCTTCGGCACTGAGCGGAAATTCGGAATTCATCGGCGCGGGAAACTCGCCTGCCTTTCGTAACAAGCCTGCGCTGCCATGGACTTCACTGGCGGCGCGCATCAGCAGATAAGCCAAAGCAGGATGCAAACTATCCACGGCAAGCAGGTTTGCGGTGGATGACAAAAGTGTCACGTCGTGCGCCGGCACATTATTCACGAAATCAAACACGCCTTGCGGCAAAGTCAGTTTCGTCAGAGACGGAAAACGGCGCGTATAGGCTTCAGCCCGCTTCAGGTCCAGCAGCCTGATCCCGGGTGCCAGGGCGAGCTGCTCCACGAGCGGTGATTCTGGCGGGCCAACGATGAAAACAGCGTCCAGCTTGCCCCGCAACAACATCTCGTTTGCCTGCTTGCCGTCATCGGGCAACAGCATCGTGGGCGGCATCACGGCAGCGTTTACCGCCAGCAACTGCAACGCCAGCGCGCGACTGCCGCTTGCTTCAGGACCGATGGCGAGTTTTTTGCCGCGCAATCCGCCGAAATCGTGCACTTCGGGTCCGCGGTAGAAAACCCATAACGGCTCATAATAAACACTCCCCAGCGACACAAGTTCGGGGGCATTTGCGGCGTACGCGGAGCCGCCCTGCAGAAATCCGACTTCGACCGCGGATTGATCATCCAGCAGCCGGCCGATGTTCTCCTGCGAGCCGGCCGAGGACCGCAGTTCGAGATGGACATCGTCGCGCGCCAGGATATCTCGATAGCGCAGGGCAAACATGTGATAACCGCTGTCTACGGGACCGGTCGAAAGCACGATTGAATCCGGAGGGGCCGGTTCCAGGAAACGCAACGCCACCACGAATACGCCCAGCACCAGCAGCGCTACAGGAATGACAGTCAGCCAGAGATCACGGCGGCTCAGGTCGCGGATTTTGGCCTCAAACATTTTTTGGTTACGCAACAGCGGGCGCAACGCCCATCGCGCTTGATAGAGAGCAAAATTGTGTGCGGGAGGGCACCAAGTCTACACGTCAAACAACAGAGCGTGCCGATGGTCGATATTCACGGGTCGGGAGACGCCAGCTAAGTGCCTGCAGTCCGCTGCAAAACTGCACGCACGGCACTCGGAAGCAACACCAAATACGCAAAGAGGATGCGGCGGGCAAGAAGCAGCTCGACCGCTCTGGAATGATACAAGCCCAAAACGCCGTGTTGCCCAGTCGGACCTTACGCTAACCGACCCCGCGCCGGTCGTTTTCTTCATCGATTTCTTCAACCAGGCCCTGGAAGCGTTCGATGACCCGCTCCACAATCCATTCAGGTTCCTGCGCCCAGAAGTTCACTACCGAGGAATCGTCGTCGGAGGCCGCGTCGGTGCCTGTCACAGTGACATCCTCTTCCTCCTGCAGGATATAGCTGAGCGCGGCCATGACTTGCGGATAATGAATGGACACCGCATCTCCGGCGGTGGCGCCCTCATCCATCTCGCCACGAATCAGGGTTGCGGCTTGTTCGAGTACCGGGCCGGCGCCCGCCGCCTTTAGCGCATCCGGTTCACTGGCGACCAGACGCTCAAGCAAGTCCAGGATGACCCGTTCCTGCGCAAAGATGGCCCCTGCCACGAACTCGGCATAGGTCAGGTCAATTGACGCCACCAGGTGGTCACATTCTCCAGCCAGCATTTCGCAAATCGGACAGCGCCCGCCAGCGACAACTTCTTCCTCTTCGTCCGCTTCATCGTCCTTGGCTGGATCGTCCAGGAAATCATCCTCAGGATTACGTGGAGTGGGCATAGTCTGTCTCCCTGTTAAGCGAGCCGAGCTGGGACCGGACAGAAGCCGGATCTCCCAGTGGCGCTGGCAACGGCGGCGTGTCTATCGGAGGCGGTTCGCGTACCGGCCTCGGATCGTCCGTGGTCGGCGGTCCGACGGGCGGATTGTCGTGCCGCGGATCTCCCGGCGGCAACTCGGGTCTCGGTCTGGGCATAATAGTCTGCAGACCAGCCGGTGGCGTTCAAGTTCGCGCGCACTAGCCGGATTGAGCGGCCGGAATTCTAAGTCTGGATTGACGGACCAGCTGGTCTTTTGCCTGCCTGGTGAGCTGCTTTATCTCGTATTCGCGTTTCGCTGCCACGGAACGCGACCGCGCCGGTTCCGTGTACACCAGTACCACGGGACGGCGACTTCGCGTGTAATGCGCACCCAGCATGCCACTTGAATTATGTTCCGCAAGCCGCCGGGCCACGTCCTTGGCAATGCCGGTGTACAGGCTCTCATCCGCACAGCGAACCATATAGACAAACCACATGGCGTAAGGGGGAGCGACTCAGGGTCCCGGGGCAACAGCCGGGAAACGCGCATAGCCGAAGCTCGAGAATTTCGCCGCCATCATGGTTCTGGCCGGCCTTTTGTCCTGGCTACTTCACTTTTTAGTTCCTCCACCGCGCGGCGCAGCGCGGCCACTTCGTCGCGTAGAACAGCCAGTTCGCCCTGAAGCGCCGTTAGGCTTTCTTCACCGGCAGGCTCGGTCGAGGCAGCGAAACTCGCGTTCTGCGCATCCACGGGACCGCCCAGTAAATGCGCCCAGCGATGCTCCCGTGAGCCCGGTTGTTTCGCAAGTTTGACCACCAATGGTCCATTCGGACGCGAAACCATCTCACTCAAATAAGCGTCAACGCTAGACAGATCTGCGAAGCGATAAAGCCGCTCGCATGCCGTACGCATCTCGCCTGTGGTCTGCGCTCCTCGCAGCATCAGAGTAACGAGCAACGCGGTGGTGCCCGAGTCGGTACCGAGCACTTGAGGAAGATTATGAGAATAGCGCACCACCCTGCGGGACGCGCCCCAGCTGTTAGTGACCAGCTTGCGTTCCTTCAGGCTATCCAGTGCCTCTTGTACCTCTGCCTCGCTGACTTCCATGACCGGATCACGGCTGGTCTTTTGGTTACACCCTGCTACCAGCCCATTCAGGGACAGCGGGTAGTAGTCCGGCGTCGTCAACTGTTTTTCTGCCAGCACCCCCAGAACGCGGATTTCCAATGGAGTCAGCAACGGCACGTTCGAGTCAGTCATGTCGCGGAGCCTTGGGACGCGGAAGCAGAAATTTACACGAGAAAAGCAGCCAGCAGTGCCTTAGCCAGCCATGCCCGCATGAATCCTCATCCCGCGTGGGCGTTCCAATGAACACTGAAAACTGTGCCCCCCCGGGGAGTCCCGGAGTTTGCATCGATCGCCGGCTCTTCATCAAAATGGCAGCCGCGCTGGCCTGCACGCCGCTGCTTGATCGAGTCCATGCGAGCGGCCTTGTGCGCCCTGCCGCAGTCCCCGGCGGTTTTGCTGTAGTACAGCTTGGTCCGGCCCGCATGGCGCCGGTGGTGCATTTCAATGGCGACCGCGTATTCGTTTCCGGAACGCAAACCGGTTGGTTCGCCATTGTCGGCATTCCACTTGACGCGCAGCCGGGCCGCGCCGCTCCTCTCTTCATTGAAGATCCTGCCGGCAAATCGCGCGTCACTTATTTCACGATAGGCGTAAAGCATTACGAAACGGAATACCTCAGCATGAGATCCGATTATGTCGATCTCGAGCCAGAAAACCTTGCCCGCTGCGAAACCGAGCGATCGCACCTGCAACGCGTGCTGCGAACCTATTCGGACGCGTCGCCTTCCTCGTTGCTGCTGGTTCCCCCCTGCCAAGGAACACGCACCAGCACGTTTGGCCTCGTTCGCTTTTTCAATGGACAGTCGAGGGGCGCACACAACGGCATGGATATCGCGGCGCCAGCCGGCAAGCCGGTATTCGCCGCGGCATCTGGCGAAGTCGTCGATGCCGGAGATTATTTCTTTTCTGGACGAACGGTCATCGTCAGTCACGGCCGCGGGTTCATTACCCTGTACGCTCACCTGAGCGAAGTCAAGGTCAGAGCCCGCAAGCGCGTTACCGCGGGTCAGAAGATCGGCAAAATCGGCATCACCGGGAGAGCCACCGGACCGCATTTGCACTTCGGCGTGTATCTGAATGCAGCTGCCGTGGACCCGGCCCTTTTCCTGCTCACCGACCCACGCACGCAACACCTGTATTCGCCGAGCAGGCGGGCGCCCAATTCTGGAGAACCGTTTGGCGCACCGTTGCGGGAAACGGTCATCAAACAACTCTAACCTGCCGAGCAAGTTTGGAAGCGGAGTGCGCGCCCGGCTTGCATCCCCGGTATGATCGCGCAATACAATCCTGACAAATTCGAATCCGTGCTTCGGCGCCATTTCCTGCAACTCGTTACGGCCGTCTCGTCGCTGTGGATATTCCACGCGCAAGCGGGTTCACTGCAGAAAGCCGCGGCGGTACCGGGAGGAGTGGCCGTTGTCAAAATCGGCTCCGCTCCGAAGCCACCGACGGCCCGGGTCAATGGCAACAGGGTGTTGGTCACTGGCAGTGAAACCGAATGGCTTGCAGTCGTGGGCATTGCGCTCGAAGCCCGGGCTGGCGACAAACTGGCACTCGCAGTGGAGTTTGCTGACGGCAAGACCGCGACTCTGCAAGTTGCGATTGGAACGAAGCAATATGCGACGCAGCGCCTGACGGTCAAGCCGGGTCAAGTGGAACTTTCTCCAGAGGACCTGGCGCGCTACGAAACCGAGCGCATGCATCTTGGAGAAATCCGCAAGACCTTTACCGAAGCCGCACCCGATTCGCTGGAGCTCATGCAGCCGTGCGAAGGGCCGCGTGCCAACACGTTCGGCCAGCGCCGGATCTTCAACGGCCAATCGCGCAATCCGCACAACGGAATGGACATTGCTGCGGCGGATGGCTCACCCGTGTTGGCTGCGGGTGAAGCGAAGGTTATCGACGTGGGGAATTATTTTTTCTCCGGAAACACCGTCATCCTGGACCACGGCAGCGGCCTACTTACGCTCTATGCGCACTTAAGTTCGGTAGAAGTCGCTCCGGGGGACCGGGTCGGCACGGGAGCGCGCATTGGGCGCGTCGGCGCCACTGGCCGTGTCACCGGCCCTCACCTGCATTTCAGCGTTTTTCTGAATTCGGTGGCCGTCGATCCGGGGATTTTTCTGGCAGACATGTAGCAGTTGCTGCTCGCGTTCGTGTCCGCAACTCACACGGTCACGCTATCGGGCGCCCGCACGCGTTTCGTTTCGGTTATGCGTCTGCGTCCCCAGCTGCCCTGCCCGGTAGGCTCAATGCCATTGGCCGCCAGCGTGCGGCGCAGGTCATCGAGTATGGCCTGACGGCGGCGCAATAGCGCCCCGGCGAAGCAACGCCAAAACACCCATCCCACGCGCTGCAGCGTGCGCTGGCGCCGCATATCCTCCACCCACTGTTGCGGTCCCTGGTATTTGTCCCCATCACACTCGACTGCCAGACGGGTGTCATCGCGGCCTTCCACCACCATATCGATCCGATATGCTCCGACGGTAACCTGGGGCGTCACGTGGTAACCCTCACCGTTGAGCCAGTCGAACAAGTCCCGCTCGACGCGCGATTCGCACAGCGTGCGAAGGTCGGTAACCCGGACCGGGTCTTCCGCGAATGGCCGGGCGAAATGGGCGATGAGTCCGCGGCGCAGCCGGTCCGATTCGGAAAGATGATCAAGCTCCACCGAGCGCACCAGAATCATGCGATCGCGCGCACGCGACGCGGCAACATTGAAGCGCTGTGCGGCCGTGTCGCGGGACAATGCAGCCCCGATGTCGTTCGGCGCGCACACCATCGACAGGTACATGATGTCGCGCTCGCGGCCCTGGAATTGGCGCGCATCACCGCACGTAACCGCGTGCCTGCGTAGCGTATCGGGGCTCAGCACTTCGGTCAGGCGCTGCCAGATTTGCAGAGCCTGTTCTTCGCCCAGCAGGGAAACAATGCCAATCGAGCGCGACTGCATTTTTGGATCAGCCACGAAGGCCCTGACGTCCTTGACGATGAATTCGATTTCCGCCCGGTTGATGGCGCCCTCGCGACGCGCGTCGCCGACGAGATAATCGAGCAGGGGCGGATCGAGCCGCTCGGAAGAGTTGGCAAGCCGCAAGGGATACAGTTCATGCTCATAGAATTCGCGCTTGGAATACTCGATGATCGGCGCGACACAACGAAAATGTTCCTTCAACATTACGCCGCTGTGCGCGAACACCACCTTGGCAAGGTCGTAAATGGAGCGCTCCGGTGACATCTGCGCGGCATACAAAGGAACCTGTTCCGCTAGATAGCGGGTCATCAAAGTATTAATGCGTTCTTCCTCGATGCCTACCGTCTGCGGAGCAACCTGCTTATCGTCTCCGACGACAAGAATTTTTCGCGCGCGCAGGAGGACCGGCAATGCAGAAAGATCGGATTGCGATGCTTCGTCAATGATTACGAGATCGAAGCAACCGAGTTGCGCCGGCAGCGATTCTGAAACGCGGTGATGCGGCATGATCCAGCAAGGCACCGCGTGCTGTGCCTGCGCCGACGCGGCCCGCGCATCTCGGCGATAGCGAAAGGCGCGTTTGCCGGTGCCTTTGCCGAGGTGCTGGATGGCGTTCAGATAGGCCTGCAATGCGGCACGCACGTCAGGAGTGGCATTTTCGGCAAGTTTCAGCCAGCTGCGCTTTACGACCAAGTCTTCATAAGCGCGCGCCAGATCGAGTTCCACTTCCACGCGCGCAGCGGAAAGCTTTTTCAGCTCGTCATGCGCATCGATCGCCTGCAAATGCGTCGCCAATCGTCGCAGGCGCCAGTCCCGCAGCATGGTGGCGGTAGACAGCTTGTCGTCGAAACCGGTACCCATCAGCCGCAGTTTCTGCGCGAGCTTTGGTGCGCCGGACGCCGCGATATTGGCCGTAACGACCGTCACCACGGCAAGCGGCGCGGCCAGCGATCGCAATCTGGAAAGTTCGGCGCCCAGCATATTCCACGCTTCCAGCAGCGCGGATTCATCGACAGCCGGATTGCCAAGGGTGCCGGCCAGAAATTCGCGCATGCGACTGATGATTTTTCCCTGCTTGCCTTCCAGCGCGCGATGCAGACCGTTCACCACAGTGGAGACCTGGCTCAGTTGGGATTTTGTCAGGTGGTACGCAAGCGCGAGCTCCACTTCGGACAGCACCGCGCTATTCTGATGGGCCGTAGCTGCGCGCGCCCACGCGGGGAACAGTTCCATTGCCATGCGCGACAACTGCGCTTCCTCGCGCGCCAGCAGCTTCAGTTTTTCATAGTGCACGAGTTGCGATTCTGCGGACAGTCTTCCCCTGGCGTCGGCCGAAAGAACGGTCTGGAATCCAATGTCCGTGGCTAGCGCATTCCATCGCGCAGTCAGGGCACGCCTTGTTTTCTGCAACTCGACATGTCCAAGGACGGCCTTCCAATCCGCCATGTCAGCAGGCCGCGAACCGTTGACGCGGACCATGTCGAGCAGTTTTTTCGCCTCGGGTCGACCCAACCCGATTAGACCGAACGGGCGCCTTCCTTCCGCAAGATTGATGACTGCCTGATGAAATTGCGCGTCCGTGTCCGCGGCCTCGGGCACGATTACCGGTCGAGCGAGCAGCTGGGCGCGCTGTGCGGCGGCGCGGTCCATGTCCGCAGCAAGTGCGTCCAGCAAATCGAACAACCGTTTCGGCTCCCCACTGCGCATACGCGCGATCGCTTCTTCGCTCCATGGCAGTCGCAATCCCGTCAGTTCGTCGCGCAAGGATTTAACGCGCGCGATCTGTTCGGCGAGTGCACGAGCCCCCAGCAGGGATTCGGTACCCGAGCCGGCCGGTACCGCAAGTTCGCTTGAGCGTGCCTCGCGCGTGACTTTTGCATAGCGTTGCAGATCATCATGCGCGCGTACCAATGCCAGAGCGTCCGGAAAATCCTCCGCTGCCGGCAACGCACTGCCGGCGTACTGGATATCCTCCCCCAGCTGACGGCGCGCTTCGCGCAGCCGCGCAATATCTTCCGCGGAAAACCGGGCAATGTACTGCGGCCCCACGCCCAGCCCGTCCGGAATCCATTCGTACTGTCCTGCGCCCTGCATGACTTCGCGGGCGGCATCCTGCGGGTCAATTGTTTCTCCGCCAAGATCGATGCGCGAAACATTGAGCTTGGCCCAGCGGCCCAAATCTGTATCGATGCGCTTCAGCTTGCCATGGAAGCCATCGATCATTTCCACCAGACCCTCCACCTGCCGTGCTGCGGTGACCGTATCGAGGCTTTGCACTTCTGCCGCTATTTTTCGGATCGAGCGTTCGAACTGGTCGACCCCATCCTGGTCGGCGGACAGCAGCGGAATCGCCAGTGGTCGAATATCGTGAGGCAAGAGATCACGCAACACCGCCAGCGCCGGGTCGCGCATGGAGGTCACCAGCACGCGGCGTCCGTTGGCAAGCCAATGGCAGATGATGTTCGCGATCGTGTGCGTCTTGCCCGTGCCGGGCGGACCTTGCACCACCACACCATCGGAAATCTCGAGCATCTGAACTATGCGCGCCTGCTCATCGTTGAACGGCTTGGGGAAGAACAGGTCTTGCGCATCGGTACTCTGCGCCGCCCCGGCGTGGTATGCGGCGGTTACTCCGCGATACGCGGGCAGCGCGGCAGGTGAGACCAGGCTCGACGGTTCTGTCACCAAAGCTGCAACGGCTTGCGGCAACGAGCTCTCATTGTCGAGCAATGAAAGCTGGTCGCGAAAACGCTCGAGGTCCTGTACGGCGGCAACGCTGCTGCGCGGTCGCGCGAACAATACCCAGCTACTGCTGATTTCGCACTGGTTTGGTTCACCGGTTTGCTGTGCCGCCGATTCGAATGTGCGACGGGCAAGGTCGAGCAACGGTTCGATGCTCGCAGGTGCGAAGGGCGACAAAGTATCCCGCGTCGTTATCAGGAACTGCTCGGCTTCTTTTTCCAGATTCGACCAGGCGGGAGTATCGGCGTGAAAAAAAACATCAATTTCCACCCTTGGCGCAATATCGCGGGGGCGTAACTCCGCTGCCTGCGTTTCAGGATTGAAACTCAGTTCCATCGTCTGCGTGATCAGCGGATAGCTGATTGCCGAGCCCGCTTTGCGGGCAGTACACAAAGCCATGCCCCAGACCAATTCCAGCTGGCCCTCCACCAGCGCGCCGGCCAGCTCCTGATGCAGCGTAAAAAGACCGACGTAGAGATTTGCAAGGCGCCGGCGCTGCGATTCCGCGTCCGCCCAGGGCCGCCATGAGGCCTCCAGATAACGTGCATACTGCGCCTCGACTTCGTTGCGAAATTCGTAATCCTGGAAGCTCACGCACACATGCGAATCCACGGCCGGGGAAGCGGCATCCGGCCCAGTGATATCACGATGAGTTCCTGCGGTAATCAGCGCCGCGCCGTCGATCTCCGTCGCGAGTTGCGGGGCCGCGCTCACCGTGGCACCAACATTCAGCCAGGGCGAAAGCCAAGGGCTTTCTGCCTGCGGCGGGACTTGCGGGCCCGGTGGATGAGGTACCCGCAGCCACGTCTCGTCGTCTGCATCCATGCGCCGACCTTCAAGCAGGCCGGGAATTTCGCGGGCTTGTGGCTCGTACAGCAGGAAACTATCGTGGCTGGTGACGTCGGACACCACGCGACCGCGCGTGCGCAACGAATGTTGTGCAAAGTCTACGAGCGCGACGAGGCGCCGTTGCTGAATGGTCACGGCCGTTGCTACGGTTCTTGTATTACGTTCTGTGTTTCTGCGTGTTGCGCTATCGTACTGCACTCAAGGCGCAATCGATAGCACCACGCGCAAAAGCAGCGTGCACGCGCTTGCGCGTTGAACGGCGCATCAAGAGACTATGCGGCGTGAAGGACTTAGCTGGCGCGCCGCAAGTGAATGCTTAAAAAAAAAGGACTGAGCGATCGCTCAGTCCTGTTTCTTTTATTGCTTTTATGCGGCCTTTTCCTGCTGTGCGAATAGTTGTTTCACTTCAATGCCCATCGCGCAGCGCACGGCGTCTTCGACGTTGTCCAACCATACGAACTCGAGCTTCTCGCGGGCGCTGGACGGAACATCTTCCAGATCTTTTTCGTTGCGCTTGGGCAGCATCACGGTCTTGATTCCGGCTCGCAGCGCGGCCAGCACTTTTTCCTTGACACCACCGATTGGCAACACGAGACCGCGCAGCGATATCTCGCCAGTCATGGCAACATCGGAACGCACCGGTTTGCCAGCGAGCAGGGAAATCAACGCCAGGAACATGGCTACGCCGGCACTCGGACCGTCTTTCGGCGTGGCGCCCGCCGGAACGTGCACATGCAGATCCGACTTGTCCAGCGACTCGCCCACGTACATCTTTGCCAGGGTGAGCGCCGCTTGGGCCGATTCCTTCATCACGTCGCCGAGCTGCCCGGTCAGGATCATCTTGCCGGAACCTGGCACGCGGGTCGCCTCGATGAACAGGATGTCACCACCGACCGGCGTCCACGCCAGCCCGGTTGCCACGCCCGGTGTGGAAGTGCGTTGCGCTACTTCGTTCTCGAATCTGGGGGCCCCCAGAATGGCATGCAAATCCGCCGCGTCCAAGGTCACGCTCTGCGCTTTTCCCTCGGCGATTTTCATGGCTGCGGAGCGCAGGACCGAGCCGATCTCCCGCTCGAGATTACGCACGCCGGCTTCGCGCGTGTAATCGTTGATAATGGCGCGGATGGCAGCATCCGTAAGCGTCACCTGTTCTGGCTTCAGCCCGTTTGCTTCGAGTTGACGCCTGACCAGATAACGCCGTGCGATCTCGAGTTTTTCCTCGGCCGTATAGCCCGGCAGCTGAATGATTTCCATGCGATCGCGCAGCGGTCCCGGTATGGTGTCGAGCACATTGGCGGTAGCAATGAACATGATTTTCGACAAGTCGAAGTCCACACCCAGATAGTTGTCGCGGAACCTCGCGTTCTGCTCCGGATCGAGTACTTCCAGCAACGCGCTGGACGGATCGCCATGAAAGCCGCCTGCACCCAACTTGTCGATTTCGTCGAGCATCAGCACGCCGCTGCGCGATTCCGCGCGGCGCACTGCCTGGATGATGTTGCCCGGCAAGGCACCGATATACGTGCGCCGATGACCGCGAATCTCCGCTTCATCATGCGTGCCGCCCAGAGCCACCCGC
>Ga0134122_10002736_pt1 | contig 12992 bp, 13 predicted proteins | sample KB302_FD_96461 | JGI IMG/M metagenome (GOLD analysis project Ga0134122, IMG submission 96461) | Terrestrial soil microbial communities without Nitrogen fertilizer from Kellogg Biological Station, Michigan, USA - KB3-0-2 | ecosystem: Environmental > Terrestrial > Soil > Unclassified ...
AACGTGCAGGCTGCGGTCCAGGGCCGCGTGCCGGCCGAGGACGAGCTGCTCTACGAACAAGGTCCGAATGGGACGCAAGGCGCGCCCTATCTGGTGCAGCGCCGCGTGATGGTCTCCGGGGACCGTCTGCGGTCGGCATCGTCGGGCTTTGATCCGCGCGGCGGCCAACCGATCGTCAATTTTTCATTCGACACCCGTGGCGCGAAAGAGTTCGGCGACACCACAAAAGCCAACGTAAAGAAGCTTTTTGCGATTGTGCTCGACAACAAGGTGATTTCCGCGCCGGTCATCAATGAGCCGATCATCGGCGGATCGGGAATGATCTCCGGCAATTTCACCATCCAGACCGCCAATGATTTGTCGGTACTTCTGCGCGCGGGCGCGTTGCCGGCCGGTTTGAGCGTGATCGAAGAGCGCACCGTTGGCGCCGAGCTCGGCGCCGACTCCATTCAGGCGGGCAAGCTTGCCTCTATGGGTGGTCTGGCTGCGGTCGTTGTCTTCATCGTCGCGACCTACGGCCTGTTCGGCTTCTTTGCGACCGTCGCACTCGGCGTCAACATGATCCTCCTGGTGGCTATACTGACCGCGCTCCAGGCAACCCTGACGCTGCCCGGCATTGCCGGCATGGTGCTCACCATGGGCATGGCCGTCGACGCCAATGTGCTGATCTACGAACGCATTCGCGAGGAGATGCATGCCGGTAAAACCGTTATGGCGTCGATTGACGCGGGCTTCCGGCGTGCCACTGCCACGATTATCGACACCAATATGACCCACGTGCTTGCTGCGGCGATCCTCTATGCCGTCGGCACCGGTCCGGTGCGCGGCTTCGCCGTTACGCTGGGCTTGGGCGTCATCACCTCGTTCTTCACGGCTACCATGGTGACCCGCATGATGGTCGTCACCTGGCTCCATCGCATGCGTCCCAAGAAGCTCGTTCTCTAAGAAGCGCTTTCGATGGAGCCGCGGCTCCAGTTGGTATAATTTTGGCCCATCGCAATTTGTCCGGGGGGGGACAGCAGAAATGGCCGCCTTCTTTTCCAACCTTCGCAACACGGTGATTGCGGGCTTCGGCCTCGCCTTCGTCGTTTTCCTGATCTATGTCGCAAAGACCGAGTTCAACGGCTTCATCTTCTGGCCGTTCCTGGTGCGCTGGCTGCACATCGGCTCGGGCGTCATGTGGATCGGGCTCTTGTGGTACTTCAACTTCGTGCAGACGCCGACCATGCCGAAAATTCCCGACGAACTGAAAGGCGGCGTGTCGCGCTTCATCGCGCCTCAAGCGCTGTTCTGGTTCCGTTGGGGCGCCATGGCCACGCTCATCTTCGGGATCATTCTCGCGGCCCAATGGGGCGTGCTGATCAACGGCTATCTTCTCGACGTCAATGAAGGCTTCATCGATCTGAAAGCAATCCTCATCGGCATAGGCATGTGGCTCGGCACCATCATGTGGTTCAACGTCTGGTTCGTGATCTGGCCAAATCAGCAGAAGGCGCTGAATATCGCCAATGCCTTCCCCAATCTTCCGGCCGACCAAAAAGCGCAGGCTGCGCGCACCGCGGGCATGTTCTCGCGGATCAACACAATGCTCTCCATCCCCATGCTTTTCTGCATGGCCGCGGGGCCGCATCTCGCGTGACGCACGAGCTTACGGTTTTGGAGGGGCCGTCCGGATCTCGGGCGGCCCTTTTGTTTGCATGACGTCCAACGCCGCCGACACTCTTCGCGGCGCCGATTACGACCGCTATCTTTCCGCTTTCTTCGCGCCCGCATCTGCGCGGCCGCATTTGCTGACGCTCTACGCCTTCAATTACGAAGTCGCCAAGACCGCGGAAGCGATCAGCCAGCCGATCGCCGGTCAGATTCGCTTGCAATGGTGGCGCGACCGCATTGCTGAGCTCTACGCTGGTGCAGCTTCAGCTCATAAGCTCACCAATGCGCTCGGTGAGACCATCGCGGCCCATACGTTGCCGCGCGCGCTGTTCGATGAACTCATTGATGCGCGCGAAAGCGACCTTGAGGAAATACCCTTCGCCGACATGGCGAGCCTCGTATCCTATGCCGATGCAACATCGGCCAACATCATGCGTCTTGCTGCGCGCGTTCTCGGCGCCGGCGCCTCCCTCGACGAGCAAGCAGGCGAACTCGGAATCGCCTATGCGCTGATCGGACTCTGCCGCGCTTTGCCGTTCAACGCCGCGCGTCGTCGCCTGGTGCTGCCGCGGGACCGGGTGTCGAAGCTCGGCATCTCCATAGAGGATATCTTTGGCGGAACCACGAACGTCACGGAAATATTGACCGAACTTGTGGACGACGCGCGCAGCCGCTCTCGCACCGTTTCCAGGACGCGCGTCGCGCGCGGCTTCCTGCCTGCGCTGCTGCCGGGCGCCTTGATTCCGCTTTATGCGCGAATCCTGACGAAACCCGGCTTCAACCCGTTCCGGGATTCCTCCGAAGCTGCCGTGCACCGGCGCCAGGTCGCCATGCTGCGGGCCATGTTGCGTGGTCGAATGTAAAGCTATTCGGCCGCGGCCTTGCGTCCGAGCCACGCGTCCAGATCTGCGATCGCACGATGTGCCATCAGGCGCTTGCGATCACGGCCGCGCACCGAGCTTTCGTCGAGCGGCGGAAAGAGGCCGAAATTGATATTCATCGGCTGAAACGTCGCCGCGTCGGCGCCTTTGGTGATGTGACCAAGCAGCGCGCCCAGCGCGGTTGTCGGCGGAGGCGGCGACATCCTGCCGCCTTGGGATTGCGCGGCGGCGAACCGTCCCGCGAGCAAGCCGATGGCAGCAGATTCGACATAACCTTCGACCCCAGTGATCTGCCCGGCAAAGCGCAATGCTGAGCGCGCGCGCAAGCGCAGTTCCTCGTCCAAGAGCCGTGGCGCGTTCAAGAAGGTGTTGCGGTGAATCCCGCCCAGGCGCGCAAAGCGTGCGTTCTCCAACGCGGGAATCGTCCGGAAAATGCGCGTCTGCTCGCCGTGCTTCAGCTTGGTCTGGAATCCGACCATGTTCCACAACGTGCCGAGCGCATTGTCCTGGCGGAGTTGCACAACCGCATGCGGGCGCCTTCCGCTTTTGGGATCGCGCAAGCCAACCGGCTTCATCGGACCAAAGCGGAGTGTCTCAAGGCCGCGCGCCGCCATCACCTCGATCGGCAGGCACGCCTCGAAATAGGGAGTGTTCTTCTCCCATTCCTTGAACGTCGTGACGTCCCCGCTGCGCAGCGCACCGACAAACGCGGTGTACTGCTCTTCGTTGAGCGGACAATTGATGTAGTCGGCATCGCCGCCGCCCGGCCCCTTCTTGTCGTAGCGCGATTGCAGCCACGCCACCGACATATCGATGGAGTCACGCTCGACGATCGGCGCAATCGCATCGAAGAAGGCGAGCGAGTCTTCGCCGGAGAGCCGGCGCACCGTTTCCGCAAGCGCCGGTGACGTCAGCGGACCGGTGGCCACAATGACGTTGTCCCAATCTTGCGGCGGATCGGCGATTTCCTCCCGTTGAAGAGTGACGCGCGGGTGTGTAGCCAGCGCCTTCTCCACTGCGTCCGAGAATCCCACGCGATCCACGGCGAGCGCGCCGCCGGCGGGCAATTTGTGCGCATCCGCGGCGCGCATGATCAGCGATCCGCTGCGGCGCATTTCTTCATGCAGCAAACCGACCGCGTTGTTCTCCCAATCGTCGGAACGCAGGGAGTTCGAGCACACCAGTTCGGCAAGCCCTTGGCCCTGGTGCGCTTCCGTCATGCGACACGGCCGCATCTCGTGCAGGATCACATCGCAGCCGCCCTGCGCCGCCTGCCACGCCGCTTCGCTGCCCGCCAAGCCGCCGCCAATGATATGGATCGCTGTCATATAAGTGAAATAGACCGGATTGGACCACACCGGCAATTGTCACCGTCACAATCGAAGCATACCGTGATGGTCTCGCTTGGGGGACGGTGAAATGACCAAGATTCCCGTGGCACGAACCATAGAGCGCGCTTACGGCTTCACCTTCGGACACTTTCTATCTGTCATGGGCCTTGCCTGGCTTCCGCTGCTGATCATGGGCATCGGCGCCTACTTCCTTGTCCCGCCGTATTTGGCCGCCATCCAGAATGCACTCATCAACAGGGATCCATCAGCCATCGTAGGGAGCTACGGCTATGTCTTCTTGCTGATGTTGATCATGATTGCCTGTTTCAACATGGTCTATGTCGCGATCGCCCGTCAGGTGCTTGGTCTCCGCACCGGACCAGTGTGGTTTTACTTTTCCTTCGACGGCGCGTTTTGGCGATTGCTTGGTGCTTACCTCCTGGTGCTGCTGTTGATCATTGGCGCAACTTTTGTGGGCGCCGCCATAGCCGGCATCGTGTCCGTTGCCGCGGGTGCGGCGATAGGTGGATTATCCTTCTTCCTTCTTGCGTTGCTCTTTTTCTACCTCTTGCTGCGTTTGATGTTCTTCATGGTGCCGGTATGCGTCGCCGAAGGCCGCCGTGTTTTGCGGCGGTCATGGACGCTGTCCAGCGGCAACTTCTGGCGCATCTTTGTCGTTCTTCTTGCCTTCATGGTTCCGTTCTTCATCGTAGAAATCATCTTGGAGACGGTTCTGTTTGTGTCGGTTGCAGCCGGCTCTCCTCCACCCCAGAGTTCCGATCCCACGCAGACGATGGCGTACCTCATGGGGCTGGGTACCCGAGTTTACGCGCTGTGGCCTATTATTGGACCCGTGGTGCTCGTGCTCTATGCGCTCATCCTCAGTCTCATGGTGAGCGCAGCGTCCTTTGCCTACCGCGCGCTGGTGCCTGCTACGGAAGGCATCGCCGAGGAATTCGCATGAGGCTGCGTTTTCGGCGGCCTGTGGTATAACAACGTTCGGTTCATTCACCGGGGGCGACCTTGATCGGCAAAGGCTGTTTCGTCGCGATGGCGGCGCTCATTTTCTCGGTTGCGACTCTGCCTGCTCAAGCCGTGTCGTCCCAGGTTGGTCCCGGGCCGATCAACGGCTCCGAAGTCAAAGGCGCGGGCGTGCTGCTGCGGTTGGCGGTTCCCTTCGGAGGGAAGAAGCGCGAAAAAACTCAACCAACCTTGGCATTGACCGCAGGTCCGGTCACGCAAGAGCCGACGGACGCGTTCGTGCCGGGCCGCGTCAACTATTCGCCCTCGGCCGAGCTCGGTGTTTCACTTAAGGGCGAACCCGTGCTCAAGGTCGGTAAGGTCGATCTCTCCGATGCAATCAAGGCGCGCGCCGAGCAACGCGCCCGCGGGCGTTCCATGTCGCGCAGCAGATCAGGCGGCTGGCGCCTGCTCCATCGCTGAGACGAATTCCTCGTATTTGCCGCTCACAGGCCGTGGGATTTCCGGCACGCAGCGGATGCGGACATCGAAAGGCATCGGCAGTCCGGCATTGATGATGTCGCGCATGGCGGCTTCCTGTTCCGGGGTGATCGCCGCTTCTGTTGCCAGCCACGCCTCGATCACACCGGGAGCCGTCTGCCGGAACTGATGCTCGCGCATCGGTACGATTTTCTGCAGCCGCCGCGCGCTGAACGACGGCCAGAACGACCGCCCGTCGGCGAGCGTCAGCATGTTGCGTCGACGCCCCATGATCCGTCCGAGGGCGGGGAAAGCGCGCCCGCACAGGCATGGCGCTCCCACTTGCGCGAAGTCGCCGAGCTCATAACGCAGCAGCGGCATCGCGTAGTTGAACAGCGGTGTCACCACCACTCGTCCCGTCCCACCCGTTTCAACCGGCCGTCCGCCGTCATCGAGGACTTCCAGGATGAGTGCGTCGGCTTGCACGTGATAGCCGGGGGAGTCCGGACACTGCATGGCGATGGTCCCGGCTTCTTCGGACGAGTAGATGTCGAAGATCGGCGCATCCAGGTAGCGGATCGCAAGCTCGCGCACATCGTTGTCGACAACCTCGCCGACGGTGGTGATGCCGCGCAAGGGCGCAGGGCGCTTGCCCTCGCTCGCGACGCGCTCGGCGAGCGCACGAACGATCGATGGATAGGTCATCAGATACGAAGGCGAAATCTTCTCGAGCCACTCCCATTGCTGCGCCAAGCTGGTGTTCGACGTCGACAAGTGAAACGCGGGCCCGGTGGGGAAGGGGAACACCGAGGGCGGCGCCCAGAACGGAGCCGAGAGCCCATCGGGATATTCAGCCTCACCTTTTTGGTATTTGCGGACGAGCGCAATTTTCTGCTGCAGATCGCGTCCCGCCCAAAGCTGCGCGCGAAAGGCAAGCGCGCTCTGCCAAGCCAGCATGACATTGCTGGTGGCGACTGCGACAACCATTCCGGTTGAACCGGATGAGGTGCGCTCGCCTGCTGCTTGGTGACCCGGGGGCAACTCGCCGGCCCGCAATCCGGCCAAATTGTCGCGCAAGGTCGCACGCCGCAAAATCGGCAATGCGTTCAGCGCTTCCTGGAGCGTGTTCGCGCGCTGGATCGCATCCGCGGAAATCCGTTGCCGCCAGAACGGCACTTTTTGCGCGGAAAACGCGACAAGATTCTTGAGGTGCGCGAGCTGATAGCTTTGAACTTCGTCGCGGGTAAACCACTCGCTTTTCGCAAGCCGCAATTGCGATTCAAAGATCCTGTGCGAATCCGCGTCCGGCCGTACCGCAGGGCGCAGCCGCTCCAGCATCAGACGGGTTCGCTCTCTCATCGCAATATCCGAAGCGCTCCGGCACACTGCCGGGCCCTTGTGAGCCGCTCATGAAATCCATAGGACTGTACCGAGCCCGCCAGTGACTGTCGAACATTCCAGGGAGTGAGCCGATCATGAGCGGAGATTTGCGCGAAAACCTCGCCGATCTCGCTCCTTACCAATTCCGCGTCGCGCGGAACCTTTGTCAGGCCTGCGATGATTACCATTCGCTCTGGGGCTACGAGCGTCTTGCAGGGCTTAAGGCCAACAGTTTCGAAACCGAGCGAGATCTGTTGCAACCCTTGCTCAATGCAAACCTGCCGCCGAAAGGCACGTTGCTGATTGCCGGTGCCGCGGATGCGGGATTGCTCAGCCTGATCCTCCAGTCGACACGCGACTACGCCCCGCGCATCACGGTCGCTGATCGCTGCGCAACGCCGCTTGCAGTCTGTTCGCGATACGCCGACGCCCATGCGAAGACCATCACGACGGCGCACGTCGATCTCATCGTGTCGCCGCTCCCCTCAAAGCACGACCTCGCATTCGCCCATAACGTGCTGATGCTTCAGCCGCCGGACCGGCATGTAGTGTTCTTGGGCAATATCAGAAAATCTTTGAGCGATGACGGTGCGTTCCTGCTGGTGCATCGCGTGCGCACGGCAAGACCAAATCGACTTCCACCCGCCCATTACGCGTCGCGCATTCTCGCGGCCTTGCTCGATCGCGGCATCGCGCTTCCCGAAGCGGAAGCGGATTTCCGCGGACGACTGGAGAGCTATGCCGAGAAACAGCACGCGTGGTCGGACGCAGTTCTTGGTTTGGATCATGTGGAAGCGGCGCTTGAATCGGCGGGTCTTCGCATCATGGAGCGCATCGACCATGACCGCCGGCGCACTGTCCCCGATCGCGACGGCGGACCGCCGACGCCCATGCCGACTCACATCTTCGTCGCTAAGCCGTAGGTAGCCGCGAGCCCTGCTAATCGCTCGGCGCATCCCTTGACGTGTGATGGATATGCAGAATTTCGATGCCATCCCCGGTGATGCGATAGAAAACCTTGTATGGATATCGAATGATGGGAACGACACGAATTCCCGATCGCCCCTCGACCCGCCGCGCACTTTCCGGCCACCGCTCAAGCCGTTCGATTACGGCCCTGATGCGAAGTTCAACCGCGTGGACAAGGCCGGGATAATTTGTCGAGGTATGAGCCAACAGATCGTTCAAGTCGGACAGTGCTGCCGACGTGAAGACGACTTTCATTTTGGCCGGTATTTCGCAAACGTGTCTTCGACGTCCTGCTCTGTAGCGAACTTCCCCGCCATGGCGTCGCTCAAGCCGCGATCGATACCCCGAAGTTCTTCCGGCGTCGCACGGTACTGACCCTGATTGAGTTCGGCCTCAATCTCGAGTGCGACTTGAACCAACTCCTGCTGTGCGTCCGTCGGCCAAGATTGAACGCGTCGCAAAAGATCATCCCAGACTTTCGTCATCATGCACCGATTGTAGCAAATCCGCGCCGCCGCGAAAGCCGCCCTATTCCGCGGCGGTGGCGCGCGGGACCTGCTGTTTCTTCAGCAGCGGCTTCAGGAACTGTCCCGTATAGGAACGACCCACCCTGGCGACGTCTTCGGGCGTGCCGGTCGCAATGATCTCGCCGCCACCTTCGCCGCCTTCGGGTCCCAAATCGATGATCCAATCGGCCGTCTTGATGACTTCGAGATTGTGCTCGATCACCAGCACGGTGTTGCCGCTCTCCACCAGTTCCTGGAGCACCTCAAGGAGCTTGCGCACGTCCTCGAAGTGCAGGCCGGTCGTCGGTTCGTCCAATATATACAGCGTCCGGCCGGTGGCACGGCGCGACAGTTCCTTGGCGAGCTTCACCCGCTGTGCTTCGCCGCCCGAGAGCGTCGTCGCCTGCTGGCCGACCTTGATATAGCCGAGCCCGACGCGCGTCAGTGTATCGAGCTTCTCGCGCACCGCAGGCACGGCGCGGAACAAATCAGCGGCCGCTTCCACGGTCATATCGAGCACGTCCGCGATGGAGTAGTCGCGGAACTTCACTTCCAGCGTTTCGCGGTTGTAGCGCTTGCCGCCGCAGACGTCGCACTGCACATAGACATCGGGCAGAAAGTGCATCTCGATCTTGATCACGCCATCGCCCTGGCAGGCTTCACAGCGGCCGCCCTTTACATTGAAGGAAAATCTGCCCGGCCCGTAGCCGCGCGCTTTTGCTTCGGGCAGCCCGGCGAACCATTCTCGAATGGGCGTGAACGCGCCGGTATAGGTCGCCGGGTTCGATCGCGGCGTGCGTCCGATCGGCGATTGGTCGATGTCGATGACTTTGTCGAGGAACTCGAGACCGAGAAGCTTTTCGTGTGGCGCGGGCAACTCGCGCGAATTGTTCAGGCGGCGCGCCACTGCCTTGTAGAGCGTCTCGATCGTCAGCGTCGACTTGCCGCCGCCCGATACGCCGGTGACTCAGACAAACGTGCCGAGCGGCACCTCCGCTGTCACGCTTTTCAAGTTGTTACCCGTTGCGCCCACGAGCTGAAGCCAGCGGTTATGATTCGCGCGGCGCCGCTTCGCCGGCATCGGGATTTGGCGGATTCCCGCGAGGTACTGCCCGGTCAGGCTGGCTGGATCGTGCATGATGTCCTCGGGCAGGCCTTGCGACACCACTTCGCCGCCGTGAATGCCCGCGCCCGGTCCCATGTCGATGACATAGTCGGCAGTGCGAATAGCTTCGTCATCATGTTCGACCACGATCACCGTGTTGCCGAGGTCACGCAGTCCCTTCAGCGATGCGAGCAGCCGCTGATTGTCGCGCTGATGCAGCCCGATCGATGGCTCGTCGAGCACATAGAGCACGCCGGACAGTCCCGAACCGATTTGCGACGCCAGCCGGATGCGCTGGCTCTCTCCGCCCGAAAGCGTCCCCGAAGAGCGCGCCAGCGTCAGATATTCGAGACCGACATTGTTGAGAAACGCCAGCCGCGCCCGGATTTCCTTGAGCACGCGAGCGGCAATTTCCCGCTGCTTGGGGTTCAAATGTTCATCGAGTCCCGCGAACCAGGCCTCTGCCGCGCGAACCGACAACTCACAGACCTCGCCGATGTGCTTACCGGCGATCTTCACGCACAACGCTTCCGGCTTTAGGCGATAGCCGCGGCACACCTCGCAGGGGCTCTCCGACTGAAACCGCTCGAGCTCTTCTCGGATCCACGATGAATCGGTTTCCTTGTAACGCCGTTCCATGTTCGAGATGACGCCTTCGAACGGCTTTTTGATGTCGTAGCGGCGCATCCCGTCGTCATAGGAGAACTTGATGTCTTCCTCGCCCGATCCGAAGAGGATGACGTCCTTCACCTTCTTGGACAGATCGTCCCAAGCTGTGTTGAGGCCAACTTTGTAATGCCGCGCGATCGCATCGAGCGTCTGCAAGTAATACGGGGATGACGACTTCGCCCACGGCGCGATGGCGCCTTTTCGCAATGACAGCGTGCCGTCCGGTACCGCGAGCTGAGGATCGAAATAGAGTTTGACGCCCAAGCCGTCGCATTCCGGGCAGGCACCATGCGGATTGTTGAACGAGAACAGCCGCGGTTCGATCTCGGGAATCGTAAATCCAGACACCGGGCAGGCGAATTTCGACGACATGGTCAGCCGCTTCGGCTCGGCTTTCTCCTTCTCGTCGGCGAATTCGACGACCAGCAGTCCCTCGGCGAGAGAAAGCGCGGTGGCGATCGAGTCCGGCAGCCTGTTGCCGATGTCGGGCCGCACCGCGATGCGGTCGACCACTACGTCAATGTCGTGCTTGAGCTTCTTATCGAGCGCCGGCACCTGACCGAGATCGTAAAGTTTGTCGTCGACTTTGACCCGCTGGAAACCCTTCCTCTGCAGATCAGCGAGCTCCTTGCGATATTCGCCTTTGCGCCCGCGCACGATCGGAGCGAGCACATACAGCCGTGTACCTTCGGGCAGCGCGAGCACACGATCCGCCATCTGGCTTACCGTCTGGCTCTCGATGGGAAGCCCCGTCGCGGGCGAATAAGGAATGCCGGCGCGCGCGTAAAGCAGACGCAAATAGTCGTAGATCTCAGTCACGGTGCCGACTGTCGAGCGGGGATTTTTCGACGTCGTGCGCTGCTCGATGGAAATCGCCGGCGAGAGCCCATCGATGTGATCGACATCGGGCTTCTGCATCATCTCCAGAAATTGGCGCGCGTACGCTGAGAGGCTTTCGACGTAACGCCGCTGCCCTTCGGCATAGATCGTGTCGAAGGCGAGCGAGGACTTTCCCGAACCCGACAACCCCGTAATGACGACCAACTGGTCGCGCGGGATCTCGACGTCGACGTTCTTCAGATTGTGCTCGCGGGCACCGCGGACGGAAATCGACTTTTGCATTGCTACAAGCGGGACCGTATCCATGGGCTGAAACGCATAGCTATGGCGGCTTTTAGAGGGACGCTGCAAGCGCTGCTTTGCCATAAATTAGCCATAGAACAAAGAGAGAACATATGTTATGAACAAGACGCCCGACCAGACCAAAGCCCAAGCTGGAGCTTTGCACCGAATAGAGTGGAAAACGATCCGGCGCGGGTAGTGCGCAAGGTGCCTGGGCGTTACGTTCGGAGTTTGAAAAAAGGAGATGGGGATGGCAGGCAGCGTCAACAAGGTAGTCCTGATCGGCAATCTCGGACGCGATCCCGAGGTGCGGCGTTTATCGTCAGGCGACCCGGTAGTGAATCTTTCGGTGGCAACGTCGGAGTCCTGGCGCGACAAGGCGTCCGGCGAACGCAAGGAGCGTACCGAGTGGCACCGCGTGGTGATCTTCAACGAGAATCTCGCCAAGGTGGCCGAGCAATATCTGCATAAGGGCTCGAAGGTCTATCTTGAGGGCCAGCTACAGACGCGCAAATACACCGATAAGGACGGCGCGGAGAAATACACGACCGAAGTCGTTTTGCAGCGCTTCCGCGGCGAGCTTGTGATGCTCGATTCTCGCGGCGGCGACTCAGATCGCGCGGAGAGGCCCGCAATGGCAGGCGCAGGCGCAGGCGCAGGCGAGGGCAGCCGCAGCTTCGAGCGCGCCGAACTGGACGACGAGATTCCGTTCTGAGATTTGGCACGCCCATCCGACGAACACGAGCGGAGCACCTGCGACACACAGGGCTCCTGCTCCTGCTCGTCGTCCTGGCCGGATGTGCCTCGACCGGAACTCCATCCACGCGATTTCTGACGCCGCAGTTGAGCGATGGTTACATAGCGCTTTATGGCCTCGGCGGGATCGGCGTTCGCTACGCGGCCGCTGTCGCAATCGCTCCGAATGTCGCGGTCACCAATGCCCACAACGCCAATATCGTGGCCGAAGATTTGATCCTCGGCCGCTCGCGCGACTATGATCTGTTATTCTTTCGCACCGATCGCCGTGCCGTGCCGGTGGCTCACCCGAAGGTGGGACAGCGGGTTATCGCCTATGGCCAATACGGCAAGAAACGGCGCAAGGAAGCTGCCGGTGTCATCCGCGACGTCGAAATGTACTTGCCCTCCCGGTGTCCGGAATGCAGCCGCCAAAGGACGATCGCCTACGACGCCGAAGCCGGCAGGGGATTTTCCGGCGGCCCGGTTGTGGATGCTGTATCGGGAGAAGTGCTCGGGATCACAGCGTTCTTTGATGATGGAGCGGGCGACAACGGTGGACGTCGCATGTACGCCTATGACATCGATCTGGTGATCGAGGAGATGCACCGTCTGCTCGACGACCACGGATCATAGCCGCAGGCACAATTTCAAAGAGCCGGTGATTGTCTTGCGCGCTTGTGGTTTGCATAAACGGACTTCGAAAAATTGCGCAGCGCGGATGATATTGAGCTTCGCCCGTCGCGGGGCTGTGCGGCACCGCGCACTCGGCCAAATTCTTGCAATCGCACTGCTCGCCGCCTGTTCCAGTGGACAGACCTTTCACGGCTTCATCGATCCCAAGCTGATGGATTCCTATATTCCGCTCTATGATCGGACATTCCTGATTGATCGCTTTGCCGGGGCAATGGTGATCGCGCCAAATGTTGCCGTCACCAACGCACACAATGCCAATCTGGTGACCGAAAGCGCGGTTCTTGCGCGCTCGACGGAATACGACCTGCTATTTTTCCGGACGGATCGAATGGTGGTTCCGCCGATCGGGAGTCCCTATATCGGCGAGGACGTGATCGCCTACGGTCAGAGCGGCAAATCGGATCTCAGCGAAGCCAAGGGCGTCATCCGCCTTCTGGAGGCGTACTTGCCGCAGCGATGTCCGCAATGCCGGCTTCAGCGCAGCATGGCGTATGACGCGGAGGCC
>Ga0134122_10002737_pt1 | contig 12992 bp, 8 predicted proteins | sample KB302_FD_96461 | JGI IMG/M metagenome (GOLD analysis project Ga0134122, IMG submission 96461) | Terrestrial soil microbial communities without Nitrogen fertilizer from Kellogg Biological Station, Michigan, USA - KB3-0-2 | ecosystem: Environmental > Terrestrial > Soil > Unclassified ...
ATGACCCTGCTCTGCCTGCTGCTGTTCGTCGGCGCGATGGGCAAGTCCGCGCAGCTCGGCCTCCACACCTGGCTGCCCGACGCGATGGAAGGCCCGACGCCGGTCAGCGCGCTGATCCACGCCGCGACTATGGTCACCGCCGGCGTGTTCATGGTCTGCCGCCTGTCGCCGATGTTCGAGACGAGCGCGACCGCGATGCACGTCGTCACCTATGTCGGCGCCGCGACCTGCTTCTTCGCCGCGACCGTCGGCTGCGCCCAGAACGACATCAAGCGGGTGATCGCTTATTCGACCTGCTCGCAATTGGGCTACATGTTCTTCGCGGCCGGCGTCGGCGCCTACGGCGCGGCGATGTTCCATTTGTTCACGCACGCATTCTTCAAGGCGCTGCTCTTCCTCGGCGCCGGCAGCGTGATCCACGCCATGCACCACGAGCAGGACATGCGTTACTACGGGGCCCTGCGGAAGGAGATCCCGTTCACCTTCTGGGTAATGGTGATCGGTACGGTCGCGATCACCGGCGTCGGCCTCGGCCCGATCGGATTCGCCGGCTTCTGGTCCAAGGACGCGATCCTCGAGGCGTCGTGGGCGAGCGGCTCGGTGCCCGGGACGATTGCTTTCTGGCTCGGCGCGATCGCCGCGCTGATGACCAGCTTCTACTCGTGGCGGCTGATCTTCCTGACCTTCTTCGGGGAGCCGCGCTGGGCCGCGTCCGAACATATCCAGCATGCACTTCATCACGTCCATGAATCGCCCGACGAAGAGCACGGCGATGCCAGCCGTGCGAAGGTCAAGCCGGCAGTTGGGACCGGCGGCTATCACCCGCACGAGAGCCCGTGGACGATCCTGGTGCCGATCGGCCTGCTTGCGCTCGGCGCTGTCGTCGCGGGGCAGATCTGGCACGGCATTTTCGTCGATGCCGAGCGTGCGCCCGAGTTCTGGCGCGGAGCAGTCGCGTTCAGCGAGCATCTCGCGCACGCCGCGCACCAGGCGCCGCTGTGGGTCAAGCTGACGCCGGGGATCGTCATGCTGCTCGGCCTGTGGATCGCGTGGAACAATTATATCCGCGACCCGGGCGCGGCCGGCCGCTTCGTCGCGATGTTCCCGGCGGTGCACCGCTTCGTGTTCAACAAATGGTATTTCGACGAGGTCTACGACCTGCTGTTCGTGCGGCCTTCGCTGTGGCTTGGCCGGCTGCTGTGGAAGGGCGGTGACGAGGGCACGATCGACCGCTTCGGCCCGCACGGCGCGGCGGTTGCGGTCGGGATCGGCAACCGCATCACCGCGCGGCTGCAGTCCGGCTACCTCTATTCCTACGCGCTGGTGATGCTGCTCGGTCTGATCGGCGCCGCGAGTTGGGCGATCTGGTGGGCCAGGTGAACGGGTTGCCGCTGCTCAGCCTGCTGATCGCGCTGCCGCTGGCGGCGGGCGTGCTGTGCCTGCTGGTCGGCGCCCGGGCCGCGCGCTGGATCGCTCTGATCGCGACGCTGAGCGTGCTCGAGATCGCGGTCGAGCTGTGGCTCAACTTCGCGCCGGGCGGCGCGCAATGGCAATTCACAGAGTTCCGGGCGCTCGGCGGCGGGGTCAATTGGGCGCTCGGGATCGACGGGATCGCGCTGCTGCTGATCGTCCTCACCGCCTTTTTGATGCCGATCTGCATCGGCGCCAGCTGGCGCTCGATCGACAAGCGCGTGCCCGAATATATGGCCTACTTCCTGCTGATGGAGGCGCTCATCATGGGCTCCTTCGCGGCGCAGGACCTGTTCCTGTTCTACATCTTCTTCGAAGGCGGCCTGATCCCGATGTACCTGATCATCGGCGTCTGGGGCGGGGCCGAGAAGATCAAGGCGAGCTACAAATTCTTCCTCTACACCTTCCTCGGCTCGGTGCTGATGCTGATCGCGATGATCTACATGCGCTCGGTTGCCGGGACGACCGACATCCCGACGCTGATGGCGTACGATTTCTCGAAGCAGGCGCAGACGTGGCTGTTCCTCGCCTTCCTCGCCAGTTTCGCGGTCAAGCTGCCGATGTGGCCGGTCCATACCTGGCTGCCCGACGCCCACGTCCAGGCCCCGACCGCAGGTTCGGTGATCCTTGCCGGAGTGCTGCTGAAGCTCGGCGGCTACGGCTTCATCCGTTTCTCGCTGCCGATGTTTCCCGACGGATCGGCGCAGTTCATTCCGTTGATGTTCGCGCTGTCGGCGGTCGCCGCAATCTACACCAGCCTGGTCGCGCTGGTGCAGACCGACATGAAGAAGCTGATCGCTTATTCGTCGGTCGCGCACATGGCGTTCGTCACCTTCGGCCTGTTCGCCATGAACCGCCAGGGGATCGAGGGCGCGATGATGGTCATGCTCGGCCACGGGCTCGTCTCGGGCGCCCTGTTCCTGTGCGTCGGCGTGGTCTACGACCGGCTGCACACGCGCGACATCGCCCGCTACGGCGGGCTTAGCGACAACATGCCCGGCTACGCCCTGCTGTTCATGGTCTTCACCATGGCCAGCATCGGCCTCCCCGGCACCAGCAATTTCGTCGGCGAGTTCCTGAGCATGGTCGGGACCTACCGGGCGTCGACCTGGGCGGCGATCGCGGCCTGCTTCAGCACCATCCTCGCCGCCGCCTACATGCTCTGGCTCTACTGGCGGATCTGCTTCGGGACCCGGCGCAACGCCGACGCGGCGGCAATGCAGGACCTTGACCTGCGCGAATGGTGGCTGCTGGCGCCGATCGCGCTCGCCGTGTTCTGGATGGGCCTCTATCCCGAGAGCTTCCTGAAGCCGATGCGCGCCGACATCGGGCGCGTCGTCCAGCGCATGGAACGGGTTGCGCCGGGCGGCGATTCGCGCCCGACGCCGGGCAAGCCGGTCCAGCAGGAGCACCTCCAGCTGCTCGAGAAGGAAGCGGCGCACTGATGGGCCGCCTCGCCCCCCTGCTGCCCGAGCTGATCCTCAGCATCGGCGGGACGATCCTGATGCTGGTCGCGGCCTTCGCCGGGCGGCGCGGAACGGGCCTCACCAGCTGGCTTTCGGTGGCGCTGCTGCTCGCCGCCACCGCGGCGCTGGTCGGCGCGCCGTCGCACGCCGGCCCCATCTACGACGGCCTGATCGCGGCCGATCTGTTCGCGAGCTTCGGCAAGGCGATCATCTTCCCGGCGGCGGCGGTCGCGGTCATTGCCGGCCACGGCTGGTTCGAGCGCGATCACGAGCACGGCAGCGAATATGCGGTGCTGATCGTGTTCGCCGCGGTCGGAATGAGCGTGATGGTCTCGGCCACCAGCCTGATCTCGCTCTACGTCGGGCTCGAGCTGCAGAGCCTCGCGTCCTACGTGCTCGCGTCCTACCGGCGGAGCGACGAACGGTCGGCCGAGGCGGGCCTCAAATATTTCGTTCTGGGAGCGCTCGCCAGCGGCATCCTGCTCTACGGCATTTCGCTCCTCTATGGCTTCACCGGGACCACCAACTTCACCGGCATCGCCGCCGCGTTCGCCCGGGAGGCGCCCTCGCTCGGGTTGCTGTTCGGCCTGGTGTTCGTGCTCGCCGGCCTGGCCTTCAAGGCCAGCGTGGTGCCCTTCCACATGTGGACCCCCGACGTCTACGAAGGTGCCCCGACCCCGGTGACGATGTTCTTCAGCACCGCGCCAAAGGCGGCCGCGGTGCTGCTCGCGACCCGGGTGTGCCTCGACGCGCTCGCCCCGGCGACCGACGCCTGGCGGCAGATCGTGATCTTCGCCGCGCTCGCCTCGATCTATTTGGGGGCGGTCGCGGCCTACGGCCAGACGAACATCAAGCGGCTGCTGGCTTATTCGTCGATCAACAATGTCGGCTTCGCCCTGGTCGGGCTGGCCGCGGCCGGGCCGAACGGCGCTTCCGCGGTGCTGTTCTACATGGCGGTGTACGTCGTCATGAACGTCGGCGCGTTCCTGTGCGTGCTGTGGATGCGCGACGGCGAGGGGCGGCCGATCGAGACGATCGCCAGCCTGTCCGGCCTGTCCCAGACGCGCCCGCTGATGGCCTTCGCCTTGTTCGTGTTCATGTTCAGCCTGGCCGGGGTGCCGCCGATGTTCGGCTTCTGGCCGAAGCTGCTGGTGTTCCAGGCGGCAGTGGCGGCGGGCTTCGCTCCGTTCGCCGTGGCGGCAATCCTCGGCACGGTCGTCGGCGCATATTATTATCTGAAGATCGTCAAGGTGATGTACATCGACGATCCGGCCGAGCCTTATGCCCGGGTGCGCGAGCCGGTCCAGGGCCTGCTGGTCCTGCTCGCCGCGATCGCCGTGTCGCCGCTCGGCTATCTGTTGATCGGGCCGCTCGGGGCGATCACCGACAGGGCCGCGGCCTCGATCTTCTGACGCGATGCGGATCCGGATCGTCGAGCGCACGGGTTCGACCAACGCCGACCTGATCGCCGACGGCCAAGCGGTCGAAGGCGACTGGCTGGTCGCGCTGGCGCAGGCGGCGGGACGGGGCCGGCAGGGCCGTTCGTGGGTCTCGGCCCAAGGGAATTTCTACGGCAGCACGCTGGTTCTGCTGCGATCCGCCGATCCGCCCGCGCCGAGCCTGTCACTGGCCGCCGGGCTGGCGCTCGCCGAGGCGATCGACGCCGCGGTCCCGGCGCAGCCGCTGATGCTCAAATGGCCCAACGACGTGATGCTCTTGGGCAGGAAGCTCGCCGGAATCCTGCTCGAGCGCAGCGGCGATCGGGTCGCCGTGGGGTTCGGGGTCAATTTGGCGAGCGCGCCGCCACTCAAGGACCGGCAGGCGGCGGCGCTTGGCGGGGCGATCGCGCCGGAAACCTTCGCGCCGCTGCTCGCGGCCAGTTTCGCCCGGCTGCTGGAGGCGTGGCGATCGGCCGAGCCCGCGGCCCTCATTCGCGCCTGGCAGGAGCGGGCGCATTCGCCGGGAACGCGGCTCACGGTCCACGCCGCCAAGGACGAGACGGTCAGCGGGCGCTTCGCCGGCCTCGAGCTGGACGGGGCGTTGCGGCTTCAGCTCGACGACGGCTCGATCGAGCTGGTCCGGGCCGGCGACGTCGACCTCACTTGAACTTTGCGATTCGCCCTCTCGCTTCGCGCGCGCAGCCGGGGTAGGCGAACCTTCGTTTCGCGACCGAGTCGAAATGCTCGGGGAGGGGGTTCGCCGCGAAACCCAGCCCGGCCCTGATGGCCGGAACTTGACTCACGGGAGCCCCTCCATGCCCTTCATTACGACCCGCGACGGCACCGAAATCTTCTACAAGGACTGGGGGCCGAAGACGGCCCAACCGATCCATTTCCATCACGGCTGGCCGCTGAGTGCGGACGACTGGGACAATCAGATGATGTTCTTCCTGAACGAAGGCTTCCGGGTCGTCGCCCACGACCGCCGCGGGCACGGCCGCTCGGCGCAGACCGACAGCGGCAACGAGATGGACACCTATGCGTCGGACGTGATCGATCTGGTCGCCGCGCTCGACCTCAAGAATGCGATCCATGTCGGCCATTCGACCGGCGGCGGCGAGGTCGCCCATTATGTCGCGCGGGCCGAGCCGGGCCGGGTCGCCAAGGCGGTGTTGCTCGACGCCGTGCCGCCGGTCATGGTCAAGAAGGACAGCAACCCGGGCGGGACTCCGCTCGAGGTGTTCGACGGCTATCGCGCAGCGCTCGCCGCGAACCGGGCCCAGCTTTACCTCGATATCCCGACGGGCCCGTTCTACGGCTTCAACCGGCCGGGCGCCCAGGTGTCGGAAGGCCTGATCCGCAACTGGTGGCGCCAAGGCATGATGGGTAGCGTCAAGGCCGGCTACGAGTGCATCAAGGCCTTCTCCGAGACCGACTTCACCGACGATCTGAAGGCGATTGAGGTGCCGGTGCTGGTGATCCACAGCGAGGACGACCAGATCGTGCCTTATGCGGACTCCGCGCCGCTGGCGGCCAAGTTGCTGAAGAACGGGACGCTCAAGACCTACAAGGACCTGCCGCACGGCTGTCACGCGACTCATCCGGATCTGATCAACGCCGACATCCTGGCGTTCATTCGCGGGGAGAGCCTGGCGGACGGCACGCCGCACACGCCGGGGCTCGTCGCCGAGCCGATCCCGGCCTGATGAGCGACGTCCGCCAGGACCTCGTGATGACGCGCGGGGCGCAGATGTTCCCGCGCCTGACGGACGAGGAAGTTGCGCGGCTGTGCCGGTTCGGCGAGCCGCGCAGCTACCGCGCGGGCGAGATGCTGGTCCGCGTCGGCGAGGTCGGCCCGGGGCTGATGCTGATCCTCTCGGGGAAGGTCGAGGTGACGCGGCAGGAGCATGGCCGGCCGGTGCCGATCGTCACCCATGAGCGCGGGAATTTCATGGGCGAGCTCGCGCAGCTGTCGGGCCGGCCCTATCTGGTCGACGAGCAGGCGCTGACCGACGTCGAAGCCGTCGCGATCTCCGCCGATCGGCTGCGCGCCCTGCTGATCGCCGAGGCCGATCTCGGCGAACGGATCATGCGCGCCCTGATCCTGCGCCGGATGGGCCTGATCGAATCCGGCGCCGGGCCGATCATTGTCGGTCCCGAGGGCAATGCCGACGTGCTGCGCCTGACCAACTTCCTGCGCCGCAACGGGCACCCTTTCCAGCAGTTGGACGCGGCCGGCGACGGCTGCGGACGGACGCTGGTCGAGCGGTTCGAGATCGAGCCCGAGGAGCTGCCGATCGTGCTCTGCCCGACCGGCCAACTGCTGCGCAATCCGGGCGAGGACCAGCTGGCGCGCTGCGTCGGGCTGGTTGGCCAGCTCGACGAAAACCGGCTGTACGACCTGGTCGTGATCGGCGCCGGGCCGGCCGGCCTCGCGACTTCGGTCTACGCCGGATCGGAGGGGTTGTCGGTGCTGACCATCGACTGCCGCTCGTTCGGCGGCCAGGCCGGAGCCTCGGCCCGGATCGAGAATTACCTCGGCTTCCCGACCGGCATCTCGGGCATGGCCCTGATGGGGCGCGCCTTCAGCCAGGCGCAGAAGTTCGGGGTCGAGATCGCCATCCCCGACGAGGCGGTTAGGCTCGAGTGCGGCAACGACCCGTGCCATATCCAGCTCGCCACCGGCGAGCGGGTGCAGGCGCGTTCGGTGGTCCTGGCGATGGGCGCGCGTTACCGTCGCCTCGGGGTCGAGCGCCTCGACGAGTTCGACGGGTCGGGCGTCCATTACTGGGCGTCCCCGCTCGAGGCCGACCTGTGCGCGGATCAGGAGATCGCGCTCGTCGGGGGCGGCAATTCGGCCGGCCAGGCGACGGTGTTCCTCGCCGGGCGGGCGCGGCAGGTCACGCTGATCGCTCGCCGGCCGCTCACCGAAACCATGTCGCAATATCTGATCGAGCGAATCGAGGCGCAGCCCAACGTCGAGGTGGTCATCGGTTGCGAGGTGTCCGCGCTCGAGGGTTCCGACGGCGCGCTGCACGCGATCAGCTGCACCAACCGCGCCTCCGGAAAAGTGACTCGCCGGCCGATCCGCTACCTCTTCTCCTTCATCGGTGCGGAGCCGAACACCGACTGGCTGCGCAGCTCGGGAATCCGGCTCGACGATCGCGGCTTCGTCCTGACCGGCGACGAGATCGGGGAGTACCGGCTGCCGCTGGAGACCAGCCGGCGCGGGGTTTTCGCGGTCGGCGACGTGCGCTCCTCCTCGGTCAAGCGGGTCGCGGCCTCGGTCGGCGACGGCGCGCAGGTGGTCGCGGCGATCCATGCTTATCTTGCGAGCCAAGCGCAGGCGACCGAAGTCCTGCCGCTGCCGCACGCGGTCGCGACCGCCTGACGCGCTTCCCGATTTGCTGCTGTTCGCCTAAGGGCCGCCCATGCTGCTCGCGATCGACGCCGGCAATACCAACCTGGTCTTCGCCCTCGTCGCCGGGGGCGAGATCAGGACGCGGTGGCGGATCGCGACCGACCCGCGGCGGACCGCCGACGAATATGCGGTGTGGCTGAACCAGCTGCTCGAGCTCGAAGGCTATACCAGGGGCGACGTCGGGGCGGTGATCATCGGCACCGTGGTGCCGCGCTCGCTGCACAATCTCGAAGTGCTGGCGAGCAAATATTTCCATGTCGAGCCAGTGATCGCGGGGCAGGGGGCGGCGGCCTGGCCGCTGAAGCTCGACGTCGACGAGCCGCACAATGTCGGCGCCGACCGGGCGCTCAATGCGCTCGCCGCGCACGCCAAGCATAAGGGCGACCTGATCGTCATCGACTTCGGCACCGCGACGACGTTCGACGTGGTCGATTCGGACGGGGCCTACAAAGGCGGGATCATCGCGCCCGGGATCAACCTGTCGCTGGACGCCCTGGTCAACGCCGCGGCCAAGCTGCCGCGCATCGCGATCGAGGCGCCGGACAGCGACAGCGTGATCGGCCGGACGACCGACAGCCAGATGCTGATCGGCATTTACTGGGGCTATGTCGCGATGATCGAGGGACTGGCCGAACGGATGAAGCGCGAGATCGGCCGTCCGGCAACGGTGATCGCGACCGGCGGGCTCGCGGACCTGTTCGACCAGCACACCGACGTGTTCGACGCGATTGAGCCCGATCTGACCATCCAGGGGTTGAGGCTGTTGTACGACCTCGTGGCTCAAACAGGCTGAACGTCATTGCGAGCGAAGCGAAGCAATCCAGCGCTGGATCGCCCCGCCGCTTCGCGGCTCGCGATGACGAGCGAGCGCACATGATCCCCGGCGAAGAATTGCTGTTCTGCGCGCTCGGCGGCTCGGGCGAGATCGGCATGAACGTCAATCTCTACGGCTGCCGCGGCCAGTGGATCATGGTCGATCTCGGCCTGACCTTCGCCGACCCCGATTATCCCGGGATCGACCTCATCCTGCCCGACCTCGAGTTCATCGAGGAGCAGGAGCAGCGGCTCGCCGGGATCATCCTGACCCACGGCCACGAGGACCATATCGGCGCGCTGCCCTATCTCTCCGAAGACCTGAAGGCGCCGCTGTTCGCGACTCCGTTCACCGCCGGGCTGATCGCCGGCAAGCTCGAGGAGGAAGGGCTGACCGGCCGGGTCAAGCTGAACATCGTCGAGCGCGGCGGGAGCGTCGAGCTCGGCCCGTTCAAGGTCAGCTTCGTCGCGCTGTCGCACTCGATTCCGGAAGGGAACGGGGTGCTGATCCAAACGCCGTTCGGCAACGTCTTCCACACCGGCGACTGGAAGATCGACGAGACTCCGGTGCTCGGCGAGGCGCCGAGCACCGAGGCACTGACCGACATCGGCGATGCCGGCGTGCTCGCCTTGGTGTGCGATTCGACCAACGTCTTCCAGAACGCGCCCTCGGGCTCCGAGGAAGGAGTCCACGAGGGGCTCTTGGCGCAGGTCGCCAAGGCGCGCGGCCGGGTGCTGGTGACGACCTTTGCCTCGAACGCGGCACGGCTGCAGACCATCGGCCGGGTCGCGCTCGAGACCGGGCGCAGGGTGTGCATCGCCGGACGGTCGCTCGAGCGGATCCTGCGCGTCGCCCAGGCGACCGGCTACCTCAAGGCCTTCCCGCCGCCGATCCCGTTCGACGAGGCGATGCGGCTGCCCAAGAGCGAGCTGCTGGTCATCGCCACGGGCGGGCAGGGCGAGCCGCGCGCGGCGCTCGGCCGGATCGCCTTCGGCACGCATGAGCTGAAGCTGGGCGAGGGCGACACGGTGATCTTCTCGTCGCGGATCATCCCCGGCAACGAGGTGGCGATCGGCCGGATCATGAACCAGCTGTCCGACCTCGGCGTGACCATCGTCACCGAGCGCCAGGCCCACGTCCACGTCTCAGGCCATCCCGGCCGGCCCGAGCTGATCCAGATGTACGATTGGGTCCGGCCGCAGATCGTCGTCCCGGTCCATGGCGAAGCGCGGCACCTCGCCGAGCATGCGCGCCTCGCGCTGTCGCACGGCGTTCCGGCCGCGGTCGTCCAGAAGAACGGCGATGTGATCCGCCTCGCCCCGGGCGCACCGAAGAAGCTCGACGAGGTGCGGGTCGGGCGGCTGGTGCTCGACGGGGACGTCATCCTGCCGGCCGACGGCGCGACCATCAACGAGCGGCGGCGGATCAGCTTCGGCGGGCTGATCACCGTGGCGCTGCCGATCGGCGCGGACGGACGGCTCGCCGGGCAGCCGCTGATTCGCCCGTTCGGAGTGCCGGTCGAGGAGGATCGCGCCGATTTCATCGCCGATGCCGCCGACGCCGCGACCAAGGCGTTCAGCGCAAAGGACGATGAGGAGCGGATGCGTGAGGCGGTGCGTCTCGCGGTACGCCGCTGCGCGACCTTGTGGACCGGCAAGAAGCCGGTGGTCGAGGTGATGTTGCTCGAGATCGCCGGCTAGTCTCGGCCATGCGTTTCAGCTCGATCGTCGCGATCTATTTCCTGTTTTTGTGTGCGTCCGCCTTCATCCTTCTGCCGTTCGGGGTCCGGACCAGCGAGGAGCTGGGCGAAACGTTGGTCCCCGGCCAGGCGGAAAGCGCTCCGCACCGGTTCGACCTCAAGCGCCACTTGCTGAAGGCCGCGATCCTCGCCGCGGTCCTGTTCGCGATCTATTATGCGAACTGGACCTTCGGCTGGGTGAAGGCGGACGATTTCGACTTCTTCTAGCGTTCCTCCCCATCGCGAAGACGATGGGGAGGGGGACCATGCGGAGCATGGTGGAGGGGTATCTGGCGCGGGCGCCTTCTACCCCTCCACCATTCATTCTGTGGTGAATGGTCCCCCTCCCCAGCCTTCGGCCAGGGAGGAAACTGAAAGTTACCGCCTTCTCTCCAGGGCCTGCGCCAGCGCGGCGTAGAGCCGGCCCATGTCGGACGACATCAGCGTCACCGCGATCGCGCCGCCGTCGCGTTCGGCGAGCACGCGCCGGAGCATCGCCTCGAAATCGTGGACGTAGCGGTTGACCGAGCGCTGGAACTCGAGATCGCTGTCATATTGCGCGCGGATCGCTTTGGTCTCGCTGCCGTCGAGCAGTTTCACCGCGCGGCGGGTGAACACGCCGCGGTTGCCCTTCAGATAGGAATCCCAGGCGCGGTCGTCGATCTCGTCGGACAGGATCTTGCCGACATCGATCGCCGCCGAATGCATCGAATCGATCAGCAGCGAGACCCGCCTGGCGAACGCCTCGCTGTCCTTCTCACGCTGGTCCTGGCTGGTCTGCTCGATATGGCGCTCGAGCGCGGCCGCGCTCTGGCCGATGCCGAGCATCTGCTGGGTCAGCCGGTCGGACGCGGAGCGGGCGGCCTCGACCGCGCGGGTGGCGACGATCTCGACCTCGCGCAGCTGCTCCTCGACGGTCTCGCGGATGACCCGCTCGAGCGCCGTCCGGGCTTCGACCGACAGCTTGCCGGCGCTTTCCGGAATCACCGCCCCGATCGCCTCGCGCGCCCGCTCGGCCGCGTGCGCCGCGGTGTCTTTGACCTGGACCAGGGCGGCGACGAGGGCCGGGCCGGTCTCGGCGGTCAGGCCGTCGGCTTCGGCCTGGGCGTCGCCGATCGCCGACTTCAATTCGGCGAGCTTCGAGCGGGCGCCTTCGACCCCGTCGTCGAGGGTCGCGAGCAGCGCCGCGAAGCGGTCCTGCTGCTCGCCGATCTGGTCGGCGGTCGCGGTCATGCGCTCGCTCGCCTCGACCGCGGCATCGCGCACCCAGCCGAGCTCCGGCTTTACCGCGCTGGTCACTTCGGCGAGCCGGTCGGCGCCGCCCTGGGCCTCGCCGATCGCGGTCCCGACATTGTCGCGCAGCTCGTCGGCGAGCCGGCCGATGCTGTCGCGCAGGCTCGTCGTGCGCTCGGCCAGCGACGCGATCGCGCCGTCCTGGTTCGATGCCTGCGCCGAGAGCGTGTCGAGCTCGGTCCGGGCGCGGGTCAGCGATTCGAGGAAATGGTTGGCGCGCTCATCGCCGTGCGAGGCGAGCTCGGTGAAGCGCTGGTCGATCATGGCGAGGCCGCGATCGATCTCGGCGACCATCCGCTGCGACGCCCGTTCCTGCTCGGCGACCTGGCTCGACAGCGCCGCGAGCGACTCGGTCGCGCGGCCGATGTTCGCGCCCAGCGCTTCGGCCGAATCGGCCCCGGCCTTGCCCATGCCGGCCGCGGCCTGGTCGACCAAAGCGGCGACCGCTGCGGCCTGCGCATCGATTCCCGAGCGAATCTCCTGGAGCGACACGGAGGTGCGGTCGAGCAGGCTGTCGAGGGCTCCGGAAAAGCTGCCCTCCGCTTCGGCGACCTTGCCCGTCGCCTGGGCACCGGCATGCTCGATCTCGGCGAGACGCGCGGCGAGGCGGTCGGTCGCCTCGGCGATCAGCCGGTCGGCTTCGCGGGTGCGCTCGGCGAGGTGGTCGACCTGGTGGCCGAAGCTCGCCGCCTTGGCGGCGGATTCGCTACCGACCGAACGGATATGCTCGGCCAGCGCGCGCGCGGTCGTCTCGGCGCGCGGCAGATCCTCGAGCAGCACTGCCATGTCATTGCGCGCGGCCTCCGCTGCGCGGTCCAGCGCCTCGCCGTGCCGCTGCAGTTTCTCGCTGCTAGAATCGAACTCGCGCGTGATGCCGCCGAGCTTGCCGGTGGCCTGGTCGCCGAGGTCCATCAGGTGGCGCGAGATCATCGTCAGCTCGGACCGGCTGTCATTGATGCGCTGCGACAGCACTTCGAGCAGGGCCTCGAGCGAGCGCGCTTCGGTGCGCATCGTCACCACCGAGCGGGTGAAGCGTTCCGCTTCCTTGCGGCGGGTGCGGCCGAACATCAGCCAGACGAGGCCGAGCAGGGCGAGCGGCCCGGCGGCGAGCGCGATCCACTGCGTGACCGCCGGCGACGACAGCGGCTGGCCGGCCAGCGCGCGGCCCGCCGACCAGGCGATGTAGCCAAGCCACCCGGCGGCGAGGACGATCAGCGCGGTGCCGAGCACCTGGCGCCCGCCACTGCCGCTTTCCTCCGTCCGGCTTTCGGCCCATTGCTCGCGATCGAAGGTCGGCTCGAAAGCGACGTCGGCGCTGGTCAGCTCGAGCGGCTCCAGCTCCTCGGGCGGC
>Ga0134122_10002740_pt1 | contig 12988 bp, 18 predicted proteins | sample KB302_FD_96461 | JGI IMG/M metagenome (GOLD analysis project Ga0134122, IMG submission 96461) | Terrestrial soil microbial communities without Nitrogen fertilizer from Kellogg Biological Station, Michigan, USA - KB3-0-2 | ecosystem: Environmental > Terrestrial > Soil > Unclassified ...
AATTTCGCCGTGCACGTATCGGTCGAATAGGTTCAAGAGTTCCTGTGGGAAATCGGATGCTTTCTTTCGTTCCATCGACGTACTCCGAACGGCTGTGCCAATAGCCGACACTTTAAAGAAATCCCCCGCGAATGGGACATCAGTTATTTGTGATTGTTGGCGGTTGGAATTGGGCTCATCAATAGCGTGTCCCCATCGGGCAGTCCGCGGACCAGAGATCGCGGCCGTCAATCGGGAACGACGTAGAATGGGCTCAGTCCACCACATGGGTCATAAGCGGGTATTTCCGAGTGCCCATGCAAATATCCGCTTGACCCCCCGAAAGCGGACATTCGTTGGAGCGATTGAAATGTCCGGTCAGGACCAATTGCAGACGTCGCGGCCGCGGTTCAAGATGAAATCGGGATCTTCACAACCGTGTATTCCGAGAGGAAGCCAATGACGATATTGCGTCTATTTGGAGCGACCATTGTTGCAGGTCTAGTTGCGGGGATCGCGCCGGTCCGCGCCCAGGATGCGAGTGCCGCTTACATCGTCAGCTATATCGAAGTTGCTCCATCCTCCGCGCAGACTGCGGCAGTCTCCGTGCTGCGCGCGCTACGCGATGCGAGCCGCAAGGAGGCGGGAAACCGCGGCTTTGAAGTTCTCCAGCGTATCGGGCGGACGCAGCAATTCGCCATCCTGGAAGTCTGGAGCGACGCAAAGGCACAGGCGAGCCACGCTGCGGCGGCGAGTACGGCGCAGTCGCATGACAAGCTTAAGCCCTATCTTGCAGCGCCAATTGATGAGCGCCTGCACACCGGCTTTGTGGTCGGCCAGTCCAAGGTATCCGGCGCAGGCTCCGTGTATGTCCTGACGCACGTCGATCTCATTGGCGCGAAAAAGGATGAGGGCCTTGCCGCTATCAGGCAATTGAGCATCGACAGCGCGCAGGATGCCGGCGTGCTGCGCTACGACGTATTGCAGCAGGGCAGCCGGCCCAATCATCTGACGCTGGTCGAGGTATGGCGCGGAAGGACACCGCTTGAAAAGCACGAAGTCGCCGCACATACCCGCAAGTTCCGCGAGGCACTTCTTCCGATGAGCGGCAGCTTGTATGACCAGCGGCTATATCAGGCGATCAATTGATGTTGCGTGAAAACCATGTGAGCCGTTATCGCGCCGCCTAATGTCCTTTTTTAGCAAGCGATAGCGACAAACGGGTGCGCGACTGGATTGTCCGCTTTACTCCCGGACATTCGCGTCAGACGGGCTCTTTAAAGTAGGTGCACCACTTCGGCCTGAATCGTTTCGCTACATTTGGAGAACAGTTGATCTTGCAGGACGTCGTCACGCAATCCATTTTTCCGCTGCCCCCGCCCGTGTCTGTTTTCGGTGCTGCGAATTTGGCTGCTGGAGACAAGTTTTGCGGAATGACCTGCTTGGGCTCGCAAGATCCGCCCTTTCCGCTGATCGTGGCGCGGCATTGTTCGATGGTGACGAAGCCACAGTTGGTGCCGCCGCCGCTGTTATCGACTGCACACCATTTGTAGGGATCGGCACAGGTCGCGCCGGCCGTGAAGAACACGGATGCGGCAGCCACGACAACCACCATCAGCGCCCTGATGCGGCGCGCGTGCGCGGCGAGCCGCCACGTGGCCGCTGCGCCGCCAACAAGGGTGATGAACTTGCGCCGTCTCATTGTCTCCCCCCAAACTCAGGACAATGCATCGTACCAGCTCAGGCCAGTGCCCTTGAAGGGGTGGATATGCCTTCAGGCGATTCGCCAACCGACGTTCGCTTTACCCCCGGCAGCGTGCCGACTTTTTTTACACAGCCGCAATTGCTTCGATCTCCAGCAGGAAATTTGGGTTTGCCAGGCCGCGCAGCACACAAAGAGTACTGGCCGGTGGATCGCCGCCGAAATAGTCCTGCAGAATTGAACGTGCCTTCGGCACGTCATGCGGATTGCAGATGTAGATCGTCACCTTCACCACGTCCTTCAGGCTGGCACCGCCTTCGGCGAGCGCGAGCTTCAGATTCTCCATCACCATTTTGGTCTGCGCCGCGAAGTCGTCCGGCGGCAGGACCTTGCCGGCGGGATCAGCGGCGACCTGGCCGGCGCAGAAGACCAGCTTGTTGGCTCCCTGCGCGGTTACCACGTGGGAATAATGAGCGAAGGGCTTATGAGCCCCTGCCGGCGATTTGCGCGTCAATGTTGCCATGGCTCTTCTCGCTGTGTCCGTGTGATGTTGTCAGGGATTTCATCGTTACGTGCGCTGTAGCTCGTTTCAGCACGATACCGCGTGCAGAAATGCGGACAATGAAAAACTAAGTGCTCTGTTTTCGCGAGAGGTCGCAGTGGACATTGGAGAGACGGCAGCTCGTGTCCGCTGTCTGGGGTAAAGCGGACATGGTGCGGACATCACGGAATGTCCGCCAATGCCCCAAAGCGGACGTCACCCCGGCTCGATGACCTGCCTGCCGCGCCTCAATCTGATAGGCTCTGACCGAAAACAGGCATCGTCCGGATGTCTTGGGCGTTGCGTGCGCCGGCGCATTTCGTCAAAGTTACTGCTGGCTCAGCGACCGCCTGAGCCGTTCGTTGCTCGCCCGCAGCGATCTCAGCGGTGTAGCGCACGCTGCTCAGGGAGAGCCGCGTGTGACCGGGGAAAAAATCGAGGACGCTATGATCAAACAGCTTACGAAACGCGATGTGCTCAGAGGCGCCGGGGCGCTTGGCCTCAGTGCCTATGCGGTGCGGGTCGCTGCGGCGCCTGCGGCGGAGGCGGTGACGCCGGCCTTGATCGAGGCGGCGAAAAAAGAAGGCAAGGTGTCCTTTTACACGGCGATGGATCTCCAGTTTGCGGAACGCCTCGGCAAAGCATTCGAGGCGAAATATCCCGGCATTGCCGTGCGCGTCGAGCGGTCGGGCGCCGAGCGCGTCTTCACTCGGATCGATCAGGAATATTCCTCCAACATCCACACCGTCGACGTCGTCAACACGTCCGACCAGGCGCACTGCATCATCTGGAAACGCAAGGGCTGGCTCGCGCCGTACCTGCCGGAAGAGGTCGTGAAGCACTACGACAAGCGTTACTACGATGCCGAGGGGCTCGATGTAACGACGCGCATTCTGATCTCACCGATTGCCTACAATACCAACCTGGTAAAGAAGGAAGATGCACCGAGGGGCTTCAAGGATCTGCTCGATCCGAAATGGAAGGGCAAACTCGTCAAGGCGCATCCGGCCTATAGCGGCACGATCATGAATTCGACGTTCCAGACCGCGCGCGACCTGGGTTGGGACTATTTCGTGAAACTGGCGGCACAGAATGTCATGCAGGTCCAGTCGGCGACCGATACGCCGAAGAGAATTTCCCTCGGCGAACGCGCGGTCATGGTCGACGGCGCAGGCTATCTTGTGATCCGCAACAAGGAAGCAGGCCAGCCGGTCGAAATCGTTTATCCGGAAGAGGGCACGCCGCTTGCCGGCGGTCCGAGTTCGGTCTTCAAGGGCGCGCCTAATCCGAACGCCGCGCGCCTGTTTCAGAACTGGATGCACTCGCGCGAGGGCCAGCAGCTGATCGTCGACGACGCCCGCCAGTATTCGCCGCACGGCCAGACGGTGGAAAAGCCCGGCGTCCGCAAGCTCGCCGACATCAAGCTGATGAAGGAGGATCCGGAAGGCGTCCTTGCGGAAGGGGAAGCGGTCAAGAAGCGGTACGCAGAAATTTTCAAGGTGTGACGCCAATCATCCTAGCGGACATCGCGCAGACAAGCGCCAATGTGCGCTCATGCCCAAAGCGGATATTCCCCGAGCAGCTCAGCGCGATACGTTAGCCGACGTAGGTCCACGCGAAGACCAGGAGCACGATCGTCGCCGCGCCTATGAGAATGAGTTGTTCGAAAAAGCCGGAATGATGGCTGTGCTCACTATGCATTGTCATGAGCGGTCCCCATACCCGAAACCTTGTCGGGACAATCCGATCATATCATTTCGTCGTGACATTTCCGTATCACGGCTTCGGCAACTCCGGCTGCAGCTGGAAGGCAATTGCTAAACGGTATTCAGTGCGGGTTTTTCGCTCGCTTCGGCGGTCGGTGCGGCTGCAGCGTCAGCCTACGGGTCAGCCTATGGCTACGACTATGCTCCCTTCCCGCCCTGCTAGTCGCCTTTCGCGCAAAATGAGCGCGCGTGGCGAATGACTGCCACGCGTGCCCTATGACATTTCTTCGGCCTCAGTCTCCTGGGCCCGTTGGCGTAAAAGCCTGTCCGAACGAAACAGGTTGCCAGCTGACGTGGCCTACTCGCTTTTGCCGGTCCGGGTTTCAATGTTTTGACACTGGGGGCACTCGAAAGAGAGCAGTTCGCGGCCAGGGCTCTCAGCCTCAATGCCAAACAGCAACATTGCCGTCCCGCATTTGGAGCAGTTGGGCCGCTTGATCGAATTGGAATGCGATGTTGCTGGCTGATACTCGGTCATCGAGGGCTCATCATATTTATTTTTGTTTGGAGTACCAGGCTCGGGCGCGTGCCAAACGGAGACCAGCGGTGGGCTACTTTATCACTTATTTTCAAACCTTTAGCTACAATACTCATCCGATTCCAATCTGCTGCCCAAGGAGACAAATGAGTAATTGACATATTGAACGTTTTGTTGTTATTGTGCGTTGTGTTACTAGATTAATAACTAGCCTAAATGGGGTTCCCATGGTCACCGAGAACGAAAACCTCAGCCGAGGCGAGCGTTTGCAAATCATGCTGTCGCCGGAAGAACTCAAAGCAGTGGACGATTTTCGGTTCAAACAACGAATGCCCAGCCGAGCCGCGGCGGTCCGGGAGTTGTTCAGGATCGGCCTTGCCAACACCGGGCTAATGGTCGCCGCTGACGAAAAGAGGAAATCGTCTGATTTCGGCGTGCTTGCGCCCAAGGGCAACGGCGGCAAAAGTCCCGACGGTCGATAGTCCGCTTAATGAGTAATGGCAGCAGATGTCAGCGATGATGATATTTGCTCTTAGACTACGAGCGACTGGTTAGCTTCCGACAACAGGCCCACAATCCGTTCAGTCCTGGTGGAGATGTGTCGTGCCTACTATCAACAATTACCTTCAAAGCCGCGAGGCTTTTGACCCCGAAGCAATTTCTGTATTGGGTGATGCTTACGAGCGCGCCCTCAGAATTGTTCCAACACTGGCCTCCGAGGGTGTCAGACAGGTGATCGCCGCACGCATCATTGGACTGGCTCGAACAGGCGAACGCGATCCTCGTAAACTCTGTGAACAATCTCTGACAGACTTAGACGGCCCTGTTGAATCACGCTGACGAACGACCGCGGCGACTTGGTGTAGTGGGGGGCTTGTGATGACCGCGCCTGGTGCCAATCCTTGGCTCAATTATTCTTCGCAAAGCCGCCAGGAGTCATTGGATGATGACCTTATTTCTCTTTGCGACCGTGTCGAAGCACTGGTTTCGGGCTCGATCGCTGGTCTGACGATTTGCAATTCCTCCCGGACTCATCTCGAACGCGCCGTCTTTCCAAGGCTACCCCAGTTTGCCGCTGCGATTGCGGCAATCCCACTAACGCCGTCTGACTTTGGCAGCTGCGTGCGGGCTGTCGCGCACGGCGAGATCATTACCTGTCCCGACATTGCGGAAGAGAAACGCTTCGACCCGCAGTGGCAGCGCCTGTGTCTCGATCACGGGATCCGCTCGCTGCAATCGCGGCCGGTCTATCTTCGTGGGGGCATGCCCTATGCCACGTTCGTCCTTGCCTATAGACAGCCCCGCGAGGAAACCGCATGGGATGTGGCGTTGATGACGTTTGCGGCAGATGCAGCTGGGCTAATTATCCAGTCCGCCCTCGATCGCACCAACATCGCCGCCGAATAGCGAAGCGGCGATGCCCGCTCTCGCTCACGGTGCGAAAACGGACATGACATTAACGTCTTGCGATGTTCAGGCCGTCAATTGAGGCGGCCTATGCGACTTTCCTGACCGCAGTTTCAATGTGTTCGCACGCAGCGCACACGAAAGTAAGGAGTTCGTAGCCAGGGCGGTCAGCAGCTTCAATTCCAAATAGCTGCGTCGCTGATCCGCATTTGGAGCAGGTTGGTCGCTGAATGGAATCAGCATGCAGAATGGCTGGTGGGTAAAGGATCATCGGGATTGGATCTCGGCTGAGAATTGCAGTGAACATCTGTCCGCCTCCCGCAATAGCCCTAGTTGAACTTGACCATCATCGTTTCGGAATGTTCGCATTGCGGACATTCAAACGTCCGTTGATCGTAGTCAGGCTTGTCGGTCGGCTCGATGCGCGCGAGCCACATAGCGCCTCCGCATTTTGGGCACGGTGGTTGCTGTTGCGGCCCTCTGTTCGGATATGAAGTGTGGGATTGCGACATAGCGCATCCTTCTAAAAAACAGGCGGGAGCGCGATTTGTCTCTCAGCCACCGACGCCCAGGACAGAGCCGCTGTCGATGATGCCGACAAGGTGCTCGCAACTAACGGAAGAGTCGATCCGCGAAAGGCCTGAAACCCGTCAAAGACGGACAATGAGTAAGTCGAACCCGGAGGTAACGCCAATACTCGCGCTTCGATTATGTCGCGGCCGTACGCCGCCACATGGCATACGCTTCTGACCCTTAGACATGCCGGCGGGGTGAACAGCAACATAACTAAAGGCCCGGCACAAACGCCGGGCCTTTTCTTTGTGCGGAGTACCCGTCCGGACGTTCAGGCGGCTTCCGCTTTCCGGTTGACGGCGCTTTCGGCGATCTCGGTCAGGGTCGCATCGGTCTTCTTTTCTTCAGCGAGAGTCTGATCCAAAAGCCCGACCGCACCGCTTAATCCGAGCTCGTTGGCCCAGGTTTTCAGTGTGCCGTAGCGGGAGATTTCATAGTGCTCGACCGCCTGCGCCGCGGCGAGAAGACCGGCGTCGAGAGCCGGTGAGCCCTTGTATTCTTTCATGATTTCGGCGCCTTCCTCGGTAATGCCGACGATGGCATCACAGGTCTTGCCTTGCGGCTTCTTGTCGATGGCCGCGAAGACCTTTTCGAGCCTCGCTACGTGGCCCTCGGTTTCGGTTTTGTGCTTGGCGAAGGCCCTTTTGAGCTCCGGCGCCTGCGCCGCCTTCTCCATCTTCGGGAGCGTGGCGAGGATCTTCTTTTCGGCGAAGTAGATGTCCTTCAGCGTGTCGTGGAATAACTCGTCGAGTTTTTTGGCTTCTTTCTTTGCCATAGCAATGTTCTCCTTTTGCTGAGGCGGGAACGCGCGGCGCCGGTCGAAGGTTGCCGAATTAGGTGGAACGAAAACACCCGTTGCGGCATTTGCAAGCGCGGTGCTGCTTTCGCCCTTTGGAAACATCCATGGCCAGAAAAAGCTTTGCTCGGAAAACCCAACGCACGATTGTCGGGGCGGCAAAATCAAGCGCCGCCCGGATACAAAAAATCGCCATCGGGGCCGCCACTGCTGCGGCGACTGCCGCGGCCGAAGCCGCCGTCGAAGCGGTTTTGCGGTCAATGCGCGGCGAAGCCAAGGCGGAGAGGCCAACGACAGCGGTGAAAAAGCCGGTGCGCAGGTTAAAGCGACGTCCTGTGCGCAAGGCGTCGAGAAAGAAAAGACGCTGAACCGGCGGCCGTCGCCACCGCCGTCATCCGACACAGTAGCGGCATATCCTGCCACCGGGTTCAGGAAACTCACCTGGGGCGGTGCAAGCCTTTGGAACGGAATGAGGCCTGCGGAACTTACTGTTCCGGTAGCCGGCGACTGGGACCGGTCAAAATTGGAGAATGCAATGTCTGTCGGAACGATCATACTGATCATTTTGGTGATCGCCCTGCTCGGTGGTTTTAGCGGTATTGGCGGCGGTCCGTTCTATGGCACCGGATATTATGGTGGCGGTGGACTCGGACTTGTAATCGTCGTCTTGCTGATCCTGCTTCTACTCGGAAAGCTGTAGATCGCCTGTCGACGAAAACTGTCTGCACGAATGCGGTCGCGTCGTCGGTCTGAAGTCGTAATTGATGACTTGACGTTATATTTTTCGGAGGTGCGACATGTGCCGCATACTGATTGCTCTAACCACTGCTTTCGTTTTGTCGACGGTATCAGCGGCCGTTTCCCAATCGAACCCGAGTGATCCATCGACGAACACCAATTCCGGCGGGAGCGTCACGCAGCCGCAAGGGAAAACAGGGCCAATCAATACCGGGTCGGGTGGCGGCGCCCCTGCGTCAAGCCCGCAAGGCGAAACGCCACCCGGGATGCAATCTGCTCCGAAAGGCTCCGATAAAACGATTCCAGCTGATCCGAACAAAGAAGCTGTTCCAACACGCACGCCGAAAGAATGACGCTTCGGATACCCCCCGAAAGCGATAGCGCCTGCTATCGATCCTTAGCGGACGATTTCTTCTATTTGTGTTGCCCGATGCACCGCAACACGCCAGTCGGATGAACGAGTGTCGGGCTACGCCAGGCGGGAGTTCCGGGGTCACCATCGTCCGGAACCTTTTTTCCCGCCGGGCATCCAATACGCGTCTACTCGGTTGGCTCCTTAACAAGGCGCTTGCGAAACTCTAGCTACGGAAAATATCGCGATGACTTCAAATGTACGTGCTCTAGAACGGGTCAAATTACTGCGCGCGCCGTCGGATCGGCCAGACCGGGCCGAGGTCGAAGCTGCAATCCGAACCCTTATCGAATGGACCGGGGATGACCCGGACCGTGATGGTCTGGCCGAGACTCCCTCACGCGTCGCGCGCGCGTTCGAAGAGTTTTTTGCCGGCTACGGCCAGGATCCCGTCGAGATCCTGCAAAAGACCTTCGAGGAAATCGAGGGCTACGACGAAATGATCGCATTGCGCGGCATTCGTTTCGAGAGCCATTGCGAACATCACATGGCGCCCATTATCGGCCAGGCTTGGGTGGCCTACGTTCCAAACGGCCGTGTGGTTGGAATTAGCAAGCTTGCGCGGGTCGTCGAGGTCTATGCCAAGCGTCTGCAGATTCAGGAAAAGATGACGGCTCAGATCGCAAATACAATCAACGACGTGCTCAAGCCCCAGGGCGTCGGAGTGATTATCAAGGCGTCACACCATTGCATGACCACCCGTGGAGTGAATAAACCGGATTCGGATTTGGTCACCAGCCGCATGTTAGGTTGCTTTCGTGACAATGCGCTGACCCGGCAGGAATTCCTCAGCATGGCGGTATGACAGGAGCTGTTCGCCGTGGCTGCCAATGACGCTCGATTGAGAACGGCGTTGGTCCTTGCCGGCGGCGGCAGCTTCGGCGCCATACAGGTCGGCATGCTGCATTCACTCGCGACCCACGGCATTGCTGCGGATATGGTTGTCGGCTCGAGCGTCGGCTCGCTCAACGGCGCCTATTACGCCGGTAATCCCACGCTCGAAGGCGTTGAGCGCCTGGAGGCGATCTGGCGCGCATTGCGCCGGAGCGACGTTTTTCCGGTGAACTGGGCAGCAATGCTGGGTTTTTTGGTAAGGCGTAATTTTCTCGTCGAGCCGCATGGCCTCCGCATGTTGATCGAGAGCAATCTTACCTATCGCAATCTGGAAGACGCGAAGATTCCTATTCACATCGTTGCGACCAACATACTGACCGGTGGCACCGTCGTGTTGTCAGAAGGCTCCGCCGCGCAGGCCATCATCGCGAGCGCGGCGATCCCCGCCGTATTTCCGCCTGTCAGGTTCGAGGAAGTTTATCTTGTCGACGGCGCAGTCTCCAGCAACACGGCGGTCAAGGTGGCGGTCGACCAGGGAGCCCGGCGTCTCATTATACTACCCACGGGTTACGCCTGCGCGCTCTTGAAGCCGCCGGCAGGCGCGGTGGCAAGCGCGCTGCATGCGCTCACGCTACTGATCGCCCGGCAAATGCTGAGCGAATTGAAGGAGCTCGATGGCGGCAGCATCGAATATTTCGTTCTGCCGCCGCTCTGCCCGCTCACCGGGTCACCGTATGATTTTTCGCAGACCGGCGCGCTGATAGACCGCGCCATCAAGAGCACCGATGCATGGATCGCCGACGGCGGCTTCGAGAGACCGAATGTCCACGCGCAGTTAAGCATCCACACGCATGGCAACCAGAGGTCACTTCAGACCTGACCCGCAGGCCGCACACCGCCGCGATCTTGCCCTTGGCGCCGTCGCCCGGAGCGGCGGGATATCAAATTGTTGAAACTGCCATTGTCTGATGCGATTGTCGGGACAACCCGTATTTTGCATAAGTCGGAATCGCATGAAACCAGACTTCAAGCTGCCCTTGATCGGCCGCTGCCAGTGCAAGAGCGTCGTCTACAAGATCACGTCTGCGCCACTCGCCGTCTACGCATGTCATTGCACCGAATGTCAGCGGCAGTCGGGCAGCGCGTTCAGTCTTTCACTTCTTGCCGAAAGGGGTGCGGTGGTCATCGAGGAAGGCAAGCCGGCGGTTTGGGAGCGGCAGCACGAGAGTGGCCGGGTGATCGACTGCCTGATTTGTGCGACTTGTGGCACCAGACTGTTCCATGAGCCGCGGGCCAATACCAAGGTCACCATTGTGAAGGCCGGTAATCTCGACGATACGAGCTGGCTCTTCCCGGTCGGACATATCTGGACGCAGAGTGCGCTGCCCTGGGTCGCTATCCCAAAGGACGCCGTGAACCACGATGTGCAGCCGCCAAACTTCGCCAACATCATCGAAGCCTGGAAGCGTCACTGCGCCGCGGCCTGACCGCGCCGGAAGTCGTCCGCCGATAAAGAAAACAGGCAGCGGTGAGCCGCCGCCTGTACGGGCTGACGTCGCCGCCAGCGACTACTTGATCATGCGCTCGGCGACCGGCGGGAGGAACTTGTCGCTATAGACGTCCTCCGGCTTTGGCGGGTTGGCAAGGCCGTAGGCGGCGGCCACTGAGTCGATCGTGAACTTGATGCGTTCAGGCTGGGCGACGCTCAACCCATGTTGCTTGACCCACTTCGTGTCTGTGACGCTGAGCGCGAGATCGAGCCGCACCTTCTCGATGTCCTCTTTCATCATCGCGTCGACACCTTTCATGACCTTGAGCGCTGCTGCCGGATCCTTGATGGTATCGATCGTGCCGCGATTGAGCGCCTTCACCATTGCCCGTACGGTTTGAGGGTTTTTCTCGATGAACGCCTTGGTCGTTGCCAGGGTCAGTCCGTACATGTTGGCGCCGAAGTCGGCATATTTCACCACGTAGATATCTTCAAGTTTGATGCCGACATCCAACAGTGCCGGAACGTTGGAGTTGATGAAGCCTCCCGTGCCGTCCGCCTCGCCGCGCAGGACCATCGGGCCGAACAGTTGCGGCTGAACCGGAAGCCAGTTCACCTTCACGTTTTCCGCCTTGGCCGTCTTGAACAGGATCGAAGCCGTATCGTGCACCGCGGTGCCAGGGCCGCCGGCGATGCGCGCGCCGTTCAAATCGGCGGGCTTGCGGATGTTCTTGGACTTGAGCGTGATGAAGGCGAGAGGAGAGTCATCGAAGCTGATGTAGACGGCGACGAGCGGCGAGCTCGGGTTCTGCGCGTTGAATTTGATCATCGAGGGCATGTCAACCCAACCGAAGTCGTAAACGCCGCCAGCGACGCTGACGGCGACATTGGTCGCGCCTTTGCCCGCGTCGATCTGAACATTGAGACCTGCTTCTTTGTAATAGCCCTTCTGTTGCGCGACAAAGAACGGAGCGTGCGTGCCCTGGATGATCCAGTCCATCATCACCTTGATGTCTTTTTTCTCGGGAGCCTGGGCGCTGACGTGAGATGCGGAGAGGCCGAGAAAAAGCACTGCGGTCAAGGCGACGGCGCGTCGGAAATGCCAGCGGACTCGGGACATGTGACAACTCCTCTGATGTGCAGACACGGTGCCGCGGCTCGTGCCCGTTTTTTAAAGCGTAACTTTACCACTAGGAAAGTCAATTGAATGCGCGGCCAGAGGTGGCTATTGTTGCGTGCCCGTCCGGACCTTGATGGAAGAAAAATGCCGAAACCCAGAAAAAAGGCCGTGCCGAACTCTGGGCGCGCCCATTTGGCGCTACGCGCCAAGAGCAATCCCAGGAATGGACGCCAGCAAGAAGGCGCGCAAGTGCTGGATCTTTCGCGCTATGCGATAGGGACGCGCTTGCGCCATGCACGGTTGATGCGCGGCTCACGATTGAAGGATGTCGCGGACGCAGCCGGCTGTTCTGAAAGCCTTGTCTCCAAGATCGAAAACAACAAGATCGAGCCGTCATTGCAGGTGCTGCACAAGCTCTGCACGGTGCTGAAAATAGGGCTTGGCGAGCTTTTCACCCGGCAGGAAGAAGACGCTCCGGTTGTAACGCGGGCCGGCCAGCGATCAAGAATTGAGATGGACCCTGTCCGGCGCGGGAATGGCATCCTGATGGAGCGCGTGATCCCTTACGCGAAGGGACACCTGCTCCAGAGCAATATCCACGTCATTGCGCCGGGTGGGTCGAGCTTTGGCCTGATCTCGCACGAGGGCGAAGAGGTCGGTTATGTCATTGCCGGCGAGATCGAGCTTTTCCTCGGCGACAAGGCCTATCAGCTCTCGGCCGGCGACACGTTCTGCTTCCGGTCGGAAGTCGGTCATGGCTACCGGAACCGCGGAAAGAGCGAGGCGCGTATCCTGTTCGTGAACACGCCGCCGACCTTCTAGAATTTCCCGTTGATCAAGTGACTTGAACTACGTTAGCGTGCCGTCCGCAATTGAACGGGCGTCGAGGGAAGTAACGCATGCTCAAGCTGCCTCACCACAAACGATACGATTTTCTGCCAATCACGAAGCGAAAGCATTACACATGGCCCGGCGGCAAAAGACTCGCCTTCTACGTCGCGCTCAACATCGAGCACTTTGCGTTTCAGGCGGGTCTCGGAATCGATCCCCACAACCGGACCGGCCCGCAGACGTCGCGCAACTACGCGTGGCGGGACTACGGAAATCGCGTCGGCAACTGGCGCTTCTTCGAGATTCTCGATGAGCTCAAGCT
>Ga0134122_10002741_pt1 | contig 12984 bp, 11 predicted proteins | sample KB302_FD_96461 | JGI IMG/M metagenome (GOLD analysis project Ga0134122, IMG submission 96461) | Terrestrial soil microbial communities without Nitrogen fertilizer from Kellogg Biological Station, Michigan, USA - KB3-0-2 | ecosystem: Environmental > Terrestrial > Soil > Unclassified ...
ATTGATCATCTCGCGGATGGCGTGATCGAGGTCGCCCGGCTTGTCGCAGCGGATGCCGACCGCGTGATAGGCCTCGGCGAGCTTGACGAAATCCGGCAGCGCCTCGGTGTAGGAATGGGCGTAGCGCTTGCCGTGCAGCAGTTCCTGCCACTGCCGCACCATGCCCATGTATTGATTGTTGATGATGAAGATCTTGATCGGCAGATCATACTGCACCGCGGTGGACATCTCCTGCATCGTCATCTGCACCGATGCTTCGCCGGCAATGTCGATGACAAGAGCATCGGGATGCGCCATCTGCACGCCCACGGCCGCGGGAAGACCGTAGCCCATCGTGCCGAGGCCGCCCGACGTCATCCAATGATTGGGTTCCTCGAATTTGAAGCGCTGCATCGCCCACATCTGATGCTGGCCGACTTCGGTCGTGATGTAGACCTCGCGGCCTCTGGTCAGCGCGTAAAGGCGGTCGATGGCGTATTGCGGCTTGATGACCTTCGTCGAATTCTTGAACGACAGCGAGTTCTTGGATCGCCAAGTCTCGATCTGCGCCCACCATTGCCCCAGTGCGGGATCGGCCTTGAGCTTTTCGTCTTTCCAGACCTTGATCATCGCCTTCAGCGCACGAGCGGCATCGGCAATGATCGGCAGATCGACGCGGACGTTCTTGTTGATCTGCGACGGATCGACGTCGAGATGGATCTTCTTCGAGTTCGGCGAGAAGGCGTCGATACGCCCGGTGACGCGGTCATCAAAGCGCGAGCCCAGCGCGATCAAGAGATCGCAGCGGTTGGCGCAAAGATTCGCTTCGTAAGTGCCGTGCATGCCGATAGGTCCAAGCCATTGCTTGTCGGACGCCGGAAACGCGCCCAGCCCCATCAGCGTCGACGTGATGGGAAAGCCCGTCAGATGCACGAGTTCGCGGAGCAGCGTGCTGGCCTCGGGCCCCGAGTTGATGATGCCGCCGCCGGAATAGATGACTGGGCGCTTCGCCGCGGCCATCATGCGCACTGCCTGCCTGATGGCGTCGTCGTCCGGATCGAGCTTGGGCCGATAGGAGCGGTGCTTGATATTGGCGGCTCCCTCATAAACGGTCTTTTTGAACTGCACGTCCTTCGGGATATCGACAACAACCGGGCCAGGACGGCCCGTGGTGGCGATGTAGAACGCCTCGTGGATCACGCGCGCCAAGTCCTTGACGTCACGAACCAGCCAATTGTGCTTGGTACACGGGCGCGTGATGCCGACCGTGTCGCATTCCTGAAACGCGTCATTGCCGATGAGATGGGTCGCGACCTGGCCCGTGATAACGACGAGCGGCACGGAATCCATCAGCGCGTCGGTCAATCCGGTCACGGAATTCGTCGCACCGGGCCCCGACGTCACCAGAACCACGCCGGGCTTGCCTGTCGAGCGCGCATAGCCTTCAGCAGCATGCACGGCGCCCTGCTCGTGGCGCACCAGCACATGCACAAGCTCGTTGTCCTCGAAGAGGGAATCATAAATCGGCAGCACGGCGCCGCCGGGGTAGCCAAAGATGTGGCGCACGCCCTGGTCCTTCAGCGCGCGGATGACGATCTCCGAGCCGGTCAACTCCTGCGCAACTGCAGCCTTATCGCTCTTGGACTTACCCATCACCAATTCCTCAACGTCAGGGATAAATGCCCCTCTTGAAAACGAAAAGGGGCGTCACCGCCCCTTGAACTGTCCCGCGCACGGAAAACGAAGCTAGCTTCGTCCGTGTCGCGGTCTGGATACTACGAGAATTCGGCTCATGCTTATGGGCTCTTGGCTTGACGCGGAACCTAGTTGCAGTGCAACAGCCGGTCAAGCAATTTCATGAGAGTTCTCGCATAAGTCCCGTAATTAAATTGCTAATTTCGTCCGTCTCCAGCCACTTCCAGTCGGTCATCCGGTTACGGAACCAGGTTAGTTGACGCTTGGAATATTGCCGCGTGGCGAGCTTGGCCCGCTCGATGGCGGTCTCAAGATCGCATTCACCGTCGAGATGCGCCCACAGTTGCGGCAACCCCAGAGCTCGCGCGGCGGGCAGCGAAGGATCGAGACCGCGAAGGCTGCTCGCCTCTTTCAATCCGTCTCCCTTCGCCATCCTCGCAAAGCGGTCATTGATCCGCGCGGCGAGAACGCCACGGCTCGGAGTGGTGACAAACCGCGCCAAGCGCAGGCCCGTGAGAGCAGGCTTGCCGCTCAATTCCTGCCACGCGCTCAACGAGCGGCCCGTCGCCTCCAGCACGTCGGCCGCTCGCAACAGGCGTTGCGTGTCGCTTGGTCTCAGCTTCGCCGCCGTCGCGGGATCACGCTGTTTGAGGTCCGCGAAGAAAGCATCCCGCCCCTGTTCTTCAAAGCGCCGACGAACCGAGTCCCGCACCTCCTGGGGGACGGCCGGGATCGGAGACAATCCCTCAGTCAGCGCGGCGAAGTAGAGTCCGGTGCCGCCGACGAAGATCGGCAACAGTCTCTGACCGCGTATTTCGGCAAGCGCGCGCACCGCTTCGTCCTGGTAGCGGCCGGCGGAATAGCGTTCGCGCACGGGCACGTGACCGTAGAGGCGGTGCGGAACGCGAGCCTCGTCGTCTTCGGAAGGCCGCGCGGTCAATATGCGCAACTCGCGATAGACCTGCATGGAGTCGGCATTGATGACGGCGCCGCGCAATTGCTCGGCCAAAGCGAGAGCCGCCGCGGACTTGCCGCTTGCGGTCGGCCCTGCGATAAGCACCGCGTCCGCCGTCATGGGTCTCTGCGTTGTCTGAAGAATCTTCCCATGTTCTGAACATTATCGCAGAAGACGCCCTCTTTCTCGCAGCGGAGATGCACCGGATTGGAAGCGCCAATTGGCTTTCGGAAGGCTATGCGTTCGACATTCCTGTCGCCGACGATCCAAAGGCTGTGCTCGCTGAGGCGCGCAATGCCGCGGCCGGCATTTCAGCCGATATCAACATTGTGCCCATCGCCAACCGGCGCAAGCAGCTCCTCATCGCCGACATGGATTCGACGATCGTCGGCTGCGAGTGCATCGACGAACTGGCCGACCAAGTCGGACTAAAGTCGAAAGTTGCCGCGATTACCGAACGCGCCATGCGCGGCGAGCTCGATTTTCCTGCAGCGTTGCGCGAACGCGTGGCGCTGCTGAAGGGGCTGCCGCTCGAGGCTCTGGCTCGCGTTTATGCCGAGCGTGTGCGCCTCAACAGAGGCGCGCGCGCACTGACCTCGACTATGCGCGCAAACGGTGCCTACACGCTCCTGGTTTCCGGCGGGTTCACTTATTTTACCCGGCGCGTCGCCGAAGACGCAGGATTCAGCAGCCATCAAGGGAACCGCCTTGTTGACGATGGACGCGCGCTGACAGGTGCGGTTGAAGAGCCCATTCTCGGCCGCGAAGCGAAACTTGCCGCATTGGAGTCGGCGGTCGAGCGATGGAGCCTAACCTTCGCGGATGCGCTGGCGGTCGGCGACGGCGCGAACGACCTCGACATGATCAAGCGGGCTGGCCTCGGCGTTGCCTATCACGCAAAACCGATCGTCGCCGCCGAAGCCCGTGCGAGCATCGTGCACGGCGATCTATATGCACTGCTTTATCTACAGGGCTACCGCGAGGAAGAGATCAGAAAAAACTAACCCCTCCGTACTCGGGAGGGGTTAGCACAAGCGAGCTTGAGAAAAAGCGGTTACGACGGGAGCCGAACACCGATGAAGGTGAGCTCACCGCCGCGGCTGACTTGCAGCAACACGACCTTGTGCCCCGCCTTGCGCTCCGCATCCAGTTTGGCGCTGACGTCCTCCGGCGATGTGACCTTCTGCTGGGCGACTTCGGTGATGACGTCGCCGGCGCGGATATTCTTCTGGCCCGCAGGGCTGTCCGCATCGACGTCGGTCACCAGGACGCCCGAGACCTTCGCATCGAGGCGGAAACGCCGGCGCGATTCGGGCGTGATCGGAGCCAGCGACATTCCGAGATTGGTCAGCACGGGAGGCTTGGGACCTTCCTTGGACGTTCCACCCTTGGAAGTTGCGCTCGCGACCTTTTCATCCTCGACAAGACGCTGCACGGTCACCGGCAGCGTCCGACGCTGTCCTTTACGCATGATCTCGACGTTGACTGTTTTGCCGATGGGCGCTTCAGCGACCATGCGCGGCAGCGCGCGGTTGTCGTTCACCGGCCTGCCGTCGAAGGTAAGCACGACATCGCCGTTCTGCATCCCCGCTTTTTGCGCCGGACCGCCGTCATTCATGCCGGCAATCAACGCGCCGCGAGCTTTCTCGAGTCCCATGGTCTCGGCGAGTTCGTCGGTGACTTCCTGTATGCGGACGCCCAACCAGCCGCGGCGAACGATGCCGGCCTGCCGAAGCTGCGCAAGCACGTTCTTCGCTTGATTGACCGGAATTGCGAATCCGATGCCGACCGATCCGCCAGTAGGAGAGTAGATCGCGGAATTGATACCGATGACATCGCCATACATGTTGAACAAAGGACCACCCGAGTTGCCGCGGTTGATCGGCGCGTCGGTCTGGATGAAGTCATCGTAGGACCCGGAATTGATGTCGCGGTTGCGGGCCGAAATGATGCCGGTGGTGACAGTGCCGCCCAAACCGAACGGATCGCCGATCGCCATCACCCACTCGCCGACTCGGGCCTTGTCCGAATCGCCCATTTTGGCGACCTTGAGCGGGCTCTTGGGATTCACCTTCAAGAGCGCCAGATCCGTCTTGTCGTCGCGGCCGACCAAGGTCGCCATCATCGACGTTCCATCATCCAGGATGACGGTGATTTCGTCGGCACCTTCGATGACGTGATTATTCGTCACCACATAGCCGGCGGCATCGATGATGAAACCGGAGCCCAATGATTGAACGCGGCGCGGCCGATTTTCGCGGTCGGCGAAGTTCTTGAAGAAATCGTCGAAGGGCGTTCCTTGGGGAAGCTGAGGCTGATCAGCCGGCGGAGTGTTGCGGCGCAAAGTTTGCGACGTCGAAATGTTCACCACCGTCGGCAGCAGGCGCTCGGCCAAATCGGCAAAGCCGTTGGTGCCCGGAAGTACGCTGGCTGGAACCGTCGCCGGGGTGGCGGCAGCAGGAGCCGCCGGTGCCGCCGCAGCTTTCGCAGCGGGTGCCGGTGCTGGCGCGGGCGCCGCCCAAACACCAGCAGCAGAAGCAAGTGCAATTGCGGACACGAGCGTGACGACCTTCGAGCGAGGCGAGCCAAGCGACGAGAAGAGAGCCTTCGGCATGGAACATTCCTTCATCTTATTCGCGGGCGGAACCGCACCGGAGTCGCCCCGTAAAGAACCATTATGTAGCAAATTCGCTGCCGCTTAAGGAGGCGTTGGGGCAATTTTCTTCATTTTCCCTTGATCGGGCCAAAGCTGCGCCGTCGCCACGAAATGGCGCGGAAATGGGGAAGGAACCGCGAAAACTAGCGGCGGATGGCTCCGTTGCCGAAATAGCGGAAAAAGTCGCTGTCGGGGGACAGAATCACGGTCGTGTTGTCGCCCTTGAGCGAGGATTGATACGCATTCATCGAGCGGTAGAAGGCGAAGAAATCGGGATCCCGGTTGAAGGCGTCGGCGAAGATCCGGTTCTTCTCCGAATCGCCCTGTCCGCGCGTGATTTCAGATTGGCGCTGGGCCTCGGCGAGAATCACCGTTGCGTCGCGATCCGCCTTGCTGCGGATTTCTTGTGAAATCTGCTCGCCCTGCGCGCGATACTCGTTTGCCTCGCGCACGCGTTCCTGCTGCATGCGGCGATAGATCGCGTCGCTGTTCTGGGCCGGCAGATTGGCGCTCCGGATACGTACGTCGATGACTTCAATACCGAAATTCTTCGTCTCGGAGTTCACGCCATCTTTGATGTCGACCATGAGTTTGGCGCGTTCGCCCGACAGCACGGCGGCGAAGGTCTGCGCGCCCAAAATGCGCCGAACGTTCGAGCCAAGAATGGGTTGGAGACGGATCTGTGCCACGCCCTCATCGGTCAGAGACTGATAGAAGCGAAGCGCATCGGTAATGCGCCAGCGAGCGAACGCATCGACCACAAGCCGCTTCTTGTCCTGGGCGATCACTTCCTGCGCGGGCAGGTCGAGATTGAGCACGCGCTTGTCGACATAAACGACGTTCTGCAACGGCCAGGGCGCCTTCATATGCAGCCCGGGGTCGGTGACGACCTGGGACGGCTGCCCGAACTGGAGCACCAGCGCCTGTTGAGTCTGGTGGACTTGAAACAGAGAGGACAGCAGCACGATCAGCGTAAGGACAACGCCGACGGCGATAGCAATAGAGCGTTGGTTTCTCATCTGCGGCCTCCTGCATCGGCGACTGGCGGCCCGGGACGGTTGTTCTGCTGCCGCAGCTCAGGCAGCGGGAGATAGGGGACAACCCCCTGCCCGCCCTTGTTGTCGACGATGACCTTGTTCATGTTGCCCAGAACATCCTGCATCGTCTCGAGATAGATGCGACGGCGCGTGACGTCGGGTGCTTTTTTGTACTGGTCGTAGACCGAGATGAAGCGTTGGGCCTCGCCCTGTGCCTGTGCGGTCACTTGCTGCTTGTAGCCTTCGGCCTGCTGAATGATACGCGCCGCGCCGCCGCGGGCTTCCGGCACGACCTTGTTGGCGTATGCCTCCGCTTCGTTGCGCATGCGGTCCTGGTCGGTACGAGCCGCTTGCACGTCGCGATAGGCCTCAAGCACTTGGGCCGGTGGATCGGCCTTCTGCATCTGTACCCGCGTGACGGTTACGCCCGCGTTGTAGGAATCGAGGATGCGCTGCATCAAGGCGCGCACTTCTTCCTGAATGGGTTCGCGGTTGGCGGTGAGGATCGGTTCGATCTGGTTGCGGCCGACAACTTCGCGCATCGCGCTCTCAGCGACCGCTTTAATTGTCAGATCCTGGCCAACGCCGAGATTCTGCACATTGAAGAGAAACGCGCCTGCGTCCTTGATCACCCAGAAGACCGTGAAGTTGATGTCGACGATGTTTTCGTCGCCGGTCAACATCAGGCTCTCTTCCGGCACATCATTCATGCGCTCGGTGTTATTGCCCGGGCGGGGGAGGCTGTAGCCGATGTTGAGCTGATTTTCGCGCGTGACCTGCGGGGTCTCCACGGTCTCGATCGGCCAGGGGATGTGATAATTGATACCCGGCGTGGTTCGGCTGACGAACTGGCCGAAACGGAGCACGACGCCCTGCTCATCGGGATTGACGACGTAGACGCCTGAGAAGAGCCAGATCACCACCGCGATCAAGCCCAAGACAGCGGCACCGCCGCCGCCGAACCCACGGGGAAGCGCCTGTCGGAGCTTCTCCTGGCTGCGCTTCAAAAGCTCTTCGAGATCGGGGGGCGAACCGCCTCCCGAGGGGCCGCTGCCCCAAGGACCGCGCCCGCCACCTGGGCGTCCGCCGCCATTGTGATTGTTCCAAGGCATGGATCGTCCTGACCTGCGTTGTGCGCCACTTCCCGCAACTTCGCTTGCGGATGTCGGCCCACGAATAGTTGGTTTCACCGGACGTGACCTATATATGGACTAATCCCTAAACGTGCAATGAAGAGAGGCCGATGGCCGCCCCGACCGAGGACGAGATTGTTAAAGCACTGAGCCAAGTGCGCGATCCCGTTTCACAAAAGAGCGTTACCGAGCTCGGGATGATCGAAGGTTTGGCGGTGCGCGGGGGCCATGTCAGCTTCGCGGTCGAAGTTCCTCCCGAACGCGGCCCCACGGCGGAACCGCTACGCAAAGCCTGCGAGTCGGCCGTCTCAGCGCTGCCCGGCATCCTCTCGGTGACCGCGGTCCTGACCGCGCATCGCGAACGCAAAGCGGGTCCAGCCGCTCGCGCGGGCCGCAGCGGACCGCCTCAGCACGCCCACACGCATGGTCAGACGCAGCCGCAGCAGGCGCCTAATGTCGCAAAAGGCATAGCGGGCGTCGGATCGATCATTGCTGTCGCAAGCGGAAAAGGCGGGGTCGGCAAGTCGACGGTCGCGGTCAATCTCGCACTGGGACTGTCGGCGCTCGGAATGAGGGTCGGCCTGCTCGACGCGGATATCTATGGCCCTTCAGTACCGCGGCTCTTGGGAACACACGAGAAGCCGCGCTCGGACGGCCAGAATATCCAACCGATCAAAAAATTCGGCCTGAAGGTGATGTCCTTCGGATTCATCGTCGATGAGAACCAGCCTGTGGTGTGGCGAGGACCGATGGTTGTCGGCGCCCTCAGCGACATGCTGGCAAAGGTCGCGTGGGCCCCGCTCGACGTGTTGGTCGTCGATATGCCGCCGGGCACGGGGGACGTGCAATTGACCCTTGCGCAGCGGGTTCCGCTGAAGGGCGCCATCATCGTTTCCACTCCGCAGGATTTAGCACTGATCGACGCGCGCAAGGGTCTCGCGATGTTCCGCAAGACGGAAGTGCCGGTGATGGGCATCGTCGAGAACATGAGTGTCTTCGTATGCCCGCAATGCGGGCATGAGACTCACATCTTCGGACATGGCGGAGCGCGCGAAACGGCGGCGCAGCTTGGCACAGAGTTTCTGGGCGAGATCCCGCTGGTGCCGTCAATTCGAGAAACCTCCGATGCGGGAACGCCCATTGTGGCCGAACGGCCCAACAGCCCTGAAGCAGCTGCGTTTCTCGCGCTTGCCGCGCGCGTGAAGGAAAAGCTGTCGGGCGTGAGCGCAGCGCGACCCGCGCCAAAAATCATTCTCGAGTAACCTGCGACACAGCTTTCGTGGACGCATCCCCGGCGCGAGATTATGATTTGCGCAGTTGATTTGGGGGCGGCGACCATGACTCGATTCGGCATGCGATGTTTGCGTCTTGCCTGCGGCGCACTGATGGCACTGACAATCGCGGGCACACCGCGTTTGGCTTTGGCCGACCCCATCAACGTCACTGGTGCCAAGGAAGACGTCGACGCGTTCAACGCAATGATCAAGGCCTGCCGGGGCAAGTCCAAAGCGTTCGATAAGCTGATCAGCGATATCGAGAAGGACAAGACGCGCGGCGGCAAGGTCAACATCAGCGTCGGGCATTCGGGCGCCTATGTCGACAACGCGAACGGGGGCATGGGGCACACCGATGTGAATCTCGACAATCTTGGCGTATTCCCTGACCCTGAGGTCGACGACAAAGGCAAGATCAAGGCGATGCCGAAGGGCGTGCCGCCCTGGGCGACGACGCGCTGCGAAATCATGACGCACTTCATCGCCGAAGCGCATTCCACCGCATCGACCGCGTCGAAGGACATCACAATGGGCCATGAGGCAGGCAGAGTATGCCAGAACACGGTGCGCACCGGTTTCGGTCAAACGCTGCAGTGTAGTTCGTCGATCAATCATTACGACGAGAAGGACAAGAACAAGTTCCTCTACACGCAAATAAGCTATGGCACCGCGGTAAATGTGAAGCTGCGCTTCGCCAAGGACGGCAGCATGGTTATCGACTATTACTCGAACGGCAACACGGAATATGTGCCACCGAAAGAGCCCGCGAAGCCGGCGCCGCCGAAAACCGCAAACAACAAAGCGCCGGCCAACAACGGCAAGGCCAATGGCGGGATCAGCTTCGACAATCCCGACGATCTCCTCGCCGACGTTCCCAGGGATCCCGACGCTTGTGCCGCTGATGTCCGCTGTATCGCGCAGACGCAGCGTCGCGAGGATTACGACAAAGGCGGGCCGCAGCAGTCCGGACGCGGCAATGTGCCGTCATATAGCCCGACTCCACCCTATGGCGGCACCGGTCAGACGCCGGGCGGAAGCATTTCCGGTCCAGGCTTTCCAGGACGCTTTTAGCGGCGTTCTAGCGTGACAAAACTATAATTCAGCCCGTCAGCGCTGGAGTGAGCTGCGCGTGTAGTTTCGCGCCATTGCGCGCGGTCTAGCGGCGGCATGAAGGCGTCGCCGGCAGGAGAAGCTGCAACCTCAGTCAGTTCGATGCGCTGTGCGAGCGGGAGCGCCGCGGCGAAGATTTCTGCTCCGCCAATGACCATGATGGAGTCCGGATTTTCGCTTTGCGCGATCGCGAGCGCATCGCCGAAACTGGGCGCGACGGTTGCGCCTTCGGCTTCAAACGCTGCGTTGCGCGTCACCACGATGTTGCGCCGACCGGGTAGCGGTTTCTTCGGCAGCGACTCCCACGTTTTGCGCCCCATGATGACGGGTCTTCCCATGGTGAGCGCTTTGAAGCGCTTCAAGTCCTCGGGAATGCGCCAGGGAAGCGCGCCGTCCTTGCCGATGACGCCGTTTTCGGCGACGGCGACCACGAGCGTGACGCCGCTCATTTTTGCGTCAAGCGCTGAAGCGCCTCTCCACTGATGCGGTACAGCTCCCACTCGGCAATACGCGCGGCACCAAGGGTTTCGTAGAATTGCGCGGCGGCGCGATTCCAATCGAGCACGCTCCAGTGGATGTAATTGGCGCCGTCTTCGCGCGCCAGGCGTTGCAGTAATGCCTTTCCGATGCCGCGGCGGCGGAACTGCGGCCGCACATAAAGGTCTTCGAGATAGATGCCGGGACTGGCAGAGAACGTCCCGTAGGTCCTAATCCAGATCATGACACCAGCGGTCGTGCCGTCCACTTCGGCAATCTGGCAAATCACGCGCCGGTGCTCGCCGATAAAGTCGTGGGCGATAACTTCGGTCGTCAGGCGGAAAATGTGCGTGAGACGCTCGAACTCCGCGAATTCTTTTAGGAGCGCAAGGATGGCGTCTTCGTCGCCCGATCGGGCGTCGCGGATAACAAGGCCATCGCTCACACCGCCACCGGCGCCTTGATGTGCGGATAGGCGTGATAGTTCTCGAGCGTGAAGTCTTCGTAGTTGAAGGCGAAAATATCCTTCACGTTCGGATTCAGTTTCATCGTCGGCAGCTGGTGGGGCCGGCGGGACAATTGCTCGCGCGCCTGATCGAGATGATTCATGTAGAGGTGCGCGTCGCCGAAGGTGTGGATGAACTCGCCGGGTTTCAGTCCGGTGACTTGCGCGACCATCATCGTCAGCAGCGCATAGGAGGCGATGTTGAAGGGGACCCCCAGGAAGATGTCCGCGGAACGTTGATAGAGCTGGCACGAGAGCTTGCCGGCGCCAACGTAGAACTGGAACAGGCAGTGACACGGCGGCAGCGCCATGTCCTCGATCTCGGCGGGATTCCAGGCGCTGACGATCAGACGGCGGGAATCGGGATTGCGATGGATTTCGTCCACCACCGAGGTGATCTGGTCGATGGCTTTCCCGTCAGGTGAAGGCCATGAGCGCCATTGATGGCCGTAGACCGGGCCGAGTTCGCCTTCGTCGTCGGCCCATTCATTCCAGATCGAGACGCCTTTTTCCTGAAGCCAGCGCACATTGGTGTCGCCGCGGAGGAACCAGAGCAGCTCATAGATGATGGATTTCAAGTGCAGCTTCTTGGTCGTGACCAGCGGGAAACCCTGGGCGAGATCGAAGCGCATCTGATAGCCGAAGACCGAGAGCGTGCCGGTTCCGGTGCGGTCGTGCTTCTCAAGGCCGTGCTTAAGCACGTGTTCCATCAGATCGTGATACTGGCGCATTCAAATATGTCCGCGATTCGATCCAAGTTTACGGCGCAAAAGGCCGGTTTGCGTGTCCTTCATTTATTTACCCCCAATGCCTATATTAAGGGGGTCCGGTTTCGGCCGGACTATGGAGATAAGCGGCTTCGTAATAAGCGGCCCGGACCCGGGGGCGGTACCCGGCGCCTCCACCACGTGCTCATCTGGGCCTCATCCTAGGCTAGGTTCGGGTGAGCATCTGTGGGGGCGAAATAGGATCGACGGACGTGTAAAGGCTGACCTTTCTCCCGGTATGGTATCCGCCGTTATCGGGCTATTCGTACAGGTGCCAACGATAATCAAATGGCCCTCGCTGCCTAATTAAACACTAGGTAAGCGCGGCTCGGGGGACGCCGGGCAACAGAAGTCCCCCACCTACTCCAGCCGTGAAAACGGCGGCCCCCACAAAAACCATGGGGCGCCGGGCAACAGAAGCTCTTCACCTTCCCTCCGCTCGTAAAAGTTTGGACCGCTGGTCGTGACAGCGGCTTTCTCTTTCCTGATAATCTTGGGTCATGGCCAAAGACTATATCGGTTATGAGGCGCTCGCCGACCAGGCTTTGCGCTCCGTCGTCAAGGAGGCGCTCAAGCGCGTCGAGAAGCAGGGGCTGATCGGCACGCACCATTTCTATGTGACATTCAAGACCCATGATCCGGGCGTCGATATTCCGGACTTCCTGAAGCAGCGTTATCCCGACGAGATGAAGATCGTGCTTCAGAACCAGTTCTGGGGACTGAAGGTCGGCGAAGACAGCTTTGAAGTTGGGCTTACGTTCCAGAAGGTGCCGGCGACTTTGGTCATCCCCTACGCGGCGCTGACCGAGTTCGTCGACCCGAGCGTGCAGTTTGGCTTGCAGTTCCGCAACAGCAGCGCGGCCAAAGCGGTGGCAGCAAAGGATGCCGCCGAAGCGCCGGCCGCAGCGCCTGCGGAAACGAAATCGCTGCCCACGCCGGAGCGGCCTCCGGAAGCGCCGGCGGCGGGGCCCCAGATCGTCAGCCTGGATAAATTCCGCAAGAAATAGACGGCCCGCGGCAAAGGGTTTAGACAGCGGCGTCTTTTGCGCGAGCCGCCGATGAGCAAAACCCGCACCGAGACCGACAGCTTCGGTCCCATTCAAGTTCCCGCCGACAAATATTGGGGCGCGCAGGCGCAGCGCTCGCTCGGCAATTTCAAGATCGGCTGGGAGAAACAGCCGCTCCCGATCGTGCGCGCGCTGGGCATCATCAAGCGCGCCGCGGCCGAGACCAACATGGCCATGGGCCATCTCGACAAGAAGCTCGGCGAAGCAATCGTCAAGGCGGCGCAGGAAGTGATCGACGGCAAGCTCAACGATCACTTTCCGCTGGTCGTGTGGCAGACCGGCTCCGGCACGCAGTCGAACATGAACGCCAACGAGGTGATCTCGAACCG
>Ga0134122_10002743_pt1 | contig 12979 bp, 10 predicted proteins | sample KB302_FD_96461 | JGI IMG/M metagenome (GOLD analysis project Ga0134122, IMG submission 96461) | Terrestrial soil microbial communities without Nitrogen fertilizer from Kellogg Biological Station, Michigan, USA - KB3-0-2 | ecosystem: Environmental > Terrestrial > Soil > Unclassified ...
TACCCAATGCGAGCCATCCGCGCTGCGAACGGCGTTGGTTTTTGCCGCGAGCGCATCCGAACCGCTGCTGGACTCGGAAAGCGCGTACGCTGAAAATTTCTCCGCCTTGCACAGAAGCGGCAGGTGTTTGTTTTTTTGCTCTTCGGTGCCGAAGTAAACGATGGGCAGCGTGCCGATGCCGGTGTGTCCGCCCCAGGTGGTAGCGAAGCCAGCGTACTTGGCAATGTGATCGGCGATCACGGCGGCGGTGACTTTGTCCATCTCGAGGCCGCCGTAGGCTTCCGGAATTTCGACGCCGCTCAAGCCAAGGTCCCCGGCCTTCTTCAGCAAATCGCGAGTGATGGAGAAGTCCTTGTGTTCCATCTTCTCGGCGTTGCGCAGAATCTCATTGACCGCGAACTCTTCCGCCGTCTGCCCGATCAACTGGTGCTGTTCGGTAAAATCCTCAGGAGTGAAGACCTCGTCAAACTTGCGCTCTTCGAGCAGAAAGCTGCCGCCGGAGATTTTGGTGCCGGGAATTGCGGAAATCGTTGCCATGACTACCTCACTTGGGTTCGCGGAAAAAGCTGCCGGGGGAACGTCGCGCAACTTCAATTCTAATTCGGTTGTCGGTCCAACGATAGGCCCGAAACTACGATGGTCATAGGGTTTTTCTACCTGTATTCTCGGTGTCCTCTGTGCGCTCGGCGGTTAACTCAGATTTTCAAATATGCCGGCCGCGCCCATCCCTCCACCAACGCACATGGTCACCATCCCATAGCGGGCCTTGCGGCGTTTCATCTCGCGGATGATGGTGGCGGTCAGCTTCGCCCCGGTACATCCCAGCGGATGTCCCAGAGCGATCGCTCCGCCATTGGGATTCACCCGCTCCGGATCGAGCCCGCCTTCCTTGATCACAGCCAGCGCTTGTGCCGCGAACGCTTCATTCAATTCGATCACGTCGATGTCAGAGAGTTTAAGCCCTGCCATCTTCAGCGCCTTGGGAATGGCGAATACCGGGCCCAGCCCCATCTCCTCGGGCTTGTATCCAGCCGTGGCAAAGGAAAGGTAACGCACAACCGGCTTGATTCCCAGCGCCGCGGCCCGTTCCGCGGACATGACGACCGCAGCGGCCGCTCCGTCGGAGGTTTGCGAGGAATTGCCTGCGGTCACGGTTCCCCTGGCATGAAAGACCGGCTTCAGTGCCAGCAGAGCTTCAAGCGAGGTGTCAGCCCGAGGGCCTTCGTCCACCTTGAATATCATTTCCTGCCGCTTGGGTTTCGATCCGTTCGGCGTCGTGAAGCTCACGTTCACCGGCACCGTTTCATCGGTGAACTTCCCCGCCTGGATCGCAGCCAGCGCCTTCTGATGGCTGCGCAGCGAAAATTCATCCGCTGCCTGCCGCGTGATGCCGAAACGCTGCGCCAATCGTTCGGCGGTCAGTCCCATGGTGAGATATGCGTCGGGATAGTGATCAATCAACCAGGGATTGGGTGAGATTTTGTGCCCGCCCATGGGAATCATGGACATCGATTCCGCCCCGCCGGCCACGATAATGTCCGCCCCGCCGCTCATGATGCGCTCAGCCGCCATGGCTATGGCCTGGAGCCCGGACGAGCAGAAGCGATTGATGGTGATCGCCGAAACCTCGACCGGCAGCCCGGCCCGCAGCGCGGCGATGCGGGCAACGTTCATCCCTTGCTCAGCTTCAGGCGTGGCACAGCCGAGAATCACATCTTCAATCTCTTTGGCATCCACCTGGGGCACGCGCTCGAGCGCGCCTTTGATGGCAACTGCGGCCAATTCGTCAGGGCGGGTAGCGCGCAGCGTGCCTTTAAAGGCGCGTCCCACAGGAGTGCGAACGGAGGAGGCAATGACTACTTCTCTCATAGCGGTTTCCAGGGGCTGATGTGATCAAGTCTAGCACTCGGCCATCCCCACAACGTTAGAGGCGTGCACCGGGTCTGGGCGAGCGAGGGAAGCTCGCCACTGCGGACTGCGTCCGAGGGGCGGTTGAGGAGACCCGCCCTAGGTGTGCGTTCAGTTACGCAGCGTCTTTCCCGTCTTAAGCGTGTACTGAATCCTGTCCTGCGTCTTTCTCTCGCCGCTCAGCGATTTAAACGCCTCGCGCTCCAGATCGAGAATATACTGCTCGCTCACCGCCGTACCCGAGGTCACATTTCCGCCGCACAAGACTTCCGCGACTTTGGTGGCGATCTTCACTTCGTGGTCGGAGATGTATTCGCCCTGCCGCATGATGTGCACCCCCAGTCTCAATGCCGCCAGAACACTCTCTCCGGGCGCGGGAATATCGGTGCGGGGCTGCGGAGGTTCGTATCCGGCCCGAACAAGTTCCAAGGCACGCGCTTTGGCGTCGGCGAGTACCCGCTCGCGATTCATTGTGATGTTGTCAGACTCGTGCAGGAAACCAAAGCTACGCGCTTCATGGGCGGAAGTCGCAACTTTGGCGGTGGCGATGGTCTCGAAAGCCTTCTTCATGGCTTCCATAAGTTCGATGGACTCGCCGCGCCCCGGACGAATCGCCGCCGCGCTATCCAGCGCGCGCAGCAACATCTCTTTGCAGCCGCCTCCGCCGGGCAGCAGGCCGACGCCAACTTCCACCAGTCCCGCATAGAGTTCGGCGTGAGGTTGACGCGCTGCGGCGTGCAGCGTGATTTCGGTGCCGCCGCCAAGCGTGAGGCCGAAAGGCGCCACCACCACCGGTTTGGAGGAGAATTTGAGGGCCTGCGTCATGCCTTGGAACTGGCGAATGGCGAGGTCAACCTCGTCCCACTCTTCTTCCTGGACGGACATGAGCAGCAGCATGACGTTGGCGCCAACCGAAAAGTTGTCGGCGTCGTTGGTAATGACGAAAGCGTCGAACGCGTCACCGGGGCCGTTAGGCTTTAGGGTCTGACTGATAAGACTGACAATGTCGCCGCCCAGAGAATTCATCTTGGAATGGAACTCGATGCAGGCAACTCCGTCGCCAAGATCGACCAGCGACGCGCCTGAGTTTTTCTTGACGACACCGTTGGATTTTTTCGCCACTTCAGTCGACCACACGCCCGCAGAGACTTTCACCGCTTCATACTTCGCGGTTCGCAAGTCGAAATATATACGCGCCGAAGCGGATTTGGGATCGTTCAAGTACCAGGATTTTTTTCCTCCCGCAAGTAATTGTTCGACATTCGCCGCTACAGGCTGTCCTGCTTTCTTCATGCGGGCCACGGTGGCTTCAACTCCAGCGGCGTCCCAGAGTTCGAAGGGGCCCAGCTTCCAGTTGAAACCGAGACGCATGGCGCGATCGATCTCGACAATGGAATCGGAAATTTCAGGGATGCGGTTGGCCGAGTAGTTCCAGAGATCGGACAGTACCGACCACAAAAATGCGCCTGCTTTATCACCCTTTTGCGGGGCGCCCTCGAGGCCCAGCAGCAGGCGCAGACGCGCCCCGGGATCCTCGATGTTTTTCGCCATGTCAAGGGCAGGGAACCTGGGCTTCTGGCGGGGACGATATTCGATGCTCTTCCAGTCGAGCGCCAATCGGTCTTCTTGTTTGCCGGAATCGGCGGGCGATGACGCCCGCCCTCCACTTTTCTTGTAAAAGCCGCCCTTCGTTTTGTCGCCGAGCCACTTGCGTTCCAGCATCTGCTTGTAGAAGTCAGGCAACGGGCTCGTGCCGGGTAGGGTCTCCTGCCCGCCTGCCTTCACCATATTGCCGACCACATGGCCGAGAATGTCGAGTCCCACCAGATCAATCGTGCGAAATGTGGCGGACTTCGGCCATCCCACAGCATCGCCGGTCAGCGCATCCACATCTTCGATGCTCAGGTCCATCTCCTGCATCAGCCGCATCACGTTGAGCACGGAAAAAGTGCCGATGCGATTGGCGATGAAGTTGGGCGTGTCCTTGGCAAAAACCACGCCTTTGCCGAGATTCACGTCACAGAAGTGGGCAACGGCCTCGATCGCCGCTGGATCTGTCTCCGGTGTGGGGATAGTTTCGAGCAGCCGCATATAGCGTGGAGGATTGAAAAAATGCGTGCCCAGCCACGACTTGCGGAAATCATCCGAGAAGCCCTCCGCAATCTTTGCCACGGGCAGGCCACTGGTGTTGGTCGAAACGATCGTCCCCGGCTTGCGGATGGCCTCCACCTTCTTTAATAGTGCTCGCTTAATCTCGAGATTTTCGACAACGGCTTCGATGATCCAATCCACCTCGCCCAAGTGCTTGAGATCGTCTTCAAAGTTTCCAATGGTCACCAGGCGCGCCACCTCCGGTTTGAAGAACGCGGCAGGCTTGGATTTCTTTGCCGCCTCCAGGCCGGCGGCGGCGATTTTGTTGCGGGCGGCACCATCCGCATCCGGAGGAACGATGTCGAGCAGGTAGCTGGGCACGCCGGCGTTGGCGAAGTGGGCGGCGATGCGCGCGCCCATGGTTCCGGCGCCAAGAACGGCAACTTTGTGGATGCGCTTCATGGAAATACCTCAGAGATCACCGACGACAACGTCGATTCTATCTTTAGATTTAGCCGAAGGGGCGAAATAGCCTGTGGTTTGGTATGGAGATCGGGCGTCCCGCCCGTCGGGCTCGGTCTCTGCACTGGGTCTCTGAAGAAGACGGGCGGAGACGCCCGTCTCCATTGTCATGGGAGCTTATCGACGGCCCACTCGTCTTTGCCAGCGAGAACCACCACGATTTGCGATCTCTGTGGACGTACGCCATCGCTCATGCCGGCCACCGGTGTGAACAGGGCCACCGGAAAGGCATAGGACCCTGCCTTCAGCTTTTTTCCGCGCGCGATCTCGTAGGCCGCGTCGTGCCCCGAAGTGAAGAAAGCCTCCAGCCGATCCTCGGAGCTGTTCTGTTTTGCCGCGTCGGTCAGCATGAGCAGGCCAGTTTCGTGATCTTGATTCTGCCATGCCTGAAGGAAGCGATTGGCAGCGGCCAAGGCAGAAGCGTATCCGGGGTCGGAGGTCGGGGCAGGGGATGAAATCGAATGCCTGGCTTTGGCGACGGAGATAGTGGATGCCTGTAAAGCCAGGGAGAGAGCTATAAGCGGGACAGCAAGGAACGCCGGCGCTACCAATTCACGATTCACTCATGAATTATGCCGGAAACTGCCATGTCTTCCAATCACCACCCAGGTTCTCTCTGCCGCGCGCGCGGGGGTGCCCGCGCCAGGTCGACCTTTTACGAAATCAGTTTGGCCAAGGCAAAAGCCGCTGCTGCGGCCAAGCCGCCGATCGCCATGGTTTGTAACGCGCTGCGCCCCGGCCCGGTTCCCGTGTAACGCCCCTTCAGATATCCGAAGAGTCCGAGCGCGGCCAGGGTCACGACCGCCGAATACGCCAGCCCATGCACCGCACTCGAAAGAACGATGTAAGGCGAAAGCGGAATCATTCCGCCGGCAATGTAAGCGGCGGCGATGGTGGCCGCGCTGGTGAGCGCACGGCGCGGGTCGGGCTCCTCCAGGCCCAGTTCGAAGCGCATCATGAAGTCCACCCAGGCGTCGGGACGCCGGCTGAGCGCTTCAACCACTGGGGTGCTTTCGGCCGCAGTCATGCCGTAGGATTGAAACACGCGTCCTACTTCGGCCATCTCTTCCTCAGGAATTTCCTTGATCTCGCGATACTCGCGTTCCCGCTCCTGCTCGTAGTGTTCGGCATCGCCTCGGGCCGCCAGATATCCGCCCAGGCCCATGGCGATCGAACCAGCCGCGATCTCAGCCAGCCCGCCAACCACGATCAGGCGCGTGTTCTGCACCGCGCCCGAGAGTCCGGCGGCGAGAGCGAAGGGCACAGTGAGGCCGTCGGCCATTCCGATGACGATGTCGCGCACGAGATTGGTCGCCATAAAATGGGTTTCGACATGTTCGTGTGGCATGATCAGACCTCGGGATGAGATTTCAAATATAGAAGGGCGCGCCGGACCACCTCGCGTTCCCCACGGTACGCCAATTTGCGCGGCGCCTCTTCCGCGGGAATCCAGTACGCTCGCCTGACCTCGACCCGCATCTCGCGAGATACGTCATCAATCTCTCCGGACTGATAACGCAGCAGGAAAAACGACACGATCTTGAACACCCGTTGCTGGTCTCCCCATGAACGTACGTAAACGTACTTAATGTCCGCCAGCTTGGTGATCGAGGTCGCGATCAAGCCGGTTTCCTCCCGGACCTCGCGAAGGGCCGTCTGTTCAGGCTTTTCGCCGGGGTCCAAAAGCCCCTTGGGCAACGCCAGTACCACTTTGCGTGAAGTCTTTTTGGCCGGACGCGCCGAAGCAACCTCGGTTTGGGGCTCGATAACAGCCATTTCCCAGCCTTGGCCGGACCGCCTCACCACCACGCCGCCCGCTGAGATTTCCCGAACCATGGCCCCCAAGTTAACAGGAATGCGGGAGTTAGTCATTGGGGCGCCATCTTCCCGAAGGTAACGCTGAGGGGCTGACCGACGTGTCTGGAACTATTGTCTCGGAGCTGGCATCTTAGTTGCTATGTAGGGCTGGGGTTGCCGGGAGAAATGAGGCTCCGGTGAAGAGTCTGGGCAAGATTATTCGCACCGTACAGGCCTTCGGACGCGGCTTGTCAGCCCTGTCCGGGCCAGAGCAGGCGCCTTCCGGCATTGGACTGGCCTTGGGTGGCGGCTTTGCTCGCGGCATCGCCCATATCGGAGTCCTGAAAGTTCTCGAAGAAGAGAATATTCCTGTAAGCCTGGTGGCTGGCACCAGCGTCGGCGCGCTCATCGGCGCAGCCTATTGCAGCGGCGTCACAATCGCTGAGCTGGAACACATGTCCACCCGGGTGCGCTTCAAGGACTTTGCCCGCTGGACACTGTCACGTTACGGTTTCGCCAGCAACGAACGCATGATCAAGTTTCTCAGCAGCATTCTCAAGGTCAAGACCTTCGAAGAATTGCGGATTCCCCTGGCGGTGACCGCCACGGACTTTTCCACCGGCGCGGGTGTCGTCTTTCACTCCGGCCCGCTGGTTGACCCGGTGCGCGCCAGTTGTGCCTATCCGGGAATGTTCCTCCCAGTTAAAATCCGCGGACGCCTATTGGTGGATGGCATGCTGGCCCACGCCGTTCCCACGGTTCCCTTGCGCGAGATGGGTGCGCAAAACGTGCTCGCAGTCCATCTCCGAGGGACCTGGACGAACGCCGGTGGCGGCCCGCGACATCTGTTCGACGTGATTGGTCAATGCTTCGCGATTGCGCAGGAGATGAACTGCGAAGTGTGGAAAGCGGCCGCCGACCTGGTCATCGATCCTGATGTTAACGGATTCAAGTACGACGATTTCGAACGCTCTGCCGAGCTGATTCATTCCGGCGAAACCGCGATGCGCGCAGCTCTGCCAGAAGTTCGAAAGTGGCTGCCACAACCCGAAGCCGATCGAAAGCCTCAGTCCGTCAGCATCAACCAACCAGCCACAGCCCCGGCAAAGTAGTTTCAACCTGGAAGCACTACCGCCTGTACGTGGACTGTGGTTGCTGAGAGCTGATTGCTGAGCGACTACTTCATCACCCCGCGCGAGGCAATCCCAATATTGTCGCGTGAAGTGTTCTTCACCAGATACATCATCTCATCGGCCTGGCGAATGATTTCGCGTGGCGTCTTGGCATCATGCGGATAGGTCGCCACCCCCATCGACGCGCGCACGTTCAGATTCAGTCCTTCTTCCTGGCAGAACATGCTGGTGCGAAGGCTGTCGCGCAGGCGTTTCGCCACAGTCAGCGCGGCATCCTTTCCGGTCTGCGGCAGCAGAACGACGAATTCATCTCCACCATAGCGAAAGGCGTAGTCAATCAATCGCAGCTGCGCTTTGATCAGGTAGCCGATCTCCATCAGCAGTTTGCTTCCGACCAGGTGCCCGTGGGTGTCGTTGACCTGTTTGAAGTGGTCGAGATCGATGAACAGCACGGTGAACTCATAGCCGTAGCGCGCTGAGCGATAAACTTCGGTCTCCAAAGTCTTGTACAGGTGGCGCGCATTGTAGAGGCCGGTGCAGTCGTCGGTGATGGTGAGTTCCTGGATCTTCTCGACCGCGCGCGCGTTTTCGATGGCAATCGCGGCGTAATCACAGATCGATTGCAGAAAAAATGATTCCTGGTCGGTGAAGTGCTCCATGCTGACATTGACTAGTTGAATGACGCCCAGGACGCGCAGCTTGGAGCGTAGGGGAACGCAGATGATGGAGCGCGTCTCCCACTGCGTCATCTCATCAATACGCTTGGCGAAGCGAGAATCGGTGTACACGTCAGGCACAACCACGCGCTCGCCATGTTTCGCCACCCATCCGGCGATACCTTCGCCTACTTTGAGCCGGACATTTTTTAGAGCCTCGGAGGCTTTCCCTACGGCAATGGCGAAATAGAGTTCGTCGCGTTCTTCATCCACCATCAGCAACGACCAGTTATCCGGACGGAAGTATTCCGCCATTTTTTCCATGATGGTCTGCAGGATGGAGTCCAGATCGAGAGACGAAGTGAGGGCCTTGGCCACATCATGGAAGATGCCCAGTTCTTGAACCTTACGGTCGGCGGCAGCCTTCGTCATTAACTGCGGTCCTCGATGCGGGCAGGAAGTGTTGAAATTATATGGGCCGCGTAAAGCGACGGCAATCAACCTTAGTAACCTGAACCCCTGACGCCACGTACTCAAGGACGGGGTTTAGCGTGCCGACCGCGGCTTGCTGGTTTAACAATGCGGTTCTCTCCTACCCCAAATTCATAGGTCTGGAGGCCCTTAATTAACATATATTTATCTTCAGCTTACTCTTATTCTTTGATGCGGCCAGCGGTAGTCGTGGGCGGCAGGAAGACGGCCAGTGGAATCCTTTGGGGCACGGTTAAAACGGGAGCGGGAACAACGCAAGATCTCGCTAGACGACATCTCTGTCGCAACCAAGATCGGTACCCGTTTCCTCGTCGCCCTCGAGGAGGAGCACTTCGACCAGCTTCCCGGCGGTATCTTCAACAAAGGGTTCGTCCGCGCCTACGCCCGCCACCTTGGCATCGACGAAAATCAAGCCATTGCCGACTTCGTGGCCGCCAGTGCTCCCAGCCTGCCCGAGATCCCGCCCGAGGAGACGCCAGTGCTGGCAGCCATGGCGGTTAGGGTGCCGGAAAGCAAAAAGAAGAGTCGCAGTAACGACGGCATCCCGTGGGGTATCGTAGCGGCGGGACTTCTGATTACCGCCTTTGGCTTCGCGCTCTGGGGCTTTCATTCGCGGGAGAAGCCAGCTCCGAGGGTTCCGGTTTCACCGACTGGCCAGACCGAGCCAGCCTCGCCAAACACAACCAGCGCGGCCTCCCAGCCAGTGCCGGCCGGCGCCTCGGCTGGCACTCCGGAAGCTGCGACTCCCGGTTCCGCTCCCCTATCGAACGCAGGAGTCTTCACTGTTCTTATCAGAGCGCGCGAGGATTCCTGGGTCAGTATCACAGCGGATGGCAAACCGGTCATCCAGGACACTCTTATCGCGGCGGCGGAAAAATCGGTCGAAGCCCGCAACCAGATCGTGATCAAAACCGGCAATGTGGCCGCCCTGGATATCTCGTTCAACGGAAAACAGCTGGCGCCGCAAGGCCACGAAAATCAAGTAAAGACTCTTACCTTTGATATCAATGGACTTCGGCCCTGAGCGGCCAAGGCCGCCTTTTGCCATTCGCCGCCCTGTAACTACCTCCTGGATGTCAACGGTCGCCGGTGGCTGTCAATCTTCCCCTCCCAGGTCCAAAATCGTTGCTTCGCACTGCCTTCTCTGGTAACTTATTACAGTCCGCAAGGTGCTCATTCGTAGGCTGTTGCGTTCTGACCCTCCCGCCAGGTCGTAAAGTCCAGATCGCTGAAGGAGAAACTAATTGTCATCCCGTAACCGCTATCTTTTTACGTCCGAATCGGTGACCGAAGGCCACCCGGACAAGATTGCCGACCAGATTTCTGATGCTATTCTCGACGCTTGCCTGACCGAAGACCCGTCCAGCCGCGTGGCCTGCGAGACTTTGACCGCTACCGGCCTGGTCGTCATCGCGGGCGAAATCACGACCAAGGCTTACGTGGATTTCCAGTCGCTGGTGCGAGGCACGATCGCCGCCATCGGCTACAACAACGCGCTTTACGGCTTCGACTCCAACACCTGCGCTGTCATTTCGAGCATCAACAAACAGTCCGGCGATATCGCCATGGGCGTGGACACCGGCGGCGCCGGCGACCAGGGCATGATGTTCGGCTATGCCTGCAACGAAACTCCCGAGTTGATGCCCACTCCGATTTCCCTGGCTCATAAATTGTGCATGCGACTTTCTGATGTTCGCAAGCACGGCCGCCTTCCTTATCTGCGTCCCGACGGCAAGTCGCAGGTGACGGTCGAATATGACAAAAACTACAAACCCGTTCGCGTGGACGCAGTTGTAATTTCCACCCAGCACTCGGAGAACGTAGGCAACGAAGAACTCCGCAGCGACATTCTGAAGCACGTCATCCAGGCCACCATCCCCGCGCAGTTGCTCGACGAAGACACCAAGTACCACATCAATCCCACCGGACGTTTTGTGATCGGCGGCCCCATGGGCGATACCGGTCTGACCGGGCGCAAAATTATCGTGGACACCTACGGCGGGATGGGACGTCACGGTGGCGGCGCTTTCAGCGGCAAAGATCCGACCAAGGTCGATCGCTCTGCCGCCTACATGGCGCGGCACATCGCGAAGAACATCGTGGCAGCCGGCTTGGCGGACCGTTGTGAGGTCCAGCTCGCCTACGCCATCGGCGTGGCCGAACCCGTAAGCATACTGGTCGACACGTTCGGCACCTGCAAAGTGGATCCCGACACGATTCCCGATCTGGTGCGGGCCAATTTCCAGCTGACCCCGAAGGGCATTATCGAGTCGCTCAGGCTGCGCCGCCCGATTTACTGTAAGACTGCGGCGTACGGACACTTTGGCCGTAACGATCCCGATTTTACCTGGGAAGCCACGGACAAGGCTGCCAAGCTGGCCAGCGACGCAGGTCTGCGCGAGCCTGCGGGCGCCCGCAAGTAAAGCTTTAACCACCAAGGCCACGAGGCTCCACGAAGAGCACCGAGGAAGTTGATTTTCCTTCGGGTTACGGAGCATGCCCTGAGCGAAGTCGAAGGGTGTCCTTAGTGATTTAATGATTTAGGTCTAATAAGTTCCAACAGGAGATGTATGTCGACGACACCTACGCAATTGAATTGTGATGTGAAGAGCCTGGACTTTGCCGACCTCGGCAAAAAGCGGATTGACTGGGCCAACCAGTCGATGAAGGTCCTGCAGATCATCCGCAAGGAATTCATCAAGAACCAGCCCTTGAAGGGCATCCGCATTTCGGCCTGCCTGCACGTCACCGCCGAAACCGCGAACCTGGCCATCTGCTTGCGGGACGGCGGCGCCGATGTTGTGCTGTGCGCCTCCAATCCTCTCTCCACGCAGGATGACGTGGCCGCTAGCCTGGTGCGCGATCACAACATTCCGGTCTTCGCTATCAAGGGCGAGGACAACGACACTTATTACAGCCACATCCTTGCCGCCATCGACCACAAGCCCCAGATCACCATGGACGACGGCGCCGACCTCGTCACCCTGCTGCACACCAAGCGCCAGGACGCGCTCGAAGGCGTAATGGGCGGCACCGAAGAAACCACGACGGGCGTGATTCGCCTGCGCGCCATGGCCAAAGACGGCGTACTGCGTTTCCCCATCATCGCGGTCAACGACGCCGACACCAAGCACTTGTTCGACAACCGCTATGGCACGGGACAGTCGACAATCGATGGCATCATCCGCGCCACGAACTTCCTGTTGGCTGGCTCGAAGTTCGTGGTCGCCGGCTACGGCTGGTGCGGACGAGGCTTGGCCAGCCGCGCTCGCGGCGCCGGCGCCGAGGTCATCGTCACCGAGGTCGACCCCACGAAGGCGCTCGAAGCACACATGGATGGCTTCCGCGTCATGTCCATGACCGAAGCCGCCAAACTCGGCGACGTGTTCTGCACCGTCACCGGCAACAAGAGCGTGCTGACGAAAGAGCACTTCGAAGTCATGAAAGACGGAGCCATCATCTCCAATTCCGGCCACTTCAACGTAGAGATCGACATCGTGGCCCTGGACAAAATGTCATCGTCCAAGCGCACCACCCGCAGCTCCGTCGAAGAATACTCGCTGCGCGACGGCCGCAAAATCAACCTGCTCGGCGAAGGCCGCCTGATCAACCTCGCCGCCGCCGAGGGACATCCACCGTCTGTGATGGACATGAGCTTCGCTGACCAGGCCCTCTCCGCCGAGTACATGGTGAAGAACTACAAGACGCTCGACAAGAAGGTCTACAAAGTTCCCGACGATCTCGACAAGCGAGTCGCCAAGCTGAAGCTGGAGTCGGTTGGAATCAAAATCGATAAATTGACGCCGGAGCAGGAAGAGTATCTGGCCGGCTGGAGTGAAGGAACATAACGCTGCGGGCACAATGGTTGTGTAGCCGCGCGCGACTCGCCCGCGATCTTCAGGCTCACTAGAGAGGGAGGCGTAAGCCGCCCTTCTCATTTGTTGGTTGCGGCTTCCGATTGCGCGCATCGAACCAGATATGCGGCGATTCTTAATCCCGATTGCGACTATGCTCCTGCTGACCTCGCTGGTCTATGCCGCGTCCGAGGTAAAAACGGCTGAGGTACTAGCGGTGAAAGCTTACGATCGCGGCCGCATCGCATTCTGGGAGGGCAGGGTTCCCATTTATGATGGCTATCCTTTCTTTGACATTACCCTCGTCCTCGATCAGAAGAAGTATGTAGTGCGATACGAAAGCATGACTGGGTATTACCCTTCGAGTTGGAAGGCTGGGCGCGATATCCAGGTTCGGCTGGGGAGCAAAGGAAAGATGTTCCTGCTCAACGGCGAAGAAGAAGTTCTGGCAACGATCTACAACGGCCATTTGCAGGACTGCGTGCCCTCAAGCGGACGGCCCACCAACATCGGTGCCGGTCCGCAA
>Ga0134122_10002744_pt1 | contig 12979 bp, 27 predicted proteins | sample KB302_FD_96461 | JGI IMG/M metagenome (GOLD analysis project Ga0134122, IMG submission 96461) | Terrestrial soil microbial communities without Nitrogen fertilizer from Kellogg Biological Station, Michigan, USA - KB3-0-2 | ecosystem: Environmental > Terrestrial > Soil > Unclassified ...
TCGATCCCGAGGCGCGGCTGGCTCTGCGTGGGCTGCGCCATCGCCTGCGGCATGGGTTGGCCGAGTTGGGCCATGAAGTTCACTTGCCCCATGAAGAGCGCCTTCTGGAGGTCGATCGTGCGCGCGAGACTCGGGTCTCCGAGCTCTTCCGCCTTGCGCGAGTAGACGAGGCCCCAATCAACGTACGGAAGCTGTGGGATCATGGGCGCAGTCGTGAGCAGGAAGTTCTCCCACGAGGCCGAGCGCTCCGCCTCCAGCATCTCCGTCGTGAAGCGCATGGAGATCGGCTGGATCTCGATGTCGTTCTCCTCCAGGAGCTCGATGTTCTCGGGGCCCCCTTCGAGGACGGGCATCTCGATCGGCTGCCCGGTCTTCGGGTCCACGAAGAGCCCCTCGGCGAGATCCCCAAGCTCGATGCGGGACGCGGGGTGCGCGCAGAGGTACCAGGCCTCCTTCTTCGCGATCGGCTTCACGACGGTCTGGATGAACTTCTCCGTCATGTAGCCCATGCGGCGATTGCTCGACATCTGAGCGATCGAGCTCTGCGTCGCGGTCGCATCCTGGCTGATCGCGCCCATCTGCTCGGGCGAGAGACCGGAAGCGCGCTCGAGCAGGTAGCGCAGGGTGTCGAGGTGCGCCTGGTGCTGCTGAGTGATCCCGCCCACCTCGATCGCCTTCATATTCTTCTCGAGCTCACCGAGCGCGTCGATCGAGAAGACGCCGAGGTCCATGAAGTCCGCGATCTTGTCCTGGAGTTCCGTCGCGTCGGAGGAGACCGCGATCCCCTTCTTGTACGCCCGGATGGCGGCGATCACGGCGGCGAGGGTCTTGTTGAACTCCTCGGCCTGCGCGGCGGTCGCAACGAGCGGAGCAAGGCCCACAACTTCGTCGGGGACGTAGAGGTAGGTCGAGAACGTGTAGGGTCCTTCGCGCGGGCCCCAGAAGGGCCTAGGAGCGCGCAGAAACGCGCCGCCCTCTTCGGCGACCGTGAAGATGGTCCCGTTGAAGCCCTTCTCCGGAAGCGGCTTGAACCACTTACCGTTCGCGTCCTTCGCGCGGTCGAGCTGGATCTCGTGGACGAGGAGTTCGTAGAACTCGACCTCGTTCCGCTGGATCGTGTGCGGGAGGTTCTTGTGGGCCTCCTGGTTGTCCTCGCGGAGTCCGAGCACCGCAGAGACGTCCCAACCGTTCTCGGGATGCTCGTCCGCTTCGTCGAGGATCGAGTCCTTGTCGCGGCGGACACGATGGCCCTGGAACCGGCACTCGGCGTGTTGCTTGGCGCCCTGATCCCAGACGTAGTCTTCGAGCGACAGGCGTTTCGTGGTCGGGCGATGGATTGGGTCCTCGCGCTCGGCCATCCCTTTGACCGGGGTCGCGGTCGTGAAGCCGCAGCAATACTTGAACGCCCAGTCGGTCGCGAGTTGCTCGATCGTGCGCTTGACGTCCGTGAGCTCGAAGTTCCGATTGACCCCGAGCTCGACCGCCTTCGAGAGCGCGGCGGCTGGCCCTAGGCGCGGAGTCTTCCCGCGGACACGAGGGTTCCCCGAGGCGAGGATCGGGAGGAACGTCGAGATCCAGGAGTGCGCGTGGTTCTCGAAGTCCACCTCGGACGGACCACCCGTTCCCTCGCGGTAGGCTGGGCCGTAGAAGCGCTTGATTGCCTCGTAGTAGGGCTCGCCTAGGTAGCGATTGCGGGCGTCGAGCGCCTGCTTGAGTTCGCGGGCAAGCCCGTCGGGGGAGGTGTCGATCATCTGCGCAGGGTTCTCACCCTGCGCCAGCGAGTAGCCCTAGTCCACGTTTACGCATCTTGGTTTGGAACGCCCGGGAGGAGTTGAACCTCCGGCCTTCTGGGTCATTACTCCAGACGCTCTATCGCTGAGCTACGGGCGCGTTGCGCCTGCCGTAGAGCGGCAGGCTGTGCAGATGGTCGCGGAGGGACGCCCGATCGCTTACCGGCGCGAGGCCGATCGCAGTCAGAGCGCCCCTCCACGGTTCGTCGGGCTCATGGATGGCAACGTGCGCCACGCGAGCCTCGACAAGCTTCTTCTCTAGGGCGTGCATCTGCGCCGATGTGGCTGCAAGCACCACCGCGTTCGTTCCGGACCCAATCCCGCCTGGGCTGGACTCTCCGGCCGCGTGAACAATCTGCGCGGCCACAAAGCCGCACGGAAGATCGGAGCGCACGATGACGTAGTGGGTCAGCGCGCGTTGCGCATCAACCGCAATGAGAGGTGTTCATGGATGAATAGTCTGCCTAGCTTCCGGGCTGGCGTCAAGGGGCGCCTCGTCTACCGCGAAGCCGCAGCGCCCACACTTGCGATGGATGCGCGGCTCCTTGTGGAGTGCCTCGACGCGAACCGCCTCGTAGGTCTTCGTCCATCGACCGTAGAGGCCGTCCGGTAGCGGCCAGCAGACCGCACCGCGCTCGCAGAACTTGTCGTCCCAGAACCGCTCCGCGCCGCACTTCGGGCACGGACGATCCTGGCTGTAGACATTCATGCGCTGACGACCTCCGGAGCAGGCGACATCACTTCGACGCGGATCCCCTCGCTCCGCGCCTTGTTGATCTCGCGCTCCATGACCCGCCGCTCGTGCGTCCAGCGGTCGAGCCCGTTCTTCTCCATGTCGTAGGCGTGACAGGTCTCCTCCGTCCAGCCCTCGACCCAGCTCCCCGCCATGTCCATACAGAGGATGCGGATGGCTTTGGGCTTGAAACGCAGGATCCCGTGGAAGGCGCAGAAGGTCGTGAAGGCGGTTCGGGTCCCGCTCTCCGCGGCCTCGTCCTTCAGGATGCCGTATGGCATGAGGCGGAAGCCAACGGAGGCGGGGAGCGCCTGATCCCAGATCTTCGCGTAGGGAGGCCCAGGGACGCCGCGCTTCGTTCCGTCCGGGAGCTTCACCGTCCCCTGCGTGACGCCGGCAGAGACCCAGAGGATCATCCCGGGGCGCCAATGGCGCTCGAGATCGAGTCCGCGCCAAGCGAGCCCGGGACCATCGCTGAACGCGGCGAAGTCCACGTCGATCCCGCGCTCGACGATGTCGATGGCGCGGTTCACCGTGACCACGGGGCCTTCCAGAAGGTGCCCCTTGCGGAGGTTCGCACGCGAGGGGCCACCCGCCACCAAGTTCCAGCTCTCCGCGACGGTCATGGACACACGATCTCCTGAAGGCTCTCGCCGTTGTTGATCTTCGCCGCGACCGAGAGGAGTACACGAGCCGTCTCTTCCCGCGTCAGGCCGTCCGCCTTGAACATCGTCCCCTGCCAGCCCTTGTCGCCGGGGCTGCCCCTGGGCTCGAAGGAGATCGAGAAGTGGAAGACACCCTCTTTGTTGCGAGGGTCGGAGTTCATCATCTGGACAACGGTCATCACTTGGCTTGCCTGATCGCTCTTGCCTGTAGGTCTACAGCCCGCAACGCCACTAGACGAGCCTCTTTGGTCGCCATGGCGATGCACGCAACGTTGGCGTCGTCCATCCAGTAGGCGTCGCCGTCCATGCCGAGCGCCTTTCTGAGCTCGACGCCATACGCCCTCAGGAGGTTTTTTGCCACCACAGCCTCTTCCAGCTCAGCCACGAAATCGTGAGCATCGAGGGCGTCAACCGCTGCCGTCTCGTCGCTCACGGGTTGAGCTTCTTCGCGAGAGCGACGAGGGCCTTTGCGCGATCGCCGGTCGTGGCGGTCGCGATCAGGGCGATGTAGCGCGTGTTCGCCGCCATCTGATAGATGTCCTTCATCCCCAGAGCAAACAGGAGTTCGTGCCCGTACTCCTCAGCCAAGTTCCTCGCGATCACGGCACGCTCGATCTCGCGGATGTCCTGGGGTGACTGGATGTAGAAGTAGCGATGCGCGCCGTGCGGCGAGAGGAAGAGGCAGCACTCCTTGTGCTCGCTCTTCCCGATCTCCGCCTCCGGCCACGCGAAGCGCACGAGAAGCTCGATGTCGCTCACTTGGGGAGCTTCTTCGAGTTTCAGGATCACACCCTCGTTCACGCCCATGGGGCTCTCCTTTGCTTCGACTTGCGGTTCTCTTCGTTGCGCTCGCGCATGAACTTCGCGAGGTCGGCATCGTCGCTGCCTGGCGCGTAGCGTACCGCGTCCTGCGCCGGCATGCGGCCGAATCCGCGCACGAACGAAAGTGTTTCGTCATACATCGCGCAATTCGCCACCATGATGCCATTCGCGATGTAGCGCGAGGAGCGCCTGGTCGTGAGACTGTAGACGCGCTCCCTTGCCACGATGCGCGCGCTGCCAGTCTCGATTGTATGTGGGGTTAGCCGCCTTGAAGCGACGCTGGTTACATTCCTTGCTGCAAGATTTGACGCGCGAACTTCTGTTCTTCGTCCAGAACACTCGTCCACATACCGTGCAAGTTCGTTGTCGCGGCTCTCGGGCCGCCCAGAATCCCGCAGCCGCAGCAGCTCGCTTCTCCTTGCTACCGTCAGCGTGTAGCCATTTGAGGACGCCCGCCATAGCGGCCTCGCCTGGCCGATGGAAGGAGCGATGTTCACTTGGGGTGAGCTCGACGAGATTCTCGGTTGAATTGTTCGCGTGGTTTCCGTCGCGATGGTGGATGTCGCGCCCGATCCTTCTGGGGCCCACCTCGCGCTCCCAGACGTAGTGGTGCAGATATACGCTTTGTCCCAGGATGTAGGCTCGGAAGTAGTGAGCTGCGGCATAGTGCGGACTGCTCGGATAGCGCCGCCAGGTGAAGCCGTCGTACTCGCAGACCTCCGCCACCCCAGAAGTGCTTCGCCGCTTATTTCCGCGAGCTTCCTCCAGCCGCGCACAGTCCACAACCGGTGGCTTCCAGTCCCCCTCAGCGGGCCGACGCCAGTATCCAACTCCCATATCTCTCGCTCTTCGTTCGATGCCCAAGTAGCGACCACGTCGTCATTGTACGGCACGAGAACGCCATCTCCCGGGCGAATCGTCTCGATCGGAACACCGCCGAGCTCTGTCTCGATCATGGTCCCGGCTGGAAAGCAGTAGATCGCGTTCGCGTGCGAGCCCTGCTTCCTGCTCGGCTTTTCGGTCGGGTTTCCTTGAGGGTCCACATCGTAGACCCAAGACTCAGCCTCAGCTTCGAAGCAGGTCGGGAGGCCACGTCGGCGCAGCTCCTCGTCGATCCCTTCCGGGAAGGCGTCTTTGAGGAAGTAGGAGCGGACGTGCCCGGTCGCGCTGCCGAGACCTTCGCGCATAAGGTCGATCTGGGCCGTCTTGTTCTTCGCACGCTGGTGGCCTCCGCCGATGGGCGGACACTTGATCGCGAGCTTCGGGGCGTTCCGGTAGTTCCGCTTCCCGAGGCGAATGTTGAAGTAGGAGATGTTCTCCGGATCGGACGGGTCGCACGAGAACCAGCGCACGTCGTACTTCGCGTGCCAATCCTCGGCGACTTCCACGAACTGCTCGCGCTGCCATTCGAGCTTCATCACCTCGGCGACGCGGAAGCGACGGATGAGCGGGTGCCAGCGCGGGGAGTCGTAGGCCCAGAGCTGCATGGCACCCGGGTCGGGCTTCCATCCGAAGTCGACCCCTGCGGTGAAGTACGCGATGCGAATGGGCTGCTGGGAGACGGAAGGGGCGTGGATGACCCAGCCGTAGTTCCCGTCCTTCTCGAGCTTCCCGTCGATCGAGTGGATGCGGGGGTCCCAGTTCTCGAGGATCTGGCCTTCGGCCGCCACCCATTTCGAGAGGAGGAAGCGCTCGCGACGGACACCCGTGAGCGTGGACTCGAGGATCGCCATGTAGGTGGCGCCCTCCTTCGTCCACTGACCGTTCGGGTAGAGACCCGTGTAGAGGAACGGGTTGTCGTAGTGGCGGAAGCGGAAGCGCTGGCGATTCTCTCCGCAGCGGTCCTCCGCGAAGCGCTGGTTCAGCCAGTGGCTAGGCGCGGCCGGGTTGCAGTCCGCGGTGATCTGGAGGTAGGGGGTCTGGAACGAGGACAACCGCGTACACAGCAACTCCCAATCAGACTGAGACGTCTCTTCGGCCTGAACCACGGCGATCCTATCCCACTTCGTGCTCAGAATTGGCGACGACGTATCGCGCGCGTTTTCGAGACCGGCAAACACCACTTCGCTTCCGTTGCGCCAGGTGTACCGATCTTGGTGGTCGCGCGAGGAGGTCGAGCTCACAGCCTCGTGCCCAAGCCACAAGATGTCGTCGCGCCAATCCTTGAGGACGGACTCGTTCAATGACTTGCGCGTCTGGCGGACGATGAGTTGCTTCGAGCCGGGGTAGCGATCAGCGACGTCCTTCGCCTTGATGAGCAGCGCGTACGACTTCCCACATCTCGTTCCTCCTTCGAGGAGCGCTTCCATGCCCTTGTAGAGGTAGTACTTCGCGCCAGGCCCGCGCAGTTTGAAATCGCGGTCGATCCGATCGCTGGCGGCCTGCGGCATCTAGACCACCTTCCACCACAGGCCGTTCACGAGTTCGACGAGATCGCCCATGGCCACCTTCTCTCCCGCCACGAACGCGGTGCGCCACCCGGTGCCAACGTCCGCCAAGACCCTGCCGCCAGGCGCACCCGCTTCGAGACACTTGCCGCGCACCGTCCGATCGCGTCGATCGAACCCCGGCACCTTCTCGCGAATCTCGCTCGTCTGGACTACATCGCCGTTCATCGCTCGACTCCGATCGCTTTCAGCTTCTTCTGGAGATCCTTCGCCGCCGCCTGGGCGGTCTTCCCCGTCCCGCGGATCGCCCAGTCGTTGTGGTTCCGGAAGCGCACCTCCAAGATGACTTGCCAGGTGCCGTCTTCGAGCTGATGGGTCACGATCTCGGAGTAGGCGTGCCCGTTCAAGCGAGGTTCCACTCGAAAAGAGAAGTGAGCCAGTGCCAGCGGATGTGGCCCTCGCAGATTGTCGGCGCGTCGAGCTGCTGGATGGCTACGCGGTAGCCGCACGAGCACATAGCGACCCACGGCTGGTAGGACTCATGCGCCCTGACGAGGGCCGCACTCGTACGCCACTCCAGGGCGTACGATCCGCGAGAAGTCCCTCCCACCCAACGCTCCATGGCTACTGCTCGATCCTCACTTCCTGGGCGGCCTGGGAGAGGAGGCTTGCCGCCTGCCCGATCTTGGGGGCGTAGGGCTTCCCCGACGCACTCATCGCGAGGGCTTCGAGTTCCTTCTTCGCCTCCTCGAGCCGGCGCTTGATCCGGACCTGGATCTCCTGGTCGATCGCCTTGATCTTCGAGGCGAGGTGGTCCTTCTGCTCCTGGGGGGAGCGGCGCTTCTTCGGGAGGGGTTGGGCTGCGTCCGTCATGTCGGCCATTCTGCGCAATCCTGCCTTCCGGAAGCAAGCCCTCTCCCGCTAGGATTACTCGCATGACGAGCGCATCCGATGTGATCGAGTGGTGGGACGAGGTGGTCCGGGACTCGAAAAAGGGCCAGACCGCGAAGCTCACGAATGGAGGCATCGTGACCGCCGCGCACAACCTCGCCCTCCTCTCCCCGACCAAGCATAGCCTCCAGGATCGCGCGAGAGCGATGATCGGGGAGGACTTCAGGGACGAGGCCTACCTGAACCTGATCGCTCTGGAGCGAAGCTGGGAGGCCCTGGGCGAGAAGGTGAGGATCCGGGAACGGAAGAGGGGGCTGAACCGGCAGCCGGTTGGGAACCCGCCTACGGACATGAAGAAGATCCGAGAGATCTTCGAGAGTCCGAGGCTGAAGCCGGAAGACCTCGGACCGATCAGGAAGTGGCTCGAGCCCTAGTTCCCGGACGCGGCCTGCTTCGCCATCAGGGCCGCGATCGTCGCCTTGCGCAGGATCTTGTTGATGTCCGGGTGGACGCTGTCGTTCATTGCGAGCGCCGTTTCCGAAGGCGGACCACCAGCTTCAACCATCGAGAAGAAGGCGGCCTCGAGCGCCCACTCAAGGGCCTCCTCGCGGCTGACCGGCCCAGCGGGAGAAGTGTTCACTTGGGGTCTACTCGGAACCAGGTCGTCCCGCGCCGGACGCCTTCACGCCGGACGATCCCCTTCTCCTCGAGTTCCATCAGGGTCGGCCGGATGTAGTCCGGTCCTCGCCTGAGAAGGGCTGCAAGCTGGGAGTTCCGGACACCGTCCGGGAACCCGGACATGACTTCGAGCACCCGAGCAGGATCCACCGGAGGAGTCTTGGCGTGGTTGAGCTTCGAGTAGCCGTTAGTCGGCTTCGAATCCCACGAACTCGGCGGCCTCTCGCTCGCCACTCGCGCGAACGCCTGCATCTCACCATTGGCGATCTGCGCGATGATCTCTTTCCGGATGGAGTGCCGGATCTCTTCCACGAACTTCTCGACCAGAGCTTGAGTGTCAGACAAGACAGGTTCCTCTAACAGCGACTCTCGGACACCCTGATTCTACCTGATCTGAGTAATCATCGCGGGTGCATTTCTCGGATGAAGTAGCGCTTGGGGCTCACCGTCTTCGCTCGCTGCTCCGAGATGGCCACGCGACGCTTGATGTCCGCCGCCTTCTCCCGCTCGGCCACCGCTCGTGCGTGACTTCCATCCAAGACCCGGAGCAGGAGCTCGTAACCCAGGCGCTCCCCACCATGCGCGGGCGGCCCCTCACACCTCAGCCAGTGAATCAGATCCACCAAAGACCTCGCGCGAGAGGTTGACCTTCAGGCCGTTCGACGTCTTCTGCCAGACCGCATTCGGGGCTTCCGCTGCGGGCATCTTCCCGCCCCCGTAGCCGATGCACTTCAGGCGATGGTCCCGCCCGTGCTGCTCGGGGACCCACTTCCCGGTCCGTTTCGACCACCAGATGCGCTCGCCGCAGTAGTCACAGACCCGGCTTCCCATGGTGCGCCAATTCTACCCCCTTGACCTTCGCCTGGCGCCTCGCTGTCATGTTCCCAGACCCACGGCGCTACTGGTAGCGGCCCGGGCGGCTGAACCCTCAGCTCCCGTAGACCGCCCCTGGTGCGCATGTGCTGTGTCCCCCGAAAGCCATGCGTGCCGCGCGCCTCACGAGGGCGCTGCACCCCTCCCACCGGAATGGACCCCAGAGGGCGCCGGAGCGGAGGCTCCGAGAAGGGCGCCCCGCGCCCTGGCCCCCGCGCCGCGGCGCGTGCGAACGGCCGGCTGGTGGCGATGTACGGCCCTACGGTTCTACCCACAGCTTGGGGGAACCTACGGAGGGGGTTCCGGGCTCGGCTCCGCCTCGCCCGACGAACCTCCACGAACGCCCCCGAACGGTGGCGAGTCGGGAGAAGATGAGTCCTCCAGGAGAGGGGACTCCGATGAGTGAGTGGATGTGGAGATCCCCATCGGGGGTGAGGAAATCTCCAGCGTCCGCGCTCCACCGTAGGATTCCTGTTCGCCGCTGACCGCGAAGGTCTCTCCCGCTTCGCCCCCTTGGCCACATACGCCACCGTCGCCACCTTGGCCACCGTTGAGCTCGCGCACCTGAGTAGCGATCTCGAGCCCCTTCGCCTTCCCGTCTTCGTCGAGCTCGAGACGAATACCTTGGAGGATGACGCGAGAGCCGCCTCCGCCTTCGACCGGAAGAGGAAGCTTGCGCTTCAAGATCGCGTCGAGGTGGGGCCACGACCCGTGGATGGCAGCGTCGATCCATCCGAGGACGATCTTCTCGCGACGATTGTTCGCCCTAGACTTCTTGAGCGAGCCCGAGAGCGCGGCATCTAGCGTGTGCTTCCAGGCGTCGTTGGACTGATCGAACGCGCCTAGGGGCTTCGGGGCGCGACCGGGGTGGCCCGACTGGCCCTTCCCCCACGCTGGGCGTAGGTTCTTGAGGGAGTTGGGGTGAACCCCACCGATTTTGGAATGGGTGCCTGTTTCGGTGCTTACGCTGGTCTCCATCGGTGGGGAGACCCTAGCTTCCCCAGCCAGGTTTCCTCAAGTCTGGTATGCTTCTAGGTCGATGCGTAATCCTCAGGAGGACATCATGCGAAGCGAAAAGGAGATCAGGGAAGAGATTCGGGCACTGAAGGCGCACATGCGAGCGAAAGGGATTCGCCGGCTATCGTTCATGAACGGCGGTCACACCATGGAGAGTATGCGGGCGAATGAGCGCATGTTCGCCCTGGAGTGTGAGCTCAAGCGAGCGAAGGTGGGGGCCTGAGATGTACACGGCAGACGAGCTCAACGCGGCCCTGCGGGAGGGTCGGCATGTCCAGGTTACTACCTACACGCGTTCGACCCTGTATGGGCCGAAGCATGTGGGATGGTTCACGCAAGGCCGAGATGGTTCGCTTTGGGTGCGTCAAGGGCGAGACGGGTGAGTCTGCCTGTCGAACGGGGACAGACTTCTCGTAGGGATTCGAGTCGAGAGCGTCAAGTCTGCTGGATGATAGATCCGATGAGTAATCCTGCCGGTGAGGATGGGCCTCCCGGGCGAACAAACGGAGAGTCAACCATGAGTACCGAGACCGCATTCCTGATCGTCGGAGACATCAAGCAGACCATCCTGGAGGACGAGCTCATGACAATCCAGGTCGTGGCCGTCGTCCTCGGCCTACTGGCCGTCGCTCTCTCGGGGGTGCTCCTGTGAGCAAGCACACGCCGAAGGCCGGAGAGCGTTTCTACTACACGGGCGACATGGCGAACCTGAGCGGGTTCGGCGTTGTCGAGAAGATCGAAGAGACGCGCTTTGGGACGCTGATTCACTGCGCGTTCGATCCCGACAGAGACGGAAAGCAACGTCCGCCTACGCGCCTCACGCCGGCCAGCTTTGAACCGGGGCCTGGGCGTCGGTTCTGGCGTGAAGAGGAGTACATGGAAGACCGACGCTCCCGCATCGAAGCAATGGAGCGGGAACAAGCCGAGTACTGGAAGCTGAAGGAGGCGAAGTAGCCGTGAAAGACAAGATCATGCGTCCGTACACCTTCTTCCTCGTCTCGCTTCGGATGAGAACCGGGTGCGGGATGGAGTACACGGCTACTCGCACCATGCTAGCGCAGGATGGCGACGGGGCGAGTGGCGCAGCGTGGGAAGCCGAGAGCGTTCGGCAAATGGGGAGCGGAGCTCCTCACGTCCTGGTCAGCGTCGAGAAGGTCCGGAGACTTCCGGGGAGGGTCTACTAGTGAACGATCCGGCAACGCAGGGCTACGTTGACTTCATGCGCAAGGCCGACGACGAGCGTCAAGCTCGCTTGGCGCAGCTCGGGCTGCGCGTCGTGGAGATCCTGAAGGAGCGCGGACCTATCTTCATGCAGGCCGTCATACGCTCGGACAAAGACGCACAGTCCGCGCTCGGACGCATCTACGGCGCTTCGCTTGATCTCGGCCTCCTTCCCACCCAGCCGGGCGAGGAGCGCAAGTGAACAACGACGGCGAAGACGTACGTCCGCGCTCCTGCCGGCGACTGCCGGGGAGGGTCTACTAGTGGGGAACGATGATCTCGCGAAAGAACTTCAGGAACTTGCGCGACGCCTGGGGATGGGCGATCGCGAGTTGAGTCGCCATGACGCGGCGATGTGGGCCAAAGCACTCTCGGGCCGTCTCTCGAACCGAGAGAGCGAACGCCTAGCGCAGCTCGGGTTCATGTCCGGATGGGGGCAAGCTCCGGGGAAGAGCTACTACGCGCTCTACGCGTCGTGGAGATCCTGTGCAAAGAGACCCGCCCAGCCGGGCGAGGAGCGCAAGCCGTGAAGACCAAGACGCTACTGCCCAACGTGCGCGTGACGACTTACGACCTCGATCGCAAATACGACAAGCTCTTCAAGGACGAAGAGACGGCGCGCGAGTGGATCACGAAGAGCGGCACGAAGAGCTTCAACCTTTACCGCATCGAACGCGTGAACGGGACTTGGCGCACGGATTGGGAGCTTGAAAAATGAGCGACCCTTCCGACGACCGTCCGCGCCCCTGCATCGTCTGCCAGGTCCGCCAGGACGGGTACGGCCCAGACGGCGAGCACTGCTTCGGGTGCGCCCCTCTGTGCGTGAAGTGCGATCGAGCGCTCGTGTTCGAAGTTGAGCTCTGCGCTCGCTGTCGAGAGCTGCTCGAGGAGGCAGAAAAGCCCTCTCCCGTGCGTGCCAAAGAGAGCTGGTACAGCCCGACCTGGAACCGAGACTGCGGGAGGTGGCTCCCGTGAACGCTCTGGAAGCTCTGCGCGCCGCGCGCGCTCGGATCGAAAAGCCCGAGAGCTGGGGCAAGGGACACGGGCTCACCCCTCCACGGGAACCCGCGCTCTGCGCGCTGGGAGCGCTCATTTTCGATGGGCCCCACGCAGAAGCCATAGCCCGCTTGCGCGAGGCACTCGGAACCTCGTACGTGCATAAGTGGAACGATGCCCCCGAACGCACGCACGCAGAAGTCCTCGCTGCGTTCGATCGGGCGATCGAGCTAGCATCCGCCTCCGGATGCACGGACGACTGACCCCCACGCGCCGCGAGCTCCTCCTAGGGGCTCCGGCGCTTTTTCTTTCCTCCCCGGATCTCCCCATGACCGCCTTCGGCCTCTGCCCCTCGTTCCACACCTACTGGGCTCGCCACATCCTCTTCGCCGATCCCATCCGGAGAGCGAAAGCATTCGTGGTCTTCGATGAGGCTGGGAACCCCACCTCTACGCCCTCTCCGTGTGGGCCGGACGGTTGGCCCATCCTGGATGGGCGCTGGCATGGGGCCGTGATCTTCTCGGACATGGCCGGGACCTCTCCGCTGATCGAGGATCTCCGGAACGAGGCGCGCATCTCGCAGAACGGGAGCGGAGCTCGGATCTCCTGGAAGAGGATCCGTCCGATGCTGAGAGAGCTCGAGCCGAACACTCAGGCCGGTTTCTACCAGCCCGGGATCGTGGCGCTCCGGCAGTTCAACCCGGCCACTCTCCGCACGCTCGACTGGCAGCGGACGAACGAGAAGCCTGATTGGTCGAAGCCGCGAGTAGGCCCAGACGATCCGATCCAGGGCAGCTCCAGAGGAGTGGCGCTCGAGCACCAGATCGCAGCGGCCAACGCTTGCCGCTCTGCCCTTTGGTGGCCCGCTCCTCCTCGGTTCGAGCTGTCGCTCCCCGACTGGCAGAA
>Ga0134122_10002745_pt1 | contig 12976 bp, 10 predicted proteins | sample KB302_FD_96461 | JGI IMG/M metagenome (GOLD analysis project Ga0134122, IMG submission 96461) | Terrestrial soil microbial communities without Nitrogen fertilizer from Kellogg Biological Station, Michigan, USA - KB3-0-2 | ecosystem: Environmental > Terrestrial > Soil > Unclassified ...
CTTCGGTAACAGGTCGCGGCCCTCGCACGGCGCCGTGCGGTCCTGCTGCGCGGGGGGCGTGCCCACCAGCGTGGTGGGCGTGAGCGATGTGATTCCGGCACCGTGTAGCATTCTGCATATCCAGCTCCCGCAAGCAAGTGCATCGGGGGAGTGCGCGCCGATCCGGCACCCCGACGCCGTGCTACGATCGGCAGCCATGACCGCCGACGCAACAGGCGCGCAAGCCGTGCTGGAGCACATCGACGCGGGCGAGCTCGTCGATCTGGCGAGCGCGCTCATCCGCATCCCGAGCTTCAAGACCGAGGAGACGCCGGTCGCGCTCTTCCTCGAGGCATTCTTCCGCCAGCGCGGGTACGCCGTCGATCTTCAGGAGATCGAGGCCGGGCGATTGCAGACCATCGCCACGCTGCGTGGCACCGGGGGCGGGGCGAGCCTCATGCTGAACGGCCACACCGACATCAACGCCCTCACCCGGCGGTGGCGCCGCGATCCGTGGACGCCGAGCCTCGAGGGCGATCACCTGTACGGTCACGGCGTGCAGAACATGAAGGGCGGCCTGGCCAGCATCATCATGGCCGCCGAGGCCATCCGCCGCTCCGGCGTGAGACTGGCCGGTGATCTCGTCGTGGCCTGCGTCGCCGGCGAGACGCAGGGCGGCGAGGGCACGCACTACCTCATGGAGCAGGGCTTCCGCACGGACGCCGCCGTGGTGGCCGAGCCCTTCGGCGCCGACAATCTGGTCACCGTGCACTCCGGGATCGTGCACATGGCGATCCACACCTACGGCGTGACGGGCCACATCGGGCGCCTCGAGGGCACGGTGAACGCGATCCACCGCATGACGCCGATCATCGAGGCCCTGCAACGCGTGTCGTTCCGCCACACGCCCCGCCCCGATCTGCCGGCCTTTCCGCGCCTCAACATCGGCGGCATCCTCGGCGGACGGGGAAACGACTACGTGCTGGTGGAGCCTCCCTACGTCCCCGACGTGTGCACGCTCATCGTCGACGTCCACTTCCTGCCCGGCATGAGCGTCGACGGCATCGTCGCCGACATCCGCGGCGCCCTCGATCCGCTGACCGCGCGCGATCCGTCGCTCCGCTACGACATCGAGATCCCGCCGCCCGCATTCTTCAAGGGCCGGCGCCGGCTCGTGATGGATCCGTTCGACATGCCCCTGGAGGCCCCCATCGTGCAGGCCGTCGCGCGGAGCTATCGCGCCGTCACGGGTCAGGCGCCGAAGGCCATCGGCACCGTGCTGCCGCACTCCTACAGCGCGGACGACACGTGTCACCTGTGGAAGGCCGGCATCCCCTGCCTGCTCTACGGCCCGGCCACCATCCGCGGCAACGCGGACGAGGACGACGCCTGCGTGCTCGTGAGCGAGATGGAGAAGGTCACGCGGGTGCTGGCGGCGACGGCGCTCGACGTCTGCCAGCGCAAGCCGGCCGATCTGGCCCTGCCCCCGCGACGCGCCTGAGACACGCCGCGCGCATGGTCGAGGATCGGGAGACGGCGCCGGCGTGGAAGATGTTTCTCGTCCTGTTCACGATCGCCTCGTTCATCGAGACGATGTTCTGGGGGCAGGTCATCGGCTTCACCCCGCTCTACCTGGCCCAGCTGGGCATGCCGACCGAATCCATCGCCACCTGGACCGGCGCCATCGCCGCGCTGTCCATGGCCCTGGGGCTGCCGTTCCTGCCGCTGTGGGGCGCGCTGGCCGATCGCTATGCGCGCAAGCCGGTCATCGTGCGATCGTTCGCGGCCTATCTCATCGCCGGCATCGTCACCTTCCTGGCGCCGAACGTCTGGATCTTCACGCTGGGCCGCGCGGTCATGGGGTTTTCCTTCGGCAACAGCGGACTGATGATGACCACGCTGTCCGAGCGCGTCCCCCGCGGACGCCTGGCCTTTGCCTTCTCGGTCATGAACGCCAGCGGCCCCATCGGCGCGTTCATCGGCCCGATCGTGGGCGGCGCCATCGTCGACGCGCCGGATCTGGGCTTCCGCGGGCTGGTGCTGGTGGATGGCGTGCTGCTCCTGCTGGTCATCGCCGCCCTCAGCGTCGGCTATCGCGACGCTTTCGTACCCACCGACCGCCGTCCGCTGCTCGTCATGGCTCTCGACTCGGTGCGCGTGGTGTGGCGCTCGCCGATGCTGCCGCTGTTCCCCGCGCTCTTCCTGCTGTTCACCGGCTGGATGCTCGCCAACACGTTCGCCCCCATCGCCATCACCTCGCTGTACCGCGGCGACGATCGCGCCACCGCGATCGGCCTCGTGCTCGGCGGCGGCGGCTTCGCCACGCTCGTCATCGCACCGATCATGGGCGCCCTGGCCGATCGCTTCGGCCGGTGGCGCGTGCTGATCGTGGCCGCGGTGCTGGAGACGCTGCTGTGGCCCATCCCCGCCTGGGTGTCGAGCTTTGCCGCCTTCGGCGTCGCCTGGGCGCTGGTGTCGGGCGTGGCCTCCGGCGTGTTCGCCGTATCCTTCAGCGTGCTGTCCAGCTCGGCGGCGCTGGAGATTCGCGGGCGGGTGATGGCCTTCGCCTACGTGCCGGTGAACGTCGGCTTCCTGGTCGGCGCCGCCCTGGGCACGCTGGTGACGGGGCGCGATATCTTCGTCATCTTCCCCATCACGGCGGCGGTCACCGCACTGGGGACCGTCGCGCTGGTCATCGCCGGCCGGCGTCTCGGCTGAGCGGATCGCGTAAAATCGGCCCAGCGTGGCGCTCCGACTTCTCTGGTCCTGCTGGCTGCTCGCCACCGTCACGACCGGCCTCGTGGCCGGCTTCATGCTGGGTCACGCGCTGATCCTCGGCCGCTTCCTCGACTGGATGCTGGCCAGCGACCCGCGGCTGCTCGCCTCCACATATCCGGCCTTCGCGAGCGCGCCCGGCCGCGGCGGTCTCACCACGTTCTATGCAATCTGCGGCCTACAAATCCTCGCCGCCGTGGTGCTGCTGGCCCTCGCGCTGATCACCCGGCGCCATCGCGTCGCCGCGACGATCGCCGCGCTCACCGCCGTGCTCTGGCCGACCGTGCACTACGCATCCGGCTTCGGCGCCCTCGAGGCCGCGGTGCTGCGCGGCACGGCGCCGGTCCCTCCCGAGACAGCGGTGCAGTTCCTGGCCTGGAACGCTCCCGTCCATGCCGTTCACGCCGCGCTTCTGGTGGTCGGTCTGCTGGCGCTGCTCGCCATGCCGTTCACCACGGCGAGGCGGCGGGCCGAGGGCTAGAATCCCGCCATGAGCACGAAGGCCGCCGCCGACCGCGTCGATACCGCCCATGCCGCCCTGATCGTCTACGACGCCTGCCGCCGGGCTTTGACGCCCACCGATCCTGCACGACGCACGGCGATGCGTCCCGTCCTGGAAGCGTGGGTGGCGCTGATTGCCGCGTGCCGCGCCCGCGCCATGCCCGTCATCTACACGACGCCGGTCAGCCGGGCCGACGGCGCCGACGTGGTGCTGCTGCCGACCGACCTCAGCGTGCAGACCGGCGTGCCGTCACTCACCAATTGCGTCGAGGGCTCGACAGAGGCCGGCTTTCCGGACGAGATCGCGCCGCGGCCGGAGGACTACGTGTTCCTCAAGCGCCGCCCGAGTGCCTTCTACGGCACCGGCGTGGCCGAGCTGCTGCGTCTGCTCCACCGCACCGGCCTGGTGATCGGCGGCGGCGCGACCAACCGTGGCGTCGAGACCAGCGTCCGCGAGGCCTTCAGCATGGATCTCGACACGGTGGTCGTGCGCGAGTGCTGCTGGGGCGGCGACGCCGCCGCCCACGCCTACAGCCTCGACACGTCGATGAAGATGTACGCGCGCGTGCGCACGCTTCAGCAGACCCTGACGATGCTCGCCTGAGTCTCGAGCCCGTGGATCGCGGTAGCCCGCGCCGTGTATCCTTGATCTTCGCCTAGTCAGCGTCCAGACGGCCGCTGCGCGGCCAGCCACTCGGCGGCGGCCGGCACGTTCGGATCGCGCGGTCGCAGGTTGTAGTAGCCCACCAGCGGGAAATACTGGTCGGCCAGCCGGCGGAGCTCGGCCACCGGCTGCGGATGCAGGTCGACCCGTAGATCCACCATGGCGTACGGCTCACGGTCGACGACGTAGAGTCCGCTCGACACTTCGCCGTTCGGCTGGCCGCCGGCCGCCTTCCCCGCCTCGAGCGCGAGCAGAAGCCGCTCCCACAGCGCGAGATCCGGGCTCTTCTGGAACGCGGCGAACATCGCGTCCGCGACGCCCGCACCGGCCACCATGTTGGCCGCCACGACCACGTTCCGCTCGACGCGATGCCCGGCCCACGGCTTGTTGTCGCGTCCGGTACGCGCAGCGCTGAGACCCGTCATGTCCAGACAGCCCAGCTGCCGCCGCTCGACGAACTGGTCACTCGACGCGATCTCCTCCAGCACGCGCGGCGCCGAGTAGCCGGCGCGCAGGAGATTCAAGCCCAGGTGGCCCAGACGCGGATTGGTGCTGGCCTGGGTGACGATCGCGCCGACCCCGGGGTCGACGTGGATGCACCGCGAGCCGACGGCCATCTCGCTGGTGGCGATGGCGATGCCGAACATGCCGGTGCGCTCGCACCGGCCAATGAGCGAGAACGTCGTGAACTCGATGCCGATCAACGCCCCGGTCTCCGCATGGCGATCACCTCGCCGGGCATGATACATCCGCGGCTCGCCGCCGGATGGTATCCTGCCGGCACCTCAGCGAGGAGGATCGCATGGTCACTCGACGCGAATTCCTGTCGATCGGCGCCGCCGGGCTGGCGAGCGCCTCCGTGCCGTTCGCCGCCGCCGCCCAGACGCCGAAGCGCGGCGGCACGCTCACGCTGCGCACGTGGGACCCGCCCCACTTCGACCACATCCTGGCCCACGCCTACAAGACCCACGTGGTCATCAGCTTCACGCACAGCCGCCTGCTCCGGCACCGGGCCGGCCCCGGCGTCCGCCCGGGCTCGTTCCAGATCGAAGGTGACCTGGCCGAATCGTGGCAGCAGACCAGCGACACGACGTACGTCTTCAAGCTCCGCAAGGGCGTGCGGTTCCACGCCAAGCCCCCCGTCAACGGCCGCGAGCTCACAGCCGACGACGTGCGCTACACCTTCGAGCGGATCCTCACCGACAAGGGCAGCGCCAACGTCTCGATGTACCGCTCCATCGCCAAGGTCGAGCCGGTCGACCGGTACACCGTCCGCTTCACCCTGAAGGAGCCGTTCGCGTGGTTCCTCGAGATGATCGCCAACCCCATGTCGGGCGCGATCATCGCCAAGGAGTGCGTGGAGACGTTCGGCGATCTCCGCAAGCCCGAGGCCGTCATCGGGACCGGCCCCTACACGCTCGAGGCCTACCGGCCCAATGTGTCGCTCACCCTGGTGCGCAACCCGCACTACTTCGTGCCGACCCTGCCCTACATCGACCGCGTCGAGATGCTGGTGGACGAGGACAACGCGTCGCGAATCTCCGCGTTCCTCGGCGGCAAGTACGATCTCGGCTGGGAGTTCCCCGGCATGATCAACCGCTCCGACTGGATCCAGCTCGCCGACACGCTGAAGAAGCGGCGTCCGGGCCTCCAAATCTTAGAGTTCCCCTCGAATGTCGTGAACGATCTCGCCATGCGGACCGATCGCCCGCCGTTTTCGGATGTGCGGGTCCGTCAGGCGATCTCGCTCGCTATCGACCGTCAGGGGCTGATCGACGCCACGCTCGAGGGAGTCGGCGTGAGCAACGGTCCCGTGCCGGCGGCGCTGTCCGACTGGGCGCTGCCGATCGACCAGCTCGGCGAAGGCGCGCGCTACTACCGCTACGATCCCGCCGAGGCCAGGCGGCTTCTGGCCGCCGCGGGCCACCCCAACGGCTTTCCCGGAAGCGTGTGCTTTTCGACCTACGGCTCGACGCTGCTCGTCGACAGCATGACGCTGGTCCTCAAGAACCTGAAGGACGTCGGCATCGACGCCAAGCTCGACCAGCGGGAATACGGCGCGTATCAGGCGTCCTGTCGGTTCGGGAAGTTCGATTCGATGGTCTTCGGTCCGCTGACGCCGTTCGTCGAGCCCGACAGCTTCCTGTTCGGGCAGTACTACACCGGCGAGCCGCGAAACCGGAGTCACGTCAACGATCCCGTCCTGGACGACCTGCTCGTGAAGCAGCGGCGCACCGCGGACGTCAAGGCCCGCCGTGACGTCATTCACCAGATCCAGCGGCACCTCGCCCGGCAGCAGTACTACGTCCACTTCCCGTCGGGCACCTACATCGCCGTGTGGGAAGGTGCGCTGAAGAACTACGCGCCGAACCTGGGCTACGACTACGGCGGCCGCCTGCTGGCCGCCTGGCTCGACCGCTGAATCGACACTTCCGCGAACGACAAGGAGATCTCGTCATGACCACACGGCGTGAATTCCTCCAGACGACCACCGGGACGCTCGCGGGCCTCGCGTTCGTCGGCTGCGACCTGTTGGCCGCCACGCCCGCCCGGGCTCAAGGGCGGCGGCGCGAAGTCGTGGTCAACGGCAAGCGCGTCAAGACCGTGGACATCCACGCCCACTGCGCGGTTCCCGAGGCGCTGGCCCTGATGGGCCAGAAGCTCGGCGGCCCCTCGCTGCGGCCGGATCTCGACATGGTCACGCAGGTGTCGGTGCGCCTTTCGGCGATGGACGAGCAGGGCATCGACGTCGAGGCGCTCAGCATCAACCCCAGCTGGTACAAGCTGGACCGCGACCTCGCCAAGCAGGTGTGTCAGGTCCAGAACGAGAAGCTGGCGGCGGCGTGCGCCGCCAATCCCGAGCGCTTCGTCGCCTTCGCCACGGTGGCGCTGCAGCATCCCGAGCTGGCGGCCGAGCAGCTCGAGGAGGGCGTGAAGAAGTACGGGCTGCGGGGCGCCGCCATCGGGGGCAATGTCGCGGGCGACGAGATCAGCGATCCGAAGTTCAATCCGTTCTGGGCCAAGGCCGAGCAGCTCGGCGTGGTGGTCTTCATTCACCCGCAGGGGGACGGCGCCCCCGCTCAGCTCCAGCAGCGGTTCAAGGGCAACGGCTACCTCGGCAACGTGATCGGCAACCCGCTGGAGACGACCATCGCGCTCTCGCACCTGATCTTCGACGGCACGCTCGACAAGTTTCCTGGCCTGAAGATCTGCGCGGCCCACGCCGGCGGCTTCCTTCCGTCCTACTCTGGGCGCTCGGATTTCGGCTGCCCCACCCGCCCCGATCTCTGCCCCGGTGGGACGCACGGCCCGATCAAGAAGACGCCGACGGAGTATCTCAAGCAGATGTACTACGACACGATGGTGTTCAACACCGAGGGCGTCCATCACCTCGCCAAGGAAGTCGGAGGGAGCCAGCTCGTGGTGGGCACCGACTTCCCGTATCCGTGGACGACGACCCAGATCGATCTGATCCTCAAGACACCAGGCCTGAGCGACGCCGACCGCGTGGCGATCCTGGGCGGCACGGCGGCGAAGCTGCTCGGGATCAAGAGCTAGGAGCAGCCTCAGCCACCCCACAGATCCGGGAGCGTGTAGCCGCCGCGGAACGGGTCGGACGGGTCGAGGCCGTGCTGGAACACGCCGGTGATCCATGCCTGGCCGGCAATCGTCGGGACGACCGCCTTCTGTCCGCCCACGGTCACCTCGCGCGCGATGCCGGCTTCGAAGCGCGAGCCGATGATCGACTCGTGCACGAACCCCTGCCCGGCCGCCAGCTGCCCGCGCGCGTGTAGTACCGCCAGGCGCGCGGAGGTGCCGGTACCGCAGGGGCTGCGATCGATGCGGCCGGGCGCCACGATCACCGCGTTGCGGCTCGTGCTCCCGGGCCCGGCGAACGGCATCGCGAACTCGGTGAAGGTGATCGTGTGGATGTCGGCGTTTTCCGGATGACGCACGGGGAGCTGCCGGGCGGCGGCGGCCGTGATGCGATTGCCGAGCACCACGAGGTCGCGCGCCTCCTTCGGCTGGACGGCGAAACCGAGCGACGGCGCGTCGACGATGGCGAAGAAGGCGCCGCCGTAGGCCACGTCGACCTTGATCGATCCGAGCCCGTCCACCTCGAGCATGGCGCCGAGATGCGTCGCAAAGCACGGCACGTTGGTGAACTGCACGCGCTCCACCTTGCCGTCGCGACAGCGCGCCTCGACCGGCACCGGGCCCGCCGGCGTGTCCAGCGTCAGCGTCGTCAGCGGCTCGCGCATCGGGAGCATGCCGGTCTCCAATAGGACCGTGACCGTGCAGATGGTGTTGGAGCCGGACATGGGTGGATAGTCCGTCGACTCCATGATGATCAGGCCCGCGTCGCAATCGGGCCGCGTAGGGGGCGTCACGAGGTTCACGCAGAGCGACGGCTTGCCCCGCGGCTCGTGCAGGAGCCAGCGCCGCAGCTCGTCCCCCTGCGTCTCGAGGAAGCGCTTCTTGTCGAACATCGTGGCGCCGGGGGGCGGCAGCACGCCGCCGACGATCACGTGGTTGTCCTCACCGCCGACGTGGCAGCCGATGACCGTTATCGTGCGTTCCCACTTCACGGCCCGATCGTCCTCACGACGGGTTCACGCCCGACACCTCCGGCAGATCAGCCGGCAGCGCCAGGGCCAGGAAGCGACCGTTCTCCTCGTACACCAGTCGGAGTCCCACCAGCCTGACGAGAAACGTCTCGACCTCATTCACAGCAATGTCGGTGATGCCGGCCGCGTGGAGGCTGGCACATACCGCGGCGGCCGTCGCGCCGTCCTCGCACGCGGCGTACACGTGCGCCTCCTGCTCTCCGAACGTGTAGTCGGCGTGCGGCAGGCCGGGCCGGCGATCGTGGATGACCAGGAAGCCGGGCCCGCGGCGGTAGCGAAGCGTGCGGTAGCCCGTCGGCCAGCTGGCCCGCCACCCTTCGATCGCGTCGTGGAGCTGGGCCACGTAGCTCTCTGGATCCCGCCCGTCCAGGTGGCGGTGCTCGAAGGAATACGCGAGGTCCATCAAGGTCGCCTCGTCGAGGTCGTAGACGTGCGGATACCACCAGCGTGGCCCGAGGATCTCGAGGCCGAACTCGCCCGGCCGGTCGTGGTAGGGGCTGAAGCGATGGAGCACGATGGGCCCGCAGTTGGGCGGCTCCAGGTGGACGAGTGACGGAAGGACCGCCGCCATGCGCGCGTACTCGTCGGCCGGCTCGCGCGGAAAGCCGTGGATCACGTTCCAGGACACGCGGATACCATACTCCGCACACCACTTGAGCAGACGCACGTTCTGGAAGGCGGTCACGCCCTTGCGCATGAGGCGCAGGATCGGTGTGCTCAGACTCTCCAGCCCGGGCTGGATCCGGTTGACGCCCGCGTCACGGAGCAGGCGTACCTGGTCCTTCTTCAAGTTGGCCTTGGTCTCGTAGAAGAACGTCAGACCGTAGCCGAGCTCGCGCAGCCGGGGCAGGACCTCGCGCACGTGGTCGAGGTCGATGATGTTGTCCACGACATCGAAGTCGAGCCGCCCGTAACGCCGGGCGAGCGTCGTCACCTCGTCGACGACCCGGGCCGGGCTCTTGCTACGGAAGGCCATGCTGGTGCCGTTGACCCCGCAGAACGTGCAGTGGGAGATCGCGCCCCACCAGCACCCACGAGCGCTCTCGTAGAGCAACCGTACGTCCAGCGCGATGTCCGACGCGAAGCTCATCTTGGCCAGGCGCTCGAAGTACTCGTCGAACACCGGCGGCGGGATCTCGTCCATGCTGACGTCGCTCGTCGGGCTCTGGGGGACCGCGACAGAGCGGTCGCCGTCCCGGTAGCAGAGCCCTGGCCGTGGCCGCACCGGGCGGCCGGCCATGAGATCCTGCATCAGGTCGACCAGCACGCGCTCGGCCTCACCCCGGACCACGACGTCCACCCACGGGAACGCGCGATGGAGCGCCGCGCCCATCGGGCCGTCGCAGTTGGTGCCGCCGAAGGCGATGCTCACCGAAGGGTCGCGTTGCTTGAGCATCCGCGCGAGCACGAGCGAGGGCACGCTCTGGCCGAAGGTCGTGGTGAACCCGACGACCCGGGGACCGGCCGCCAGGATCTCGTCGGCCATTCGCTCTAGAAATGCGGGGACGAGGCGGCGCATCGTCTCGCTTTTCGCGATAGCCGTCGCGGGCAGGCCTCGCTCGCGCAGGGCGGCCAGATACCGCGCGTCGGCTGGGGAGGCGGCGCGAAAGGGCGGGATGGCGAAGATCCAGTCGCCGAGCCCGACGCCGTCGTACTCGGTGGAGACGGCAGCGTAGTCGGAGATGCCGACGCGCTCGGCTTCGGGAAGCTCCGCCGTCGCGACCTGGCAGTGCTCCATGAAGTCGAGCGCGAGCGTGCGGACCTCCGTCCGGATGCCCGCGCGTTCGAGGACGCTCTGCAGCAGGCCGAGCTGGATCGACGGCGTGCTCAGCCACTGCCACGGCATGGCAATCAAGAGCACGCTCGGCCTCGACGGCCCCTTCTCCTCCCGCCTGGCCACGACCGGTCCCCGGCGGGGAATCATGAGCCGGTCGGGGATCGGAACGGGACCAGGTAGCCGTGCTGATCGGGCAGCAGGCGCCGGATGATCCCGAAGCGCACCCGCTCGTCCGCCGGCATGTCCCAGCGCTCCGTGAGCTCGGCCACCGTCGCGCCCCGTGCGGCCTGATCGAGCGTGGAGGCGAGCCCGGCCGGGAGCTCGATCTCCGTCTCCTCGCCGTAGAAGGGCTCGTAACGGAGCCGGAGCACGCCGTGCCGGCAGGACGCCACGCGCGGACGCCGGGCGCGCGTGATGTGCGCGTGGCGGACCTGGTAGCGAGTCCGCGCTCGGAGACCGATCACTGGCAGCCCACGGATCTCCGCCGCGCGCCACGGCGCCGGTGGCGGAGACGCCGCCTTCTCCACGATGAAGCGAAACAGCGGACTGGCGTGGCCCCCGAGCCAGTAGACGACGCGCCATCGATCGAGCGCCCCCAGCCTCGCGAGACGGCGGTGGACGCCTCGTCCGTCGAGGTAGCGGCCGGGCTCCCAGTCAGTGGGACGCGCCCAGCTTCCGAACCGGAAGCCGCCCGCGCGAACGAAGGCCATGAGCTCGTCGATGTCGAAGTGGCGCTCGTGCGGATGCAGGACCGTGTCGGCGAAGGTCGGCAGGTCGCGCCGTCGGTCGCGGTACACCGCACTCAGTTCGTCGGCGAGGAGGGGACGGCACGGCGATCGCAGCACCGCGCGCAGCAGCGCGGCGGTGGTCCGAACGTCGCGGGCTCGATCCGCGATGCCACCACAGAACGCGCGCACACCGTTGCGGAAATGCTCGTAGCCGACCCGGTGCACGCGGCTGTACAGCATGAGGACCGCGGCGCCGTCCGGGGTGAGCGCGCGCTCGAGCGTGCGCAGGCCGGCCAGGGGATCGTCGAGGTGATGCAGGACGCCCGTGCAGAAGATCAGATCGAACGCGCCGGTCGCGCGTGAGGCCGACAGGTCGGCCCGCTCGAACCGCAGCCCGGTGAGCCCGAGCTGCCGGGCCAGACGCTGGCCGACACGCAAGCTCTCGCCCGAGACGTCGGTCCCGAGCACCTCGGCGTCGCCGAAGGCGAGGGCGATCTGCACGGCCTGTTGCGTGCCGCAGCCCGCGACCCAGATCCGGAGTCGCCGGCCGGAAAGCGTCCGCGGTGGGCGGCGACCCAGGAGCCAGTCAAGCGCTCCGGCGCTGCGACCGGCGGGCTCCTCTCGATGGAGCTCGGCGACCTGAGGATACGGAAACGCCGTGTAGTGGCGGGCGACGCTCTGCACGACGGACTTACTCGGACGGCTCAGCGGGGTCCTCGATCAGCACATCGAAGTCGACCAGGCGCCGCACGACGGCGCGCTCGACGTCCAGCCCGTTGTCGCGGGCGATCGCGGCCAGCGCCGAACGGGTTGGCCGACCGTCGAAGTGATGGAGGGCGTCGCCGAGGGCCTTGGGGATCACGAGAGGATCGTAGGCTCGGTACGAGGTCATTCGGAGCCGGTCCGCGCCGAGAGGCGTGATTTCCACCGGGGCAACCCGCAGCCGGGACGGCAGCGCATCGGACCGCAGGGCGTCATACGTCGCCTTCACCGGGGTGGCCGCCAGCCGGACCTCGGCGCCGGTGAGGCGCGTCACCTCGCTCCAGGTGAGGTTCTCGACGAGCCGCGCCGACGCCTCGTAGAATTCGCGCTCCCGGCCCGCGTACCGTCCCCACGCCAGCCGCTGTCGATGCGCATCGGCCACCTCGTCGAGGTCGGTGGCCGACAGCCGCGGGTCGGCGTCGGGACGGGGGGAAGCCACGAGCCGCTCGATGGCCCCCACGCCCGGATCCAGTGCGAGGACGCAATGGGCGACGAGCGAGCGCTCGATGGATTCGAGCAGGCGACGAAGCGCCGTCCAGAAGCGAAGGCCGACCGCCCCGCGATCGTACTTGCAGAACCACGTCGCGCAGGCAGCCTCGCGATGGCGCCAGATGCCGCACGTCCCGGTGTCGGCGAGATAGTGCGGGCACCGCAGCGCCACGCTGCGTCCGAACGCGTCGGCCGCGCTCCGGTAGCGCAGCCCATAGACGGGTGGCTGCGCCAGACCAGCAGGAGTCACGCCGACACCAGCCTCAATGCGTGCTTCGACCGACGCGCGCCCCGCGGCGGACTCCGGTGACCGATCGCGGAGGATCCGGCCGACCAGGAAATTCGGTAGAGATGGCACATAGGTGCAGCACTTGCTCCGTGGATCGAAGAAGAGGTCGCCGTCCGTCCGGCTTCCAGGCTGGGCGAGCATCGCGCAGCGGTCGCAGCTCGCCGCAGCCTCCGCCGGGACGGCGCCGCCGAGCAGCGCCTCGATCCAAGGGCCGTAAAGGAGAGGAAGCTCGGCTCCATCCGGCGTACCGGCGGGAGTCACTCCGCCGGCTACTTGTTGAGTCTGGCCGGCGGCTTGGTGAGCCCTCCGCCCTTCACGGCGCCGCCCTTCGTGATCTTCAGATCCGAGAGTCTGACCTTCTTGCCGCCCTTGCCCTTCTTCGCC
>Ga0134122_10002749_pt1 | contig 12965 bp, 13 predicted proteins | sample KB302_FD_96461 | JGI IMG/M metagenome (GOLD analysis project Ga0134122, IMG submission 96461) | Terrestrial soil microbial communities without Nitrogen fertilizer from Kellogg Biological Station, Michigan, USA - KB3-0-2 | ecosystem: Environmental > Terrestrial > Soil > Unclassified ...
GCGCGTGAGCTGCTCGGGGTCGGGCGGCGCCTGTGCCAGGATCTGTCCGGAATGCGCCAGCGAGGAGATCGGGGCGAGCGAATTGTTCAGCTCGTGGGCGATCACGCGGATGACGCGTTTCCATGTGGCCACTTCCTGCGAATTGATCTCGCGGGTGAGCTGTTTGAGCAGCAGCAGCCGGTGCGGAACGGCGTTCAGCAGGAAGCCGCGTTGCGAGACGTGGTAGACCTCCGGCTCGCCGGCGATCTCGAGCGTGAACAGCGTGTCGCCGCCGCGTTCGATGGCCTCGCGCAGCGGCGCGGGCGATTGCGCCAGGTAACGCGCGAAACGTTCGCCTTCGAGCTTGCGGCCTGCGGCGAACAGGCGACGCGCCGCGGCGTTGCTGTAGAGCACCGCGTCGGCGTCGTTGGTCAGCACCAGCGCCAGGGGCGTGGTCTGGATCACCGTGTCCAGCATCAGCTCACGCTGGTAGAGACTCTGGCGTTCCACGCGCAGACGCTCGCCGAGGCCGTTGTAGCTTGCGACGAGAGCGCCGAGTTCGTCGGAGGTGACCTCGGTCACGCTGACGGAGAAATCGCGGTCCTTGAGGCTCAGGATGCCGTCGTTGAGCGCGCGCGCCGTTCGGCTCCAGCGTTCGGTGAGTTGCCGGGCGCTCCACGCAACCAGCGGCGCGAGCAACAGCGCGACCAGCAGGCCCGCGAGCCAGGGGATGTCGATGAAGGAGCCCGCGGCCAGCGTCAGGCCGACACCGAGCGCGGCCATGCCGCCGAGCCACAACGACGCCCAGCCGGCCATCGACCATCTTCCAGTCACGAATTCCCCTGGATTGGCGGGCCTATCGACCCGGGGACTCCTTGATACCGAGTTTTTCCATGCGCCGATAGAGGGCCTGCCGGCTGATGCCAAGCTGGCGCGCGGCCTGCGCCACCACGTGGTTGTTGTCGGCGAGGACGCGGTCGACGGTGGCGCGGTCGAGCACGGGCTCGTCCGAGCGTGCGGGTAAAACGGCCGGGAGATTCAACGCGGCGGCATTTATGGGGGCGTCGCCGACGAGGAGTGCCGCTCGCTGCAGCACGTTCCGCAGTTCGCGGACATTTCCCGGCCAAGAGTAACCAAGCAGGGCACGTTCGGCGTCGACGGTGAGCCGGGCGCCGGCGCCGAGGAAGGCGCGTGCCAGCGGCAAGACGTCATCGCGCCGTTCGGCAAGACCGGGCAGCGCCAGTTCGATGACGCTCAGCCGGTAGTAGAGATCTTCGCGGAAGCGCCCCTCGCGCATCGCATCGCGCAGCGGCAGGTTGGTGGCCGCGACCACGCGCACGTTGGCGCGGCGAGTGGTGCTGCTGCCGAGCCGTTCGTATTCGCCGGTCTGCAGCACGCGCAGTAGTTTGGCCTGGCCCGCGAGCGGCAGGTTGCCGATCTCGTCGAGGAACAGCGTGCCGCCGTCGGCCGCCTCGAAGCGTCCGGCGCGCGCCTTGGCGCCGGTGAACGCGCCTGCCTCGGTGCCGAACAGCTCCGCTTCGATGAGCTGGTCGGGCAGGGCGCCGGCATTCACCTTGACGTAGGGCTGATTCCGCCGCGGCGAATTGGCGTGCACGATGTCCGCCAGCACTTCCTTGCCGGCGCCGTTGGGGCCGGTGATGAGCACCGGCACGTCGGCGTGCGCCACCTGCGCTGCCATCGAGGCCACGGTGTACAGTGCCTCGCTCTCGTACACCAGGCCGCGGAGGTCGTAGCGCTCGGCGAGACGCGCGCGTGCCTCGGCGCGCCGGGCACGCGTGGTGATGTTCTCTTCGACGGCGGCGCGCAACTCGAGCAGGTTGCGCACCGTGGTCAGCAGGCGCGCATCGTCCCACGGCTTGGCGATGTAGTCGGCGGCGCCGGCCTTGACGAGATCCACCGCGGTTTCGAGGTGGGTCCAGGCCGTGAGCAGGATCACCGGAACATCCGGGTGCAGCGCACGCAATTCCCGGAACAGCGCGACGCCTTCTTCGCCCGATGTGGCCTCGCGGCGAAAGTTCATGTCCTGGATGACCAGGTCCACTTCCTGGGAGCGCACGGTGGCGAGTGCTTCGGCGGGAGATGAAGCGCCGAGCACCCGCGCACCGTGCAAGGACAAAAGCACCTGGAAGGCCGTGCGCACGGCCTCACTATCGTCCGCGACCAATACAGTCCGGTTTGCCAGGCGATCCTCGACGTTTGATGTCACTCCCGTCATTCGTAAGACGCCAGGGATCGGCTTGCGGTTGCAAGCGACGGACATATTTCTCAGACGTTTCGCGTGGCCATGGCCGGGGACACTTTTGCGGCCCGCAGCGCCGGCTGCCACGCCGCGAGCTGACCCAGTGCCCAGAGCCCGAGCACGCCACCCACGAGGTAATAAAGGTCGAGGCGCGGCAGCTGGTACTGGGTAGACAGCCAGTAACCGGCCGCCAGCGCCATCGCGCAGCCCACGATCACGCCGGCGGACGTCACCAGCCAGTTCTCCGCGAGGAAGTACTTGACGATATCGAGCTTGCGGGCGCCCACCGCGCGCCGTGTGCCGATCTGGCGCGTGCGGCTGTTCACGTTGAAGGTGGCAAGACCGAAGATGCCGAGCGCGCTGAACACCAGCACCAGGGTGGTGACGGTAGTCAGGGTCACCGCCATGAGCGAGTCGCCGGCATAGCTGCGGCGCTTCATGTCGGACATCTTTCTCATCGGCGTTTCCAGTACGCGATTGGGGTCGCGCTTGCGCAGCGCGACCTCGACCGCCGCGATCACGCGGTCGATAGAACCCGGCTTCACGCGAATCACGTACTGCGTGGAGGGTGGCTCCACGCGCGTATAAAGCAGCGTGCGGTCTACCTTGTCCCAACCCACCCAGGAACCCTGCATGTGCGAGATCACGCCGATCACGCGAATCGGGTGGCTCTGGTCGTCGTAGAAATCCTTGCCGAGCGCGGGCTGATCCTTGAACAGCGCCTTGGCGAGTCCGCTGCTGATGATCGCGGACGCCGGGTAGAAGCGCTCGCGTGAGTCGGTTTGTTTGTACACCACGTCGTTGGGTTCGAAGTCCCTTCCCGCCGACAGCTTGACGCCCAGCGCGCGGGCGCCGCGGTCATCCGTTTCATAGGTGTTCGCCGGCGATTCCTCGCCCTTCTTGTCCGGCAGCGAGTAGTAACCACTCGAATTGCCGCTGCCCGACAGCGGCACCTGGCCCATTGGCGCAGCATCGATGACGTCGGGCATCTGGCGAATCATCGCCATGTCCTCGCGCAACATGCCCAGGAAGTCGTAGTCCTTTTCATACGTGGTCACCCAGAACGCGAAGATGTTCTGGTCGTCGATGCCCGAGGGCCGCCCGATCTTGGTGACGCGTTGCGTCGTGAGGTACACCGCGTTGACGATGAGGGCCAGCGTGATCGCGATCTGCAATGCCACGAGGAACGCGCCCGCGCGGTTGCGCAGCAGCGCCGAGAGGATGGGTCGGATATCCATGGTTATTGCACCTTGAGATAGGAGGCCGGCGCGGCACGGCCAATGCGCCACGCGGGATACAGTCCCGCGACCAGGCCGGCACCCACCGCGATGGCGATGATGATCAGGAAGTTGTTGGCATCGAAGGGCAGCGCGCGCAGCGCCTGATCGACGAAGCGCCCATACCAGGCGCGCAGCGCCCAGACGCCGGCAAGCCCCAGCAACCCGCCGACCATGCCGCCCGCGAGCGCCACCACGCCGGACTCCGTGAGGTGTTGCCAGAAGATGTCGCGGCGGCTGGCACCGAGCGCGCGCCGTATGCCGGCGGTTGGCGCGGCGTTGAGGAACTTGGCAAGCAGCAGTCCGACCGTGTTCACTAGGCACACGGCCAGGAAGGCGAAGGCCAGCACCAGCATGGCCTTGTTGTCGTCATCGACCACCTTGTTGCGCTTCAGCCAGCCGCCCACGTCGTAGAGATAGTTGTTGAGCGGACGCGGGAAGCGGCCGTGCTTCTTCTGTTCGAGCACGTAGTTGTCGAGGAATTCGCGGAAGGCCTGTTGCTTCGCCGCGGTGCGCAGCTCGAACCAGCCATGGAACCAGATGCATTCGGAGTTGAGGAAGGACTGGTAGCTGTCGATGACCTCGGTCTTCCAGCAGTTGGTATTACCGTGGCTGCCGAGCTCGAGGACCTGGCCCCAGGAGAAGGGGACGTAGGCACCTTCCATTTCCTCGAACGCGCCGTTGCTGACGTCGAAGAATTTCGGCATGGGCTCCCAGGAATCGAGCACGCCGATGACACGGAAATCACGCTTCTCCCAGTGAATGATCCGGCCGACGCTGTTCACGCCGCCGAAAGCCTTCTGGTTGGCTTCCTTGCTGAGCACGATCACCGGATCTGGTCCGGCATCGGCCCTGGCATTCCACGGTCCGCCGTACAGGAACGGCACTTCGAACATGGCGAAGAAATCTGCCGTTGTCAGGCGAGTCCTGAAGTACTGCGGCTCCATGCCCTTGTCCGCGCGCGTGTAGATGCCGCCCGACCGGTACATGATCAGCTTGCGGTCTGGAATGTCGGACGCGAACAGCGCGCGCGCGTCGCGGTAGGTGAGCATGTTCGGCGCCAGGGGCTTGCCGGTGTCCGGGTCGGTTTCACCTTCGTCGTAGGCGTGATCGGGATCCCAGCTGTCGATGGACGCCGCGAACAGGATGCCGCTGCGATCGCCGGCGGGATTCTTCGCCGCGGCCCGGTAGGTGGTGAGCGTGATCATGCAGACCGAGATCCCGAGCGCAATGGCTATGACCATGAGCGCCGTGAGACCGGGGTTGCGCCGGAAACTGGCGAGCGCCAGCCGCAGGTAGTACGCCAGCATCTCAGGCTCCCGTCGCGGCGCTTTCCACCGGTTTCAGGTGAACGTGCGCGGGCGCGCCCGTGAGCTGCGGTTCGTAGGGCTTGAAGTCGGAGATCTGGCCGTCGACCACCTGCACATTGCGATGCGCGCGGCGCGCGAGCTCCGGGTCGTGCGTGACCATGATGATGGTCGTACCCATCTCGTTGATCTTCTCGAGCAGGTCCATGACCTGGCGCGCCATCAGCGAATCGAGGTTGCCCGTGGGCTCGTCGGCGAGCACCAGCTTCGGATCGCCGGCGATGGCGCGCGCGATGGCCACGCGCTGCTGCTGGCCGCCCGAGAGCTGCGCCGGGATGTGCTTCATGCGCCCGGCGAGCCCGACGATGTCGAGCGCGTTGGTGATGCGCTGGTGGCGCTCGGGGTACTTCATGCGCCGGTATCTCAGTGGCACGTCGACGTTGTCGTAGACATTGAGATCGGGCATCAGGTTGAAGCTCTGGAAGATGAATCCGATCTTCTGGTTGCGCAGATGCGAGCGCTCGTTGTCGGAGAGCTGGGTGACGTCGACTTCATCGAGCTTGTACGTGCCGGCCTCGTACGGCTCGAGCAGGCCGGCGATGTTGAGGAATGTGGTCTTGCCGGAGCCCGAGGGGCCGGTCACCGCCAGGAACTCGCCCGCCTTCACGTCGAGGGAGAAATTGCGCAGCGCGTGCGTTTCGATCAGGTCGGTACGAAACACTTTGCTGATGTTGGTCATCGAGAGCATGAGTACTCCTCAGGATTTGTCGCGAAGGGGCAGTTGCAACGGGCGGCCGAAGAACAGCAGGTATCCGTCGGGGTCACGCAGCTCGAAGCCGCGCAATCCGTCGGTGGAGGTCTTGAGGGGTTCCGAGAATTGCACCTGGCGGGATTCGAACTCGGCCGCCAGGGCGTCGGGATCGGGGACGAACAGGTAGGCGTCCCATCGTTGCCACTCATGCCGCTTCAGGTTCGGCATCGCGGGGATGCCCACGTCCTTGAGCATCAGCATCGCGCCGCCGCGCTGCACGATGCCGAAGAATGGCGCCTCGGATGGCTCCTGGTGCGTGATCTCGAAACCCAGCCGGTCGTGGTAGAACGCCAGCGCCCTGGGCGCATCGCTCACGATGAAGCAGGGGGAAATCAGGCCAATTTCCGGTCGCGTCATGGGTGGACCTCAGTTGCTCACGAGCACCGTGGGTGCGTCCTTGAAATCGCGCATGTCGGAGAGCACGACGACGTCTCCGGGCTTGAGACCGTTACGTACCTCGATCTCGCCGATGGCCGCGGCGCCGAATTCCACCGGCGTGCGCACGGCCTGGTCCTCGCGCAACACGTAGACGAAGCGGGTTTCCGTATCGTGGAAGGGGCTGCGCGCCACCTTGAGCACCTCGTTGCGCTCGTCGAGCACGATGCGCACCGACGCGCGCTGGTTCTGGCGCAGCGACTTGGGCTGCTCGTTGAAGCGCACGCGGCCGGTGACCTGCGAGTTGCGCACGTCCGGCGAGATGCCGGCGACCGTTCCGATGAGCTTGCGGCCGTCGAGCGTGACCTCCGCATTCATGCCGGGACGGATTTCGTTGGCATAGGACTCGGCCACCTGGAATTCGATTTCCAGCGCCGACAGGTCGACTACCGTGACCAGCGGCGCGTTCTCGGGGACCTGGGCACGCTCGACCTGGCTGAGTGTGGCGACGATGCCGTCCACCGGGCTCTTCAGTGTCAGCGCATCGACGCGTTCATGCAGGCGCGTCACCCGCAGGCCCTGCGCATCCCGCTGGGCGCGTTGGCTGCGCAGTTCGAGTTGCAGGCTGTCTTTCTCGAGGCCGCCGGTTTCCACCGCGTGGGCGTAGTTGAGCTTGGCGGTCTCGAGGTCATCCTGTGCGCGCTTGTAGTCGCGCTCCGGGATCACGTGAATGTCCCAGGCGTCCTGGGCCCGCTTGAATTCACGCTCCGCGGCGGTGATCTGGACCTTGGCGAGGTCGCTGTCCTGGCCGCTCTTGAGGATTTGTCGCCTGACTTCGATGATCTGCCGGTTGAGCGCCGCATCGGAGCTGGCCAGCGTGGCCCGCTCCCGCTCGTATTCATTGGTCAGGGCCGCGCTCTGCACGATTCCCAGGATGTCGCCGGCCTTGACCGCGTCTCCGGCGCGCACCTTATAAATGATGGTGCCCGGCGCCTCCGCGAACAGCGTCGGGCTGACCGCAGCAACCACCAACCCCGTCGCGGCCACATCACGCAGGAAGGGGCCGCGTTCCACCTCCGCCGTGCGCAGTCGCTCGCGCGGGATCACCTTCTCCGATGACAACCAGGCGTGCGCGCTCCACGCGAGCACCGCGAGGGCCGCCACCGCGATCCCACCGATGATTCCGTACCGCTTGATGAGCGCCTGGCGCGAACGGGCGGGCGCGACCACCCGGTCCTGACTCTGGGTCCCCCGCATCGAAACATCGCGCAGCAGCATGGTCATGGACCATGTAAAGCACGTGGCGTGCCAGCGGACGCGCCAAAGACCTAACCGCTTGAATTACACGGACGAATGCGCGAACACACCCCGTTCAGGTTGCGGCCGATGTGTCCATGCCCGGACAGTGGACAGTGCCGCGGACGTCCGCCGCCGCGGCGCTCAGAAGCGGCGCAGTCCGGCGGCGCCGCCGAGGATCACGAGGTCCGCAGGCCGTGCGGCAAACAATCCGACGGTGACCACACCAACGATCTGGTTGATCGAGCTCTCGAGCGCCACCGGATCGGTGATGCGCAGGCCGTGCACGTCGAGAATGTGATTGCCATTGTCGGTGACGACCGACTCGCGCCATACGGGGCGTCCACCGAGCCGTTCGAGTGCGCGGCTCACATGCGTGCGCGCCATGGGAATGATCTCGACCGGCAGCGGGAACGCGCCGAGCGTGTCGACCAGCTTGCTTTCGTCCGCGATGCAGACGAATCGGCGTGCGGCCGCGGCGATGATCTTCTCGCGAGTCAACGCCGCGCCGCCGCCCTTGATGAGTTGCCGGCGGTGATTGGTCTCGTCGGTGCCATCGATGTAGGTGTCGATCTCCCCGGCCTCGTTGAGATCGAGCACACGGTAGCCCGCGGCCTGGAGTTTTTGCGTGGATGCATTCGAGCTCGATACCGTGCCCGCGAGTTTCACGCCGCGCGCCGCGAGCTCGTCGATGAGGAAGTTCACCGTCGAACCGGTACCGACACCAAGCACCTTGCCGGCTTCGACGAATTCGAGGGCCGCGCGCGCCGCGGCTTGTTTTCCGCTGTTCTGAGTGTTGTTCACACCGCTGCTCCGAAGTGCGACCTGTGAAACGACAGTGCCCGCGATGGCGCGGGCACTGTCTTCAGAAACTAAGCGGCGAGTGAGAGAGACTCTCACTCGCCGTATTTGCACAAGGCCAGAATTACTTCTTCTTGGCTTTCTTCTTGGCCTTTTTCTTGGCTTTCGCCATGGCACATCTCCAGTAGTTACGGGTTAGTCCGAGGCCGAGTATACGCACGTGTTGACAAATTTCAAGCAAGTGTCATCGAGAGTGAGCACGACGATCACATCGATGCGCATGAACGCGATCACTCGAGCGAGAGAATGAAGTGCCAGTGAGCGTCGCTCACGGGTGTGATCGACAAGCGGTTGCCTCGTTTCAACAGCAGCATCCCATCTAATTCGCGCGTTTCGTATTTGCGCAGCTCATCGAGCGTGATCACGCGCTTGAATCGGCGTTTGAGTTGCACGTCGACCACAAACCACCGCGGCGCATCGCGCGTAGCGCCCGAATCGTAGTGATCGCTCTTCTTGTCGAACTGCGTGGGGTCGGGATACGCGGTGCGGACCACCTGCATGATGCCCGCGATGCCCAGTTCATCAGCACTCGAGTGATAGATGAACGCCTGGTCGCCCTTCCTGAAGTCGTCTCGCAACATGTTCCGGGCCTGGTAATTGCGCACGCCGTCCCACATGGCGGTCTTCTTCGGCTTTTTGGCGAGATGGTCGACCCCGAAGGTCGACGGTTCAGTCTTCATCAGCCAATAGTTCATCGATCCCCCTTTCCGTGACGATGAAATCCATGAACACGTCGTTGCCGGTCACGGGAATGAGCGGCACGACCTGGAAAGAATACGCGAGACCCACGAGCCGGGGCCCCTGCCAGTGATGTCGAGTGCGCCGGAAGGCGAGTGCGCGATCGTAGAACCCCGCGCCGTGCCCGAGACGCGCGCCACGGCGATCGAAACCGACGCCGGCACAGAAGATGGTGTCGAGAAACCGCGCGCTGATCCACGCATCACCCTGGGGCTCGTGCATTCCGAACGCATGCTGGCGGGTGTCGCTGTTGAGCGGCACGAAACGCATGCGGCGTGCGCGGAAATTGGTGATGCGCGGCAGGTAGATCTCGCAACCGCGCCGCCGCGCGAGCTCGATCAGCGGTCCGGTGCCGAGTTCCTGCGGCATGGAAGCGTACAGGCCGATGCGTTTACCGGGTCCAAGCCAGCGGCTCGCGGCGATCGCGGCTGCGACGGCTCGCGCCGCATGTGCGCGCTGCGCCGCGTTCACGGCGCGACGCCGTGGCATGAGTTCTTTGCGAAGGGATTGCTTCGTTATCACGACGAAGGAGAGAGGAAAGCGCTACCCACAATGCCGGTGCGAGTCGTTGCTCTCGAACCAGAGCAACAAGGTGGGACCAACCCCGACATTTAAGGCTTTCCGCCCGAGGCGGACCTGCACAGTACTGCCGGCAAGGCTTGGGTCCCTGGGTGTTTACATTACGGTCGAGAGGTAACCCGACCCACTGTCGAACACCGCAGGCAGCGCAGGAGTCACTCTACACCAACTGAACTGTAGGAATGCGACGTGTATCGAGAGATTGTGTTGCCGGGGGCTCGCGCCCCACTCACAAACGCCGCCGCAGCGGCGGCGTCCATGAAGATTTCTGTGCGCAACCTCAAAGATCCAGTTGACGAGTACGCTGCAGCGTACCTTCGACGCGTTCACGCATCTGCTTGACGCGTCCCGTCACCGAACCCTGCAATTCCGCATCCTGCTTGCGCAGGCGCAGCAGCTCATTGGCCATGTTCAGGGCCGCCATGACGGCGATGCGATCCGCGCCGACGACTTTTCCGGTGTCGCGGATCTCGCGCATCTTCTTGTTGAGGTACTCGGCGGAGTCGAGCAGATCGGCGCGTTCATCGGCGGGGCAGGAAACGAAATATTCCTTCTCGAGGATGCGTACGGTGACGTGCGCCGGTTCTTTCTCGCTCACGCAGTGTGCTCCATGGTCTTGAGACGACCGATCATGGCTTCGACGCGCGCGCGCACCTGGTCGTTACGCTGCGCGAATGCCGAGCGCTCCGCCGCCAGGGACTCCTGGCGTTGCCGCAGCGCGCGGTTCTCTTCCTTCAGAGCGTCGACATTGATGAGAAGTTCTTCGATGCGGCGTTCGAGACGCGCGAGTTCCGCGTCGAAGCCGGCTTTGCCATTCTTGTTGTCGTTATGTGTGTCGTTCATGGCGGGGGACTATAGGGTAGGGCCCGGCGCCCCCGCAAATATTGGAAATCGCGGCCCCTTGACGCCGCAACGGGCCGTCGTCCATGACGACTCTGGGGCATAATTATTCCCCCATGTTGGCAGCCACTTACGACGAGTTCGAACGCGTACTGCGGGACGCGCGCTCGCTCGTGGAGCCGGCGGAGGCGCACGGCACCCTGGCCGGCGCGCTGTGCAGCTCGCGCGAATACGGACTCATCGAGTGGCTGCACGAAATCCTTCCCGAGGACTCGCCCGACGAAGACGCACTGCAGAGCTCGGTGCTGCAGAACGTCTACGATTCCATGGTGCGCACGCTCACCGGCGACAACGCCGATTTCGAGCCGCTGCTGCCCGACGACGATGCGCCTCTCATGTCGCGGGCCGACGCGCTCAGCGACTGGTGCAAGGGCTTCCTGTATGGCATCGGTTCGGGCGCGGTCCCGGATCCATCCAAGGTGTCGGCGGAAGCGGACGAGATCATCGGCGACCTGAAGCAGATCACCAGCGTGGGTGTTGAGGCGGACGAGCAGAATGAAGAAAACGAGAACGCCTACGCCGAGGTGGTCGAATTCGTGAGAGTCGGGGTTCAGCTGCTGTTCGTCGAGCTCGCGCCCGCGCGAGGCCAGGAGCCGGCGCCCGGCGCCGCGTCGCTCCATTAAAGCGGCCCGCAAACGCACCGCGGATCCCGTCGCGCGCGTGGCCCCGGTGGGTCGCGAGGAATTCAAACGGCGGCGTCGTGCCCTGATGAAACTCATGGGCCGCGATTCCATCGCCATCGTGCCGACCGCGCCCGTGAGGCTGCGCAACAATGATGTCGAGTACGCCTACCGTCCCGACAGCGACTTCTTCTATCTGAGTGGATTCGCGGAGCCGGAATCGGTGGCGGTCCTGATTCCGCACCGTCCCCAGGGCGAATACATCCTGTTCGTGCGCGACCGGGATCCCGCGCGCGAGACCTGGGACGGCCGACGCGCGGGACCCGCGGGGGCGACCCGTGACTTCGGCGCCGACCACGCGTTCCCGATCAGTGACATCGACGAGATCCTGCCCGGGCTGCTCGAGAACCGTGCCAAGGTGTTCTACGCCATGGGCACCCACCCGGAGTTCGACCAGCGCGTGGTGGGCTGGGTCAATGGCCTGCGCACCCAGGCGCGCAACGGCCGCCATCCGCCACAGGAGATCGTGGCGCTCGATCACGTGCTGCACGACATGCGTCTCTACAAGAGCCGCGCAGAGGTCGACACCATGCGCGAGGCCGCGCGCATCGCCGCGCAGGCGCACGTGCGCGCCATGAAGGCCTGCGCACCCGGCAAGCGCGAATATGAAATCGCCGCCGAGGTCATGCACGAGTTTCGCCGCCACAATGCCGACATGTCGTACCTGCCCATCGTGGGCGGTGGCGATAACAGCTGCATCCTGCACTATCGCGAGAACGACGCCGCGTTGCGGGACGGCGACGTGTTGCTCATCGACGCGGGCTGCGAGGTGGACTGTTACGCCTCGGACATCACGCGCACATTCCCCGTCAATGGCCGCTTCTCGCCCGAACAGCTCGCGTTGTACGAGATCGTGCTGGCCGCGAACTATGCCGCGATCGAGAAGGTGAAACCCGGCAACCATTGGAACGAGCCGCACGAAGCGGCGGTGCGCGTGATCACTCAGGGCTTGATGAAGCTCGGTCTGCTCAAGGGCAAGCTCGCCAAACTCGAAGAGTCCGGCGCCTACCGCAAATATTTCATGCATCGCACCGGCCACTGGCTCGGCATGGACGTGCACGATGTCGGCGACTACAAGATCGGCAATGAGTGGCGCGTGTTCGAACCCGGCATGGCGCTGACCATCGAACCGGGCATCTACGTCGCTTCCGGTACCTCCGGGGCGGCAAAAAAATTCCAGGGCATCGGCATCCGCATCGAGGACGACGTGGTCGTGACTCGCGACGGCTGCGAGGTGCTCACCGATGGCGTGCCCAAGGAGCCCGTGGCCATCGAGCGGCTCATGGCGTCGGTTGCATGATGAAAGCCCAGTCATGAAACAGGTCGATGTCGCTATCGTCGGTGGCGGCATGGTGGGCGCAAGTTTCGCGCTGGCGCTGCGCACCACCGGTCTGCGTACGCTGCTCATCGAAGGGGTGCCGCCGGACTCCGAGTCGCAGCCGAGCTTCGACGAACGCACCACGGCGCTCGGCAACGGCTCACGTCAGATTTTTGAATCCCTCGGGGTCTGGCCAGCCATGAGCGCCGAGTCGGCGCCCATTCGCTCCATTCATGTCTCCGAAGCGGGACGATTCGGCGTGGCCCGCCTGGATGCGCAGGAGCAAGGCGTCGCGGCATTTGGCTACGTGGTGCCCAATCGCGTCATCGGCCGGGCGTTGTGGCAGGCATTGCGCCAGAGTCCGAACCTCACCCTGGCCGTTCCCGCGCAGCTCAAGGGCGCAATCGTGCGTGAGAATGGCGTCCTGCTGGATGTGGCGACCGAGAGCGGCACCGAGCGTATCCACGCGTCCGTCGCCGTCGCCGCGGATGGTGCGGGTTCAGTGCTGCGCACCAGTGCCGGCATCGAGGCGACCATCGAAGACTACGAGCAGGTGGCCATCGTCGTGAACGCGTCCACGGAAC
>Ga0134122_10002751_pt1 | contig 12956 bp, 9 predicted proteins | sample KB302_FD_96461 | JGI IMG/M metagenome (GOLD analysis project Ga0134122, IMG submission 96461) | Terrestrial soil microbial communities without Nitrogen fertilizer from Kellogg Biological Station, Michigan, USA - KB3-0-2 | ecosystem: Environmental > Terrestrial > Soil > Unclassified ...
CCTGGGACTCCGTACCGCCTGCCCCCGCATGTATCTCGAGATAGGCATCGTTGGCATCCGCTTCGCCCGACAGCATGGATTCGAGCTTGAGGCTCTCGGCTCGCGACCTCAGGCCGGCGAGCGCAGCTTCGGCTTCGGCGATCAGGTTCTTGTCGTCGTCGGCTTCGGCAAGCTCGAGCAGTCCGGTGGAATCGTTGAACTCTCTTTCGAGCTCTCGATACGACGACAGCGACTTGTCCAGCCGCGTGCGTTCGCGCATCAGCGTTTGGGCACGCTGCGAATCGGACCAAAAATCGGGGGATTCGGCTAAAGCGTTCAGCTCGTCGAGACGGCGGACCGATTTGTCCCAGTCAAAGATGCCTCCTCAGCAGGGACAAGGCCTGCTTGATGTCGGCAATCGTCCGTTCTGTTTCCGCACGCATGAAGGCACCAATAATCAATCGCCGCTGATATAGGCGTGGCGCAGCGACAGGTAAAGGAAAAGCAGTCCGTCGTTTCCCACCGTGAAAGTGCGCAGCGGCTAGTACAGGCCGCCTGTGCCTGTGCCGACCGTCGTGGTGATGGCCGTGCCAGACGCCGGTGTGGCGGCGCGTCCATCGCCGGCCTGGACCGAGGCCCGCGTCGGCGCGCCTGGTTCGTCGACATCCGAAATGCTGTAGCCGGCACCCGGTTCGGTGCCGGGTTTGAACGCCTCGAGGATCGAACCGGGTGTGCCCTGGGGAACAGGCGTTCCGGATCGTGCATCGACCGGCACCAGCACGACGCCTTGGGGAATACGGAACGGCGTCGCCGGCTTGTCGGCGAGGGCTTCTCTCATGAATTCGCGGAAGATCGGCGCCGCTGCGAGAGCACCCTGCTCACCGCGACCGAGCGACTCGAAATTGTCGTTGCCCACAAACACGCCGAGAGCGAGATCGGGCGAAAATCCTATGAACCAAGCGTCGCGGAAATCGGAGGACGTTCCCGTCTTTCCAGCGAGCGGCTTGCCGACCGAGCGGATGGTCACGCCGGTGCCGCGCTGTACGACGCCCTCGAGAATTGAAACAACCTGATAGGCAGTGCGCGGATCGAGCACTTGGGGCTGATTCTCATCCAGCAGCGGCTCTTCCTGGCCGGTCCAATCAGCTTGCGCGCACTCTGCGCAATTGCGCTGATCGAAGCGGTAAACCGTCTTGCCGTGGCGATCCTGAACGCGGTCGATCAGGGTCGGCTCCAGCTTGCGTCCGCCGTTGACGAACTCGGCGTAACCGGTCGTCAGCTTCATCAGTGTCGTGACTTCGGCGCCGAGCGAGTTGGCCAGGAACTGCGGCAGCTTCTCATAGACGCCCATGTGTTCGACGGTTTCGCTGATCGACTCCATACCGATGGTGTGCGCGAGCCGCGCGGTCATCACGTTGCGCGACAGCTCGACACCGCGTCTGAGTGTGGTCAGGCCGAGATATTCGCCGGCCTCGTAATTGTCGGGCGTCCACAGCGGCAGGAATGGTCCCTGCTCGACGGCAAAGGGCGCATCCAGGACCTTGGTGATCGGCGTGTAGCCGTGATCCAGAGCTGTGGCATAAACGAAGGGCTTGAAGGTCGAGCCCGGCTGGCGCATCGCCTGCATCGCGCGGTCGAACTGGCTCGAGCCATACGAGAACCCGCCCGACAGCGCGAGCACGTGGCCGGTGAACGGATCGATTGCGACGATCGCGCCGTTGACCGATGGAACCTGACGGAGGCCGAAGGAATCGGGCGCGACACCTTCGCCCGCCAGCGCCTCGACATAAACGACGTCACCGATCTTGACCACGTCCGCCGGCTTTTTCACCTCGGGACCGAGATAGGTATTGACCTTGGCCCGGGCCCAGGAGAGGCCGGACAGCGGGATGAGGCCTTTGCCGCCTTCCCGCAGCGTAATCTCTGCTTCGTTCTGTTTCGTGTAGCCGGTGACGACGGCAACGCGCCACGCCGACACGCCGGACTTGTTCGGCACGGCCTTCAACTCATCGGCCCAATTGCCGGTCAACTCCATGTGTTTGACCGGGCCGCGCCAGCCATGGCGGTGGTCGTAGGCGATGAGACCCGCACGCAGGTTGCGTACGGCGATATCCTGTAAGCGCGTGTCCAATGTCGAACGCACCTGAAGACCGCCGTCATAGAGCGCTTCCGTTCCGTATTTCGTGAACAGAATGCGGCGGACTTCCTCGACGAAGTAGTCGACGTCGGCGGCGACAGCGCCGAAGGGACGATTGTAGGTGATGAGATCTTCGGCTTCGGCGGCTTTCTCTTCCTCGCGCGAGATGTAGCCATTGTCCCGCATTTCAGTCAGCACGTAATTGCGTCGAACAATGGCGGCATCCTTGTGCCGCGTTGGACTGTAATTGGCCGGCGCTTTGGGCAATCCGGCCAAGAACGCCGTCTGCGACAAGGTCAGCTCGTCGAGCGACTTGCCGAAATAGTTCGTCGCGGCCGCCGCAATGCCGTAGGAATTTTCACCGAGGAAGATTTCGTTCAGATAGAGCTCGAGAATCTGGTCCTTGGAAAACGCGCTGTCGATGCGCATCGCGAGAACCATTTCGCGAATCTTGCGCGAAAATTTGAGCTCGCTCGAAAGCAGGAAATTCCGCGCCACTTGCTGCGTGATGGTCGAGGCGCCTTGGGGCCGCTTGTCGGTATTGCGCAGATCGTTGATCGCCGCGCGCAGGATGCCGAAAACGTCCACGCCGGGATGGCTGTAGAAATTCTTGTCCTCGGCAGAAAGGAAGGCCTGTTTTACGCGGTCCGGAATTGCAGTGATCGGCACGAAAAGGCGTCGCTCGCGGGCATACTCTCCGATCAACGTTCCGTTGCCGGCATAGAGACGCGTGGTGATCGGCGGTTCGTAATGGGCGAGAGTGTCGTAGCTCGGAAGGTCCCGGGTAACCCAGAAGACGTAGGTAGCGGTCAGCAGGAAGCCGGTCAGGATGACCGCGCCAAGACCGCCGAGCGCGACGTTCCGTACCGTCTTCATAGGGATATTGGGGACTCTGATCACCTAAGCCTCAACTTTCATTTCCAGCTATGCATTCCATAGCAAATATGGCGGGACAAAGACCACTTCGAAGCTGTGAAAATCAGGTAAACTTCGTTGTCTCCATATTGTCACGGTACCGCTGCCTGACGCTGGGAAGGTATTGATTCTCCGGCAAAATGCGCGTCGATGGCGGCGGTCAAAGCTTTTGACACCTGGACCCGCCAGCTGTCTTTGCGCATCTCGGCCTCGTCGTTCACATTGGTGAGATAGCCAAGCTCGATCAGCACAGCCGGTATATCGGGGGCCTTCAGCACTGCGAAGCCCGCGCCGCGATGGGGCGATGTCGGGCGGACCATGGTGGAGCCCGGCAAAGACGCAAGCACAGTCTCGGCAAAACGCGACGCCCGGTTCAGAGTCTCACGCTGTGCGAGGTCGATCAGAATGGTGGCGACGGGACTGCTTTCGCCGGCGAGATCAACCCCTGCAATGATGTCCGACATGTTCTCCGTTTCCGCGAGTTTAGCGGCTTCGCGGTCCGATGCGTCTTCCGAAAGCGTGTAAACGGAAGCGCCTCTGATCTCGCGGTGATCGTTTGAATCGGCGTGCAGCGAAACGAAGAGGTCTCCACGTGCCGCGCGGGCAATATTGACGCGTTCCCGCAACGGAATGAAAACGTCGGTGTCGCGGGTCAGTTGCACGCGGTAGCGCCCGGTGCTTTCGAGCGCTTTGCGCAATTCGCGCGCCACGGCTAATACGACGCTCTTCTCCTGCAAGCCCGATTGGCCGTGCGTGCCCGGATCGATTCCGCCATGCCCCGCATCGAGCACGATGATGCGCTTCGTCTCCTGGCCAGCGGGCGGACCTGCGGGTAAGGCCGGCAATGACGCAACTGTGTTCGCGGCGGGTTTGGCCTCTTGCGGCCAACCGGCACGAGCCAAGAACTCCTCGCCGGTGGTCGGCGTGAGATCGATCATCAACCGGAAGCCCGACGTGCCGTCAGGAGGAACGATTTGCGGCGCTTCGACTTTGACGGGCGAACGCAGATCGATGACGAAGCGGAAATTGCCCTTCTTAAAAAGACCATAGCGGTAGCTTTTGACGGCACGCCGGCCCGAGGGTCGCGCATCGTCAGTGGCACGCCACAGAATCTCCGGCATGTCGATGACGACCCGATTGGGATTGGTGAGCGTAAAGACACGCACATCCACGGGATCGCTGAGCTCGACCGCGAATCTGGTCCGCATATCGCTCTCGCTGAGACTAAGGCTGATCACCACTGGATTGGCCGACTGCGCTCCCGAGCGCGCCTGTTGCGCGAGAAGAGCACCGATCGGATCATCCACTGCCGCGGGACTTTGAGCCGCGGCTTGCGGCCGGCTTGGAGCCGCAAGTGGAGCTTGTGGAAGCCACGCCGCAGTAAGCGCAATACCCACGCCCAGGGCGAGGGATAACTGACAAAAACGCATCCCCCCGAGGAACACTTCGAGCCTCCGAATCCGACCTGGGATTCTGACGTTAAATAGGTCCCTTGGTCAATTTGGTTAGCAAGCGTTTATACTTCGTTAGCAAATGAGATTTACAGCAAATTGCCTTGTTCTTTTGTCGCGGGGCTCCGACTGCCCGCCTGGCTGGTAAACCGAGCGCCTTTGCTCAAGCCACTTGCCGCGGAAGCAAAGCGACAATACAAGGGAACTGTTCACCCAGCAGGTACCGGCCGACGGCGGTCGTACCCAGTCTAGGTGAACGAGGTTTTCCGATTTTCCTGCCTCGATATGGCAGGAATGAGGCCTAGGGCCAGGAAAACGAGGATTTCCGCCTGTGCCGGCAACGGTGCGGCGGGCAACGGACACTGCCGGAGAGGCCGACCTGCGTTTATCGCAACGACTGCTCCGGTTTATTCAGAGATGACTGGCAAGAACGCAACTCGCTCCCTGCATCACCTTCCGCAAGAGCAAAACTGCGCGCGCCGGTCTCTGACCCCCGATTTGTTTCCCCAATTACCCCTGACACTGCGCCAACCGACTTACGGCCCAGCCCGCGCTTCACGCGCCCGCCCGCGGTCCCGTCGGTTTTGTGCGCACGGAGATTTCAATGCCCAAACGCATGCTCATCGACGCAAGCCACCCGGAAGAGACCCGGGTGGTCGTTCTCGACGGTAATCGAGTCGAGGAATTTGATTTCGAGGCCGCTTCGAAGCGGCCGCTCAAAGGCAACATCTACCTCGCCAAAGTGACGCGCGTGGAGCCGTCCCTCCAGGCCGCGTTCGTCGAATATGGCGGCAACCGGCAGGGGTTCCTCGCCTTCTCGGAAATTCATCCCGATTACTATCAAATCCCCGTCGCCGATCGCATGGCGCTGCTCGCGGCTCAGACCCAGCGCATGATGGCCGAAGATGAAGAGGACGGTATCGACCATGTCGATACCGGTTCGGTCCCGGCGCAAGGGGCGAACCTCGGTTCAGAGCACACCGAGGAGCACGCCGGTGATCATGCGGATGCGCAACAGGCGCAGGACGCCGCCGACCGCGCCGAAGAAGCGGCATCAAACGACGGTGCGGCGACCGAAGCCGAGCATGCGACGAGTGAGAGTGCAGCCGCGCGCGACGATGAATCGCCGAGCGAAGGTTCGGCCTCCGAAGGTCATTCCGCTGAAGACACGGACGAACTGTCCGAAGCAGGGACGGAAAGCATCCCCTCGCCGGCCGCGATGGAGCCCCCAACAGCAGAATCAACTCCTGCGCAACCGGAAGCCACCGGCGCGCCGCAAGCGTTCCGGCGTCATGACCACCGCGACAGGCCGCGTCCTCCGCGCCGCCGCCAATACAAGATTCAGGAAGTGATCAAGCGCCGGCAAATTATGCTCGTGCAGGTCGTCAAGGAGGAACGCGGCAATAAAGGCGCCTCGCTGACGACATTCCTTTCGCTTGCCGGCCGCTATTGCGTGCTGATGCCGAACACTCCGCGCGGTGGCGGCATTTCACGCAAGATCACCAATGCAAGCGACCGCAAGCGGCTGAAGTCCGCGGCACAGTCCCTGGAGCTGCCAGAAGGCATGGGACTGATCATCCGCACCGCCGGAGCGAACCGCACAAAACTCGAAATCAAGCGCGACTACGAATATCTGCTTCGTCTCTGGGATACCGTGCGCGAGCTGACGCTCAAGTCGAATGCGCCGGCGCTGGTCTACGAAGAGGGCAGCCTGATCAAGCGCGCCATTCGTGACCTCTACAACAAGGATACGTCCGACGTTCTCGTCGATGGCGAGGGCGGCTACCGCGACGCCAAGGACTTCATGCGCATGCTGATGCCGAGCCATGCGAAGAACGTGAAGCTCTACAAGGAAGCGCTCCCGCTGTTTCAGCGATACCAAGTCGAGTCTCAGCTGGACGCGATGTTCAGTCCGGTGGTGACGCTGAGGTCGGGCGGCTACGTCGTGATCAATCAGACCGAGGCCTTGGTCTCGATCGACGTCAATTCCGGCAAGGCCACGCGCGAGCACTCCATCGAAGAAACCGCGCACAAAACCAATTTGGAAGCCGCCGATGAAATCGCCCGACAATTGCGCCTGCGCGATTTGGCGGGCCTGATCGTCATCGACTTCATCGACATGGAGGACGGCAAGAACGACCGCAATGTCGAGAAGCGGCTGCACAATGCGGTGAGAGGCGATCGCGCGCGCATTCAGATCGGCAAAATCAGCCAGTTCGGCTTGCTCGAGATGTCGCGTCAGCGGCTGCGTGCGGGCGTCGTCGCGGGCTCCACGGTGACGTGTCCGCATTGCAACGGTCAGGGCATCATTCGTTCGACGGAATCGGCCGCACTGCGCCTGCTCCGCGCGCTCGACGAGGAAGGCCAGCATGGACCTTCCGCCAACGTCACGGTAAAGGCGCCGCCCGATGTCACCATCTACACTCTGAACCAGAAGCGCCGCGAAGTTGCGCGCATCGAAGAAGCCTACAATCTGGGGATCACGTTCGATCCTCAGTCGAGCATGATGGGCGGTAGCTTCGAGATCGAGCGTACCGGAGTGAGAGCGCCCAGCACCCGGCCCAAGGTGGTGCCGGTTTCGGTCGAGGGCGGTTTCGATACAGCGCCGGCGGAAGAAGTACCGCCAGAACCCGAAGCAGCGGATCCCGTGGAAGTGCAGACGGAGGCTGTTCCCGACCAAGTGCATCCTCAACCTCAGCAGGGCTTGGAGGGCGAGGCCGGAGGCCGGCGCAGACGCAGACGCAGACGCCGCGGAGGCCGCGGGCGCCATCACGAAGGCGGGACGGATCAGAGGAATGCGGACTTTCACCATCCGAGTCAGCAATCCCAACCCCAACACGAAGCGTCCGTCGAGGTTACCCCACGAGAGCCGGCGCACATTCCAACACCTGCCGCAGACGCGACCCCAGCAATCGCTTCGCCCGCAGGCGAGAATGGTGACAGAAAGCGCCGCCGTCGCAGACGCGGGCGGCGTGGGCGGCGTCGTGACGGCGAGTTTGGCAGCCCAACCGGAAACCAGCCCGGTCCGCGCACTGAGCCCCAATATGTGTCTCAGCCGAGCTCCACTGCAGATGCCCATTCAGAGCGCGAAAGTCTTGAGCTCGTCGAAGCCAACGCGCCATCGTCGCCGCAATGGTCACTGACCGAACGCGCCCGCGAGCCCGAGCCGGCAATCACCGAAACGTTGCCGTCGCGCGCCGAGCGAGCGGTCGTCGCCGAAGCGGCAACGAGCGAGCGTGCCGAAGCGGAGAGTGCGGCGTCGGAAACGGCCACTGACGAACCAAGAGAAGCCCGCAAGGGTTGGTGGCAACGGCGGTTCAAGATTTGAGCTGAAGATGAAAGACAAGCCGTATTCGTGGTCTGGAGCCGCCAGCGCTGATTTCGACGCGGCCGCGATGAACACATTCGTCGGCAAATACATGCTTATTGCCGTCACCTACGTAGATGGTTCTGGTCAAGAAGAATCCAGCATTCAGATGCACGGCACTGTCGAAAGCGTCTCAGAGCAGGGCATTACGATCTCGCTTAAAGGGGAACGCGAGGGGGAAAGCTGGACGATGCCGGCGAATGTGAATGCAATTTCACCTGCCGTTCCTGGCCGCTACCAGTTGCCCGAGACGGGGGAAATTGTCGAAAATCCCGACTTCATCACGACTTGGATGGTCCAGCGTCCGCGGACGGGCTAAAGCATCCGCGGCCAGGGGCAAAGGATCGTTATTGACGGCCCTGTGTGCCAATCCTACGGTCGTGGAGCGGCGGGGGAATATTGACGGAGTATCCGGCGTGAAATTCGTCTGTCCTCTCTGGCGCCCCGTTCTCGGCGCTGCGCTCGCGGCATTCGCCATGTTCGCGATTTGCGCGCTGCCTACGCAGCCGGCTGAGGCGCAGGGCGGCCCGCCCGTTTCGTTGATCCGCGACACTGAGGTCGAGCGCGTCCTGCGAGCTTATCTCGACCCGATCCTGCTCTCGGCCGGGCTCCAACCCGAAGCGGTCCACCTTTACCTCGTCAACGATCAGTCGATTAACGCCTTCGTCGCCGAAGGCCAGAACATGTTCATCAACACCGGCCTCCTGATGACGGTCGATACGCCCAATGAAGTCACGGGTGTGATGGCTCATGAGACCGGGCACATGGCCGACGGGCACCTAGTGCGGAACAATCAAGGTGTTCGAGCCGCGTCGATACCGTTGATCTTGTCGATGGTAGTTGGCGTCGCCGCAATGGCGGCCGGCGCGGGCGATGCCGGCTCGGCGATCCTGATGGGCGGCCAGCAGATTGCCCAGCGCACATTCCTTGCGTTCTCGCGGACTCAGGAAGCTGCCGCCGATCAAGCGGGTGTCCGCTATCTCACGGCGACCCATCAATCAGGCACGGGCATGCTGCGCATCTTCAAGCGTTTCGAGAACCAGGAAATCCTGTCCGCGCAACGGCAGGACCCCTTCGCACAGAGCCATCCCGCTTCGGGCGATCGCATCACCGCGCTCCAGGGTCTGGTCGATGCCTCCCCGTACCGCGATGTGAAGGACAGCCCGGAAGCGCAATTTGCATTCGATATGATGCGGGCGAAGCTTAGAGGCTACATCGAGCGCCCCGATATCGCGCTACGCCGTTACCCACCGAGCGATACGTCAAAGCCCGCGCGTTATGCCCGTGCCATGGCGTATTTCCATCAGCCCGACATGCAGAAGGCCCTCGCCGAGATGGAGGGGCTACTGAAGGATGAGCCGGAGAACCCTTACTTCCTCGAGATGTACGGGCAAATCAAAGTCGAGATGGGAAAGGTCGAAGAGGGCATCGTGCCGTATTCGATGGCGGTGAAAGTGCTGCCTGATGCTCCCTTGCTGCGTGTTGCGCTTGGCGCGGCAATGCTCGGCACCGAGAAACAGGGATATACGGAGCAGGCCGTCAAGGAGCTGCAAACCGCAATCGGGCAGGAACGGGACAACGCGTTCGCCTGGTATGAGCTCGCTCAGGCGTACGCCCGAATGGGCCAAACCGGGCGGGCGGAGCTGGCCACGGCGGAGCGGTATTTCGCGCTTGAGTCCTTCCAGCAGGCGCAGATGTTTGCGGTTCGCGCGCAGCGGCAATTGTCGCAAGGCTCAACCGATTGGCAACGCGCAAATGATATCTTCACCATCGCGCAAAGCCAGCTGGTTGACGCTAGGAGACGGTGAGATCAGGTATGGATTGGAAATCAACACTCAAGACGACCTTGGGCGGAGTGGCGCTGTTCTGCTTAGGAGCGCTGGTGACTGCTATTGCCATCGGCAGGCTGCCGGTTTCTGTCGGCGTCTGGGCCAATCGCTCCCAGATCGAGCAAGTGGTGCAGGAATATCTGCTCACGCATCCGGACATCATCGTGCAGATGTCCAACCGGCTGAATTCGCAACAGGCAGCGGCGGACGACAAAGTCCGAAGCGATGCGCTCTTTCAAGCCGGCGGCAGCAAGGCGCTTCTCGACCCGAAGGTCGCCTTCGTCGAGGGCCCGGCCGATGCCAGTGTGACGGTCGCCGAGTTCTTCGATTACCGCTGCCCGCACTGCAAGGCCTCACTTCCGGCGATCAAGGACCTCATGAGCAGCGGCATGAAAATCCGCTTCGCCTTTATCGAGAATCCGATTCTGACTCCTGATTCCCGCGTCGCGGCCATCGCGGCCGTCGCGGCTCGGCGTCAGCCGGGGAAATACGTGCCATTCCATCTCGCGCTGATGGAGACGGCTGGCGAGCTTCCGACAGAACGGATACTCGACATTGCCAAGAACGTGGGCATCGACACTGCAAAACTGGAAAAGGATATGATGGATCCGGCGGTGCTCGCGTCGGTCGAACAGTCGAAAGCGCTTGCTGCTCAACTTCACTTCAATGGTACGCCGACCTTTGTCGTGAACGACAGGATCGTCATGGGCGAGCTCACAAGCAACGAACTGCAAACCTTGGCCAAAGCCCCACAGGGCCTATAGGGGTTTTAAGTAAGAGGAGGTTCGGGATGACCGCTTACAACGTTGTCCGCTTTCGCGTGAAACGCGGTCGGGAACAGGAGTTCATCGAAGGACACCGCAAGTCCGATGCCGATTTCAGCGGCTGGCGCAACGGCGCGCTCGTCAAGACCGGCGACCAAACATATTGTTTCGTAGGCGAATGGAATCGCTTCGACGATATCGTGTCGGCGCGGCCGAAGATGATCGGGATGCTCGATCGTTTCCGCGACATGCTGGAGGATCTCGGCGGCGGACTTGGGATCACCGATCCTATTTCGGGTGAAGCGGTAGTGGAATTTCGCAAAACGGCAAAACCAGCGGCGCGCACGGCCAAAGCGAAAAAAGCGGCTCCCAAGCGCGCTGCGAAAAAGCCAGCGAAGAAGGCAAAGGCTCGTCGCGGCCGTCGCCGCTAAGCCAAATCAGATCAGTCCGGCGAGCGGCGACGAGGGATCGGCGTAGCGCTTCTTCGCCATCCGCCCTGATAGATAGGCAAGCCTACCCGCTTCGACGGCAAGCTTCATCGCGCGCGCCATCATCACCGGATTTTTGGCTTCGGCGATCGCCGTATTGACGATCATTCCGTCGCAGCCGAGTTCCATTGCGATCGCGGCATCCGAGGCAGTCCCCACTCCCGCATCGACGATCACCGGGACCTTGGCTTCCTCGACAATGAGGCGGATGTTGATGCGATTTTGGATCCCGAGCCCCGACCCGATCGGAGCGGCAAGCGGCATGATTGCCGCGGCTCCCATCTCTTCCAGACGCTTTGCGAGGAGCGGATCGTCGGTGCAGTAGACCATGACTTGAAATCCTTCGCGGATCAGTGTCTCGGTCGCGCGCAAGGTTTCGATCATATCGGGATAAAGCGTCTTCTTGTCGCCCAGCACTTCAAGCTTGACGAGCGTCCAGCCGCCGGCCTCGCGTGCGAGCCGGAGGGTGCGTAGCGCCTCCTCCGCGGTGTAGCACCCCGCTGTATTTGGAAGATAAATGTACTTTTTGGGGTCGATGAAATCGACCAGCCGGGGTGACTTGGGATCCATGACGTTGACGCGCCGCAGAGCGACGGTCACCATTTCGGCGCCGGAAGCTTCCAGGGCGGCCGCATTGTCGGCATATGTCTTGTACTTGCCCGTGCCGATAATCAGGCGCGATTTCAGCTCGCGCCCCGCCACAATGAAGGGCTTGTCCATCGCGGCATGCGCAGCCACCGCCACGTCGTTGCCGCCGCCGATGAACTGAACGATCTCAAGCCGGTCATCCTCCACAAGGCCGACGGCAGCGTAGGTCGAGCGCGGCACAATTTCGAGATTCCGCTCAACCGCGACCTTGGAGGGATCCAAGGCCAGATGCCTCAGCAGCCCGTCGACGGTTAAAGGGCTAGGAAACTCCCTGCTTTCTCCGTTAAGACTTAAACGCAACCCCATCGAACCCGGCTCTCCTGTTTTCGTTTTCCTGGCAGGCCAGTATAACCCCGCATCCGCCTCGGCTCGCCTCTCGTCCATCACCCTTTAGCGCATTTTGGGGGCATTTTCGGCCATGATCCTACCCGTATATGTCCTGAACGGCCCCAACCTCAACCTCCTCGGCAGCCGCGAGCCCGAAGTCTATGGCCGGGCAACGCTTTCCGAAATCGAGAAAGCCGTAAAGCAGCGCGCGAAATCCCACGGCCTGAAGGTCGTTTTCCGCCAGTCCAACCACGAAGGCATGCTGGTCGACTGGATTCAGGAAGCGCGCACCAAAGCAGCGGGCGTGATCATCAACCCTGGCGCCTATTCCCATACCTCGATCGCGATTTTGGATGCCTTCAAGGCTTTGGACAAACCGGTCATCGAAGTGCATCTCTCCAACCCGCATCAGCGCGAAGGATTCCGGCACCGCTCCTATGTGAGTGCAGTGGCCAAGGGCGTTATCGCCGGGTTCGGCAGCAGTAGCTATCTGCTGGCGATCGACGCGATGGCTGAACTGATCAGTGGCGGTAAGGGCAAGTCAAAATGAGTGATAACAAGCGCAAGCCGTTTCGTACCCGCCTCACCCAATACCTGAAAGGCCAGACCACGCCCGGTGTCGACCCCGATATCGTGCGCGAGATGGCGAAGCTGTTGGAAGAAAACGGCTTGAGCGAGATTGAGATCGAACGCGGGGGAGTGCGCGTTCGCGTGGCGCGCGAGACGGCGCGGCCGCCTGGCCCTGCATCAGGGCCAGCGCCCAATCCTGGCCCCCCACCCGCTCCCGCCGATCAGCAGGTTCCTGAACAGCCGCCAACGCCGCCAAAGAAGGGCATCATCGTTACTTCGCCAATGGTGGGCACGGTCTATCTTGCTCCACAACCTGGCGCGCCGGCATTCGTTTCCGTTGGAGACCAGGTGACCGACGGAACGGTCTGCATCATCGAAGCGATGAAGACGATGAATCCGGTGCCGTCTCCGGCTCCTGGGCGGATCGCCGAGATTTTTGTACGCGACGGACAACCGGTCGAGTTCGGTGAACCGCTGATGC
>Ga0134122_10002752_pt1 | contig 12945 bp, 14 predicted proteins | sample KB302_FD_96461 | JGI IMG/M metagenome (GOLD analysis project Ga0134122, IMG submission 96461) | Terrestrial soil microbial communities without Nitrogen fertilizer from Kellogg Biological Station, Michigan, USA - KB3-0-2 | ecosystem: Environmental > Terrestrial > Soil > Unclassified ...
GATGGCCGAGAATGCGATCATCGGCAAGAGGATGGCCAGGGCGAACACGAGCAGGTACGTGCGGATCTTCATGCCCGGGGCCTCATTCTATCGGCTATTGTGGCCCGGGTCTTCGTGAGCGACCGCGCCACGACCGGCTTCACGTCTCGCGAGCTGCGCTCTCTGCGCGGGCTGCGCACGCCGCACGGCATCCAGCGCGCGCTCGACGCCATGCCCTACCACCACGCGGGCACGGCGTGGTCGCCGCGCCGGGTGCTGCACGCACGAACGGCGCACTGCCTGGAGGGCGCGATCTTCGCGACGGCCGCCCTGCGCGTGCTCGGGTTTCGGCCGCTGCTCCTGGATCTGGAGGCCGTGCAGGACACCGATCACGTCCTGGCCGTCTACCAGGTACGCGGCCACTGGGGCGCGATCGCCAAGTCGAACTTCGCCGGCCTGCGCTATCGCGAGCCGGTGTACCGGACGGTGCGGGAGCTGGTGCTGAGCTACTTCGAGAGCTACATCAATCTGCGCGGCGATCGGACGCTGCGCGCGTACTCCGATCCCGTCGATCTCGCGCGATTCGATCGCACGCGCCCGGGCTGGATGACGACCGACGGCGATCTCTGGTGGATCGCCGAGCACCTGGTCGGCGTCCGTCACACGCGTCTGCTGAGCCCGGCGCTGGTGCGCCGGCTGCACCGGGTCGATCGACGCTCGCTCGACGCCGGGCTGGTCGGCTACCACCAGGACGTCCGGTGACGTCCCCGGGGTCGGAGCGTGTGCGCCTCGTGCAGGGCAACATCACGCACCTCGGCGTGGACGCGATCGTCAACGCGGCGAACTCGTCGCTGCTCGGCGGCGGCGGCGTGGACGGCGCGATCCACGCCGCCGCCGGCCCCGACCTGCTGGCCGAGTGCCGGACGCTGGGCGGGTGCCCGCCGGGCCAGGCGAAGATCACGCGCGGCTATCGGCTCCCGGCGGCCTGGGTGATCCACACGGTCGGCCCGATCTGGCGCGGCGGCGGAGCGGGCGAGGACGAGACGCTGGCCTCCTGCTATCGCAACGCCCTCGCCCTGGCCGCCGCTCATCGCTGCACGACCGTCGCATTTCCCGCGATCTCCTGCGGGGTGTACGGGTTTCCGATCCCGCGCGCCTGTCGCATCGCGGTGACCGAGGTCCGCGCGTTCCTGGCGTCCAGCCCCTTGCCCGAGCGAGTGGATCTCGTCTGCTTCGACAGCGCGATGCATCGCGAGTATCTGGAGGCGCTGAGGGCCGTATAATCCCCGGACGATGACCGCCCCCACCCTCCTGGCGCTCGATTTCGATGGCGTGGTCTGCGACGGCCGTCCCGAATACTTCGAGACGGCGTGGCGCGCCTACGTCGAGGCGTGGCCGCCACCCGCGCTCACGCCCGGGCGTCCCGACAACGTGGCCGCACAGTTCTCCACGCTCCGTCCGCTCATCGAGAGCGGGTGGGAGATGCCGCTGCTGATTCACGCACTGCTGGCGGGCGTGGCCGCGCCGCGCATGGCGAACCGGCACGTCTGGCTGACCACGGCCAAGGAGCTGATGACCGAGGCCGGCGTGTCGGCCGAGAACCTGGGGCGCGCGCTCAACCGCACTCGCGACGAGTGGTTCGCGCGCGATCGCGACGGCTGGCTGAGCCACCATCGTTTCTATCCCGGTATGATCGCGCGCCTGGTGGCGCTCGCCGCCCGTGGGCCACGCGTGGTGATCGTCACCACCAAGGCCGAGCGGTTCGTGCGCGCACTGCTGGCGGCCCAGAACCCGCAGCTGGCGACCATCGAGGTGATCGGCCGCGAGCCCGGCGCGCCCGTGCCCAAGCCGGTGACGCTGCGCCGCCTGGGCGACAAGTACGGTGTCGGCGCCGACGGCTCGGGACTCTGGTTCGTGGAGGACATGCTGGAGACGCTGGAGACCACGGCCACGAAGCCTGATCTGGCGGGCGCCCAGCTGTTCCTCGCCGACTGGGGCTACAACACGCCCGAGGATCGCGCCAGCCTGAGTGGCTCGGGCCGCATCAGGCTCCTCTCGCTCGAACGCTTCGCCGGACCTCTGGAGGCCTGGCCCGCCTAGACGGAGCATCCCACCCCGCTCCCCGGCATTTCGTTTGCTATGTGGACGGCTGTACCTTCACGGAGGTCCAACGAGATGAAGAGCTTTTTCGTGGGCGCAGTCGCGGGCATGGCGGTGATGTGGCTGTGGGGCGACCAGCTCCGTGGCGCTCTCGACAGCGCCACCGCCGACATGCGAAGCCGGGCCGCCGACCAGTTGCAGGGCGCGGCCGACACGCTCCAATCGGTCGCCGACACGGTCGATCAGGGACTGACCGGAACTCAGCACCGCGTCTCCTGACGTGTCCAGGGCCGGGCGATCCGACGACGCACGGGAGTGGGTCGCCCGGGCCTTCACACGCGCGGAAGATATCGTCTATGTGGGCGTGGGCATCCTGCTGGCGGCCAGTGCGCTCGCGCTGCTGGTGACCACGGCGGTCGGCTTCGTGCAGAGCGTGCTGTCCGGCGCGCTGAGCGCTCGCGTGGTCACGCTGCTCGACCAGGTGCTGCTCGTCTTCATGATCGTGGAGATCCTCTACACCGTGCAGATCTCCTTCCGCGAGCACGCGCTCATCCCCGAGCCCTTCCTCATCGTCGGCCTCATCGCCGGCATCCGCCGCGTCCTCATCCTCACGGCGGAGTTCGGGGATCTGATGACCAAAGGGGATGCGACCTTTCACAACGCCATGCTCGAGCTCGGGCTGCTGACCGTCATGGTTCTCGCCCTCGTCTGGGCGCTCGTCCTCGTCCGTCGCCGGGCGCCGGGCGCTGCGGCCGAAAAAGCGTAGCCCTGTCTGCCGTGCGTCTCGACCGACGCTCCGCCCGAGCGCTCACGCCCCACAGGCGGGTCCTGTCGCTGGATGGGCCCCAGGTGCGCGGGCTCCGTCACCCGTTCGCCTGAATCGCCGCTCTTCGAGCGGCGTACAGGACGAAGGGGGCCCACTCCGCCCGCGACTTGGGGCCCACCCAGCGCCACCCGCCCGTGGGGCGTGAGCGCTCGGGCGGAGCGTCGGTCGAGACGGCGGGTAGACGCCGGTTAGACGCCAGTTGAGCCGAAGCCGCCGGTGCCGCGCGTGCTGGGGGGCAGCTCGTTCACGGGGATGAGGGTGGCGTGTTCGATTTTTTGGATGACGAGTTGGGCGATGCGGTCGCCGCGGGTGAGCTTGACCAGGGTGTCGCCGTGGTTCACGAGGAGGACCTGGATCTCGCCGCGGTAGCCGGCGTCGATCAGGCCCGGCGTGTTGAGGAGAGTCACGCCGTGGCGCAGGGCGAGGCCGGAGCGGGGGAGGACGAAGCCGGCGAAGCCAGGGGGAATCGCCAGGGCGAGGCCGGTGGGGACCAGCAGACGTGCGCCGGGAGGCAGCGCGACGTCGGTGGCGGCGTGGAGATCGAGGCCGGCGTCGTCAGCGCGGGCGTACGTCGGCAGCGGCAGATCGGGGGCGAGTACCTGGACTGGAACGCGCAGCGGGTCGGTCATCGATTCGCCAGCGCGCGCTCCCGGTCCGTCTGGACGACCCAGTTGGACAGCCGACGGACGAGCTCCACGGCGAGCTGCGGGCGGTTGCGGATCAGCCAGTCCAGCCGCTCGTTCTTGATGACGAGCAGCTCGACGTCGTTCTGCGCGATGATGTCGGCCGAGCGCGGCGCCTGACGGAACAGCGCCATGTCGCCGAACAGCTCGCCGTCGCCCATCGTCCCGAGCAGCCGGTTCTCGCCGTCGAACACCCGGCGCGCCTCGACGACCCCGGAGTGCACCACGTACGCCTCGCCGTTGGCCTCGGCGCCCTCCTTCAAGATGACCTCGCCCGCCTTGAAGTGCCGGCGCTCGAGATCGCCCAGCGTGAGGTTCTTGTAGATCTCGAGCCCGATCGACGGCAGGTGCGACTTGGACTCCACTGGCAGCCGTGCGTTGGTCCAGCCGCCCAGTCCGCCCTTGAGGATGCGCACGCGCTTGTAGCCGCGCTCGCGCAGCTTCTGCGCCACCACCGCGCTGGTGGCTTCCTCCGGGCTCGTGCAGTAGGCGACCACCATCTGCTCGGGCTCGACCTCCAGCTTGAAGTCGGCGGCGCCGAGCGACTCCGGATCGACGCGCACCGCGCCGGGCAGCCGCAGCGGGCTGGTCTCGTAGTCGGTCTTGGTTCGCACGTCGAGCAGCGCGGGGACGTCACCAGCCTCGATGGCCGCGATGACCTGCGCGGGGACGATGCGGAACCGGTTGTGCCACCAGCGCCGGGCGAACATGCCGCCGTACGCGCCGGCGCTGAGCAGCGAGACGCCGAGCGTGGTCCAGGCCCAGGGGAACGGGCGCGGCGGCGGATGCTTGATCTTGTACTCGGCCTCGGCCAGCGCGCGCTTGAGGTCGGTGAGGTTCGGCAGCAGCGCGTTGGCTTCGCGCAGGCGCGCGGCGGCGGTCGTGTACCGCTCGGTCAGCAGCGCCTCCACGCCGGCGGCCCACACCGGGTTGAACTTGCTCTCGCCCGGCCGCACCTCCGTGTTCTGCAAGAATGTGCGGACGTCGCGCGCGGGAATCAGGAAGTTGAAGCCCTGCACGACCGATCCGCTCTCCGAGAGCGAGATGAACGTGAGCACGCCGATCAGCAGCGAGTCGTCGCCGACTGCCGGCCCGCCGCTGTTGCCGTGCGCCGCGGCGGCGTCGGTCTGCACCAGGTCCTGGCCGATGGCGTCCACCTTGAAGCCGGACACCGTGCCGTTGGTGACGGAGGCTTCCACGGTCGCCGACTTGTTCAGAAGCTCGTGCGAGAGCACCACGCCGGGGAAGCCGAGAATGTGCACCGGGTCGCCGATCTGCCCCTCGCGCGTGGGCAGGCCGATGGCGGGGTAGGCGCCCTCCTTCACGCGCAGCAGCGCCAGGTCGCGTCCGGAGTCGGGGACCGGCTTGCCCGTCACGTCGGTGAGCAGCGGGGCGCTGAACTTCGTGATCTCGGCCGGCAGCACCGTACCGTTCGAGAGCAGCACGGTCAGGGTCTTCTCCGGCTCGACCTCGGCGGTGCCCAGCGCGCGCGCACTCGCGTCACGGCGGATCTGATCCTCGAGATCCGGTCGCTGCCCGCGCATGAGGCCCTGCGCCTTCAGCACCGGCTCCACGCACGCCTGGTCGATCGCCTTCTTCTTGAGCTCGTGCAGCACCCACGGCGGCATGCGGTGGACGGGATCGACCACGTGCGCATTGGTGATCACCCAGCCGCGACCGTCGATGAACCATCCGGTGCCGGTCTCGATGAACGGCGAGGGCTTGACGGTCACCGGGCCCTTGCCGCAGTTCATCGTGATCTCGGCGTCCACCCGGGCGGTGACGAGTGCGACCGCAGGCTTGGCGAGCAGGATGGCTTCCTGAGCGGACAGCGCGAACGCGGGCGTGGCACCCAGCATGACGATGACCACACCGACAACCACATCCGCCCACCGGTTCATCGCCCTGACCGTATCACGGAGGGCGGCGGCTTTGCATCCCGGCAGGACGAGCGCCGCCGGCGAGGCTACAATGACCGGCCATGGCCTCCGTCCGGTCGAAGACCGAGACGAATCTGCAGGTGGCGCTCGCCGGCGAGGCGGACGCAAACCGCCGCTATCTCGCCTACGGCATCCAGGCCCTCTACGAGGGCCGCCCGGAGATCGCCCAGCTGTTCTTCGAGGCCGCCGGGGCGGAGACGATCCACGCGCTCAACCATCTGCGCACCATGGGCGCCATCGGCTCCACGCGCGAGAACCTCGAGCACGCGGCCACCGGCGAGGTGCTGGAGATCGACGTCGTCCTTCCGCGCATGATCCGCGAGGCGGAGGAAGAAGGGCGTGGGGACGCCGCGGCGTCCTTCCGGCTGGCGCTGGAGCGCGAGCGCCACCATCGCGACATGTTCCGCGGCGCGTTGAAGCAGTTTGGCGCCACGGCGGTTGTCGAGCACGCGCGGGCCGTCCAGCCGGCCGCGCGGCCCGAGCCGGCACCCACCAGCCCGTCCGCTCCGGCCGCGCCGGCGCGCACCTCCACCCCGGACCGTGCTCATCATCATCCGGGCGAGCTGCAGACCGAGGCCCGCCGGATCGAGCGTCTCGCCTCGATTCGCGAGGTCGTGTTCGGCGCCCAGGACGCCCTGGTGTCGACCTTCGCGGTGGTGGCGGGTCTGGCGGCGGCGGGTGTCGGGTCCACGGTGGTGCTGCTCGGCGGGCTGGTCTCGGCGGTGGCGGGTGTGCTGTCCATGTCGATCGGCACGTTCCTGGCCGCGCGCGCCCAACGCCAGCTGTACGAGCACGAGCTCGACCGCGAGCGGCGGGAGATCCGCGAGCATCCCGGCGAGGAGACGGCCGAGCTGATCGCAGCGCTGATGGCGCGGGGCATGCCGCGCAGCGATGCCTCCGAGGTGGTTCGCCGGATCGCCCGCTATCCCGAGCTCATGCTGAGCACGCTCAGCATCTTCGAGCTCGGCCTGGTGCCGCAGCGGCTGGGCACACCGGTGCGCGACGCCTTCGTCATGGCCGTGGCGTTCGGCGTTGCCGCGATGGTGCCGCTGCTGCCCTTCCTGGCCAGTCGCGCCTTGCCGGCGCTGTCGATCTCGGCCGCCCTGACGCTGCTCGCACTGTTCGGGGTGGGGGTGGTGAAGTCGCGGGTGGGCGGGGTGTCGCCCCTCCGCTCGGGGCTCGAGGTCGTCGTGCTGGCCGCGGGCTCCGCCGCGCTCAGCTTCGGCCTGGGCCGCATGGCCTCCCTCGTCCTCGGCGTGGACCTGCACTGACGTGAGCGCCTGGATGCTCCGGCTGACCCGCATCCCGCTGGCGCCCGCCACCGTCCGCCCGCTCGCGGCGTGCAACCGCGTGCTCTACGTCCGCGACGGCGCCGCCAGCGTGATGCACGGCGGGGCCACGCTCGCGCTCGCCGCCGACTCCGCGTGGCACGGCGCCGGTCCGTGCTCGCTCACCGGCGGCGATCACGGGGCGGTGGTGCTGTGCTGGGATCTGGTCCCGGCCGGCGGCCGCGGCGACGGCGACGTCGTGCTCGAGCATCCGATCGACGTCGATCCGTCCGCGGCGTGGCTGATGCGCTGCGACCGCGTGGATTTCGAGCCGGGCGGCGTCGCGCTGCCGCATCGTCACCGGGGTGGCGGCATCCGCTGCCTGCTCACCGGCGCGCTGGGCGTCACGGTGGGCGACGCGACACCGCACGCGGTGCGTCCCGGGGGTGCGTGGTTCGAGAGCGGCCGCGAACCGGTCGTGGCCCGCGCCGCGCAGGAGGCCACCAGCTTCGTCCGCGTCTCGATCCTGCCGGCCGACATCCGCGGCCGCAGCTCGATCCTCTATCTCGATCCCGCCGACGCCAACCGCGGCAAGCCGCGCCGCTACACGGTCTGGGTCGACGAGCCCATCACGCTGCCGTGAGCCATCGCGCTCGCGCGCACGGCTCGCGCCCGCGATGACGCGAATTGCGCTGGTCGCGGTCGGCGGCGCGCTCGGCTCCGTGCTGCGCTACCTGGTGGCGATGGCCGCTGTCGCCTGGCTGGGGCCGACGTTTCCGTGGGGCACGCTGGCGGTGAACCTGGTCGGCTCGTTCCTGATCGGGCTCGTGCAGTCGCTGGCGGTGGAGAGCCTGGTGATCTCGGAGGAGGCCCGCCTGTTCCTGTCCACCGGGCTCATGGGTGGCCTGACGACCTACTCTGCGTTCAGCTACGAGACCGTGCGCCTCGCCGAGGCCGGCGCCTGGACCGCCGCGTGGGCCAACGTCCTGATCACGACCGCCGCCTGCCTCACCCTCTGCCTGCTCGGCCTCACCACCGGCCGCGTCCTGTTCACTCCGCCCTGATCCAAGGCCGGGTTGGTGACGGCCCGCTCGCGAAGCGCCCCGGCTCCGCCGGGGCGCGGAGCGGGGGGGGAGTGGGGGGCCGGCTCGGGGCGCGGGTTGGTGAGTGCCCACTCGCGAAGCGCCCCGGCTCCGCCGGGGCGCGGAGCGGGGGGGGAGTGGGGGGCCCGCTCGGGGCCCCCCACGTCTACAAGTTCTTGAACTTTTCGTTCAGCTCGCCGAGCCGGCGCTCGCGGTCGCGGGGGCCGTCGGCTTTTTTCGGGCCCTGCGACGCCGGCAGATCGGCGTGGCGGGCGTTGGCGGCCGCCGTCCACTTGTCGATGAAGCTGATCCAGGTCGGCACGTTCTCCTCGAGGCTCTCGAAGACCATCATGCCCTGGTAGACGTGGACGTGGTTCGGGGTGCACGTCACCGTCGTGTCCTTGGTCTGCAGGAAGAACTGACGCCACTCCTTGTCGGGCATCGCGTTGAGGGGCACCGTCCACGTGATCAGCCGGCCCTTCACGTCGCGCGCGCTCGGTGGCCCCGTCCGCTTGATCTCCCCGCTCATCGCGTCGTGCCTGGACCCCACCGGAGCTCGTGGTACTTCTGCCGCTGGGCCTCGGTGAGGACGTCGTGTGTCCGCAGGTGCGCGAGCAGGTGGACGAGCCGGACCTCGCGGCGCGCCGCCTCCGCATCCTGCACGGCCGTGCGGACGGTGCCCTCGTCGGCCGCGCGGTCGACGAACAGCCGCGCCAGCCGCGCTTCGGCCGCGGCCAGCCGCCCGGCCCGCGCCTGCGCGTCGCGCAGCATCGTCTCGAAGAGGCCGCGCATGCGCGTCTCCTGCTCGGCGCTGATCCCGAGCTCGCGCGTGAGCTCGAGGACGTGCAGCGGCCCCGGATAGCCGTTCTGGTCGGCGGCGAACGCCAGCCCCGCTCCGCGGCCGTCGGCCAGGACCGCATCGATCTCCCGCTGGAAAGCTTCGATCCGCCGATGCGGCGCCTGGCTGTCGGCCGCACCCGGCGGATGGCTGTGTCCGGGCGGCGGGTGGCCGTGCCCGGATTGCGCCACCGCGGAGCCGAGGGCGGCCAGTCCGAGGCTGATGCTCGCGAGTGCCACGACGATGCCGGGCGCCAGCGCCCGTGACCGCAGGCTCATCGCGACGTGCTCCGCGCCACGTAGGCGGCCAGCGCGGCGCCCTCGCGCTCGCGCATGGCCACCGCCAGGCGCAGCTGCTCGAGGTACTGCTCGAGCACCTTGCCGCCGAACTCGATGTGCCGCTCCTTGAAGAAGTGGTGCACGCTGGCTTCGAGCCCGGGCGTGATCAGACCGGTCACGCCCTCGGCCATGCGGCGCAGCCCGTGCTTGGGATAGAGGCGGTCCATCGTGTCCCACTGCTTCATGACGAAGTCCCAGGCCTGCTCGCGAGCCTGAACGGTCAGCAGCAGCGACCGCACCACGAACGGTGCGTCCTGCGTGCGGATCTCGCCGTTGATCGTGCGGCCGAGCGTCTGGGCGATCAGCTCGGGCTGCGGGAACGCCGTCAGGGCGTAGAGGTAGCGCTGCTCTTCCTGCGGCGTGGTCGCGGCGCGGAAGCGATCGACGAAGTCCGTGTAGCGCGTGGGGTCGCCGGACGAGGCGAGGACGGCGATCAGCGCGGGCAGGACGTTGGGATCGACCGTCGCCTTGCCGTGCACGTGCTCGCCGTAGCGCTCGGCCGCCTGTGCCTGCACCGAGCGATCGTTGCCGAGCGTGCCGAGCGCACGGACGAGATCGCCGCGGAGCTGACGGGTCAGCTCGTCCTCGCTGGACCGCGAATCCCAGCCGAGGAGTGACAGCGCGGGGGCCACGCGGTCGCGCACCAGCGCCTCCAGCCCGGGCCGCACCTCCGGCGCGACCAGCCGGTTCAGCATGGCCAGCGAGCCGATCAGGATCGTCCACACGTTCTTGTCCCGCTCCTCGCGGAACCGCGCCGTGAGGTCGAGGTAGTCGGTCAGTGGCATCAGGCCGGCCAGGGTGACGGCCCACGCGTCGTTGACCAGGTTGTAGCGCTCGATCGCGCCCAGCGCGGGAAGTCGCGCCACCAGCCGACCGAGCAGCTCGGCGTCGTAGCGCACGCGGTAGAAGCCGTGGCCCCCTTCGTTGACGACGACGCTGTCGCAGCCGGCCGGCAGTGGCCGGCGCACCTCCGGCTCGGTCAGCAGCACGCGCTCGACCGTGTCACGGCCGCCCGCGGTGATCCGCAGCTGCACCGGGACCTGCCAGCGCCCCGGCGTGGGGGCGGCGGGCTTGGCGCCCCACCATTGCAACGGCTCGCGCAGGTAGGTGAAGCGCTGCTGCCGCAGCACGAGCTCACCGCGCTCGATGCTGGCGCTCACCAGCGGATAGCCGGGCGCGAAGATCCAGCCGTCCATGACGGCGGGGATGGGCTGACCGGAGGCGCGCCCGAGGGCCGCCCACAGGTCGCCGGTGTCGGCGTTGGCGAAGCGATGCGTCGTGAGGTACTGACGCACGCCGGTACGGAACACGTCGGGACCGAGATACTGCTCGAGCATCCGCAGCACCGAGGCGCCCTTCTCGTACGTGAGCACGTCGAACATCGCGTCGGCTTCGCGCGGGGCGGTGACGGGGAACTCGATCGGGCGGGTCGAGTGCAGCCCGTCCACCGACATGGCCGCGCCGCGCGACACCCCGAAGGCCACCCAGCGCTGCCACTGCGGCTTCCACGCGTCGACCGCCAGCATCTCCATGAACGTCGCGAACGCCTCGTTGAGCCAGATCCCGTTCCACCACGTCATGGTGACCAGATCGCCGAACCACATGTGGGCGTTCTCGTGGGCCACCACGTCGGCCACGCGCTGCAGCTCGGCGTGCGAGGCCGCCGTCTCGTCCACCAGCAGCGCGGTCTCGCGGAAGGTGATGGCGCCGAGGTTTTCCATGGCGCCGGCCGCGAAGTCGGGGATGGCGAGGAAGTCGAGCTTGTCGCCCGGGTAGGGCAGGCCGTAGTAGTCCTCGAAGAACTTCAGCGAGGCCACCGCGATCTCGTGACCGAAGGCGGCCAGCCGTCGCTTGCCCGGGACGCACCACACCCGCACCGGCGTGGGGCCGACGGCGATGGGCTCGGTGGCCTCCAGCTCGCCGACGACGAACGCCACCAGGTAGGTGGACATGATGATCGAGTCGGCGAAGCGGACGACCTTGCGTCCACCCTCGCGGGTCTCGCTCACGATGCGGGTGTTGGAGACCGCGGTGAGCGCGGGGTCGATGACCAGCGTGACCGCGAAGACCGCCTTGAAAGCCGGCTCGTCCCAGCAGGGGAACGCGCGGCGGGCGTCGGTGGCCTCGAACTGCGTGGCCGCCATCGTGCGCGACACGCCGCTCGGATCCTTGTAGACCGAGCGGTAGAAGCCGCGCAGCTTGTCGTTCAACGTTCCGCGAAAGGTGAGGCGCATCTGCCCGGCGCCGGGCGCCAGCGGCTCGGCCACCTCGAGGCGGCCGCGCTCCGCCGCCTCGTCCAGCGCGACGGTGGCCCGCTGCTCGCGGCCGCGTCCGTCGACGACCACCGCCTCGTCGATGACGATCTCCACGGCGTTGAAATAGATCTCGCGGACGGGCTCGCTGACGGTGATGGCCACCGTCTCGACGCCCCGAAACGTGAGCGTGGTGAGATCGGGCTCCAGCTTCAGGTCGTAGCGGCTGGGAACGACGGTCCGTGGCAATCGATAGGGATCCAAGGGACCTCCAGAGCGGGATGGATCGACGGGTTACTGTACCCCGGATCTTCGAGGCTGGGGCTGCGAAATGGCCGCGTGGCTCAGGCGGCGAGGCCCGCGCCGAGGCCGGCGAGCATGTCCCAGCCGGAGGAGTGACCGAGGCGGACGAGCCGTCGGGTTGCGTCGCGGGCGGCGGCCGGCGCCGCGCGCGCCAGTCCGTGCATCAGGTCGTGCAGTGACGCGTACGTGTGGCCGTCGGCCAGGTCGCCCAGCAGCGTCGCGCTGAGCGGGTGCGTGCGCTCGACGGCTGCAGCCCGGATGCTGGCGGCGGCATGCCGCCACGCCACCGCGTCGGCGACGCCGGCATCCGCGAGGAGCCGGCGCGCGAACAGCGCCCCGCCGACGAAGTCGTCGCCGGAGGGCGTGAGTCCGCCGCCGACGCCCAGCAACGCCAGGGCGGCGCGCGTCGCCGCGTCGGCGTCGTCCTGCTCGCACGCGCGCGCGAGGTCGCCCGCGTCTCCGCGCGCGCCCTCGAGGGGAAACGTGAGCGGGTCGCCGGCCAGGAGCGCGCCGAAGCCGCCCGGCGTTCCCAGCGCACGGAGGTCGGTGAGAAGAGCACGCCAGCCGCGGCGGATCGTCGCCACGTCTGCCACCTCGAGCGCCAGCGGTGTGGGCCGCCAGGGCACGAGCCCGTCGATGACGAAGGCGAGCGCGTCGCCGTCACCGGCCGCGGCGCCGGCGAGGATCGCGCGGGGATGCAGCGTGGCGTGATCGGGGCCGAGCCAGACGAGCGCGCCCTCGGCGTCGAGATAGGTGGAGCCGGTCAGGCGCGCCACGACGCGGGCCGTGCCGGCGGTGCGGGTGAGCGCGGCGTGAGCGATGGCGCCGATCGCCGTGATGGTCGCGGCGGCGATCATCACGCCACCAGCGCCAGGCTGCCGTCGGCCGCGTGCGTGTGTGAGACGACGCGCAGACCCGCGGCCTGCGCCTCGGCTTCGATCTCCGGCGGCGTGAAGCGATGCTCGAAGTGGATGCACCCGATCTCGTGCTGCGCGACGAACACGTCGCCGTACTCGGGACGCCAGTCGCTTCGGCTCACGCGCGAGGCCAGGCTCGCCAGGCGCCAGAGCGCGCGCCGCGGCGGCGGGTCGGCCAGGATGTAGGAGATGAGAATCCGACCCTCGGGCGCCAGGCGCTCGCGCAGCTTGGTGAGCACGGCGATGCGCTGGGTCCGCTGCGGGATGTAGCTGTAGCAATACCAGGAGAGGATGAAGACGTCGTGGCGCTCGGCCAGCGCGGCCGTCACGATGTCCGCCGTGTGGACGGTGGCGGTCAGCCCCCGCGCGGCCAGCCGCTCGCGGGCCCGCTGCGCCAGATCGGCGACCGGCTCGAGCCC
>Ga0134122_10002753_pt1 | contig 12943 bp, 11 predicted proteins | sample KB302_FD_96461 | JGI IMG/M metagenome (GOLD analysis project Ga0134122, IMG submission 96461) | Terrestrial soil microbial communities without Nitrogen fertilizer from Kellogg Biological Station, Michigan, USA - KB3-0-2 | ecosystem: Environmental > Terrestrial > Soil > Unclassified ...
ATCTGCTCGAGCGCCGAGCGCAACCGCTCGCCCTTCTGCCGGACGTCGCTCAGGAATTCCTCGTCGGCGACAATGTCGAACACCGCCTGCCCCGCGGCCATCGCCAGCGGGTTCCCGCCATAGGTCGAGCCGTGGGTGCCGATGACCATCCCCGCAGCCGCTTTCTCGCTGGCGAGGCAGGCGCCCATCGGGAAGCCGCCGCCGATCCCCTTGGCCGAGGCCATGATGTCGGGCTCGACCCCGAAATGCTGGTAGGCATAGAGCCGCCCAGTGCGGGCGACGCCGCACTGCACCTCGTCGAACACCAGTAGCAGATCATGCTCGTCGCACGCGGCGCGCAGGCCCGACAGGAATTCGTGGGTGCCGGGGCGGATCCCGCCCTCGCCCTGGATCGGCTCGACCAGGAAGCCCGCCGTATTCTCGTCGATCGCCGCCAGCGCCGCGTCGAGGTCGTTGAACGCGACCACCGTGAAGCCCGGCAGCAGCGGGGCGAAGCCGTCGATCATCTTCGCCTGGTCGGTCGCGCTGATCGTGCCCATGGTCCGGCCGTGGAAGGCGTTGGAGAAGGTGATCAGCGTGTGCTTCTCTGGATTGCCCTTGGCGTAATGGTAGCGGCGCGCGGTCTTGATCGCGCACTCGACCGCCTCGACCCCGCTGTTGGTGAAGAACACCGTGTCGGCGAAGGTGTTCTCGCACAGGCGCTTCGCGAACGCCTCGCCCTGCGGCGAGCCGTAGAGGTTGGAGACGTGGATCAGCGTCGCCGCCTGGTCCTGGATCGCTTTGGTCAGATGCGGGTGGCCGTGGCCCAGCAGGTTGACCGCGATCCCGGCCGCGAAATCGAGGTATTTCTCGCCATTCTCGCCATACAGGTAGCAGCCTTCGCCGCGGACCGGACGGACCGGCGAGCGCGGGTAGACGGGCATGAGCGGCGTAATGGCCATGAACTGCGGCTCCTCGATTCTGCGTGTGTGGAGCGGCCCCCGGGCCGCCGCGCAGCGCCTATAGCCAGCGCCGCCTGAAAGGGCAAAGCCGCCCTCCTAGCGGTTGCCGATCGTCAGCACCCGCGGCGTCGTGCCGATCTCGCTCGCATCGGTTTGCAGCGCGATCAGCTGGTTGATGAAGCTCAGCGTTTTCGCACTACGGTCGACGTCATCCCGATCGAGCCGCGAGACCCAGTAGTTGCGGTCGTAGAAACGGGCCCCGACCAGTACCGGATAGGGCTTTTCGCCGGCGGAGCTCACCCGGAACAGTATTCGCCCTTCATCCTTTGCTTTGGCGTAAGTCAGCGCACACTGATCCGTCGGCAGGCCGCGGAGATAGCAGTGGCGCAGCCGTTCGCCGAGGAAGTAGATGATCCCCTCGACCGAGCGCAGACGGATGTAGCCGGCTTCCTTCTTCTCGAGCGCGACGGCGGCAGCGCTTACGAACGCGATCCCCGGCGCGGCGGCTCTCCCGCCCTTCTCCGGGCACAAGTTCGTCTTCAGAAGCCAGTTGCTGTCGGCTGGACGCTTCAGCTTGACGGCCGACATGTTCGAATCACGGATGCGCTTCACCGACACGATCTTGTAGCCGCCGGCGACTCCGCTGCGCATCATTTCCAGCGCCTTCTCGTCCGGCACGTTCAGCTCGACGACGTCGTCCGGAGTCTCATCCTCAGACTGCTCCTCGAGCGCGACGCCGGCGCCCGCGTTGACCAGCTCCCGCCGAACGTCATCGCCCTCGGGATACTCGCCGCTGTTCCTTCGGACGTCCCCGCCGGGGCACTTATATTCGGCGACGAGCAGCGGCAGCATGAATTCGGCATCCCAGCCATGGTCCATAAACTGCTGCAGCGTCTCGGGCGTGGTCGGCTTCAGCATTCCTGCAATGAATTCTTTGTTCGAGAGCGGCGTGACGCTGATCACTGGCTCGTTGTTCGCTTCGACCGAGACGCCGTGCGACACGGCATTGGCGCCGCCAGCGATGATATTCTCGAGCGCGGTATCGATTCCCACGCTGCGGTGAACCGTCGCGTTGATCTCACCCATCGTGGAGAATTGCAGCGGCTCGCGGGCCGCGGCGCGCAGGATGTTGAGCAGCAGCTGCTCGTTGCGCGCGTCGGCGAAAGCCTTGTTGTAGTCGGCCGAAAGGTGGGTGATCGAACCGGCGTGCGAGCATCCGCACAGCGCCAGCGCGGCAAGCGGCGGGCCAAAAAAGCTACGCGACATGATTGCCCTCGTTCATGTCGATTCGGCGTTGGCAGAGTGCGCCCACCCGGTGCTAAAGGCAACGCCCTGCGGTGCTAAGCGCCTTGGAAGTTCAACGAAAAAGGCGCTCCGGGACCACTCCCGAAGCGCCTTCGTTCGAACCGGAGCTACCCCGACTTAGTCGTCGTGATCTTGCCCCTGGTCATCCTCGTACCGGTCGTTGCGCCCGTCGCGGTCGCGGTCGCGGTAGCCGTAATTGTTGTAGCCGTTGTAGCCATAGCCGTTGTTGTAGCCCCCCCTGCGGCCGTCGCGGGTGTCGCGAAAGATCCGCTGCTCGAGCCGGGCGATGCGGTACTGGAGCTGGGACACTTCCTGACCGCTGAGGCCGCGGCCGTCGCGGGCGTCGCGACGCAGGCGGCGCTCGATGTCGCGCGCATCCTCGTTGCGGTTGCGATACTCGCTCGGGCTGATCGCGCGGACTTGCGCCAGCCGGCGCAGCTCGCGCTGGATCCGGTCGACCCGCACCTGGAGCGAACGGATATTGCCGTAATTGTTGTAGCCGTAAGCGTTGCCGTAGGGCGCGCCGTAGCCGTAGGGCTGGGGCTGCGGATAATATTGCGCGGCGGCGGGCGCCGCGAACGCGAGCGCCGCACCGGCGGCAGCAAGGGAAATCACAAACTTACGCATCACGGCTCTCCTTTGAGCTCGAGGGTGGTTGCCGATGTTGTGCGCCGATTCGGTTGTTACGAGGCTGAACGCCCAAGTTATCCGCCGTTCAACAACGTTAATAAGGCGAAACGGCTGCTTCAGTGAGGCCCGCGCCGGTCCCGCTCTTCCCAAATGGCGAACGGATCGCCGCGCGGGTCGGCCCGCTGGTAGGAATGATCATCGTAATCGCTGTGGCTGTCCCGCTGATAGCGGTCGCCATCGTCGAACCGGCCAAGGTCGCGTCGGAACGAGGCGAGGCGATCGTCGTCGGCGGCGAAACGCAATTGCCGCTGAAGGCGATCAACGGCGAGTTCGACCTCGCCGGCCTGACGTTCAGGCAATCTGTACAGCCGGCGCTCGAGCCGGCGGGCTTCCTGGCGCAGGTCTTGCGCTTGCTCGGGGCCGATCAGCTCGCGGTCCATGAGGGTGTCGATCTGCAGCTCAATGCTGCGCAAGCGCAGGTCCAGCGTGGTCGTCAGCCTGTCCGAATGATGGCTCCGAGCCGGCGCCGTGGCCTTCGGTCCGGCGGCCGCAGGAGCCGCCACCATGACTGCCGTTACCGCAGCGAATAAAGCTACCTTACGCATCACACGCTTCCGGAAAAAAAGATCGAGCCAACACTACACCCTTTTCGTGAGGGGCGGCTGAACGACCTCAGCTCTTGATCTTCCAGCCGCTCTTGAGCAGCCGGTAGCAGGCCGCCCACAGGATGATGTTGAGCATGAGCAGGCCGAGCCCGCCGACCCACAAGGGCGAATCGCTGACTCCGAGGAAGCCGGCGCGGAAGCCCGAGATCACGTAGAAGAAGGGGTTCAAGTGGCTCACCGCCTGGAACGGCGGCGACAGCTGGTGGATCGAGTAGAAGGTGCCGGAGAGCAGCGACAGCGGGGTGACGACGAAGTTGGTCACCGCCGCGGCATGGTCGAACTTGTCGGCCCACATCGAGGTCATCAGCCCCATGAACGACAGCAGCAGCGCGCCCATCAGCCCGAACCACAGCACCAGCTCGGGCCGGCGCACCGCGACCGACACGCCGGGCCACAGCAGCATCGCCAGCCACACCGCGCAGCCGACCAGGAAGGCGCGGGTGACCGACGCCCCGACCAGCCCGGCGATCAGCTCGCCGGTCGACAGGGGCGGCATCAGATAATCGACGATATTGCCCTGGATCTTGCCGACCAGCAGCGCGAAGCTCGAGTTGGCGAAGGCGTTCTGGATCATCGCCATGACGATCAGGCCCGGCGCGATGAAGTCGGCGAAATGCAGGCCCATGATCCGCCGCCCGCTGCCGCCCAGGGCGACGGTGAAGATGGCGAGATAGAGCAAGGTCGTGATCGCCGGCGCCCACACGGTCTGCATCTGGACCTTGAAGAACCGCCGCACCTCCTTGATATAGAGGGTCTTGAGGCCTCCCCAATTGACGCCCTTCAGCACCGGGTCCCCGGGCGCGCTCTGAAGCCAGTGCTGCGGTTGGTCGTTCACGGATGAGGCGCCTATCGGCTGGGGACCGGCCGGGCAAGTTTGGAGCAGAGACAAGAATGTCGTGGACCGAGGAGCGCATCGAGCGCCTGAAGAAGATGTGGCACGAAGGCGCTACCGCCAGCCAGATCGCCGACGAGCTCGGCGGGGTCAGCCGCAACGCGGTGATCGGCAAGGCCCATCGCCTCGGGCTCGAGCAGCGCCCCTCGCCGGTCAAGCCGGGCGAGGAGAAAGAGGTCAGGAAGCCGGCCGCTGCGCCGCCCGCCGCGGCCAGCGCCGCAGCCAAGGCCGCTGCTCCGGCGAAGGCCGAAGCGTCCGAAGCCGCGCCCGCAGCCGCGCCCGCGCCGACCGGCCATCCCCAGCGGCGCCAACTGACGCAGCAGGAGCTGCAGTATCGCTCGATCGGCCCCGGCGGGTTCATCCGCCAGGGCCCGGGCGAGCAGCAGGCGCCGATCCCGCCGGCCCCGCCGCGCCGCCTGGTCCCGGCCAAGCCGAGCCCCGAGGTCGCCGACAAGACCAGCCTGCTCGATCTCAACGACCGCATCTGCAAATGGCCGATCGGCCATCCCGGCGAGCCTGATTTCCATTTCTGCGGCGCCCCGGCCAACCCCGGCTTCCCCTATTGCGTCGAGCATTGCGGGGTCGCCTATCAGGCCCAGCTCCCGCGCCGCGACCGCCGCCCGCCCCCGCCCCTCCCGTTCGGCGGCCCGCGGGTGAGGTGATTTCCTGGTTCCTCCCCATCGCGCGGCGATGGGGAGGGGGACCATTCCCCGCAGAGGGAATGGTGGTGGGGATCGAGTGCGCGGCATGCCGGGGGCATGCCGATAGCGCGAGATCGGACGCCGAAGGCGTCCGTGGGGCGCCGGCGCTCATTACCCCTCCACCAGCTACGCTGGTCCCCCTCCCCAGCCTTCGGCTAGGGAGGAACGAACCAATCAACCCCCCAAAAACGCCCGCGCTTCCCGCGTGAACAGGCGCCACGCCGGCTCGTCGCCGAGCAGTACGTGGTTGGCGCTTTCGACCAGGACGAAGCGCGCGCCGGCGATGCCCTCGGCGACCTCGCGGCCGGCCTGCGGCGGCGCGTTGCCGTCGCGGTCGGCGTGGACCACCAGGGTCTCGGCGCGAATCTTCGGCAGCTCGGCGCGGACGTCGATCCGCGACGCGAGCTCGATCACCGGCTCGATGCTCTTCACCGGCCCGAGCGTCTGGAACATCTTATTGTGCCAGTCGATCAGCTCTTCGCTCGCCGACGGGAAATAGAGCGTGATGAACATCTCGCCGAGCAGGCTGCGGCGGAACGCCGGCCGGCTGCGGTTCATCTCCAGCAGCGACTCGCGCCACGCAATCTCTTCCGGGTCGTTGCGCACCCGCCAGCCGGCGGCGAAACTGTTGACCAGGATCAGCTTGCGCACCCGCTCCGGATGGCGGGCGGCATAAGCCATCGCGAACGCGGCGCCGTGGCTGATCCCGAGCAGGTCGCAGCGCTCGACCCCGGCGTCGTCGATCACCGCCGCGACGTCGCCGACGATGCTGTCGAACGCAAAGCCGGGCACCGCCCAGTCCGACTTGCCGAAGCCGCGCAGGTCCATCCGGATCAGCCGGCCGAACTGGGCCGCGAACTCGAGCCAGTGGCCGTAGACCGGGCTGGTCCAGTCATTCTCGAGATGGGTCATCCAGTTCGGCATCTTGACGATCGGGAAGCCGGTGCTCGACGGGGTGTCGGCATAAGCGATGCGCGTTCAATCGCTCACCCGGACCGAGCTCATCACATCCGTCCGCGGCGCGGCCGGGACCCTCGCGGGCTGGCCGTGCCAGTCCGCGCCGCACAGGAACTCGCGGGTCAGCCGGACGAACTCCCCCCACGCCGGCTCGCTCTCGAGCAGGATGTGGTTCTCGCCCTCGAGCGGGACGAAGGTCGCCCCGGGGATATGCTCGGCGAGATACTCGCCGGCCGCGAACGGGACCACCTGGTCGTCCTTCGAATGGAAGATCAGCGTCGGCACGGTGACCTGCGGCAGGAAGCTGCGGGCGTCGATCTGCGACAGGGCGCGCTGCAGCCTGACCGCATTCTCGGGCGAGGCGCTGACCCGCTGGACCTCGTTGAACCAGTCGACCTGCTCGCGCGTGCCGTTGGGAATGTAGAGAGAGGTGAAGATCTGGCGGTAGGTCGGGTGGTCCGCCCCCCAGCCGATCTCGGTCAGGGTGATCAGCGCCTCGCGCCGGGCGCGCTCGTCGGGGTCGTCGCGGACCGCCCAGCCCGCGGCATAGCCGCCGCAGATCACCAGCTTGCGGACCCGCTCGGGGTGGCGCACCGCATAAGCGATCGCGACCGACGCGCCCTGGCTGATGGCGAGCAGGTCGAAAGTTTCGAGGCCGGCACAGTCGACCACGCATTCGAGGTCGTCGACGAACGCCTCGAACGAGATTTCGGGCGTGTCCCAGTCGCTGAGGCCATTGGCCCGCTCGTCGTAGCGGATCAGCGTGTGGCCGTTGGTGAATTCGTGCAGCCAGTGCCGCCACACCGGGCTCTTCCAGTCGTGCTCGATATGGTTGAGCCAGTTGGCCGCCTTGACCAGCGGCGGGCCCTCGCCGGTAACCGAGAAAGCGAGCCGCGTGCCGTCCTTGGCGGTGCAGTAACGGACGGTCTGCTCGGGCAGGCCGCCAGCTTTCTGCTGCCGCTCCTTCTCGTCGTCCTCGAGCTTGCGCCGCCAGGTCGCCGGCGGCTCGCCATATTCGCGCTTGAAGGCGCGGGTGAAGGCCGCCTCCGAGTTGAAGCCGACCGCATAAGCGACGTTCGCGACATGCTGCTTGCCGTCGCGCAGCATGCTCGCCGCGACCCGCATCCGCCAGCGCCCGCAATAGCGCATCGGCGGCTCGCCGAGCAGCTCGACGAAGCGCTCGCCGAGCACCGTGCGCGACACGCCGGATTCGCGCGCCAGGGTCTCGATGTCGAGCTCCTCGGCATAGCGCGCATGGATGATCGCCAGCGCGCGCGACACCGCCGGATCGGCGAGGCCGCGCAGCCAGCCGCTGGCTCCCGCCGGCAGCCGGTCGAGATATTCGCGCACGGCCCGGTTGACGAACAGCTCGGCCAGCCGCGCGACCACCTCGGCCGAGGGCTGCTGCTCGGCGAGGAAGCGCATCGAGCTGTCGAGCCACTCCGCTTCGCCGCCCGAGATGTCGAGCGTGAGCATCGCCGGCAGGGCGTCGAGCAGCGGATGCTCGCTGGTCTTGGCCGGCTCGAGGAAGCCGCACCAGACCTCAGTCTTGGGCCCGTCGGTCCCGGCCGTCACGCGGTGGACGCCCTCGGTCGTGACTCGGCTGATCTCGCTCGGGTCCGCCGGACGGACCCCGCTTCGGCTCGCCAGCCGATGCGGGTCGTTGCGCGGCAGGATCGCGATCGAGCCGGCGCCGAGCACCACCGGCGCCATGCCGTCGACGTCCACCGTCAGCCGGCCGGAACGGACGTAATGATAGCTGATCAGTCTGTCGGGGACGGCGAAGAAGGGTTCGAAATGGCCGGGCGTGAACTCGGCGCTGATGCAGAAGTCGCCGCTGAATTCGCCGTCGACCACCACTCCGCCGCTGAGGCGAAGCGAGCTCAGGATATCGTCGAGAACGTCCATGGCGAGTGAGTGCCGGTACCGGGTTCCGGCGTTTCGATCAATTTATCCGGCACCGCGATCATTTCGGCAAACCGCGCCTTCACCTAAATAGGCTCCATCAAACCCGCGTGCGATTCCGACCCCGGCAAGCAGTGCTTCCGGGAACAGGAGAAGTCGCGCCCGGAAAGAGGGAAAGGAAAAACGATGTTTGGCCATAAAGGAGATGCAAATTCGCGCCGACTTGTCGCGATCTTCTTCGCGTTTGTTTCGGGCATGTCGGCCGTTTCGATGGCCGTCCTGCCGGGCGTGCACGTCTAATTCAAAATCAACCAAGGGGAATTCGACCAATGTACCATGACTTCAATTATGAAGCGACGCTCGCTTCATCGCTGCGCGCCCAGTGGCAGCTCGACGACGTGCTGCGCGAGGATCAGGATCTCGATTTCTCGCGCAACTTCATGCCGGAGAGCCTGGCTCGAACCGCGGCCGTCACGTCGCTCAACCCGTTCGAGCAGCGCATCCTCAACCAGATCAGCGCCCACCAGTATCTCACGATCTTCGGGGTCGTGGAGGAATTCATCCTCCCGTTCCTCGTCGATCATGCGCGGCCGCATTTGCTCGGCGACGACTGGCGGGTGCGCGCGATCCTCAACTTCGCGTCCGAGGAAGCCAAGCACATCCACCTGTTCAAGCGCTTCCACCGCGCCTTCGAGCGCGGCTTCCCGGTCGAATGCCAGATGATCGGCCCGTCGGAAGCGATCGGCGCCGAAGTGCTGCGCCACGATCCGCTCGCGGTCGGCCTGGTCATCCTGATGATCGAATGGATGACCCAGCAGCATTATCTCGGCTCGATCCGCGACGACGGCGACATCGACCCGCTCTTCAAGAGCCTGATGAAGCACCACTGGATGGAGGAAGCGCAGCACGCGAAGCTCGACACGCTGATCGTCGACGCGCTCGCCGAGGGCCGCACCGAGGAGCAGATCGAGAAGGCGATGGACGAATTCTTCGAGATCGGCGGCTTCCTCGACGCGGGCCTGAAGCAGCAGGCGGCGTTCAACCTCGACGCGCTCGAGAAGGTCATCGGCCGCACGGTCGAGGACCGCGAGGCGATCATCGCCCAGCAGCACCAGGCCGCGCGCTGGACCTACGTCGGCTCCGGCATGGTCCACGAGCGCTTCATCGCGACCTTGAAGACGCTGCCCGGCCGCGCCGCCGAGCGCATCGCCGAAGCCGCCCCGGTCTTCGCCTGACGCTCACCCCTCTCCTCCCCGGCAGATGCCGGGGAGGGGGACCGCCGAAGGCGGTGGAGGGGTCCTTTCACCCAAGGAGAATCACAATGTTGGATACCGTCAAGAATCGCGTCAACGGACTCGACCTCGACGCGCTCGGCGAAGTCGTCGAAGCGATCGAGGCAGACGCCCGGAAGGCCATCGTCGGCTTCGACGTGACCACCCGCTGGACCGGCCAGACGCGCAGCGAGACGATCGTCGACGGCTTCACCATGGCCGGCGAGCGCATCACCCGCAGCCACAAGATCATCGCCGACGAGCCGGGCGAATTGCTCGGCGCGGACAGCGCTCCCAACCCGCAGGAACTGCTGATGGCGGCGTTCAACGCGTGCATCACCGTCGGCTATGTTGCCGGCGCGGCGCTGAAGGGCATCACCCTCGACAGCCTCGAGATCAAGACCCGCGGCGAGCTCGACCTGCGCGGCTTCCTCGGCCTTAGCGAGGAGGTTGCACCGGGCTACGAATCGATCGCCTACGAAGTGAAGATCAAGGGCGACGGGACCCCAGCGCAGTTCGCCGCGATCCACGAGACGGTGATGAAGACCTCGCCCAACTACTTCAACATCAGCCGCCCGATCCGCGTCGAAGGGACGCTCTCGGTCGGCTGACCCTTTCCGTTACGCAGCCCATCCGCGGGACGGGCGAGTTACGGAAAATCCCGGGCGCGCGCTTCCCCTCAACCCGGCGCGCGCCCGGGACACCATTCCCCATTTTCAGGAGACAAGTTCGTGGACGTTGCAGTCATTGCCAATCCCAACCAGGCGCTGTGGGAGAAAGGCGATTTCACGCGCATCGCGCGGACCATGCGCCAGAGCGGCGCCGAGCTCGTCGCCGACCTCGCCATCGCCCCCGGCACGCAGGTTCTCGACCTCGGCTGCGGCGACGGCACCACGGCGCTGCCGATCGCCCGGCGCGGCGCCGACGTGCTCGGCGTCGACATCGCCGCAAACCTGGTCGCCGCCGGCAACGAGCGGGCGCGCGCCGCGGGCCTCACCAACCTGCGCTTCGAGCGCGGCGACGCTTCCAACCTCGGCGGCCTCGCCGACGACGCGTTCGACCTCGTCGTCAGCATCTTCGGCGCGATGTTCGCGCCGCGGCCTTTCGACGTCGCGCGCGAGATGGTCCGGGTGACCCGGCCCGGCGGGCGGATCGTCATGGGCAACTGGATCCCGGGCGACCCGACCCTGGTCGCGCAGATCCTCAGAATCAGCTCGGCCTACACCCCGCCCCCGCCCGAGGGCTTCGTCAGCCCGATGCTGTGGGGCGACGAGGGTGCGGTGCGCGAGCGCTTCGCCGCGGCCGGGATCAGCCCGTCCAAGCTCGCGTTCGAGCGCGAGACCTGGTGGTTCCGCCATCCCGGGCCGGCGTCCGAGCTGATGGACATTTTCCGCGGCTTTTACGGGCCGACCATGAACGCCTTCGAGGCCGCCGCCACGGCCGGCCGCGAGGCTGAGCTCGAAGCCGAGCTTGCGACCCTGTTCGAACTCCAGAACCGTGGCCTCGACCGAACCGAAATCCCGGCGACCTTCCTTAAGGTCACCGCCATCAAGGACGCCTAGCGATGACTCAGGAACTGCTCGAACGCACCGTCTGCGACTGGGTCCGGGCCAACCCGGGCCGCGGCGCCCGCACCCTCGATCGTTTGGCCGGCCGCGACCTGTTCAACGTCGCCAACAAGTCGACCGAGGAGGTCACCGAAGCCCTGATCCAGCTCGCCGGCCGCCTCAAGATCGCCGAAACCCGGGCGTGGTAGTCTGACGTTCCTCCCTGCGAGCGAAGCTCGTGGGGAGGGGAACCATTCAACGAAGATTGGATGGTGGAGGGGTAGAAGGCGCTGAGCGAGGCGCCAGTTACCCCTCCACCAGGCTCTGCATGGTTCCCCTCCCCATCGCGACGCGACGGGGAGGAATTCTACCTCAAGCCGTCTCCGCCTCGGCGTCGACCGTCTGCTTCGACGCCGGCTGCTGCCCGCCGCCGATCGCCGAACGCTCCTCGCGCTCCGAGCCGCCGATGCTGATCTTCTTCGGCTTCATCGCCTCGGGGATCTCGCGCACCAGCTCGATCACCAGCAGGCCGTCCTTCAAGTCCGCACCGCGCACCTGGATATGGTCGGCAAGCGCGAAGCGCCGCTCGAACGAGCGGTTGGCGATCCCGCGATAGATGTAATCCGGGCCGCCCTCGCCGCTCTCCTCGCTTTTGCGGCCGGAGACGATCAGCTGGCTCTGCTGGCTGGTGATGTCGATCTCGTCGGGCCTGAACCCGGCGACCGCCAGCTCGATGCGATAGTCGTTGTCGCCGGCCTTGATCAGGTCGAACGGCGGGTAATTCTCGCCGCCGTTCCCGAAGCTCGAATTCTCGAGCATGTCGAACAGCCGGTCGAAGCCGACGGTGGAGCGCCGATAGGGCGCAAAATCGAATGCACTACGCATGGTCATGTCCTCCAATGTGAGCGACTGGCGGAGCGGACGTGCTGCGTATGGAGCCGACCGCCCCGTCGCCGGGCCCATCAGGCGCCCGGCAGCGAAAAATTTGGAACCGCCTCCGGCGATTTCAAGAGCTGTGGAAAACGCCCCGTCGCTCCCTTGCGGCGGCGACTCCCCGCCTCCTATACCCTTTCCGCAAATGGCCGATTTGTTCTCGTCTTCCGCTTCGTCCGCGACCGACAGCTACGACGCGTCCGCGATCGAGGTCCTCGAGGGCCTCGAGCCGGTCCGCCGCCGCCCCGGCATGTACATCGGCGGGACCGACGCCCGCGCCCTCCACCACCTCGCCGCCGAGGTCATCGACAATGCGATGGACGAGGCGGTCGCCGGCCACGCCAGCCGCATCGAGGTGACGCTCGACACCGGCAACCGCCTGACCGTCACCGACAACGGCCGCGGCATCCCGGTCGACCCGCACCCCAAATATCCCGGCAAGTCGGCGCTCGAAGTGATCATGACCACGCTCCACTCGGGCGGGAAGTTCGAGGGCAAGGCGTACAGCACCTCGGGCGGCCTGCACGGCGTCGGGGTCAGCGTCGTCAACGCGCTCTCGACCGAGACGGTGGTCGAGGTCGCGCGCGACAAGCAGCTCTACCGCCAGACCTTCAGCCGCGGCGTCGCGACCTCCAAGCTGGAGGAAGTCGGCGCCGCCCCCAACCGCCGCGGCACGACCGTCGCCTTCACCCCCGACCCCGAGATTTTCGGCGCCGACGCCGCCTTCAGCACCGAGCGCATCTACGCCCTCGCCCGGTCCAAGGCCTATCTCTTCGCCGGGGTCGAGATCCGCTGGCGCTGCGACCCGTCGCTCACCTCGGCCGACGTGCCGGAGACCGCCACCTTCCAGTTCCCCGGCGGCTTGGCCGACCATCTCGCCGAGCAATTGGGCGAGCGGCCGTGCGTCACCAACCAGCCGTTCGTCGGCAAGCAACCCTTCCCCCCGACCACCGACGGCGAATCCCAGGGCAGCGCCGAATGGGCGGTCGCCTGGCCGCTCTACAGCGACGGCAGCGAATCCTATTATTGCAACACGATTCCCACGCCCGACGGCGGCACCCACGAGGCGGGCCTCCGCGCCGCTCTCACCAAGGGCGTCCGCGGCTTCGGCGAATTGATCGGCAACAAGAAGGCCAAGGACATCACCGCCGACGACGTGTTCAACGGCGTCGAGCTGATGCTCTCCGTGTTCATCC
>Ga0134122_10002754_pt1 | contig 12940 bp, 11 predicted proteins | sample KB302_FD_96461 | JGI IMG/M metagenome (GOLD analysis project Ga0134122, IMG submission 96461) | Terrestrial soil microbial communities without Nitrogen fertilizer from Kellogg Biological Station, Michigan, USA - KB3-0-2 | ecosystem: Environmental > Terrestrial > Soil > Unclassified ...
GCCGCCGGCGGAGAAGCGCGCCCCCCTGCCCTTCAGCGCGGTGAAGTTCACGAGCGCGTCGGCGCCCTTGGCGATATCGGCGCCCAGCTCGCGCGCGGCCAAGAGCGCGGCGATGGCGTTCATGGCGATATGCGTTCCGGCGGCGCCGATGGCAAAGGCGAGCCGGGTGCCGCCGATGTCAGCGAGGATTTTCTGGCCTTCACCGTGCGAGCTTGCGGAGATCAGACGGCCGTCGGTCGTGGCGGTGCTCCCGAAAGAAAGAATGCGCGAGACGCCGGCCGCGCGGGCGCGGGCTTTCAAGCGCTCGAATTGGGAATTCTCCGCGGGCAAGATGGCCGTGCCGCCCGACTCGATGCCTTCGAAGATCTCCGCTTTGGCGTCGGCGATGGCTTCGACGGTGCCGAAATATTCGAGATGCGCGGGGGCGACAGTGGTGATCATCGCGACTTGCGGGCGAACGGATTTCACCAGGGTGCGGATTTCGCCGGCGTGGTTCATGCCGATCTCGAACACGCCGTAGGAGACATCGCGGGCCATGCGCGAGAGCGAGAGCGGCACGCCCCAGTGGTTGTTGTAGGACGCGGCGGAAGCGGAGACCGCGCCGCTGCGCGAGAGGATCAGACGCAGCATTTCCTTGGTGGTGGTTTTCCCCGCGCTGCCGGTGACGGCGACGATGCGGGCACCGCTGCGCAGCCGCGCGGCGCGGCCGAGAGCCTCGAGCGCGGATTGCGTGTTCTGGACGATGAGCAGCGGCGCGGTGTTGGTTACATTGTCGGGGCGCTTGCTGACCAAAGCGGCTGCGGCACCCTTGGCGAGCGCGTCGGCGACAAAGTAATGGCCGTCGCGATTGTCGCCGGCGAGCGCGACAAAGAGATCGCCGGTCTCGAGCGTGCGCGTGTCGATGGAGACGCCGAACGCCGCCCAATCGAATGTGGACGTCCCGCCCGTGGCGGTTGCGGCTTCGCGGCTGGTCCACAGAGGCGACCGTGTCTCGCTCATGAATCGATGTCCGCGAGGCGTGAGCCGCCGAGTGCAAGGGCGGCGCTCACCGCTTCGTTGCGATCGGAGAAGGGGAGTTTTTCCTTGCCGACGATCTGGCTGTCTTCATGGCCCTTGCCGGCGATGACGAGCGCGTCGTCGGGCCCGAGCGCGGCGACGGCCTGCCTGATGGCTTCGGCGCGATCGCCGATCTCGCGCGCATTGGGCGCGCCTTCGAGCACTTCGGCGCGGATGGTGGCGGGATCTTCGCTGCGCGGATTGTCGTCGGTGACGATGACCGCTTCGGCGTAGCGCGACGCGGCTTTTCCCATCAGCGGGCGCTTGCCGCGGTCGCGATCGCCGCCGCAGCCAAAGATGATGTGCAGACGGCCCTTCACATGCGGCCTGAGCGCTAAGAGAACGGTTTCGATGGCATCGGGCGTATGGGCATAATCGACATAGATCGGTGCGCCGCTGCGCGAGCGCGCCATCAACTCGAGCCGCCCCGGTGCGCCCTTCAGAGTCGCGAGCGCAGCAAACACGGTCTCCGCCGGATCGCCGAGACCAAGCGCGAGACCGGCGGCGACAAGCGCGTTCGATGCCTGAAACGATCCGGCGAGCGGCAGAGTGACGGAATGGACACGGCCCAAATACATCAGCGACAGAACCTGACCGTACGCATTCGGGACCTGGTCGATGAGCTTGATGGTTTCGCCGCGCGCGCCGACGGTGAGCAGCTTTAACTTGCGGCGCTCAGCCACTCTAATGAAGTCGGCGGAGTGCGCGGCGTCCTGATTGACCACCGCAACGCCCTTCGCCTTCACCAGGCGCTCGAACAAAGTGAGTTTCGCCGCGAGGTAATGCGCAAACGTCGGATGGTAATCCATGTGATCGCGCGTGATGTTGGTAAAGCCCGCGGCGGAAACTTCGACGCCGTCGAGGCGGTATTGATCAAGACCGTGACTCGACGCCTCGAGCGCCAGATAATTGACGCCTTCGCGTTTGAGCTTCGCGAGCTCGCGATGAAGCGCGACCGGATCGGGTGTGGTGTGATCGAGCGCGATGTGGCCGGACGGCGCGTAGATGCCCAGAGTGCCGAGGCTGGCGGCCTTGCGGCCTTCGAACGTCCAGATCTGGCGGAGGAATGACGCGACCGAGGTCTTGCCGTTGGTTCCGGTGACCGCGGTGACGATATCGGGCTGCGCGCCATAAAATGCGGCGGCCATTTGCGCGAGCTTCAGCCGCGGATTTGAATCTTCGATGAAGCGCACTTTCGCTTTGCGCACGGTGTCGGCGAGCTCGGGCGAACCCAGCACCGCGGCTGCTCCGCGCTTCACCGCATCTTCGATGAAGCGGGCGCCGTCGGTCTTGCTGCCTTTGAGCGCAGCAAACAGGAATCCCGGCTTGACCTCGCGGCTGTCCGCCGCAAGCCCCCGAAACTCCAGTTTCTTATCCATCGCTATCGCCGCCACTCCCACCTACCCCGATCTTTGCGTCCGATTATGGTTCCTTTATGGAAATCTTCAGGGGGTTGCGGCCGCAATCGTGTCGTTGCGTCTGACGCCCAGAAGCGGCCCAATCCGTGCAATCACGCGGCCCACCGCAGGCGCCGCAGTCCATCCGCCCGTGGCGAAGCCAAAGCTTGCTTTGTTTCCTTTCGGCTCGTCCATCATGATGAATACGAGATATTGCGGATCGCTGATAGGAAACACGCCGACGAAGGAAGAGATCAATTGGTGGCGCGCATAGGAGCCGTTGGCGGGTTTTTCCGCGGTGCCGGTTTTGCCGCCGACGTCATAGCCGGGAATGTCCGCTTTGCCGCCGGTGCCGTTGGTCACGACGAGACGCAACAGTTGGCGCATCGTCTTGCTGGTCTCTTCCGAGATGACGCGCTCGCCGTTTTGCGGCATGTCCCGTTTCAAGAATGTCGGCGTGATCAAAGTTCCGCCGTTGACGACCGCAGCCGCGGCGGCGGCAAAGCCGAGCGGATTGACCGAGATGCCCTGACCGTAGGCGATGGTGGCGCCTTCGACTTCGCCCCAACGGCGCGGATAAAGCGGCGCGGCGACTTCCGGCAATTCGGTTTTTAAGGGTTCCAGGAGACCCAGCTTTTCCAAGAACGGCTGCTGCTTCGCGGGCCCCGAGCGGAGCGCGATCTGTGCCGTGCCAATATTGGACGATTCCGCGAACACCATCGAAGCGGGAAGATAGGGGCCGAGTTTCTCAAAGTCGTGGATCAAATATCGGCCAAGCTTGTAGGGGTGGCCGACGTCGATCGGCTCGTCGAGCCGGACGGTTTTTTCCTCGACCGCTTCGCTGAAAGCGAAAATTTTAAAGATCGAGCCGAGCTCATAGACGTCCTGCGTCATGCGGTTGCGCGTGGAATCGCCTTTGCCGTGGTTGCGCAGATTGGGTTCGTAGTCGGGCATTGAAGCCAGCGCCAGAACTTCGCCGGTATGCACGTCGAGCACGAGGCCGGCGGCGGCCTTGACCTGGAAGGCGCGGGCGTTTTCCTCGATTTCGTGCTCGAGGACATATTGCACGCGCATGTCGAGCGACAGCTCCACGGGCTTGTCGCTGTGACGAACGGTTTCGTTCAGGCCGAGCTCGAGGCCGGAGATGCCGTTGTCGTCGGGATCGACCTGGCCGACGGCATGCGAGACGATGCGGCCGCTCGGGTAATAGCGCTTGTAGGCTTTCTCGAAGGTGAGACCGGGATAGCCAAGGCGCATGACGGAGTCGCGCTTGTCGGGAGTGAGACCGCGCTGCACCAGCACGTAGCCGTGCTTGGGTTCGAAGGCGGCGTTCAAGCGCGCCTCGTTCGCGCCGGTCGCCTTGGCGAGATCACGCGCCGCTTCCTTGGTGTCCCAGAAGACGGCGGGCGAAGCGTAAAGATCGCTGACGGGAAGATCGCGCGCGATCAGGGCGCCGTTGCGATCAACCAAATCCGCGCGCATGGGATTCAAGGTGGCGGCCGCGCCAGCCGACGCAGCGGCGCCGGCGCCGAAGACCATCACTTCGACGAGACGCGCGGCGATGATGCTGAAGGCGGCGGCGCAGAAGCCGGCGGCAAGACCGATGCGGCCTTTGACTATTGGGGGAGGCTCGTGCTTCGAGGGCCGCTTCGCGGCCGCCTCAGCATGACGCGGGTTCATGGTCTTACGTTCCCGTCTTGAGTTGCGCGGGAGTCGGAGCGGGAGAGCTCGGCGCGGTCGAGGGAGGCGGCGGCGCGGTGTTGGGCACCGGCGCGGGCGCAACGACAATATTGGCGTTGCGGAAGGCGTTGTCCGGAGCCAGCGGCGGAGTCTTGGACGGCAACTGGGTCAGCGTGGCCAGTTGCGGCGCAGGCTTGTCGAAGAGATCGAGGTGCTTCTGCACGAGCACCTGAATGCGTCCGGGCTGAGTCATGCTGGCCCACTCGGCGCCGAGCACGCCAAGAGAGTCCTTCTCCTCGACAATTGCCGCACGCACCGCCTTCAGCTCCGCAGTAGTCACGCGCGCCTCCTCGGCAATGCGATAGAGGCCAAGGCAGACGAGACCGGTGATGGCGATGAAGGCGAAGTTGAGCGTGCGGATCATGACGGCTCTCCACTCGGTGCATTTTTAGAAGGGACGGATGTGCGCTCGGCTGCGCGCAAGCGTGCGGAGCGTGCGCGGGGATTGGCGCGGACTTCCTCGTCGCCCGGCATGGCGGGTTGCTTGCCGAGCAGGCGAAAGGTCGGTTGCTGTTTTGTCGTTTGAGCAGGCGCGTGGCGCGAACCGGTGCCGGCGCGGCCAGAGCGGCTGAAGAGGAAGCGCTTGACGATGCGGTCTTCCAGCGAATGGAACGACACCGCGGCAAGCCGGCCGTGGGCCTTCAAGAGATGTTCGGCGGCGGCGAGGCCGCGCTCGAGCTCGGCGAGCTCTTCGTTCACGGCGATGCGCAGAGCCTGGAAGGTGCGTGTGGCGGGATGGATGCGCTGGCCGCCGCGGGGCACGGCGCGCTCGACGATCTCGGCGAGCTGACTGGTGCGCGCGATCGGACGCGCTGCCACGATGGCGCGGGCGACGCTGCGCGCACGCTTTTCTTCGCCGTAGGTTTTCAGGATGTCGGCGAGCGAGGCTTCGGGCCACGTGTTGACGACGTCCGCAGCGCTTTCGCCTTTGCTCGAATCCATGCGCATGTCGAGCGGGCCGTCATGGCTGAACGAGAAGCCGCGCTCCGCTTCGTCGAATTGGAACGAGGAGACGCCGAGATCGAAGGCGACGCCGTCGGCTTCGAGGACGCCGTGGCCGGCGAGCAGATCCTCCATCTCGGAGAAGCGGCCGTGGATCAAAGTGAGCCGGCCGTGGAACTGTTCGGCGAGGATGCGGCCGCGTTCGATCGCGGCGGGATCGCGATCGATGGCGTAGACCGTGCAGCGGGCGCGCTTGAGCAGCGCCGCGCTGTAGCCGCCGCCGCCGAAGGTGGCATCGACATAGATGGCGTCGTCGCGGGGGCTGAGTGCGGCGATCACCTCTTCGAGCATGACGGGGCGATGGCTCATGCCGCACCTCCGTTGCCGGTGCGGGCGGCGCGGGCGCGCGCGAGGCGTTCCTTCTGGACCGGCTCGAAGCGCGTCGGGTCCCATAATTGGAACTTCTGATCGAGGCCGACGAAGACGACGCTTTCGGTGATGCCGGCATGGGCGACGAATTCATCGGGAAGCTTGACGCGGCCTTCGTCGTCGAAGTTCAGGAACTTGCTTTGGGCCAAAATGGCTTGAGCTTGAGCGTCGTAATCCTCGGAAAAGAGCGGATCGTGCTTGCGCAGGCGTTGGCGGAATTCGTCGAGGAGGGTTTCGCCGAAGGCTTCAAGGGCTGAGCTGAAAAACGAGGGAATGCAGTAAATACCGTGCAGATTCTGCTGTGCGAGGATTTGGCGGAACGGCGCGGGGACGCTAACGCGACCCTTGGCGTCGAGTTTGTTCACGACGGTGGAGACAAACGAGGACACGAAAATGCTTGCAACCCCCCGGCGCCCCAAGCGCTCCAGACGACACCGCCTGGACAGGTCGACCCCCTAGGACGACGCATGGGACTAGATGGGATACCATGGGAATTGCTGGGATTTCAAGGAAATTTGAGGGTTCCGGACATCACGTCGCGGTCACCAGATTTGGTCTTAAGTTGGTGCTGACCCCCTAATTCGGCAGAACGAATCACAAACTGGGTAAGTGTACAGTAATGGGAGTAAACGAGACGCTAACGCTGGCGTTCTCAATTTGTTCTGTACATCGTGGTGAGACGAGATCGCGAGCCGGAGTAGATTCGCGAAGTCATGACCGCATCCGAGGCCCGTCCGAATTTGGTGTTGCGCATTCCGCCGCCGATCTGGGGATTGTTGTTCCTCATCATCGCGTACGTCGCGCAGCGAAGCTCCAGCTTGTTCAGCGTACTGATCTTCGGCTCGGTCCCGCTGGCGGTGGTGTTCGGCGTCGGCGGGTTGGCGTTTGCCTCGTGGGGACGCGCGACGTTTGCCAAGGAAGACACCGAGATCATGCCGACATCGCCGGCGAACAAGAAGCTCGTTCAGAGCGGGCCGTTCCGGTTCACGCGCAATCCGATGTATCTGGGACTGGTGCTGCTGACGCTGGGGATCGCGTTCTATGCGGGCACGCTCCCGTTCTACGCGGTGCCGGTGCTGCTGTTCGTGTTGTGCAACTTCGTTTTCATTCCGTACGAAGAGGCGAAGATGCAGCGGCAGTTCAATGAGCGGTATACGGATTATCGGCGACGGGTAAGGAGGTGGGTTTGAGTCTTGTACCCTTAGGCCATGACAGTTTTTGTTTTTGTCTTCGAAGCCGGAGCGAAGCGACGGCTTCAAATTCAAATTGCCGACGCCGATATCCACCACGAGGAGTCATTACGCGTATGTGGTGATGATCAGGCGAGACGTTCGTGGGCGGAAATTGTTCTTCACGTATCTGCAGCAGCTGAGCACTTCATCGCCTGGGTGCCCCCCTCCCCGGGTCCGCGCTAACGCGCGGCCCGAGGATAAACTCCGCGCGGGCCATGACAAACGTGGGGGTGGAGATTGAGTGCGCAAGCACACAGGCGAAGCGCTTCTGTAAAAAATTACGTCAGATGGCCTGTAAGCCGGGTTCTGTCCCCGCTTCGCCCAAGGGCTACGCGGGGGATGACCATTCCTCTGGGACGTCCGTTGCCGGAACGCCTCACGCGACCTACCCGGACGGCAACGCGGAAACGCGCTAGACGCCGTCCCTATTTGGTCTTGCTCCCGGTGGGGCTTGCCGTGCCGGCTTCGTTGCCGAAGCCGCGGTGCGCTCTTACCGCACCATTTCAACCTTGCCCGACCTTGCGGTCGTCGGCGGTGTCATTTCTGTGGCGCTATCCCTGGAGTCGCCTCCGCCGGACGTTATCCGGCACCGTGTTTCCGTGGAGCCCGGACTTTCCTCCCATGCTTCGCGCAAGCGCTACGCAGGGCGGCCATCCGGCCATCTGACGCGAGCGGGAAGATAGGAGTTTGGGGGGAGAGAAGCGAGTCGGGTTGTTAACGACGGAGTGCGCGATGAACGAGCGGTCCCCCACCCGCCCTGCTTCGCGCAAGTGCGCTACGCAGGGCGACCTCCCCGCAAGGGGGAGGTGGAATTTTTTGTGAGCTTTGCAGGCTTCTGAGACCTTTATCGCCTGGGTGGCCCGCCCCCGGGTCCGCGCGATGCGCGGCCCGAGGGAAAACTCAGCGGGCCATGACAGTTTTTGTTTTTGTCTTCGAAGCCGGAGCGAAGCGACGGCTTCAAATTTCAATTGGCGACACAGGCTTGGCTGCTCGTGCCCGAGTCACGAGACCGATGGGTGATGAGCGCGCCGATATTCACCGCGAAGAGTCATTCGCCGCGCAGATCCGCCTTCGCCAAGGCTACGGCGGACGCTGCGCGCGGCGGCTGGGTGGGCGGGTCAAGCCCGCCCATGGTGAAAGATAGATCAGAGCGATTGTAGGAGGGCGGCGAGGATTTGTTCGCATTCTTTATCTGCGATGCCGTTGATGTTCGCCGGGCGGAAGTGGCGTTGGAAGGCGGCGATGACGGTTTCGGTGGCGACGTCCATTTCAGGGCGGAGGCCGTAGCCGAAGGTGCGGAGGGATTCTTCGAAGGGCACGTTCAGCCGCGCTTTGCGGGTTTGGGGCCAGAGGCCGATGCCGGCGATGGAGAGAGCGCCCCAGGGGAAGAGCTCGCCGGGATCGATCTTGCGCGCGGGCGCGACATCGGAGTGACCGAGCACGCGCGCCGCGGGAATGGAATGGCGCGCGACGATTTCGCGGCTCAAGTGAATCACGGCTTCGATTTGCGCGCCGGGAAACGAGCGGTAGCCGAACTCGTGACCGGGATTGACGATCTCGATGCCGACGGAGCGGCCGTTGATGTCGCGCGCGCCGGCCCAATAGGACACGCCGGCATGCCAGGCGCGGCATTCCTCGGGCACGTGCGCGAAGATGGTGCCGTCTTCATCGACGGTGTAGTGCGAACTGACGCGGGCGTTCGCGTCGCAGAGGCGCGCGACGGCCGCGGCGCCGGTCTCCATGCCGGTGTAGTGCAGCAGCAGGATATCGATCGGCGTGTCGGAGGGCCGTTCGTCGAAATTGGGCGAAGGTGCTGCGACGCAGTCCATCTACACACCCTCCGCGGGTTCGAGAGTGGGGATCTCGGAACGCTTGAGCACGATGGCAACTCCCAAGAGCGTCATCGCCGAGCCGACGATGATCAGCGGCGTGAACGGCTCGCCCAAAATGAGCACGCCGCCGATGACACCGATGGCCGGGCCGATGAGCAGCGTCGCGCCGACCAGCGAGACTTCGTAATTCTGCAAGAGAATATAATAGCCGGTGTGGCCGATCAGGCTGCCGGCGAGCACGGTGTAGGCGAGCGCGGCCCAGGCCTGCCAGGGTGCGGTGCTCAGCGATGCGAGCTGATCGGTTTCGACCACGGCGCTGGTCAAGAGCAGGAATGGAACGCCGAGCGCGGCCATCCAGGCTTGGGTGACGAAGGGCGAGACGTCGGAGAGACGGCGCAGCAGCACGGTGCCGATGCCCATCGAGATCGCGTCGGCGATGAGGAGCATGATGCCGAGGCGATGCGACGCCGCGGTGGCGTTCAGACTGAAGACGACGACGCCGGCGAAGGCGAGCGCGATGCCAAGCCAGCGCTTGAGCGGCACGGCTTCGTTCAGCCAAATCATGGCGAGCAGCACGGCGATCGGAACATAGAGCTGATTGACGATCGACATGGTCGAAGCGTCGGAATATTTCGCGCCCGTAAAGATGAGCGCGAAGTGCAGCGCGCCCATGAAGAAGACGGCGGGGATGAGCACGTCCCATTTGCCGGGCACGGGCTTGAGCCACGGAAAGAGCAGAGCGAAGACGGCGATGTAGCGGAGCGCGGTGAAGAACACCGGCGGGATGAAAGTGACTCCGACCTTGGCGGCGACCGCGTTCAGGCCCCAGGCGAAGCAGACGACAATGGCCAGGAGGAGATGCGACAGCCGCATGTGAGCTCGTTAAGGATAGAGACTCAAACTTATCACAGGGAGGGAGCGGCGGGGGAAGGCGCGCGCCCCTCTTGCGTTGCGTAACTCTCTCAGCTTACGGAGATTTTTTCACTGCTCGCGAAGCGGAAACGGGGCGATTTGCGAGCATTAACCGCGATTGGTTCCAAAAATATTTCGCGCTGGTGTGACAATTGCCGCTTGGAGCGAGGGGCCGTCTTGGAGCAGAGTCGCCGCCGTCGTCCTGGGGAGGAGGAGAGTACCATGGCGCGAGAGCTGCAAATTCTCGCAGTTGGCTTCGTCTTCATGTTCCTGGGGGCTATCGTGGTCGGGGTCTTCTAGAGAAAACAATACGAAGGGGATCAAAAGGCCGGAGGCGATGCTTCCGGCCTTTTTTGTTTTGGTTGAGCGAGGCTTGATCAGCCCGACCCCCACCCAAAGCGCCTTCGGCGCTTTGACCTCCCCGCAAGGGGGAGGTGAAATTGAGGATTCACGGTTCGACGATGACGCGTTGGCAGCGGATCTCCGCCGCGCGTGCTTTGCGAAGCGAGGTCGCGCTATAGAGCCCCCTCACCCGCCTTCCCTCTGCGAGCTTCGGCGGGCAGGCCCCGGCCCTCTCGAGAGGGGGGGGTGATTGAAAAAGGACTTTTCATTATGGCGCAGATGCGGGTTTGCTTTATTGGGGACAGCTTTGTTTCCGGCGCTTATGACGACGAGTGCCTCGGCTGGGTCGGGCGCATCGCGGCGGCGGCGCGCAAGCGCGGTCACGATCTGAGCGCTTACAATCTCGGCATCCGCGGCGAGACATCGGTGCAGATCGCGCGGCGCTGGCGCGCGGAAGCCGAAGTGCGGCAATCGCAGCAAGAGGGCCGGCTGGTGTTCGAGTTCGGCGTCAACGATGCGCGCGAGGTGGCCGGCAAGCGGCAGCTGCAAAGCGCGCAGTCGATGGAGGCGGCCGGCGAAATCCTGCATGCGGCGCGCAGATGGAAGCCGACGCTGATGATCGGGCCGCCGCCCGGAGGCGACGACGGACGCAACATGCGGGTGAAGCAATTGTCGGAGGGGATCGCGAAATTGTGCGCGGACTTGAAGGTGCCGTATTTCGATTCGTTCACGCCGTTGTCGAACTCGCCGACGTTTGTGGCGAACACGCGCACGGTGGACGGAACGCATCCGAGCGCGGACGGCTATGCGGAGTGGGCGCGGCTGATCGACCGGTGGCAAGCGTGGCGGGAGTGGCTGCCGTAAATGCGCGCTCAATCGCGTGTGCGCTCTGCCTTGTAGTCGAACGATGTGTCCCACTCGAGCTTGCCTACGAGATCGAGCAAGCGTTTCCGGCGCCGACGGGCGATGAATTCACGGAGAGCTTTCGCTATCATAAAAATGGAGCGGCTCCAGTGCGTCTTTGAATCAGAATAATCTAGCGCTGCGTGTTTTGCATCACCGAGCACTTCATCGCCTGGGTGGCCCCCGTGCGGGGGCCATGACAGTCTTTTTTATTTTCAATTACGGCGCTAATGGCGGGAGCGGCTGCAGAAGTTCACGCAGCTTTTTTTCCGCGCGCGGACGCGCGCGGGCTGGGTGGCCGGGTCAAGCCCGGCCATGGTGAAGGAGGGGATTAACGGCGAGGGAGTGGGGAGTAGGCGCCGGTGGTCCAGTTGTAGGTGAGGATGATGGGGTGCTGCGTGGGGTCGATTTGAAATTTGAGTTCGTGGCCCAATGTGAAATTGGAGCCGTCCGCGGACGCGTGACCCTCGGGGAATTGGTAGGTGCCTATTCTCTCGCGCAGCAGCGTGCCGCCGATGCCGCGGCGATAGAGGTCGGGGCTCACGCGAGTGAAACCGAATTCGGCGCAGTCGGGAATGCGCACGTCGAGCAGGCCGGGCGTGGCTTCGGCGAATTCGGTGCGGGCGGAGTCGTCTGAGCGTGCGCAGCGGAGCGCGTGATTGACGATCACCACGTTCAGATTCAGCGACCAGGCACGAGTGAGATATTTCGGGGCCGAAACGTAAGCCGGCGGCGCGCTGACGACATAGACGGTGCCGCCGTCCTGCGGCAGCGCGCGCAGCGCGTCGTAAAGAGCGCGCTCGCGGGAAACGAAGGACTGCCAGGTCGAGGAAAATTCCAGGCTGCGTTCGAGTTGGAACGCGGTCGCGGCGGAAAAAACCAGCACGACGGAGGCGGAGAGCCAGCGCGGGACACGGGCCGCGGGAGAGAAGAGAAAATTGCCTAAGAAGAGATAGAGGAAGGCGTAATAGCCGGAGCCGTAGCGGGTGAGAGGAGCGGTAATCACGCAGACGGCAAGTGCGCCGAGCATCCAGATGGGAAACGCGGCTGCTAGTTGGTCCGCTTTGCCACCTTGCGGTGACGATGCAAGGGCGCGCCGGCTCGCGATATAAACTGCGTAGAACATGAACACCCACATCGCGGCGTTGACGGCGATCCATGCCGTCCAGAGCATGTCGCGGCGGCTGAAGGTGAGCATCGAGGGAAAACCGATCACGATGTCGTAAGGCGTCATGCCGGTGGGCCAGACGAGCACGCCGGCGGCGACGGAGCCGGCCGGAATGTCGAGCTGCCTGCCCAAGACATCTCCCGAGACGAAGAAGCGCGCCGCGATCCACGGCACGAGCGGAGACAACATCAGGAGCGCGCTCCTGCGGTTGCCGCTCCAGACGAGGACCGTGAGCGCGGCCGCGAGAGGCGCGAAGACGGCGGTCTCCTTGGTGAAGACGGCGAGCGTGAGAAGGATGAGCGCGACGATGTTTCGTCCGCGCCACAGCGCGAGGAGCGCGGCCAGCTCCATGAGCGCGGCCAAGACGTCGAAATGAAACGCCAGGCCGGTGAGGCCGGCGTTCAGGAAGGCAGGATTGAAGAGATAGAGGAGGCCCATGCCGGCGGCGGCCGCGGGCGGGACGGAGGTTTCGCGCAGCAGACGGAGGATTATGGCGAGGCTGGCGAATTGGACGAGAAAGAACAGGGCGAAATGCAGCGCGTAGTTTTCGCCGAAGACGGCGTGATTGGCGTAGGCGACGAGGTTGGTGACCGGCCGGATGAAATCCGTGCCGATGCGAGTCCCCCACTCGGGATAGACGTCGAAGTAGTCGGCATAGCCGCGCGTGAACCAGTCTATAGGTGAGGAGAGAGTGGCGCCGATGAAGGCGGGGTCGTCGCCGCGCAGGAGGAAATCGCGATAGCAGACGATGTCGTAATAGGCGAAGAGCGCGAGCAGAAGTGCTGCGGCGGCGAGTAACGGCAGCGTTGTGGACTGTCGACGCTTCAGTTCGGTAAAAAAATCCGCCATGCCCCGGACCGCGAATCCGACACAGACGATATCATTCCCTGCGGAGCTTCGGGACCATTGAGCGCGTCATCGCCTGGGTGGCCCCTCCCCGGGTCCGCGCGAAGCGCGGCCCGAGGATGAACTCCGCGGGGGCCATGA
>Ga0134122_10002755_pt1 | contig 12939 bp, 14 predicted proteins | sample KB302_FD_96461 | JGI IMG/M metagenome (GOLD analysis project Ga0134122, IMG submission 96461) | Terrestrial soil microbial communities without Nitrogen fertilizer from Kellogg Biological Station, Michigan, USA - KB3-0-2 | ecosystem: Environmental > Terrestrial > Soil > Unclassified ...
ATACCCTTCCTGATCTATAGCGGGTGGGCAAGAGTGGAAGGTGCCTGCCCGGGCGTGCCGCATATCATCAAACCAGCGACCCACCGGGAGCTTCTTGCGGCGGTGGAAGATCTGATCCGCGGGACTCAAATTTCAAAGTGAGGACGATGGTCAGGCCGCGCCGACTGCCTGCTCGCCGCATCCCGGCAAGGGCGCCCTTCACTTTTCCCGTCCGACGGTAATGTTCCGTACGCAACGAGCGCTTCATAACTCATGCGATCTGGGTGCAGCCTTCGAGGACTGGCTTCCACTGGCTGTGGTCACCGCCACAGCACAAGGGAAAGAGGACGCAAGGCGGAATGTTCGGCGTCGCCTTGGGGTCTCTCCAGTTGTTGCTGACCGGAGCCTGGGAGCCTTTCCATGGAACCGCCCCCGACTATCGTCGTTTACTGAGCAATCCCTAGACGGATTACTTCTCTTCCCCGCAAGCTCTTGGCCTAGGTGTCCATCTCTCCCCCCAAACGACACCTGGGCTCTTTTTTGTTGCGGCCTCAGGTGGTGGGACATTCGTTGGCATTAAATGTCGGACGAGGAAGGTATTCTCCGGATGCAGCCGTCAGGACGCTGGGCCGTGTGTCGGCCAGGCGAACCGCCAGTCGAGATAGGCAGCGGGGATACGTTTCGCGTCGAGGTAGATGCCGCAGCGGATTTGAAATTGACGCGCATGGAATTCTGGCACTTTGGCGGTCCCCTCAAAGGCCGGGAGTACCGCGAAGGCCCTGGCGAGTATTATTCCGTTGAGGGCTACCAACTTCGCGATGGTCTTCGTGCCGCGATCGGCCACGGACGCACTTGATTGCCCCAGGGCCCGCCATTTGCCGAGTCCAATGTCACTGAACGGACAGCTCACGGTCACCACAGTAAAGCTTGGACTTGACTACAAGACGATTGGACGAAACGCCGCGCCAACCATCGTGAAAGAAGCGAGGCGGATGCGGCGCGCCGAAGAATGGATACCTCTGCCCGACCATTGCTGAGTCGGCCCCAGGTGCAGTGGGGTGCAATCACTTCACCGGGACCAGCCTCTCCCATTGGGCCGCACGCAGTTTGCGGGTAACGCGACAGGCCACATGAAGCATGGCACGAGATAAAGCAGCGTGTCCCGCCGGCTTTGGAATTAGTCTTTCAACAGATCCTCTGGGTGTTGGCCATGCCGCCACGCACCCAGATTCGTCCGGGGACTTCGTTGCGTCCACATCACACCGTTCCCGCGATCTGTCGGATTGGAGCCCGTTCTATGTTGACGCCGCGTCTGCCGGTGCCATCCTCTGTGGCGCGGGCCGATCGCTAGGCTGGTCGGTTTAGTTCAAAGGGTGCGGGAATTGGTGCGGGACGCTTGCGAGCAGGCGTCCCGTTTTGCTGCGACCATGCCCAGGCTCCCCCCAAAGCGGGGATGATCGCAGGCTACTCACCCGAGTTATGAAGACCTCGGCGGGCGCCAGGTCCTACCACTTGCTACCTGCCGACACGCTAGCCACGCCTTGGGGTGGTCACTCGGGCGTGACTCTGCTCCTCGGGATTTCTGGGGACTGCCTCTACAGCAAAAACATGACCTTCTAGGTACTCGTCAGCCAAGAGACGGACTGGGCTCCCTGGCACAATGCGTCCGTGCCCGCAATCGACCTGTCTCCGGTGGTGCGCATCAAGGCCGACGCGCCGGTGCTTGAAGGCCAGTGGGACCTGGACTCGTTCTTCGCTCCAAAACGAAAAGGCACCCGGCGGATACGGGTGCCTTTCCAAAACCGGGATACCAGGGCGGCGGATCGACCGTCGTCGAGCGCGTTCTTAGCGTCCCGTTAAAAACTCGCCTTTCACTCTCCACAAACAGTGTGGCAGCATGGCGACCACCATTCAGCACTCCGCAGAAGGTTGCCGTCGCTTGCCGAGCGATGGCTTGATGATTTCGCCCTGGAATAGGTAGTAGCCATCCACCTTCAGACGTTCGAGCACCGGCCTGAAGTCATCGATGTCCCAAGGCTCTACAAACTTCAGTGTGTTGATCGCCTCGAGAAAAATCCACTCTGTAAGCGGCGTAATCAGTGGAATATTTGCTCCCGTCATATCGACTGAAAAGGCAAAATTTTCGCTCTCGCTCTCGTCTCGGAAAAGATAGATAAACATGCACTTTGCCCACACGCCCCCGAACATGCCAATGAACTCGCCGTCCGGCTATGAAGTTCCGGGGCACAATACAATTCGGGGCACGGTGTTGTGGCTTTGCCGCATTTGCGTAGCTCGAATCCTACTACGCTGCTGTGACTCTCACCGGGAGCTTCTGACCTTCCCGCGGAGATTTCTGCGCGCCACCCCCTCGATGCGGTACCCTTTTTTTGGCTGCCCCGCGACATTCCGGTTTGAGACCGCTTCAAACCTGACAAGAGTCGCGATGGCGGAAATACTATGCACGAAGCGAGGAGCGGTGCACTTGCAGGCAACTCATCGCGCGTACTCAGAGGAACGAGGCAATGGCTGCATGACCGTATGGGAGATGACCAAAATCGAGGTAAATGCCTAGATATTGGACCGAGGAAGACATCATCGTGCGCATCAAGGCCGACGCGCCGGTGTTTCGCCCTGATGAGCCCGCCGGCGCTGCTGGTGCTCTAGGTGGACCGGCCGTCGCACCGCCAGGTTTGCTAGCGAAGTAGGCGCTAATCGCAATCCTCCGCTCGAGTATGGAAAGCCAGCGCTATGTCGCTAGACCTCGCGCCACAGCTTCTACTCGTGCTTTGCCCACCTCCGCGAACTGCGACCGAGCTGCCGCGGCGCGCGGACGGTCGCATGCATGCCTCCCATTTGGGGGTGAGAAGACCTGCCGTGGCCCCTCCATCAGGCCGCCAGCTCCAGAATCTCGCGCACCTCCGTTGGCCCCTTGATGGGACGCGGATTGCGCGGCACCCAGGGCGTCGCCATCGCCTGCTCGGCAATGCGCGGGAAGTGCTCGCGCCCAATGTTCACGGCGGCAAGGCTCCTCGGCATGCCGAGGCCGCCGATGAAGGCATCGAGCACAGCGGCGGCGGCGTCCCCGGGCCGCCCCATGGCGATGGAGATCAGGGCCTGGCGGTCAGCGTTGACGGGCTCGTTCCAGCGCATGACGGCCGGCAGCATGATGCACGACGTGTGCCCGTGCGGCACGTCGAAGACGGCGCCGAGCACGTAGCCGATACCGTGGCTCGCGCCCATCGGCACGCCCGATGAGAGCGGGCCCATGGACAGCCATGTGCCGAGCTGGCAGTCGAGGCGGGCGTTGAGGTCGGCCGGATCGGTCTTGACGCGCGGCAGCCCGCTTGCGAGCAGGGATAGGCCTTTAAGCGCCTGCGCATCGCCATAGGCATGCGCCTCGCCCGAACAGATGCCCTCGACGCAATGGTCGACGGCGCGCACACCGGTCGAGAGCCAGAGCCATTCGGGCGTGTGGCGGGTGACGGCCGGGTCGAGGATCACTGTCGCCGGCATGATGCGCGGATGTCGCAGGAGCTCCTTGACTTTCGTGCGTTCGTCAGTGACGCCCGAGATGGCGCTGAACTCGCCGCCGGAGATGGTCGTCGGCACGCTGATCTGACGCACAATCGGTGCCTTCATGGTGGCGGGCGGGCTGACGGTGCCGTCAGCGCCCTTGACGGGGCGCAGCGCGTCCATTGCATCGGCGGTGCGGATGTCGTTGGCAAGGCACATCTGCACGGCCTTGGCGCCGTCCGTGATCGAACCGCCGCCGATGGTGACGATCAGATCGGCTTCGACGGCCCGAGCCTGTTCCGTCGCCCTCAGCACCGCCGAGCGGGGTGTGTGCGGCGGCATGCCGTCCCAGACGCCGGCGCAGCGGTTGCCGAGGGCCGCCTTCACCCTGGCAATCTCTTCGGTGCTGCGGTTGAGAGAGCTCGATACCATAAGAAACACGCGCGTGGCGCTGAGACGTCGCGCCTCCTCTGCGACCGCCTCAGCGGCGGGCTTGCCGAAGACCACCGCGTCCATGGTCCCGAAATTCACGCGTCCCGATGCTACCATGTGACTTAACCCTCCATGTCGCGGTCCATGACAAGTCGCCTTCAATCATTCGTCGATTGATTGCGGATGGCAAGGGGTGGCCCCGCTCACTAGACAGGCCAGCTGCGGCGAACTCGTCGCCGATTTGCCGCAGCAAGCGGCACAACACAGCAGGAGCTAGCCATTTGCAGGGAATGCTCCGCGTGGTCGATCCCTGGCCGCTTCAATCCGATAGCCGACAAACCATCGGTGGTAAAATTGACCCGATCCGGCCCTTCTCCAACATATCCACGCGGAGGCATTTGGTGCCGCTCGCACTCATAGACCTGACATCAGCGCACGAGCTTGTTCCGCCGCAGAGGTTGGATGTTGCCGCACGTCTTAGCGGTCCGTGTCACCTCGATTGTTTGCGCGACGTCGACTTGCCGCCGATCAACATCGTCAGCCGGAAGTCCGGCCAACCGGCAACGGATAGCGATGCTTGCTGGTAATGCAGCAGCCCCAGGGTCGGGTGCTTGAATACACGTTCACCACCTTCGCGCGCCAAGACACCATGTGTCGCCCAGCACCTCTCGAAATCGGTGCTTTTCATGCTCAGCTCGCCGACGAGGCGCCGCACTTCGGGATCGTCCGAGTAGCTGGTCACCGCTGCTCGGAACTCGGCGACGACGCGGCGGGCGCGGGCCTCCCAATCCAGAATGAGTGAGCGGGCCTCGGGTCTGAGGAAGATGTAGCGCAGGAGATTTGGCTCCCCGCCGGCATCGAGCCAACCTGCGAACAACCGGGATGCCTTTGTGTTCCATCGACGCGCACTCCAGATGCGATCGAGTATGTAGGCCGGACCATTGATTGCGTCGACGCAGGCGAGCACGGCATCAGGCGGATCGTCGCCGGCGCCCGTCCGATCCGGATCGCGCTTGCCGGCAAGCTCGAACAAATAGCTTCGCTCTACGCGCGACAGGCGCAGTCCGCGTGCCAGACGAGCAAGCGCCGAGGGGGAGACCGACACGCCACGGCCCTGCTCGATCCACGTGTACCAGGTGACGCTCAATCCGCAGAGCTGCGCGACCTCCTCGCGCCTGAGCCCTGGCGTGCGGCGGCGTTTCCCGGCGGCAAGTCCGTGCTCGGCCGGCGACTGGCGCTCTCTCAGCGCCCGCAGGAATTCACTGAGCAATAGCGCTGGAGTGTCCGGGAAGTGTCCTTTCATGGTGCTGCTTATACCTGGATACGCTGCACCATTAAACCGGTACTTCGAGAATGCTAGTCTCGGTCGTGCACTTCATCACCACGAGGAGGACGGACGGGCATGGGCAAGCAATTTGCGAGGATTGAGCCGGGGCACAGGGCCTTCATCGAGCAGCAGAGGATCTTCTTCGTCGCCAGCGCTCCGCCGAAGGGACGTGTCAACGTTTCCCCCAAGGGGCTGTCGTCATTCCGTGTGCTAGGGGCGAACGACGTCGCCTACCTCGATTGCACCGGCAGCGGCAGCGAGACCCGCGCGCACCTGATGGCCTCGGACGACAAGCGGCTCACCATCATGTTTTGCGCGTTCGAAGGCGATCCGGTGATCCTGCGCCTGTACGGTCAAGGTCAATCGCTGATGCGCGGCACGCCGGAGCACGCTGCTTTAATTCCGCAGTTCGAGGAAGTTCCTGGAGCCCGACAGATCGTGCGGCTTGATGTCGATCTCGTGCAAACCTCGTGCGGCCTGGGCGTACCGCTGTTCGACTACAACCAAGAGCGCGGCAGCCTCGTGCGCTACTGGACGGCGCAAGGCATCACCAATCTCCGGAAATACTGGGGGCTGAAGAATATGAAGAGCATCGACGGCCTGCCAACCGGTTTTGCCCCGGACAGTATGATCCCGCCACCCTGACGCCGCCCGGACCACGTCCGATGTCGACGAAGGAGGATTCCGCAACTGGCGGCAGCTGGGCAGGCATGATCTGAATTGTCGGGTTCGTGCTCATGGCGACGACGCAGGTGACGAACATGATCCTGGCGCGCGGACTAGCCGGCACGGTGCCACCGTTCACGCTGGCGTTCTTCCGCTGGACCATTGTTGCTGCAGGTCTTGCGCCTTTTGCCGTCGCCGAGATGTGAAGCGGGCGGTTGAGGTTCAGAGGCAGCGCCCTTCCCATTCTGGCCGCTGGCTTTCTCGGCATGTTCATTTGCGGCGGGCCGGGGATGACGACGACGGCAATCAACATCGCGTTGATCATGTCCTTGTCGCCCATCGTCGTGCTGCTGCTGTCGTGGGTTCTCGGACTGGAGCGAATTGGCGCCCTGCAAGTTCTTGGCACAGGGCTGGCCCTGATCGGCGCACTGCTGATCGTCACGCGCGGCGACCCACAGGCGCTGCTTGGAATGCGCGCCGCAAAGGGCGACCTGCTCATGCTGATGGCGATGCTCGGTTGGTCCGGCTGCACGCTAATGCAGTCGCGCGTTGCGTCGAGCGGTTGCCTCACCTCTGGGCCGTGAATCACGGTTCGCGGCTCACCGCAACCGACTTCTGCAACAAAATCGGCACCTTGCGGAAAGTTTCGGAAACGCAACAACTTTCGACAGCTATCCTGGGGTACAACAGACATGCTGAGCGGGTGCACGCGATGCCCGCCGCCCTTGACCCCATCATTGCCCGAGAAGAGGCTCGAGAGCGAGGCAACGCGCATTGCCGCCATCAAGGAGATTTTTGACCGGGCCATTGGCAAGGCGGCTCAGCCCGTAGAGGGAAACATCGACGTTGGAAATTCGCTCGAACTGGAACAGATCTTGCGAGGGCACGACGGGGACTCCCGATCTATTCCGCGGAGAGCGAATGGCACTCTGGCTTCTGACCGACTTGACACCGAGCAGCTCAGACGCACCTTAGCGACAACCCAGCTATTGGCACGTGGGAAGCTAATTGCGCTGGTTCAAGTATTCAGTTGCCCAATCTCTGAGGCCTTCGAGCAGCGACTTGCTGACTGTCATCCTAGTGGGCGGGACAGGATGAGACTTGCCAGAGTTGCCTGATGCGACCTCCGCGTCCTCCTCGCCGCGACGCTCACGTGCGAGCGTGACCGCTCGCTCAGCGAGTTGAACACTTTCGGCATATCTGCCTTGATGCCACAACCGGTTCGCTTCAGCGAGCAGCTCAGATACTCTATCTGATCTTTGCGCGTTGACTGAGATCGTTAGAACGATCCCGCACACGGCCCCCGCCGCTATAGTCGCTGCCAAGCGCCGCGCCGTCCCTCCGCCCACCATGAACCCACCCGTCCGCAGTCACGTCCCCGTTGTGCATCAACTGTGGACTGCGGGAGCCGATTACGACAAGGGCCAGAGGCAAACTATCGCCGCGCTTGTGTCAGCGCAGACACGGCACGAGGACATTTTCGGCGGATACCCGTGTAATTGCAGACAGACAGCCGAGCCACCAAATTCCGCGCGCTCGCTGCTGATGGTGGCGCGCGTCCGGGGCGTCGGCCGCGGCCCCACGTTAGCCACGTCGGTGTATACTAGTTGAACTCGGGCACAACTCTTTACAATTCCGTGCGGGTTGCTGGCGAGACCGCGAAGCTCGGTCGCGTCTGGCCGCACATGCTGCGCCATTCGTGCGGCTACTACCTGGCCGATCAGGGCACCGACCTGCGCACCATGCAGGACTACTTGGGTCACCGCGATCCCAAGCACACCGCTCATTACTCCCCTGTTGCCGGGCATCGGTTCGAGGGCTTGTGAAAGTAGCCTGAGGCCCGAGCCGGCCGCCACGCCGCCCCCTGAGCCCGGGTGCTCAGCCCACATGCGCTAGGCTGGCGGGGTAAGCCCCCGCGCCATGTGCTGTCATGCCTCCGTGGCACACAACCACAACTTGCCGCGCGACCGGCTTAGTCGATCCATTCGTCGACTTGGGCAGCAAGATCAGACGGCAATGACAAGCGGAGGTTTTCGAGCGCCGTGTTGGGCCGGTAATCGGCGGGTCGGCAGGGTTTTCGACCGTGCAGAACGTCTCGTCGCCGGTGGGGTTGCTCGATCACTCCGCGCGCCACTTACGTGCCTCGAGGCCGCCAACTGCGGCGACCTCTTGCTCGCTCGCGCGTCACCGAAGTGGTTCACTGACCCTCGACAGCATATCTGCGGAACGTGGATACTTTTCGCCAATTTTTAGCCTCCTTGGTGCTCACCGCGATCGGGCGAAGGGTTCCGCTCGCAAAATGCTCGCTGAGAGTGATCGGCGCGTCGACGATCAAGTCGATCCGCTTGGCCAGCACCTCAGTCAGCTGCTGGAGGCCGCCGCGAACAAACGGCACATGCTGGAATTTGATGCCGGCCTGGCGCGCCAGCTGCACCATCAGCAAGTGCTGCGCCGAGCCTTGGCCCGGAGTGCCATAAAGGAGCGGCTGGGGCGCAGAGCGGCCGGCGCCGATCAGACCTTGGAGGCTGGTGATGGCGTGCTCGGGGTAGGTTGCGATGACATAGGGAAACTCGCTGATCTGACTGATGGTGGTAAAGTCGTCGACCGGTCTGAAACCCAGGTTGCGCCGCAGCGCTGCCGCTGCCCCGTAAGTGCTTGGAAACAGCGCTAGGTTGTGGCCGTTGGCGGCGGAACGAGCGACGTGACCCGCGGCAATCACGCTTGCCGCCCCCGGCATGGGCTCGACGATCACCTGTTGCCCCAGGCGGCGCGAGAGATGCTCGGCAAGGATGCGCGCCGTGGTATCAACGCCGCCGCCCGGTCCGAGACCGTGCGTGATGGTGATGGACCGCTCCGGCCATGCGGCCAGCGCGGGAGTGGCGATGAAAGCGGCAAGACCTGCGAACACCACTCGTCGGTTCGGCTCTATCATTGCTCCCTCCGCGAGATATTTTTGCCGTCAGACGCGGCGTTGGACCAAGTTCTGCCCATGCTTGCGCTCTCCCGATCGGCGAGGCTGATAGTACCGCCGAGCACTGCTGAAAGTCCTTGCCAGGGGGATGATTTGTCCCCAATCCTCCTGAACGCTTCTGAGCGTGTCTGAATCGTTCTGAGGCTCGGCCCCAGGCGCTGCTTCATGACCGCTCGCGCGGGAGAGCAAAGGTCGAAAGGGCTATGACCTCCAAGGAGATTTTCGCATTCGGCCCATTTCAGCTCGTCGTCGGCCGGCGCGACTTGCTGCTGCGCGGAGAGCCGGTGCAGATAGGCCCGCGCGCGTTCGATCTCCTGTTGGCGTTAGTGCGCCGGCAGGGAGAGCTTGTCACTAAGGACCACTTGCTGACCGAGATTTGGGCAGGCGCAGTGGTCGAGGAGAATACCTACACGTCCAGGTCTCGGCTCTGCGCCGGGTGCTCGAACAAGGCGGCGACGACACGCGCTACCTGCAGACCATTCCGAACCGGGGCTACATCTTCATCGCCGCGGTGCAGCGCCTCACCATGGAATCGGAGTCCCAGCGGCAGGGCGTCGTGGCGGATGCCGCCAAGGGCGAGGTTGCCTCCTCCTTGCCCAACAAACCGTCCATCGCCGTGCTGCCGTTCACCAACATGAGCGGCGATCCCGAACAGGAGTACTTTGCCGACGGCATCGTTGAAGACATCACTACCGCACTGTCGCGCTTCTCCCCCCTGTTCGTCATCGCGCGTAACTCGGCCTTCACCTATAAGGCCGGTCCCATCGACGTGAAGAAGGTCGGCCGCGAGCTCGGCGTGCGCTACGTGCTCGAAGGCAGCGTGCGCAAGGCTAGGAACCGCGTGCGCATCACAGGCCAGCTGATCGAGGCCGAGAAGGGAACGCATATCTGGGCCGATCGCTACGAGGGCGAGCTCGACGACATCTTCGCGCTCCAGGACCAAATCACGGCCAGCGTCGTCGGGGCACTGCTACCCAAACTCGAGACTACCGAGATCGAGCGCGCGCGCAGGAAGACCACGGAGAGCCTGGACGCCTATGATCTCTACCTACGCGCGCTCGCGGCATTCTATTCCTGGACGCGCGAGGCCAACGACCAGGCTCTCGCCATGCTGAATACCGCACTTGAGCTGGATCCGCACTTCGCGGCAGCCGCAGTCATCGCCGATAACTGTTGGGCGGCGCGCGCCGCACAAAGCTGGTCGCCTATTGACGAGGCCGTCGCGCAATCGATGCGCTTTGCCCAGCTCGCGGTCCGGCTCGACCCCGACAGTGCCGAGGCGCTGGCCGTCCTCGCTCGACGCACCCCCTCGATCAGCAAGGATTATCAGGAAGTCATTACACTGGCCGAACGTGCTGTGGCCACCAATCCGAACTCCGCCTTTGCCTGGCGCTGCACCGGCTGGGCGCTTGTGTTTGCCGGGGAGGCGGAGCGCGCGGTAGAGCATTTCCGGCGCACCTTGCGGCTCAGCCCGCGCGACCCCAGGGCCTATGACGCGCTGAGCGGCCTAGCGTTTGCCCTGGTTCAGCTCGATCGCGACGTCGAGGCCATCGCCTTGTTCCGTCAGGCCGTCCTGCAGAACCCGAGCTTTGCGCCGGGGTGGCGCGGCCTCACCTCGGCTTTGGCCATGGCGGGACAGCTCGACGAGGCCAAGCGCGCTCTTGCCCGAACGCTGGAACTCGACCCTCCGTTCACCCTCCAGTCGATCACCGCCCGTCTCGGCTTCAGCGATCGCGCCCGCAACGGCCGGCTGTTCGAAGGCTGGCGGCGGGCAGGCGTGGTGGAGTAGGAGGCCAACAGCCGCTTGAATAGCGCGCCCGAGTGCCGGACAGAGGGGTCCTGGCGGAGACGGAGGGATTCGAATACGCCCATTTCTCCGTGGGTATTTCAGATTTTTAAGGGTCTACCCACATGCGTACCCACGAGGTGGTGTACGAATTCTGATGCCGCTGAAATGCCAAGTCTGCATATTTCGGAGAACGGTCGTCAACCAATCATGCAGAGCGCTATTGGCGTGGCGATGCCATCGGAACCCGACGCGGAAATTCATGACGGTTCGCTGCATTCGGCGTCGCAATCTATCCACACCTAGGGCGACGCATTGGGGCGATTCATCGAGGGCACGATAGGTTTTGGGCGCGTAGCGCAGCGACACTCGGCGTGGCTCCGCTACGCAATTGCCACTGGGAGCTTCTAATCGAGGATCGGTCCCAGCGCATGGGGTAGAGGTGGACGCCGGACCAACCTCCGAACGGCCGCAATAAGTTGCGGGCAACGCATGCTGGCAGGGTCTAGCTTGCATAAAATTGGTCGCCAAGTCCGATTAATTTACGCCTTCACGCGAGCGCTAGCGATCTCCACCAGCCACTCGCCGAAATCGATCTGAAGCTGCCGGCCGGGCGGCGTCTCGAACCTGGTCGTTGCCAGAGCCTCGGCCTTCAGCGCCTGCCGGAAGGGCTGAACGGCACGCTGCAGCGTCCGCCGGCTCACGGCCAAACCCTTGTCGGCGAGTAGATCTTGCCGCACCACGTCGGCGTTGCCGCGGTGGCGGTTGAACCGCTCCCGCAACCAATCCTCGTGTCCCTCGAGCAGCTTGCGCCGCTCAGGTATCTTAAACGGCTTCACGCCGCCCGCCGCCACATACGCCTTCACCGTATGGTGGCTGCAGCCTAGCTCGTGTGCGATTCGCTTGATTCCCCACCCGCACGTCCTCAGCCGCAACATCTCCGCCACATCGTCCGGCGCCTTCATCAGATGCCCCCGTGGATCCCCAATCCACGACCGGTTTCCAGTGATTCGTTCTGCTGCCATGCTCGCTCTCCTCAGCTAGCCGAGGAGGGGGCAATTCCTGCTGGCGCCGAGGGGGGGCAGTTTTCCATGGCGCGCGACAATTGATTTCGAACTAGTCTCTACACGGTATTTCCTTGTCGCAGCGCCCTTACGGCAATTCGCTGCGGACTGATACTTGCATGGCACAAAGCGGAAGCTGGGCTGGCGCGCCATTAACCTCGAGCCGTCCGGTCGGCGGCAGTTCCCACGCCGGCGGCCGGACGACTGGTAATCCAGTTCCTCACCTCTGAAGCAAACCATGCAACTCGCCGTTTACCCAACCGCCGTTGTGTAGGAAACGCTCCGGTCGCGATATAGGCATATAGGGTGGAACGGGATAGCCCGGTCTTGGTCATCACGACTTTCAAGCTCCACAGTTCCTCGTCGACTGGCGTACCCTCGCGTACGCCTAGCGCATCTGCCCCGTCTAGGTCTTTCATTGCGGATGCCCCAAGACTTGGTAAAGCGGATTCCGCAGAGCAGGGTGCCGGCGGGATCACGGGGTTACAATTAGGATTCACGGTGAAATGCGTGAAGTCGCGTGCACTCGTCGATTTGGAACGCGAGCGAACGTTTTGAGGAAGAGATAGGTGAAGACGTCGACTGCGGATGGTCTGCACGAGAGTCGAAATGAACCGCGATTGAGCGCCAAGCCGTTGGAAACAGCGTCGTTTGCCGGCGAGGCCGAACATCATCTTTTCAGATTGAAAAGCTGATCAAAGCTCAATGATATTAATGCTCATTTCGACTCTTTGTGCAATGTTCCGGCGATTCAAGATCTATGCGTTGGTGACGAGTCGACACGAGTTTGTTCAGCTGCGTCGGAGCAACGGCAAGCCAGGGCGACCGCGCCCAGGCCCCTCGTTTGGCTTAATGGGCCCCACGCGGGTTCGCGGTCAGGGGGAACGCGATGGGGGTTCCTTGGATGCTCCGGTCATGGTGGCCCAACAGCAATCTCGATGCGGAGTTGTCGTGAACCGCGTGCGCGCAGCGCAGCATGGGGCACGTTAAGTTGGTTCTCCGCGGCGCGATCGCGTAGGGACCCGCAAAACTCCCGCAAGCGCCTCACGATGGCGGTTGGGGAAATTTCCGAGTCCTTGTGAGCGGCCCGAGACATAGGTGACAGAACGTACCGGACACATGGGTAACACTTTCCGCCAGCGACGACGGGGGGCCCCGGCGGGAGGTGGCAATGCCCTGGAAGGAGTGTTCGGTCGTG
>Ga0134122_10002756_pt1 | contig 12939 bp, 13 predicted proteins | sample KB302_FD_96461 | JGI IMG/M metagenome (GOLD analysis project Ga0134122, IMG submission 96461) | Terrestrial soil microbial communities without Nitrogen fertilizer from Kellogg Biological Station, Michigan, USA - KB3-0-2 | ecosystem: Environmental > Terrestrial > Soil > Unclassified ...
CAATTGTTTGAACTTGAACGGAAGCGTGCGCAAGGTGAAGCGGACGTCGAACGGCGCATGACGTCGCTCATGGAATCGATCGAAGAGCAGGTGCCGACGTCACTCTTTCGCTAGATAAACCTTGCAAAGGGCATTTCCCTTTGTTATCGTGGTAACTAATGTGTCAGGGCGTAGTAGATTTTCGATAGGGAAATGATTCGGTCATGCTTGAACCGGTTCAGTCTAATAGGGATTCAATACGGTTATCGCGGAATGGATGTGGATTCTTGATGTTGGCGAAATTGAGGCAACTTGAATGGGCACAGGGGTTCGTCCACCTCATGTATAATCTCTTGGAGCAATTGGACAAGGTCATCGAGTTTATGCTGCCGTCAAAAAGTATAGCCTGCCGTAACGGTCAGCAACTACTTCCGGTTCGTGCGATGACTCCTCTCATGCAGATGAGAGCGGACCAACGAAGATGGACTTCGAGAGGTTTCTCCCGCACCGGACGTACTCGATATCTCAATCCACCAAGCCGTCCATCCCCGCGGATTTCGTTTCCGCAGTAGGTCCCTAGACTGCGTTTCTGGCCGCCCTCTCCTTTCTCCATATCGGGATACTCTGCGCTACTTTTCTCATTCCGGGCCGTCGATTAACAACCGTGTCTCAAGACGAGACTGAGAAGCGAGATGCTTCTCGTTTCGCGACTGTAAGGGGGTGAGCCAATTTTGGACTCGATTATTATCTATATAGTGGCAGGACTCGTTGGAGGGTTGCTCGGGATTGGAATCTTTGAGCTGATCCGTCGCTCTTTGAGTGCGACCCAGAAGGCGAAAGAAGGGGAGCAGGCACGCCAAGCTGTGCAGAACGCCCAGCACGAGGCGGATAACATTGTTAAAGAAGCGAAGCTGGAGGCGAAAGACCTTGTATTGCAGTCGAAAGCCGAGATCGAGAAGGAGCAAAAGGCCAAGATGGCTGAGGTTGCCGCTGCAGAAAGACGTGCCGTGCAACGGGACGAGGCCCTTGAGAAGCGAATTGGTCTGGTAGATAAGCGGGAGGGTGAGATTCAGAAGCGAGACCTGGATCTGGCAAAACGGGAAGAAAAGCTCACAGCCAAAGAGGTGGCCTGCACTCGAGTGGAGAAAGAACACCGTGAAGCCTTGGAACGTGTTGCGGGAATGACCTCCGACGAGGCAAAGAAGCAACTCATCCAGGAAATGGAAAGCCAGGCACGGCTCGAGGCCGTTGGGCATGCCAAGCGTACTTTAGAGGAGGCACGGGAAAATGCTGAAAGGGAAGCGCGCGAAATCATTACCTCTTCGATTCAGCGCGTGGTACGGGACTATGTTTCCGAATCCACGATTTCTGTCGTGCCGATTCCGAATGATGCGATGAAAGGGCGCATTATAGGGCGGGAAGGACGGAACATCCGTGCGATCGAAGCCGCAACCGGGATCGATCTGATTATTGATGAAACCCCCGAGGCGGTTATCGTGTCTGGATTTGATCCGCTGCGTCGGGAGATTGCCAAGGTCTCGCTCGAACGGTTGATGCAAGATGGACGCATCCATCCGACGCGGATTGAAGAGATCGTCGAGAAAGTGAAAATCGATATCGATAAACTTATGTACGAAGAGGCCGAGAAAATTATCTTTGAGTTGGGACTCTCGGATTTTCACCCGGAGTTGATCAAGGTGCTTGGGAGGCTCAAGTATCGGACCAGCTACGGTCAAAACAATCTCTATCATTCGCGTGAAGCTGCATATATTTGCGGCATTATGGCTTCGGAGCTTGGTCTCGATGTGAAGTTGGCGAGACGGGGGGCGCTGCTGCATGATATCGGGAAAGCCGTCAGCCATGAAGAAGAAGGCCCGCATGCGATGCTGGGCGCTGAGATTGCCAAGAAATACAACGAAAGCGAAAAAATTGTGAATGCCATTGCAGGGCACCATGAACAAGTCGAGCCGATCTGTCCCGAATCGGTTCTGGTTGCTGCGGCTGAAGCGTTGTCGGCTGCCAGGCCAGGGGCCAGGCGCGAAGCCCTGGAGACCTATGTGAAACGGCTGGAGAAACTGGAGTCGCTTGCGACCACCATCAAGGGAGTGCAAAAAGCCTACGCCATTCAAGCCGGCCGAGAGATACGTGTCATCGTTCGACAGGAAGACATTTCCGACGCTGAGTCGTTCCAACTGTCTCGAGATCTCGCAAAGAAGATTGAGCAGGAACTGACCTATCCTGGCACCATCCGAGTGACGGTGATTCGGGAGAGCCGCTATGTGGAGTATGCCAAGTGAAGGTGCTCTTCATTGGCGACATTTTTGGAGAGCCTGGGCGTCGTGCATTAGCCAAAGCCGTTCCCAGGCTGGTAGCTCAGCGACAAATCGACATCGTGATCGGGAATGGAGAAAATGCAGCTGGCGGGTTTGGGATTACTCCGGAGTTGGCAGAAGAATTGTTCGATCTCGGACTCGCAGTTATTACGACCGGAAACCATGCCTGGGATAAGAAAGAAATACTGGATTACTTTCCCCGTGAACCACGCCTACTTCGGCCGGCCAACTATCCCGGTGGTGTGCCGGGTCATGGGAGTGTGATAGTGGAGTCGGCCAGTGGGGAACGGCTTGGTGTCCTACAGCTGATGGGACGAGCTTACATGCCGACATTGGACTGTCCGTTTCAGGTGGCTAAAAAAGAGATGGCTGATCTGAAGAAGCGAACCACTGCCGTGATTGTTGATATGCATGCGGAAGCGACATCGGAAAAAATGGCGATGGGACACTATCTGGATGGAGAAGCCGTCGCCGTGGTTGGTACCCATACGCATGTGCAAACGGCCGATGATCAGATACTCCCCAAGGGAACAGCATATGTGACGGATATCGGAATGACCGGTCCGCTCCATTCTGTGATCGGAGTGAAGAAAGAGTTGGCGATCGAAAAGTTTCTGACCGGGATGCCACGGCGCTTTGAAGTGGCCTCTGGTCCTTCCGTCTTCTGTGCCGTGCTGCTCGAACTAGACGCACGGCTAGGCAAGGCGCTCTCGATTGAACGAGTTCGTATCATCGATTAGAGGAGACTCACCACGAGTTCTCTTGGTTCCACTACATCCCTCTTTCAGACCGCCTACCCGGAACGAATTCTCACGGTTTCGGAGCTGACGGGTCTGCTTCGTGCGTCAATCGAAGAACAATTTTCCGATATCTGGTTGGAAGGAGAGCTCTCCAATATCCGCACTCCCGGATCGGGACACGTCTATTGCACGATCAAGGACAAGATGAGTCAGATTCGTGCGGTGCTGTTCCGATCGAGCGCGAATCGGCTGCGTTTTGGTTTGCAAGAAGGCCTACACGTTATCGTGCGTGGGCGACTCTCGGTCTACGAACCACGTGGAGAGTATCAAATCGTGCTCGATATGATAGAGCCGAAGGGGATCGGCGCGCTGCAGCTGGCATTTGAGCAGCTAAAAGAACGTCTAGCGGAGGAGGGGTTATTCGATCAGGATAGAAAGAAGGCGATTCCTCCATTTCCCCGGACGATAGGTGTCGTGACATCACTGACGGGGGCAGCTATCCTGGATATCCTGGCTGTCCTTAGGCGGCGTTGGCCAATAGTCCACATTGTTATTGCCCCGGTTCAGGTCCAGGGGGAGGGTGCAGGACGGCAAATTGCGGAGGCGCTGACCGCCTTGAACGGGCTGGGTTCGGTGGATATCGTCATTGTTGGGCGAGGCGGAGGATCGCTGGAAGATCTCTGGAGCTTCAACGAGGAGATCGTGATACGTGCCATTGCGGCCTCCCATATTCCTGTGGTGTCGGCTGTCGGGCATGAAATCGACGTAACGCTGGCCGATTTTGTCGCCGATCTTCGAGCGCCGACTCCGTCGGCCGCAGCGGAGGCTGTGGTGCCGGTGTTGGCTGACATCGTGGAGCGACTGAGCGAGCTGAGAGTCCGTATGGAACAGGTGATGCTACGGCATTGCGCCTCCGAGCGGCGGCGGGTTGATGCCGGACTTCTCGGGCTCAAAGATGTAAGGTTCCGTCTCCAGGAGGCAGCACAACAGACGGATGACTTGATGGATTGCTTGTGCAAGATGACACAAAGACTGCTTCGGGTCAGACGTGAACAGGTCTACGAAGTGCAGCGCAACCTTTCCAGTCTCAACCCTATTCTCGTGATCAAACAAGGCTTGGTGAGAATTCCGCATCTCTCGAAACGCCTTGAGGGACGAATGTGTGTAACAATGGAACACCATCGCCACTGGGTCCGTGCGACGTTGGCACAACTCAATTCCCTAAGTCCCTTGGCGGTTCTTGGACGTGGCTATAGCATTCTTCAGACCGTTCCAGCCGGTCAAATTGTCCATCGGGCGAGTGATGTCGAAACGGGGCAGGAGCTGGAAGCTCAATTGGTAAGAGGGCGTTTGAGTTGCGTGGTCACTCGTGTCTTGGACGATTCCCCAGTTTGAAATAGAGATGTGGTTGGGTATAATGAACCCCCACGCACTCTATGGTATCGAGGTATGATGTGGCAGCAGTAAAATTTGAAACGGCGATGGCGCGGTTGGAAGCCATTGTTGGTGAGCTGGAAAAAAGCGATCTTCCTCTAGACGAATCGCTCAAGATTTTTGAGGAGGGTATTCGCCTCTCGAAAAGCTGTCTTAAGATTCTAGAAGAAGCAGAACATAAGGTAGAAGTGCTTGTGCAAGACAAAAATGGCAAAAAACGAATCCACGCGTACTCTTCAGACGAAGAGTCCGATGAACCATCCGCCTAGTTTGTCCCAGTGCCGGCTTCCTTCTCCGGCCATGCTTCCATGAGCGATTTCCCCAGTCTCTATGGCATCTCCCCCGCGTGAGCAGAAGGCAAGGTTAGATTGTGTGCTCGTGGCTCAGGGGCTGGTACCCAGTCGTGAAGCCGCGGCCAGAAGCGTCTTAGCAGGGGGAGTTTTGGTCGACGGGATCATGGTGGATAAACCTGCGAAGTTGGTGTCGCCGGATGCGCGCATTGAAATTGCGCGGCCTGCGTCTTTTGTCAGTCGATCCGGAGATAAGTTAGCTGCGGCCCTTGAGGCATTTCATATTGACCCGAAAGGGACCATCTGTGTGGATGTTGGCTGCTCAACCGGCGGGTTCACAGACTGTCTGTTGCAGCGAGGAGCCCTCCGCATCTATGCGATCGATGTCGGGTACGGACAATTTGAATGGAGGCTTCGGCAAGATTCGCGTGTTGTCTTGCTCGAGCGGACCAACATCCGGTATGTTGACCGTGGTTTGGTTCCAGAACCGATCGACCTGGCAGTCATCGACGTGTCTTTTATTTCTCTCACGCTGGTATTGCCAGCTGTCATTCACCTACTCAACAGTTCTGCGGTGGTTGTGGCGTTAGTGAAGCCGCAGTTTGAAGTCGGTAGGGGTCAGGTGGGACGAGGGGGAATCGTGCGAGATGATACGCAGCGCGAGGCAGTGACCAATAAGATCATCGATTGTGCTGCTTGTTTGGGTCTTACGCTTAAAGGCGTGCTGGATTCTCCCGTGATAGGGCGAAAAGGGAATCGGGAGATTCTTGTTGGTTTTGCCCGAGAGATAGCAGCCTAATCAGGTAAGGCGGTGGAAAAATGATGGAATGGGCTCAGCGGCGATGGGGGCATGCATGAAGGTGCTCGTGACTGGAGGTGCCGGTTTCATCGGGTCCCATTTGGTCGATCGGCTTATACAGGAAGGACATGAGGTTGTTGTTGTAGACAATCTGTCCACGGGGAAGCGGCGTAACCTTAATCGCGTTGCTCGTTTCTACAAACTGGATATTCAAAGCTGGAGACTTGAACGGGTATTTCGCAACGAGCGACCCAATATTGTTATGCATCTTGCTGCGCAGATGGATGTCCGCAAATCTGTGGCAGATCCAATTTTCGATGCACAGATCAATGTCCTTGGGATGCTGAATGTGCTGCAGCAAGCGGTCAGACATGGAGTGCGGAAGATTGTGTTTTCTTCTTCCGGCGGGGCCATCTATGGCGAGCAAGAGATTTATCCTGCTCCAGAGTCTCATATTACGCGGCCGCTGTCGCCATATGGAATCAGCAAGCTGTGCGGGGAGCAATACCTGTCCTATTACCAGCGTGTGAGCGGTCTTCAGATGGTGAACCTGCGCTACTCCAATGTCTATGGCCCACGTCAGGATCCTGATGGAGAAGCAGGTGTGGTTGCGATCTTCATTCAGAAGCTACTGAATAACGAGCAAGCGATTGTCAATGGGAATGGCCGTCAGACGCGAGATTTCATCTATGTCGAAGATGTTGCCGAGGCAAATCTTGCCGTGATGGGTCAGGAGGTACAAGGAACCTATAATGTTGGAACGGGAGAGGAGACCTCAATCAACGATTTGTTGAGGATCCTGATCTCCCACACAAACTCGGCATGTAAGGAGGTTCATGGGCCGGCGATGACTGGTGAACAGGCGCGGAGTGTGATTGATCCAAGCAAGATCCATCAAGAATTGTCCTGGGAGCCCAAAGTCGAATTGCGTGAAGGACTCAAACGCACCGTCGAGTATTTCCGCGAGCGCATGAGTTAGCTTAGAAAGCCATGTAGTGTATGATGGGCTCTCAGCATTGAGCGTCGGCGGAGTCCTTAATAGCGAGGGATTGCTCCATCCACCTGCACCGACCAGGCGTCAATTCCTCCCACCAAATTCTTCACATTTGAGAACCCTTGTTGAAGTAGGAAGTTTGTCGCATCAGCGCTTCTCATACCGTGGTGGCAAATGGCGATGATCTCAGACTCTCGGTTTAACCGGGTGAGCGATTGAGGAAGTGTTCCGAGGGGAACAAGGATTGAGCCATCTATTTTTGCGAGCGAGTATTCCCAATCTTCCCGAACGTCCAGCACGACAAGGTTATCGCCCTTATCAAGTCGTGTTTTTAATTCTTTCGGAGAAATGACGAGACCCATTTGATAGCCTCCTATTTCTGAGCATCATATGTGAGGGGTGAAAAGCCTGTCAATCAGACTAACCGGATGGTCGAGCGAAGGAAAACGCCAACAATTGTACATTTTTGTCAGTGCTCCTTTCTCTTTTTTGCTGTTTCTTGAGAATACTATCACCGTTAAGATATGAATAAGATCTCTGGAATGCTAGCGTTAAATCATAAATTTATAAGATATTGATAAATAGCAACAATCATTTAGTGTCGTACGTAGTTGGCCTGAAAATTGCTTCATTGCTATCGTCCTAGAGAATAGATAGATGGCTTAGCGGAAAGGTTGTTCTTATAATGGGCGCGCCTCTTAGGAAGGAATCTGCAACGCAGATCCTGGTTATCATGGTAACGGCAGCAAACCAGAAGGAAGCGGTAAGGATTGGAAAAGTAGTGGTTAAAGCAAGGCTAGCTGCCTGTGTGAACATTATCCCGACCATTCAGTCTATTTACAGATGGAAGGGAAAGGTATTGAAATCAGAGGAAGTTCTGCTCATATTCAAATCGACAAAGGCACGATATGCGGTACTCGAGAAGGCCATCAAGGCGACACATACATATGACACTCCCGAAATCATCGCATTATCTGTGAAGAAAGGCATACCACAATATATTAGGTGGGTCTGCAGTGAGACCAACAGCTAATAGGTAACCAATGAGTTTTAAACTCACCAAAATGAGGGGTTGACCGAAGCAATCTGGATTGGTAGACTCCTCAAGAATTCTTATGTAGGTCTGGAGGAGTCCGTTCAGCAGGGGGTGAATGGCTATGGGACAAACGAACGGCACCGAAAATAGTGACGGTTATACAGTTGTAGTCTTTCGTGGCTCATCAGCCAAGCCTCTTCGATTCAGCTTTCCCCGCAAACTGGTCAGTAAGCTATTGATTATTGGGTCTATTTTTCTATTAGCCAATGTTATGGTTATTGCGCATTACGTGATTAGAACCGGTGAGGTTTGGGAACTCACGTCATACCGGGCAGAAGCAATGAATGCGCGAGAACAGACTGAGGCATTCTCTAGTTCAATCGACGATCTGAAGAAGCGTTTAACGAGTATGAAGGAAGTTAATCAGCGACTTCGAGTTATGTTAGGCATCGAGTCTCCTAAAACAGGGGATATGGTAAACGGCCGAGGTGGTGTAGATGCTCCGCTTCCCGAGGGGGATGATAGTCTCCCTGCTGATCTAAAAACCCTCAAGAACGGCGCCGGGGCTCAGCCGTCCAAAACTGATGAGACCAACCAAAGTACTGTATCTGGTCAAGCAGGTATCTCTGCTGATTCAAGTAATCTCACTGAGCAGGATAAGATCGCCTCAATTAAGGATGGCATAGAATGGCTATCGAAAGAAGCCGCGACCCAGGAACAATCACTTCAAGAATTGTCCTTGGCCGCTGAACAGAAATCTTCTCGATGGGCAGCTACTCCTTCCATTTGGCCGGTAAAGGGATGGGTGACGTCTGGCTTCGGGCCAAGGGTTTCCCCATTCACAGAAAAGCCAGCGTGGCATGATGGGTTGGATATTGGAGCTGCTGCTAATGCGCCGGTTCAAGCTTCGGCTCAAGGACGAGTCACAGCAGTCGGCTTCGATGCTAAGCTGGGAAATGTCGTAAAGATAGATCATGGATTCGGTATTGAAACCCTCTATGGGCATCTGGCTAAGGCGTTAGTCAAAGAAGGACAGCGCGTGAAGCGTGGAGAAGTCGTTGGCTTAGTCGGTAGTACAGGACTAGCCACGGGTCCCCACCTGCACTATATGGTCAAAGCCCATGGCCAGGCGCTAGACCCAGTAAGGTATATTCTCGAATAAGAAGCTAAAATTGGGCTTCCCCCTCTCCCATCGGCTCACTATCAACACAGCCGAATTTTCCGACTGAGCTCCGCGAATGTACACCCTCCCTCGCTGAACGAATCTCCTCGAGTGTATTCCTGTGCTATACTGCCGCCACTATCGCACTGGTAGCGACCATCCCGACCCTCACTATGACAGATATTGAGATCAACCGGTCAGTGAAGGCGCGTCCGATTCAGGAGGTTGCTGATCAGCTTGGAATCCAGGTCAGCGAGTTAGTCCTGCATGGAAGGCTAAAAGCAAAGATTTCGCTCGAGGTCCTTGAGCGGCTTTCCACGGCACCTCTCGGCAGGTATGTGCTCGTAACCGCCATCAATCCGACCCCGCTTGGAGAGGGCAAGACGACAACTTGCATTGGACTTGCCATGGGTCTTTCCCGCCTCGGGCATCGAACGGCTGTCACACTTCGACAACCTTCAATAGGCCCGGTGTTTGGGATTAAAGGTGGAGGAACAGGGGGAGGGCGAGCGCAAGTCCTCCCGATGGAAGAGATCAACCTCCATCTGACCGGCGATGCTCACGCTGTATCTGCCAGCCACAATCTTTTATCAGCATTTGTTGATAATCACTTGTTTCATGGAAATGAACTTCAAATGGATCCCAATCGGATCACCTGGCCACGGACATTGGGGGTCAGCGATCGGGCGTTACGACAGATCGTGCTGGGCGAGGGTGTCGGGGCCCGTTCAGGCCAGTTTGTGATTACAGAAGCCTCTGAAGTCATGGCGATTCTCGCTTTAGCATCGAGTCAAGCTGATCTGAGACAGAGGCTCGGGCAGATCATAGTAGGGTTTACAAAGGATGGTAAGCCATTGCGGGCAGAAGAGTTTGGTTGTGCCGGATCGATGGCGGTGTTGCTTAGAGAAGCATTGTTGCCGAATATCGTCCAGACGCTGGAGGGAACCCCGGCGTTCGTGCATACAGGTCCATTTGGAAATATCGCCCATGGCAATTGTTCAATCCTTTCCGACGCCATCGCACTACGTTGTGCGGACTATGTGATTACGGAAGCTGGATTCGGGAGTGATCTCGGGGCGGAGAAATTTTTCAACATCAAGTGCCGCCTTTCCGGATTCAAACCGGCAGTAGGCGTGGTGGTTGTCACGCTTCGTGCGCTCAAGCTTCATGGTGGTGGAGGGACGATCAAGGTCGGAGTCCCACCTCCAGCAGGGCTTACCGGACCTAATCAGGAAGCATTGGCTCGAGGGTTTGCGAATTTGGAGCAGCACATTGCGAACGTGAAAGCCCATGGGGTGCCCGTGGTGGTGGCAGTCAATGCATTTGTCGATGATCCTGTGAGTGAACTGATGTGGGTGCGCGAGCGGTCGCTGGAGGTTGGGGCGTTGGAGGCTGCGGTTTCAACCCACTGGGCCGACGGGGGCAAAGGGGCGGAAGAGTTAGCGAAGTCGGTGGTCAGAGCCACAAAGGAAAGGTCCACATTCAGACATGTATATGATGTAGCCTGGCCGATCAAAAAGAAAATTCTGACTATCGCGACACAAATGTATGGGGCCTCTGCTGTGACGTTCGAGGCAGAAGCCGAGCGGGATATTGAATTGGCACAGCAACTCGGACTCGACCGCCTCCCCATCTGTATGGCAAAAACGCCACTATCACTGTCGCACGATCCGGCGCTGAAGGGGCGCCCAGTTGGTTTTACACTGCCCATCAAGGAGGTGCGAATACTTGCAGGGGCCGGGTTTCTCACGGCTGTCTGCTCAGGCATTCAATTGATGCCAGGCCTGCCGAAGAAGCCGGCAGGCGAACGAATTGGAATCGACCCGGGTACAGGCGAGATTGTGGGGCTGTCCTAAAGGTTAGCGCTGCTTCAGGTAGCGGAAGAATTCTGAGTCAGGACCCATCACGAGGGTGGACTTATCTTTGAAGGCTTTCTTGTAGGCTTCCATTGAGCGGGTAAATTCAAAAAAATGAGGGTCTTGCCGGTACGCGTCGGCATAGATCCGAAACGCTTTCGCATCCCCTGCGCCACGAAGTTCTTCCGACTCCTTGTACGCCTGAGCCAGAATAATCTCTCGATCCTTTTCCGCTTCTGATCGAATTTTCTGTGCTTCCTCAGCACCTTCTGCGCGATATTGTTTCGCTTGTCGTTCCCGTTCCGCTTGCATTCTGGCGAACACAGCCCGTTCATTCTGTTCAGGAAGGTCGGCTCGTTTGATCCTCACGTCATGGATCTCGATTCCATACGCCGAGGCTTTCTCATTCGACCGCTGGGTCACGATTTTCATGAGCTCGCCACGGTGCGACGCGACGATTTCGATAAGGTCATGGCGTCCGAGTTCGACTCGCAGCTCAGAATAGATAATATCATTGAGTCGTTGAAGGGCTCCCCGTTGGGACTGAAAGCTCTGATAGACTTTAAGCGGGTCGACAATCCTCCACTTGGCATAGTTGTCAAGGAGAAGAGTCTTCTTGTCTTGTGTGATCACATCTTGCGCGGCCGAGTCGTAATCCAACAGACGCTTGTCGAAGTAGATGACTTCTTGAGCGAAGGGCACTTTCATATAGAGCCCTGGCTCCGTGAGATTTCGAACAGGCTTTCCCAGTTGAACCACGATGGCAGTCTGGGTGATGTCGACGACGAAGAGCGGTGAGGCTCCCAGGAACAGCAAACCACCAATGACCGCCAGAGCCGCAATGATAAGCCCCTGCTTGGTCATGGATTCTGGCCCTCAACGGTCGCCCCTGGCTTGGCTTTGATACGGTCGAGCGGAAGATATGGCAGCATACGATCCGATGCCTTCCCATCAATCACGATTTTCTCGATACTCGGCAGGATTTCTTCCATCGTTTCGATGTAGATCCGTTTGGAGATGATGTCTTTAGCTTGATTGTACTCTTTCAAGGTCGCCACAAAACGGTTGGCCTCACCCTGGGCGCGATCCACTCGCGCCTGGGCATTGCCCTTGGCCTGGTTCACCACCTGGGCGGCTTCGCCTTGGGCTTTCGGAAGAATATCGTTGCGATAACTCTGAGACTGGTTGATCAGTTTTTCTCGATCTTCCTTTGCATTCGTTACATCCTTGAACGCCGCCGCCACGGCTTCCGGAGGACTGACGTCCTGGAGTTGGACGGCGGCAACCTGAATGCCGCCCTGGTACTGATCGAGAAGGGCTTGCAGGAGCACCTGGGTATCCTGTTGGATCTGTGCCTTGCCAGTCGTCAACGCCTCGTCGATCTTGCCTTTGCCGACCACTTCCCGCATTGAGGCTTCGGCTGCTTTACTGATCGTCTCATTAACGTCTGCGACGTTAAAGAGGTAGTTCGATGAATCCTTAATCTTGTATTGCACGATAAACTGGATGGCCAGGATGTTCATGTCGCCGGTGAGCATGAGGGCTTCCTGTGCCAGCATTTGCTGGCGGCCTTGCCGCTCCGTACGGAAGCCGACCTCGATACGATGGAGTTTTTGAACTTTCGGCTGTAGGACCGATTCGGCGAGAGGGATTTTCAAATGAGGGCCAGGTTCCACAGTCCGGACAGGGGCACCGAATCGCTTGACGACGCCCTCTTCATCCGGGGCGACGATAAATACGCATTGCCAAGCGAGAAAAATGATCAGCCCTAACAGCGCGATGTTTCTGAAGCCGGTTGAGGGCAATAGGTTCCCGAACGTGGGCATCAAATTCTTGAATTGCGACTGGGCCTGCTTGAGCGCATCCTCAAGCGGGTCGCTCTTCCTACTCCAAGGATCTTTGGGGTCCCAGACCATGCGAAGCCGTTGGTTGAAAATGGAAATAATGGTGAATGCGTGTCTGCGTCGCGCCACATTAGCAGACTGCTTGGAAGGTATGCAATCACCATGATCTCTAGAAAGATCTGTCGACAGGTTTAGGGAAAGCCATTACAGCGCGATGGGAGCGTATGAGAGAGACGTAGGTTTAGTGAAGCGTCGATGAGGCTTTTCAGTATCCGGTGAAGATCAGCTTGGCTCAACAATGACTTAATTTGCAGTCTGTCACGACAAGGTTTGAGGCTTTCTCACCTGCCTCAAGATCGAGAATCAGCCAGGCAAGCCCAGCATACAGGTCGTCCTTGGTTCGTTCCCGGTCTCCTTCGATCAGGCTGACAATGTAGTAGCGCCCAGCGGGAATTTTGGTGAACCAGAAATG
>Ga0134122_10002758_pt1 | contig 12937 bp, 10 predicted proteins | sample KB302_FD_96461 | JGI IMG/M metagenome (GOLD analysis project Ga0134122, IMG submission 96461) | Terrestrial soil microbial communities without Nitrogen fertilizer from Kellogg Biological Station, Michigan, USA - KB3-0-2 | ecosystem: Environmental > Terrestrial > Soil > Unclassified ...
CCGTTACAGGTTTGGATCATCCAGCGACGATAACTTTGGCGCCTCGCGGTACGCCGCTTTACGAGACGACTTATGGAAATGTTGCGCCTCGATTGGGCCTGGCCTATCAGCTTATTGATAGCCGGATTTGGAGCACTGTCCTTCGAGCAGGTTTCGGAGTTTTCTACGATCTTGGGCAGGGCTCGCTCGGAGGTGTTTCGAGTTCTTTTCCATATAGTGCAGACAGGAGCCTTTCGTTGGTCTCGTTTCCGCTATCTCCCCAGAACGCTGCGCCTCCAGTCCTTACGACGAACCCGCCGGTTAGCACGATTTTTGTTGCGGATCCGCACTTAAAACTTCCGCGAAGCTATCAGTGGAATGTGGCGCTTGAGCAGTCGATCGGAAGCACACAAAGTCTATCTCTAACCTATCTCGGCACAATTGGCCGCGATCTGCTTCGGCTTACTACGCTCTTTAATGCGAGTCCAAGTTTCTTGTCTATCGGGGTGACCGACAACTCGGCAACAGCGGATTATCACGCGCTGCAACTGAAATTCGAGCGGCGCTTGTCGCAAGGTTTACAAACACTCGCCTCATACACGTTTTCTCACTCGATTGATATCGCGTCGACAGATTCAAGCGCTGGAAACTTCAACACGCCGGCTACAATTGCCAGTCCGAACCTGGACCGTGGAAATTCCAGCTTTGACATCCGGCATTCTTTCACTGCCGGCGTTGCCTACGATCTGCCGGCTCCGCGATGGCAGAAGTTCGTCGAACCAGTGCTGCGAGACTGGTCGGTGGATAGTTTCGTTTTCGCCAGATCCGCCCCTCCGGTAAATGTCGTTGGCGCAACTTTCTTTGTAGCGGGTGTTGCCCTTGCGCCTCGTCCGAACGTCAACGCTGGAGTGCCTCTCGAACTACATGGGTCGCAATATCCCGGCGGAAAGATTCTCAATCGTGCGGCGCTTACCGCGGTACCGGCTGGACAGCAGGGTAACCTCGGCCGCAACGTGCTTCGTGGTTTCGGCGCACGGCAAGCGGACGTTGCGGTGCAGCGGCAATTTCATTTCACCGAGAAAGTGGGACTCGGCTTCCGATCGGAGTTCTTCAACATCTTCAACCATCCAAACTTCGGTAATCCAATAAATACTCTGTCGAGTCCGCTCTTCGGCCGCTCGACGCAAACGCTGGCGAACAGTCTGGGATCAGGGGGCGCAAATGGCGGGTTGAATCCTCTGTATCAGATTGGCGGACCCCGCTCGATTCAGTTTGCGCTCAAGCTTCAATTCTAGAGAAACCTCTCGAGAAGTGTACGCAGGTGAATCCCTCAAAAGTGTTACATAAATGTAGCCTGATTTCGGGTACTCCGCTGTGAAGAAACTCACTAAGCTCATGTCGTGCAGCGACTCTTTTCGATGTTTCCTCAGGGAGGACCAGGCTTCGCGTTGTTGCTTCTACGTATCTCGGTGGCAGCGGGCTTCCTTATTAATCTGGCGAACCGCGATCGTGTGCCTTCAGGGTTTCTGCAGGTCGCGCTGGTCCTGATAATCTGCCTCGTCTCGCTTTCGCTGAGCGTCGGCTTCCTTACGCCGTTTCTCTCCGTCATAGTCTGCGCGGCTGCCGGCGTAAATCTGTTGCTCGGCTACAATTCGGGTTTTAGTTCGGACCACCTTCTCCATCTCCTCACAATCGTTATCGCTGCCGCGCTCGCCCTCCTCGGACCGGGAGCTTATTCGGTGGACGCGAAGTTGTTTGGTCGGCGGGTTACTATCGTCCGTCCACGCAAAGACAGAAATCTTCATTAGTTACTGACTATCACAGCAAAAAGTGACGAGTTTCTGGTCTTCCGCGAACTCAAGTGATTGTTCAATTCACAGGAGTTCTCCTCAGAGAAGTTGGGGACGCAGGAACTCGCAAGTGAAAATTTCTCTACAGGCTACAAACGTGAACCCTAATCTTGATCATCCGGGTGAAGTTGCCCTAACACGATAGGGTGATGGTGCCTTGGCACTATTTGGGGTTTCGACGATAAGCCAAAAGGCGCAAACTGTCGCCACACTACGGAAAGGAGCGCAGTACGATGAACGATTATTACGGGGATCGCGTAGCATTTCAGCAATCAATCGAGCCTACCACTCCCGAGGCAATCCTGTACGACTTCGAGCATCGACAACAGCTCGAAAACGAAGATATCGTCCTTCGTGAAGACGTTGACAGGCCCTCTATGTTCGAGGGGATTGTCGGCGTTTCATCATCACTGCGTTCGGTACTATCGGAAGTGTCACAGGTCGCTCCGACGGATTCAACGGTGCTCATTACGGGTGAGACTGGAACTGGAAAGGAGCTCATCGCACGAGCGATTCATCAGCGATCGCGACGATCGTCGAGGCCGTTTGTCAGCATTAACTGCGCGGCAATACCCCCGTCACTGATTGCTTCTGAATTGTTCGGCCACGAGAAAGGTGCGTTTACTGGGGCCGTGCAGCGACGGCAAGGGCGGTTCGAGTTGGCTGACGGCGGAACTATTTTCCTGGATGAAATCGGCGAATTGCCGCTTGAGATTCAAGTGATGCTCCTGCGCGTCCTGCAAGAGCGAGAGTTCGAACGCCTCGGCGGCAGCCGGCCGATCCGTGTGAACGTTCGCATCATTACAGCGACTAATCGCGATCTGGAAGCTGCGATCGATGACAACAAATTTCGATCTGATCTGTATTATCGGCTAAACGTATTTCCGATCGAACTGCCTCCCCTGCGCGCGCGTCTTGAGGATATTCCGATTCTTGTCGAGTACTTTACTCACCGTCTGGCGAGGCGAGCCGCGAAGAGAATAAACACCATCAGCCAGAAGACATTGAGACTGCTTCAGTCGCATGACTGGCCTGGCAATGTTCGAGAGCTGCAGAATGTGGTGGAGCGAGCGGTAATCTTCTCAGATTCGGACTCGCTGCAGATCGACGAGCAATGGCTCTCCGGACCACGGTCTAAAGTCACGTTCGCCATCAGGACGGGATACGCAACGAACCCTCGCACCCTCGCGACTCAACAAAGAGACGCCATTGAAGCAGCACTTCTTGAAAGCAAGGGTCGAGTATCAGGTCCGTTCGGAGCAGCGACGCTTCTTGGCATTCCTTCCTCTACGTTGGAGTCGAAAATAAAATTGCTGAATATCGATAAGCGCCGGTTCAAGTCTCAGGTCACAGACTGGAGCACTTGTTCAAACCTTAGTCACGCTAATAGCAATTTTGCATAGGTCACATTCCCACCTTATTGTCAGAGTCAGATTACTCATTACGAATTCGGGTCGATATGAAGAGTGGAAAATCTTCACGATCCTCTGCGAGATGACCTGCGCTTCGCAAAGATGCCAGCCGTGCTGGATTGTCACAAGGTTTGACTTGTTGCGTAGAGCGTCATTTGTTCAGAATCTTCTAACCCGGCAACCACTCAAGCAATTGTAAGATGCCGATTTCACTCGAACCTGCTACAACGTTCTTGCGTTCCGTCGCTAGAAATTCACGAACCTAGGTCCGCACCCCAAACAACATCAATAACTTAGCCTTGGCCCTGACGTTGCCCTGTTACAAGTCGCAGCGAGGAGATCACGTAGCGACACGTTAAATCAAACTCGTAATAAAGCTTGACGTGATTCTCCTCGCTCAACGCAAAAATGAAACAGAAATCATTTAATGCTGAGACAGAAGGATTACATAGCTTCGGTTTGTTGTGGAGAAATGATTAGACTAACTGCAAGATCGGCCTTATTTGTATTGAGCATAATCGTAACCGCAGTCAACCTCGGCTGCACTGTTCGTAGTGCTGCTACGTCCGTACCTTCGCGGATCTTCCGAGAAGTGCATGGCCTGAGGGTGCGCTCTTATCAGATAACGCCGCTCAGTGATGACCTTCGCCAATATCGCCGAGTCGAAATCCGTCCTCTAGAGAATCTGATGCTGAATGAGGTCCCCGAGTCGGTCGTCAAGCAACTCCACGCTGAGATAATCAACCGAATTCGATCCGGCAATCATTTTGAGCGTATCGCTCAAGTCGCTGAACCAACAGATCCGACGGCAAGCGTCAATAGTGAATCCAGCCCCGATGTTCATAATGCAGATAATGACGATTCGACGCAGGAGCTGGTCGTCGAAGGCTACCTGGATGATTACACGCCGGGGATACCCGCGCTGCGCTACATCGAGCAGGGCAACAACCACGCGGTATTGACTCTCCGTATCGCACTCAAGGACAAACTGACGGGCCGGATTCTGGGTGAGAAGAACATCACCGTCGAAAACACCCGAGTTACCAGCAATGTTGAAAGAATGGTGACTAAAGCGGCGAAAGAGGTTGCTCGTTTTGTGGGAAGCAATTCTGGTCTCGACAAAAGACACGAGGAGGCGCGAGGCCATGCTCGGTAGTGAAAGACAGGTCAAGATCCAGACAGTTTTGCTCCTGACGATATTACTTGTGATTGTTCGGTCGGCCACCTGCCTTTCGCAATCTTTATCGGGACCGCCCAAACAAGAAGCTGAGAAAGTGGCTCGAGAGAAGAGCGTTACACGGGAGAATCGGGAGAGATTAGCGAACTACAAGGGGAAGAACGGCACTCTTAGCATCAAGACGGTTGTCCTCGGAGGGGATTTTCGAGTCACCACAATCATTCCATTCAAGGGGAACCTCGCCGATTATCATCATCTCGAGATCACAAGGCCGGTTAGTTTGCTTGGCGGCGCCTTGACCTCTCAGGTCTCGAACCAACAGCTCGAGAGGCTCAAGTCTCAATTGGAAGAGCGAAAGCTCTTTGAATCGGTCAAAGCAATTGATGCCTACAATGCACCGGCCGCAACTCGGTCAAAGACACAGCTCCTCCCGACCTCGAAGAGTAATGACCGGGAGGTGCAAGATCCCCTCGATGCTCCGATCGCCAGCCTTGCAGATATGGAGGCCCGCGACAAGCAGCGGCTCGGTCAAGAGCACCAAGAAGCACGTGCTTCAGATCTGACTCTGGTTGCGGTCATCGAGGTCCTGGATTACGCGAAAGGAAGCCGGCTTAAACAACTGCTGCCTCTCGACCTTGGTAAATCCATCCTCACCGTTCGGCTGCGTTACTACGACAAGGATTCTGGAAAAGAAATCGGAAGACAGATCGTATCCGGCAGGGCTAGCGGATCAAGCTTGCTCGGCCCGCTTTCACCACGTGATGCATTGAGCGGTGTGGCAGATGGGTTCGTCGACCAGGTGACTCGTCGGGTGGCGGCATCGGTGAAATGAATGCATAGGTGATCGATATGAAACGAGTCCTCATAGTGTGTGCCTTAGCCCTGATTGCGATGCACAAGGTTGCCGGGCAAGACGTCCAGCAGCCCAAACCATCCGTGCAGAATAGTAAGGCTGAACAAGCGGACGACGAGACGATTAGTTTCGAAGCTGCACTGGTGAACACTCGTGTCTCGGTGCGCGACGCGCAGGGACGCTTCGTATCTGGACTTACCAGGAATGATTTCACTGTCCTCGAGGATGGCAGAGAGCAACCCATAATCTACTTCAGCCAGGAATCAGACCAGCCATTGAGGGTGGCGATTGTCGTGGACCGGAGCCGCAGCGTGCAAACCGTTCTTGGCCGCGCCCAAAACGCAGTGCACGATTTCATCAATTCAGTCATTAGAACCGGCAAGGATCGTGTTTGTTTGGTAGCATTCGATTCAGCCGTCTACCTGGTCCAGGATTTTACCGACGACTCCAACAAGCTGTCATCCGCAGTCAACAAGCTGACTGCGGCAGGTGGGACGTCCGTTTTTGACGCGATCTATAAGACTTCGCGGGATAAGTTAACCGGAACCGAAGAAGCCCGGCGAGTTATTGTCTTGATTACCGATGGCGACGATACGACCAGCAATGCATCCATCGAACAGGCGACCGAGATGGCACTCAGGAACAATGTGACGGTCTATGCGATTCGGCTGCCCGGAGAGAATTCACTCAACGTGCGCGAGCAGCAGGGCAAACCGGTCCTCGCACGCCTTACCGAAACAACGGGGGGCCGCCAGTTTCATCTCGATGGCGGCCAAGGACAGCTCGCCGGATTCCTCAACAAGTTGAAAGAGGAGCTGCGGAGTCAGTACTCGATTGGTTACCAGTTTCAATCTGCATCTTCAGCCAGGAGTTTCCATAAGATCACCATAAAGCTCCTGCAGCCAGCTCTGAGAGCGTTTACTCGGAGCGGCTACTACTCAAGATCGGAGTAATCGCGTAGCAAGGCTTCGACAGGATCTCGATCGATGGAAACGGCAAGCAACATACACATCATGGCCGAGCGAACAAAGACAAAGGGCCAGGGGAGCGCTCTTGTCGTGCCAGACGAGAGGCCGCTGTTGTTGCGCTTATTCGATGGTGCACGAGTTCAAATGTACCGAACAAAAAGCGACGCGACCGAGTCCCTCAACGCTGAAACGAACATTGTCACATCTCGCCGAGGTGATTTTGGATTTCTAAAGTCGAACGACGCCGACCCCTTCGTAGTTCGTCTTGCTCGCGAAATATCAGAGGCCTTTAGAACTCTAAGGCACGATCCGGTTGCTTTTATTCGGATGAGTTCCGGAAGCAGCATGCTGTCGCACGACAGAAGAACCGGAATGAGATCGGGGCTAACCGTTGCCTTTGTCTTCTACGCAGCGGTGCTGACTGCGGTCTATGCTTCCTATTCAATCGTTCACCGCGTAAAACCGAGCGCTTCACCCGCTCGACATCTTGAAATTACGTATCTCGCATCGCCGCCAATGCCCGTCAAGAAAGCCTTGCCGCGACCCAAAGAAACGGCCGGCACGCCGGGCAATGAACCATTGGCGGCTCCAATCAATCCTGAAGAACCGCACAAAGCTGTGTTGACAGAGGCCAAGCCGACACCGATCCCCCCTAACCAGACACTAACTGATCCAGCTCTCACCTCAAACTCACAAACAAGTGAGACCGCTTCCCGGGCTTCGTCAGAAGGCGTCGCTCGCGGCCTGACTGGAAACGGTGTCGGCACGGTCTCGAACGCCGGCACGGAAGGTGTTTCGAGCGCAGGAGTGAATTACAACGATGTTGTCAGCATGAGCAGCGTTACGACGCGCCCGCAGATCTTGTCCCGGCCAGTTCCCGGATATACCGACGAAGCACGACGCGCTCAGATCGAGGGGCAAGTAAAGCTATTGGTGGTTCTGAGTGCCAATGGCACGATATCGGAAATCAAAGTAACCAGAGGGCTCGGTTACGGTCTTGATGAGAAAGCCGTCGAGGCTGCCAGAGAGTTGCGATTTATCCCAGGTCAGAAGGATGGTCACACTGTAAGCGTGCGCGTTTTTCTCGAGTTTAGATTCGCACTGTTTTGAGACCCAAAGTCATTTATGCAGTACCTGAAACGGCATAGCTCGAACCACGCAAGCAATGTTCTTGCGACCCTTCGCAAGAAATTTGCGAGCCCAAGACCTTTCTTTGAATTAAATCAGTAGCTTGAGACTGGCCCTGGCATTGCGTTGTCATTACTGGAGCGAGACAGGGATTGGCGTAGAGGATTTAACGTTAATGAAGGGCGAGGTGATCGTCTTCGCCCTTAGCGGCGAAAGGGAGAATGAAAAACCGTTGCGAACCCTGGCTAGAGCTGAAGCCATCCGGCCGCCGGCATGGCACTCGGTTTGGAGCAATCGAAATGAGCGTACTTCCAGCTTTTTTCTTGCTACTCGTAGTTACGGCTTACGGATTGTTGGCGTTGGTGCTTCTAGGGCATTTGTTGCGGGACCTGCTTACCCGCGTCCGTGATGCGCGAATTAGGATGCTAGCTACAGCAAGACGCACCCAACGCGAGATTCCTAAACAGTTTGTTAACCGCCGGACCTCGCATGCGAATAGCCACTAAAACTTTTTGCAACACTCACGTTTTCGCGGTGATGCAACAACGCGGTGGAGTCGCAGTGGCCCTGCTGTCGATACTATTGGCGATGCCAATCGGCGCCTCGTGTCAGCAAGACGCTTCGAACTCTGCTCAAGTACTAACGCTTGAACAGGCGATAGCGCTTGCTCTAAGTCAGAATCATGTTCTCAAAAATGCGCAGCTGGGTGTCGGAAAAGCCGGAGATGAACTGGCGGCGACTCGCACCATCCGCTTGCCTTCAATGCACCTCTACACGCTCGTGTCGCAGCAACTAGTGAAACACGACATCAGTGTCGATAATCCGCTTTCGAGCCTTCTCCCCGGCGTCGGACCTTTCTTTTCAGTCAGCGTTCCTCGGAAGCCCACAACAGTATTCGCGGGACAGATTCTTCAGCCGCTCTCACAGCAATACCGCATCGGACTCAACATCGAGCAGGTCAAACTAGCCCGCGATGTGGAAACGGAGAAGCTACACCTGGCCCAACAATCCACCGTTGATGAAGTCAAGCGAAACTACTACGGAATTCTCCAGACCCAAAGTGCACTGGAGAGTGTTGTGGAAGCCATCAGACTCTATCGCGAGTTGGACCGCGTCACGACCGATTACGTGGCCCGGCAAGTCTCGTTGAGATCAGATAGCCTTGAGGTTAAGACGAGACTCGCGAAGGCGGAGTATGACGCGCTCGATATTACCAACAAGCTCAGCACTCAAAAGGAACAACTAAACAATCTGCTCGGGCGAGACGTGCGCGTTGAGTTCAAGGTCGCCGCTGTCCCCGATGTCAATGGCTTTGCGGATGATCTTGTTGCCGCGAGGAGCCGGGCGATTGAACAACGACCCGAAATGAAACAGGCGCGGTTGAAGGTCAAGCAGGCAGAGCTGGATCGCCGCATAAAAAAGTCTGAATACATCCCCGATGTTAGCGTTGGACTTACATATCTAGCACTTCGGAACTTCGACGATGCCATCCCAAGAAACTTTGCAAGCGTCGGGGTTGTGATGAAGTGGGAAGTCTTTGACTGGGGAAGGAAACGAGATCAACTTGCTGAGAAGGACAAGACCATCCAACAGGCACAGAATGCGTTGCACGAAACTGAAAGCCTCGTCCTGATCGATGTGGGCGACAAATTCCGCAAGCTGCAACAAACACGCCAGGCGCTGGTAGTAGCTCAAGTCTCGCAGGAGGCCGGACGCGAAGCTCTGCGAGTCAACACCAACAAGTATAGATTGACCGCCGCGCTATTGTCCGACGTTTTGCAATCACAGGCCGCGCTGGCAGAAGCCAATCACCGGTACCAGCAGGCTATTCTTGCTTACTGGACAGCGAGGGCGGAACTTGAAAAGGCGATCGGCCAAGCCAACTGAAAATTACAGAGGAGAGAGGGAATGCCGGAAGCAACCAAGACACCAGAGAAAATCGTAGGAGCAAGCCCGCCGCCCTCGGAAAAGCATGCAGAGAGACTTCCTTCCCACAATGGAGCATCTGCACCAGTAAAATCAGAGGCGCAGCCACCAGTAAAGTCAGAGCCGCAGTCCCCAGTAGAGTCGGAGCCGCAGCCACAGGAGATCAAAAAAACAGATTCCAGAATGCGGCGCTTTGTTCCAGTCGTTCTGGTCTTACTCATTGCTGCGGTGCTTCTCGTTGTGATCACGTCGAACTGGAATTCATGGGTTGGGAGCAAGGGCAGCCAAAAAACCGATGACGCATACCTTCGAGCCGACATCACTCCTCTGAGCACCCGAGTCTCGGGTACCGTTAAGGAAGTCGCCGTGGAAGATTACCAGAGGGTGAAGGCGGGAGACTTGCTGGTGCAGCTTAAAGACGATGATTATCGCGCGCAGCTCGAGCAATCCGAAGCTGCGGTGCAAGCCGCTAACGCTGCCCTCGAAAACAACAGTAAGCAGAAGGCGTTGCAAGAGTCGAGAATCGCTCAAGCGCAAGCCGGTGTCGAAGCGGCAAAAGCTGAGATAGCGCAAGCGGAAGCAAACATCGAGGCAACGCGAGCAGATATCGCAAACGCGCGCGCGAGTGTACAAGCCGCTAATGCCGATGTCGTCCGCACGCGATTGGAAAAGGAACGCCAGGCAGCACTTGTTGAGTCGGCTTCCGCAACTCGGCAGAAGCTGGAACAGGTGACCGCTGATGAAGCGCGATTCGGCGCGCAGCTCGAAAGCCGAAGAGCCGACCACGCCAAGACCGAGTCACTGCTTAGTCTGAGACAAGCGCAAGCTCAACAGGCGCGCGCCGGTCTTGTCAGTCGGCAGTCCGAGTTGGAGGCCCAGCGTAAACAGCGCGGGGTGCTCGATGCTCAACAGCTGCAGCTAAACGCCGACCTTAGAGCCAGGGAAGCAGCAGTGACGGTTGCGCGCACCAATCTCGAATACACGCGTATCGTCGCACCATCGGACGGAATCGTTGGAGAGCGCAAGGTGCGCATCGGACAACTTGTCAGCCCGGGAACACAGGTTATTTCCCTCGTCGAGAACGACACGTGGGTGCAGGCGAACTACAAAGAGACGCAGCTTACCAACGTTCGAAAGGGCGATTCAGCCCTGATAACCGTAGATACCTTTCCTGGCCTCAAGCTGAAAGGCCACGTTGAGGAAATCGCTCCCGCGAGCGGCTCTCAATTCGCATTGCTTCCACCTGACAATGCTTCGGGCAATTTCACAAAAATCGTGCAAAGAATTCCGGTAAAGATAGTCATTGAGCACGATCAGCGTGACCTTGAACGGTTGCGACCTGGTATGTCGGTCATCGTTGATATCAATGCATCGGGTAAGAAGAGCGAAGGCGTGACTGAGAGGGAACAACCGTGAGTGCAGTAGCGACAGCCGTAGCTGACGGAAACTCACAATCGGTTCAGGCCTTTCGCCCTTTTCGTTTGCTCGAGGTCAAACCCAATCCTTATGTCGGCACCTTCGGCGTCTTTCTGGGAGCAGGAATTTCTACGCTCTTTGGGAGATTGTTAAGCGTCGGGCTGCCGGATCTGCGTGGCGCTCTCGGACTCGGCTTCGACGAAGCGGCATGGCTTCCCACTGCGTACAGCATGGGACTCATGTTTATGGGACCGTTTTCGGTCTACCTCGGTGGCGTCCTGGGGGTCAGGCGCGTTCTCCTGTTCGCAACGCCTATCTTTATTGTAGCTTCCATCCTGCTGCCGTTTTCACCGAATCTGACGGTAATGCTCACGCTTCAAGTGATCGCCGGGATTTCATCTGGTACCTTTTATCCGCTCACGATGACTTATGCGCTGCGGAGCCTGCCGTTCCGCTACACGATTTATGGAATCGGGGTGTATTCGATGGACATTCTGCCTGCGACGTCGCTCGCGGTTCCGTTGGAAGCCTGGTTCATCGAGCATATGTCGTGGCGTTGGATCTTCTGGATTGGCGCGCTGCTGGCGACCATTATGACGCTATGCATCTACCGCGCGATTCCTCACCCGCCCCCGCGCACCGGACCGAGGCCCGCAATAAGTTGGCGAGGCTTTTTGTATTTCAGCCTGGGCTTGAGCCTCGCCTATGCCGCGCTTGATCAAGGCGAGCGATTGAACTGGTTGGAATCAGGAGTGATCGTTGCGTTGGTCGTGACCGGTGCGTTTCTGGTCGCCGCAGCAATGATTCGACGCTGGAGATCGCCAAACCCGCTGGTCAACATTCCGCACCTGAAGCTCAGAAACACTTTGATTCTAGGGGCCACGCTCTTCTCCTTTCGTTTTGTCCTGCTCGCGATTGCCTTGCTGATTCCGGCCTTTCTCGGCGCAATACAGGGCTATCGACCGCTCCAAACGGGGAATGTGTTGGTGTGGGGCGTCGTGCCGCAGATATTCGCCGGTATTATCGCGGCGTGGCTAATGCGGCGGTGCGATAACAGGTTGATACTGGCCATAGGTTTTGCAATCGTCGCAGTTGCCTGTTTGATGAACACTCAGCTTAGCAGCGCTTGGGCTGGGCAAAATTTCTTTAGTTCACAGCTGGTAATCGGCGCTGGACTGTCGGTGGCGTTTGTTGCCATGGTCGGATCGTTCGTCCAGCAAGCGGCGAACTCGGGCGCGCTCTCCGCACCGATAAATGTTCTGACTTATTCAGCTTTTATTCACACCGTCAGAATACTTGGAGGTGAGTTGGGAACCGCCTTCATGCAGAGATTTATTACTTTGCGCGAGCAATTTCACTCTAATCTCATCGGGCTGCATGTAGAGGTCGGCAACTGGTTGACTGACGAGCGGTTGCGTTTTCTCACCGGCGGAGTAAACGCCAATTCCGCAGGAGTGGATGAGGCGCAGGGGCGAGCTGCGGCTCTTCTTGGCGGACAGATCAGACAGCAGGCCTACACGCTTGCATACACAGATGGCTTTATGATTATCGCCTGGGTTTGCGTGGGGATAATTGTGTTGATAGCCTGCTTGAAGCCAATGACGATTCTTTTCGATTCGCAATCACCCAATCCGCCCGCTTAAATACAATCTCGAGGAGCAAAGGATTATGAAAGCGTTTGGGGCGACCTCAACTACAGAAGAAGTTTTGTCCGGAGTGAACCTACACGGCAAACGGATCCTGATAACTGGCGTTTCCGCTGGAATCGGAGTCGAAACCGCGCGCTCCCTTGCCGCGCACGGCGCGCACGTAGTTGGTGCTGCACGTGATTTGGCGAAGGCTGAAGCTGCCACCGCGCAAGTACGAACGGATGCCGCAGCCGGTGATGGAAGTTTCGAGATGGCCACGCTCGATCTCGCAGATCTTAAGAGCGTGCGTGCATGCGCGGAAGGACTGCTGGCAAAGGGTGAACCCTTCGACGTAGTAATCGCCAATGCGGGAGTCATGGCTACACCATTTGGCCATACGGCCGACGGCTTTGAAACGCAGTTTGGCACTAATCATCTTGGCCACTTCGTGCTCGTCAACCGGATTTCGTCTCTCATTAGGGAGGGAGGACGGCTCATCAACCTTGCCTCTTCGGGTCACCGCTTTTCGACAGTCGATCTCGAGGATCCTAATTTTGAGCGGACCCCCTATGAACCCTTGGTTGCTTATGGCCGATCGAA
>Ga0134122_10002759_pt1 | contig 12936 bp, 8 predicted proteins | sample KB302_FD_96461 | JGI IMG/M metagenome (GOLD analysis project Ga0134122, IMG submission 96461) | Terrestrial soil microbial communities without Nitrogen fertilizer from Kellogg Biological Station, Michigan, USA - KB3-0-2 | ecosystem: Environmental > Terrestrial > Soil > Unclassified ...
GAGCACGATCAACTTCGTGGCCGGCGGGCCGGCCCTGGCCAACAACGCCATCATCCGCCTCGCCCTCGATAGCAGCGGCGGGATCAAGGTATTCAACGGGGCGACGGGGACGGTCCATCTCGTTCTCGACGTCGTCGGCTACTTCGCTCCGTAGACGAGGCACCGGGACCGGAGGCATGATGCGGGGCATGAAGCCCCGCATCCTCCACGTCAGCCATTCCCTGCGCGGCGGAGTGGAGCGCTGGTTGGAGGTCTTCGTCGCGGCTTCGCCGCAGGTGGACAACTTCGTTCTCAAGTCGATCGGCGAGCAGGGGAGCTTCGGCTCGCAGCTCTGGCTCCACGCGGGCGCGGACCTCGAGCAGCCGCTGAGGACCTGGACGCTCGCTCCCGCCATCGCCGCCAGCGCCGTCTCCCATCCGGGCTACCGGCAGGTCCTGGCGGAGGTCCTCACCGAGCTCGGCATCGACGGCGTCGTGGTCTCCTCGCTCATCGGCCACTCGCTCGACGTCTTGCGGAGCCCGGTCCCGACAGTCGTGGTGCTCCACGACTACTATCCTTTCTGTTCCGCCCTGCACATCTTTTTCGATGGCGTCTGCGTGGAATGCGGCGAGGGCCGCCTCGCGGAGTGCCTGCGCGGGAATCCGCTCAACGACCTCTTCGCGAGCCGCGACCTGGGCGAGTGGCTCGTTCTGCGCGAAGCCTACCTGGAGGCCCTGGGCCTAGAGGGCGTGAAGGTCGTCGCGCCGTCGCCTTCGGTGGTGCGCCACCTCCGGCAACTGGCGCCGCAGACGGCCGGGCTGGAGATCGCGGTTGTGCCGCACGGCAGCGACGCGCGCGACCGATGGCAGGGCGTGGAGTCCCGGGCGGCTGAGGGACCGCTCCAGGTCGTCGTGCTGGGCCACATCAGTCCCTACAAGGGCGAGGGCCTCCTCCGCGAGATCCTCGCGCGCCTGCGGCTGCCGGTGGCCCGATTCTGGCTCGTCGGCAGCGGCGAGAGCGGCCGTGCGCTGGCGGGTAGACACGTGGAGATCGTCGAGCGCTACGACCGCCGGCATCTTCCCGAGATCCTCGCTCGGATCTCTCCCGACGTGGGGCTCTTCCTTTCCGTCGTTCCCGAGACCTTCTCCTATACGCTCGACGAGTGCTTCGCCGCCGGCATCCCCCCCGTCGCCTTGCGGGTCGGCAGCTTCGGCGACCGCATCGAGGACGGCGTCAACGGATTCCTGTGCGAAGCGGACGCGGCGAGCGTGGTGGCGCAGCTCGCGCGGCTGGCCGCCGACCGCGCTCCACTGACCGGGGTGCGGCAGGAGCTGCGCCGCCGCCCGGCGAGGCCGGCGGGCGACATGGTGGCGGACTACGTGCGGCTGCTCGGCCTGCCTGACGTCTCGCAGCAGCCAGGCGTAGCAGCGGATTGGAAGGGAGGCAACCCTGCAACGGCGGCAGGCGGCGGCTACCACCTGCCGGCCGGCTCGCCGCTCGGCTTCGCGGAGTTCCTGGGGCAGGTGGAGACGGGGACGATGTACCACATCCGGCAGACGCGCCGCCTGGGCCGGTGGCAGCGGGCCGTGGCGCTGCGTAGCGCCTCGGCGGGGTTCCGGGCGGTTCGCCTGCTCATGCGGTGGGTGGTCCGCTGACGGCGATTGTCAGAAGGCTGGAACAAAAAACGCCCCTGACAGGCAGGAATAGACGGGCTCCGAGCTCGGTTTTACGGCTAGAAGCCAAGGACGGCCTCCAGGCCCCTTTCTTGCAGAAAATTGGTGGGGGCCTTCGGGTCCGATACGCGAAACTCCCTATGGAGCGATGGACATGAGGCGCACGATCAACGAGGAGAAGGGACGCCGGCAGGTCACGACGGGGGTCTGCTTGAGCCTCTGGATCGCCGTCGCCGTGCTCGCGGCAAGGCCGTTGGGGGCCGATATCTGGACCGGAGCGCCCAGCCCGGACTGTATCCCCGCTCCGGCCGACTACGATGGCGACGGCAACATCGACCTCGCGCTGAAGTGCGGGGGCGCTTGGCATTTCTACAATGACAACGGCACGTACCTGAAAGGCATCTTCGTCGGCGCGGTTGCCGGTGACGTGCCGGTGCCCGCCGACTACAACGGCGACGGCAAAGCCGACGTCGCGATCTTCAGAGGCGGCGCCTGGCTGTTCTTCGACTACGCGACGGGCGCGTCTTTGCCGGGGGTATGGACCGGGATTGCCGGTGGCATCCCCTTGCCGATGGACTACGACGGCGACGGCACCGCCGACTTCTCGGTCTACCTGAACGGCGCCTGGCATTTCTTCAACGACAACGGCTCCTACCTCAAAGGGATCTGGACCGGGGGAGCGGCGGGGGACATCCCGGTGCCGGGAGACTACGACGGCGACGGGCGTGAGGAGCCGGTGGTCTTCCGGGGAGGAGCTTGGCTGTTCTACAACTTCACCACCGCCGCCTTCGACCACGGAGTGTGGACCGGCGCTTCGGGCCCCGGGCCCTTGCAGCCGTCTCCTCTGGACTACGACGGCGACGGCACGTTGGACTTCACCATCTACGCCGGCGGGCCCTGGCACTTCTACCGCAAAGACGGTACGTACCTGCAGGGGGTCTGGACCGGCGGCGTGCCGGGGGACAAGCCGATCTCCCGGCGTCAACTAACTCAGTAGCCGGGAAGCGGGCGCGGAGCGCCGAGGAGAGGCTCATGCGACGATTCCTTCAGCCGTGCGTCTTCGTTCTGCTCTTGATTGCAGGCGCGGCCGCCGCCACCGCGCAGCCTTGGCCATACCTCAGGCCGGTGCGGGTGGCCAGCGGTTTCGACCTCCCGGATTACGTGACCAACGCCGGCGACGGCAGCGGGCGTGTCTTCATCGTCGAGCAGCGGGGCCGCATCCGCATCCTCAATCAAGCGACCGCGTTCCTCGACATCACCGCCCGAGTGCTTTGCTGCGGCGAGCGCGGGCTGCTGAGCGTAGCCTTTCCTCCGAACTATGCCGCGAAGGGGTACTTCTACGTCGACTACATCGATTCCAGCGGCAACACGGTGGTTTCGCGGTTCTTCGTGACGGCCAATCCCAACGTCGCCAATAGCTCCAGCGAGCAGATCCTGCTCCAGGTCACCCAACCCGCCTTCCCCAACCACAAGGGCGGCCAGCTCGCCTTCGGCCCGGACGGCTACCTGTATGTGGCATTGGGGGATGGGGGCTCGGCCGGTGATCCGGGGAACCGCGCCCAGAACCCCATGGAGCTGCTGGGCAAGATCCTGCGCATCGACGTGGAGTCGGGTGCGGCCACCTATGCGGTGCCGCCGAGCAACCCTTATGTGGGGAACGTCAACTACCGGCCTGAGATCTGGGCCCTCGGCCTGCGCAACCCGTGGCGGTTCTCGTTCGACCGCGCAACGGGAGACTTCTGGATCGCCGACGTCGGGCAAGGAAGTTGGGAGGAGATCGACTTTCAGCCCGCGGCGAGCCCGGGCGGTGAGAATTACGGCTGGCGGGTCATGGAGGGCGCGCACTGCTACAATGCCGCGACCTGCAACATGACGGGCTTTACGTTTCCGATCGCGGAGTACGATCACTCGCTCGGCTGCTCCGTCACGGGCGGCTTCGTCCACCGGAATCCCGCCGAGGCGGCCCTCGACGGCGTCTACTTCTACGCCGACTATTGCAGCGGCCGCGTCTGGGGGCTCCGGCGGGTCGCCGCCACCTGGCAGGTCAGGATGCTCCTCGACAGCCCTTTCAGCGTCACGACCTTCGGCGAGGACGAGGCCGGGCAGATCTATGTCGCCGACTACAACGCCGGCGTCCTGTATCGTCTGCGGTCCGGCGCCGCCCCGGCGGACTTCGGGGGAGCCGGCTCTTCCGACGCCGTGCTCTATCGCAACGGCGCGTGGTTCTTTTTCCCGTCGCCGTAGGAAGCAAACCTCAACCGCTTCAAGGCCTCGCCCTGCCGCATCATCCATCTCGCCGCACGCGCCGCTGAAGTGCCGGGTTTTGAAGTTGCCCGGATTTCGCGCTTGCGATAGATTGTGCGCGAGATGAGCAAGGTTGACCCTCTACCGCTACCGCCGCTCGAGCTCAGACAGCTCGTCGGTCTCCTGCCGGACGAGCACTACGACAACCCTTCCGGTGCTCCGGTCTTTCCTGAAGTTCCGCTGCAGGCCTACGATTTCGTTTTCGACTGGGGCTGCGGCTGCGGCCGCATCGCCCGCAAGCTCCTGCAGCAGCAGCCAAGGCCGAGAAAGTACGTCGGTGTCGACCTTCATCGCGGTCAGGTCCAGTGGTGCCGGCGAAACCTTTCTCCCCATGCCTCGGACTTCGAGTTCATTCATCACGACATCTACAACGCGGGTCTCAATCCCGGCGGCAAGGCCAAGGTCCTTCCTTTCCCCGTGGCCGACGGCGCCGTCACTCTCTTCCTCGCGTGGTCCGTGTTCACCCATGTCAACGAAGCTGCTGCTGCTTTCTATTTGAACGAGCTCGGCCGCATTCTCCATCCGGCCGGAATGGCTCTCACGACGTGGTTTCTCTTCGACAAAGTAGATTATCCGATGATGCAAGAGTTCCAGAACGCGTTGTTCATCAACGATATCGATCCCACGAACGCGGTCATCTTCGACAAGTCCTGGTTCCGGGAGGCAGTACACCGCGCCGGTCTGACGCTGTCGGAGATCGTCCCGCCGGCCGTCCGCGGATATCACTGGAAAATCTACCTGAAGAAAAGCGCGCCGGGTGTCACCTCAGTGGAGTTCCCTCCGGATCTCGCGGAAAGGGGGCTCAACCGGCCGCCTATGATGCCTACCAACGCGGATCATCTGGGGCTCGACGACGAAGGTGAAGTGACGGCGAAAGAGGGGTGAGGGCTCCGTTGCCCCTCACCCCTCTGCCGCGAAAAAATCCTGACGTTTTTACCGCTTGTCCTGGGCCAGGCTCTGGACCACCTTCTCGAGGGCCTCGAGGCGGCTCTTGAGCTCGGCGATCTCCTTGTCCTTCTCCTGGACGACCTGGTTCAAGCCCTGCACGGCCGCCAGGGCGACGCCCGCCTGGTCGCCGGGAGCGATGTGCTTGTCGTCCGCTCCCAGCCCGAAGGCCTGGTGGAAGTCCTCGGCCATGGGTCCGACGTGGCGCACTCCGTCTTCGGTCTTGTAGCTCCACTGGGAGACCGGCAGAGCGCTGACGCGGGAGAGCACCTCCTTGGGATCGAGCGCTGCGAAGTCGGTCTTGATGTCCCGGCTCGAACCCTGGGTGAGCGTGCCGGAGATGGTCATGCTGCCGGCGGGGGTGAAGACGAGCTCGGTCCCTGCATGCCCCTGTTCGTCGATGACAAAATTGGCGGCGTTGAGACCGAAGCTCCAGCGCTCGGTGCGGCCGGAGTCCTTCAGGATGAGGATGGGGCTGCCGTTATTGCGCAGCTCCATCAGCTCGCGCGCGGTGGCGGTGCCGTTGGTCTCCTGGACGAAGACCTTCGAGGTTCCGTCACTGCGCAGGACGTGCAGGGAGTTCGACGGCGAGGCTGTGCCGATGCCCACGTCGCCGTCGGAGGAGATGTCGACCGAGCTCGTCGGCGCGCCCGGACGGATGCGGAAGGGCAGGCGCGAGCCGCCGGTCACGTCGCGGACGAAGAAGTTGGCCTCGTTGCCGGCGATGTCCCAGGTCTGCGCGGTGAAGCCGCCGGAGTTGTTCTGCTCGAGGCGTATGGCCGGGGTGTTGCTGGTGTTCACGTGCAGGTCGAGCACCGGGGTGGAGGTGCGGAGGCCGACGCGGCCGGTGCTGTCAACGAAGATCGAGTTGGTCGCAGCGCCGGCGGTGACGGTGAAAGGCACCTTGGAGCCGGTGATGTCCTCGATCGAGAACTTGCTCGAGCCGCCGCTCGCCGAGTCGTTGGCGGTGAGCTGCCAGTCGTTGGCGGGGAAGCCGGTCCCCGTGCTGGTGTCGTCGAACTTGATGCGGGTGTTGTTCTCCTTCAGCCGGATGGTGTCGAAGCCGAAGCTCTCGTTGTTGACGCAGTCGAGGCCGACGCATTCGCTGCCCTGCACGATCAGGTCGTCCGGGATGACCTGGTCGGCCGCCGTGACGGGCTTGGGCCCGGCTTTGGCGGGCGCGGTGCCGTGGCCGCCGCTCCGCTCCCGGGCGTCGTCCGGCATGATGGTGCCGCCGGCGATCCGGAAGGAGCCGGACTGGACCATCGGGGTGCTCGGCAGCTTGCCCTCGGCCCGCAGCTTCTCCACGATGGAGTTGTCTCCACTCTGCCGCGCCGCGGCCAGGGCTCGCCGGGTTTCCCGGTCGAGCTTCGGCATGGCGATCAGCTCGTAGGTGTAGGCGCCGTCGGGAAGCGGCTTGCCGTTGTCGCCGATGGCGTCGAAGGCGGCACCGGCGCCGAGCTCACGGCGCAGGATCAGACCGCCGGGACCCGAGACGGTCAGCGTCAGTTTTTCGTAGTCGACGGACACCTGCCATTGGATGCCGACCGGGCCGACGCTCGCGGCGGCCAGCGCGGCCGGCCCGGCGGTCGCCGGAACCGCCGGCAGACTCACGGCAAGCGCCAGAGCCGCCGCCGTCAACAATCTGGATTGTGTGCTCTTCCTCATTCCTGCCTCCTTCCATTTCGAACCGCTTGTATCAGCGGACCGGACCCACGCGGTCCGGACCCGGAGAGTCCTTCTCAGGACCGGTCTCAAGCGCGCCGAGCTGACAGAGCCAAGACTCCAAAGTAAGTGCGGAAAAAACATGAAAAGAGGACAAAATCCCGCTCGCCGCCGATTCGCCTGGTATAAACAGGCGATTCCAAGCAAAGATCCGTTACGGGCAGCGATGGCGATGCTGCAAGTCGTGCGAGCCCTTCCAAATAATATAGAACAAATCGCCGGCGCTGTCAATTAGTTTTGACTGCTCAATCGTTCGTGCTGTGAAAACGATAAAAGTGAACAATTGAAGATCGTCAGCTCGCCGGCCGCGCGACAAGCGAGAAGATTTCTCCGCAAACCGGATGCAGATCGGCGGCGATGCCCAGCTCCAGACGCTCGACGGCGGCCGTCAATACGATCTCGCCATCCGCGTCCGGGAGGGGCCAGCGCAGACTCAGCCGGTTGAGGCCTCGGCGCAGGCTCCCGCGGTCCAGCCGCAGCCGGGCGCGCGTCCAGCGCTCGCCGGCGTCCACGGCGCCGGCGGCGGCGCCGTTGACGGCGACGCCGATCCGTCCGCTGCGGCTCTCCCCGGGAACGGCGGCGGGGAGGCGGGCGGAGAGCTCGAGCTCGACGTCGCGCCGGGCGTCGGTGATCAGGCAGAAGGAGGATTCCGGCCAGGGAAAGCGGAGGAAGGCCCGTTCGGAGAGATCCGCGAAGCGCATCACCTCGGGGTAGAACCTCTCCAGCGGCTCCCACAGATAGGGTGGCTCGGTGAGGTCGGTTCCCTCGTCGCGGATCGCAAGATGGCGGAGCAGGAGACGGGTGATCTCCTCGCCGGCGGGCCGGCCCCGCCGCTCCAGGACGGCTGCGATGGCCTCGATCAGGTCGGCGTCGAGATGCTCCCATCGCCAGCCATGCTGCAGGAGCAGCCGGTAAGGCGAGGCGAGGTTGCGCTGCTGCGCGGCCGTCAGCACGGCCGGGACGGGGGCGCAGCGGGCGGCGATCAGGTCGAGCATCGTCTCGGCGATCCCTGGAGAGGCGTCGAGGGCCGCCTCGCACCAGTGTTCGAGGAGCGGCCGCTTGGACGTCACCGCCAGCAGGCGGTGAGCGGTGTGGACGGCGGCGCCCAGCCGGGCCGTGGCCTCCGCCTCCGCGGAGATCTCCGCCGCAGGCAGGCGGGGAAGGAGGCGCCGCCAGTCGGTCTCCTCGGCGAGCATCCCCGAGAGGTTCAGCACCTCGGCGGCGACTGCGGCCATGGCGACGCGCATGCCTTCCAGGGTGAGGTGGCAGTAGTCGAGAAAGAGACGCCGGCCCGGCAGGGGAGAGCCGGTGTGCTCGGCGAAGACCCGGCGCAGGTCGATGCCGGCGAAGCCGTGCCGCCGGACGACGTCTTGCAGGAGCTGCCGCGCCGCCGTGGTGGCTTGCGGCGCGCTCAGGAAGGCGAGGGTGGGGTAGGCGGCGGCGTCGATCTCCGCGAGGGCGGCCCGCCGGCCCTCTTCGGGATTGCCCAGGCCGATCCAGCCCCGGGCCGAAAGGCGCCACGAGGACGCGCACCGGCCGCCGTCGATCTCCTGCATCACGCCGGCGGCGGCGAGCGCCGCCGCGAAGTCCTTCCGCGCCAGCCGCTCGCGGGCTTCCTCATAGAGACGATGCCAGCGGGGGATCGCGTCCGCCGGCAGCCAGACCGGCGGCTGGCGAGTCTCCCAATCGGCGAGGTTGACTTCCGGCAGGACGACGATCACCGGGATCTGAACGGCCCGCGCCATCAGGGCGATCCGCTCGAAGGCCGCCTCGGCTTTCTCCCGCAGCTCCTCACCGGCGAGCTGCGCCGGCCCGGTGATCCCCGCCTCGCGGAGCGCCCGGGCGTAACGCTGCCGCGCCGCGGTGGAGGGAACGTAAGGGGAGACCTCCGGGACCTCCAGCAGGTTCCAATTGTTACCGACGAACAGCACGAGCATGTCGGGGTTGATCTGGAGCGAGGTCCGCACCGTCTCGCCGAGGGAGGCGAGAGTCTCGTTGGTGCGGGCGAGGTCGATCACCTCGAAGCTCGCCTCCCCGCCGGCGGCGCGGAGCTGCGCCTCCAGGACGCGCGCCGGCGTGAGGTGGGGCGCATAGAGATATCCGGCCGCCACGGACTCGCCGAAGAAGCCGACCCGCAGGGGGAGCTCCGTCTTCTTCGGACGGAGCTCCTTTACCGCCGCGTAGTGGTCGCCCAGCGGCAGGGGATCGGGGCGGACGAAGACGACCTCGCCGCCGATCTGCCGCGGCTGCCAGATGCTGATCGGCTCAGGGGGGCGGGTCTTCATACGAAGGTATACAGGTCCTCGCTGATGGCGCTCGTCTGCCGTGCGAAACCGCTGGGTGCCCGTTCCCGCCAGGCGGGGAGCAGCTCGGCCCAGTTGCCGGGCACCATCGCCCGCTCGATCAGGAAGTCTTCGAGCACCAGGCAGTCGATGCCCGAGACGCCCATACAGCAGAGCGCGTCCACGGGAGAGCAGACGATCGGCTCGCCGCGCACGTTGAACGAGGTGTTGACCAGCATCGGGCAGCCGGTCCGGCGCCGGAAGCTCTCGAGCAGGGCGGCGAAACGGGGCGCGTCGGCCGGCTCGACCGTCTGGGGGCGCGCTGAGCCGTCCACGTGGGTGACGGCCGGCAGGGCGAGGGGCGAGACCACCCGGCAGGTCTCCACCATGAAGGGGGAGAGATGATCGAGGGCGAAGTGCTCGCGCGCGTGGGAGGCGAGCACGCTCGGCGCGAAGGGGCGGAAAGCCTCCCGCTTCTTGACCAGCCGGTTCAGCCGGTCGCGCATCCCCGAGTCGCGCGGATCGGCGAGCAGGCTGCGCGCCCCCAGGGCCCGGGGGCCGAGCTCCATGGCGCCGTGGAACCAGCCCACCACCTGGCCCGCCGCGAGCCGGTCCACCACCGCCTCCAGGAGGGCGCTTTCCCGGCCGCGGAAGTCCTGAGCGGCGATGCCCGCGGCGGCGAGCAGGCCGGCGATCTCGGCCGCGTTCCAACGGGGTCCGAGATAGACGTGACGGAGCGTCCCGGTGGTGGGACGCCGCCCGGTCAGCTCGACACAGGCGAGCGCCGCGGCGCCCAGGCAGCCCCCCGAGTCCCCTGCCGCCGGCTGCACGAACAGGCGCGCAAAGGGGCCCTCCCGGAGAATGCGGCCGTTGGCTACCACGTTGAGAGCGACCCCTCCCGCCATGCAGAGATCGGCAAGGCCGGTCCGGTCGTGCAAGTAATGGACTTTCTCGAGGAGGATCTCCTCCAGGACGGCTTGGAGGCTCCGTGCCACGTCCCGGTGGAAAGCGGTGATCTCCTCCTCCCGGCGTCGGGGTGGCTCGCCGAACAGCCGGGGCAGGGCTTGCGAGTACATGCGCCGGCCGCGGACGAAGTCGAAGTATTGGAGGTCGAGCCGGAACTGGCCGGCCGGGCCGGATGCGACGAGCCGCCGCATCTCGTCGAGATAGCGCGGCTCGCCGTAGGGAGCGAGGCCCATCACCTTGTACTCGCCGTCGTTCACCTCGAAGCCCAGGTAAGCCGTGAGGGTCGAGTAGAGGAGACCGAGCGAGTGGGGAAACTCCACCTCCTCGAACGGCTCGATCGACGTCCCCCTTGCCCGGCCATAGGTGGTGGTGGCCCATTCGCCGACGCCGTCCACGGTGAGGACGGCCGCCTCGGGCAGGCCGGAGAAGAAGAAGGCGCTGGCTGCGTGGGAGAGGTGGTGCTCGAAGGTGAGGAGGCGGCCCGCGTATCCCAGCCCCTCGCGGATGGCCCGCTCGGGTCGGCCCGGATCGAGCCAGGCAAGATCGCTCGGCGCGTTCTCCGGGATCCCCGCCCAGAGCTGGCGCGCCACCTTCTTCACCGGCGACTCGTAGTAGGCGACGCAGTCGACGTCGGCGATGCCGATGCCGCCCTGGCGCAGGCACCACCGGAAGGCGGCGGCCGGCAGCCGCGGATCGTGCTTGAGGCGCGAGAACCGCTCCTCCTCGGCCGCGGCCACCAGTCGGCCGTCCCGCAGCAGACAGCAGGCCGACTCATGGAAGAAGGCGGAAATGCCGATCACGTTCATGGCGGCTCTCATTGTAGGTGCCAGGCCGTGCCCCAGCATGACGGGCACCGGTGCCTTCACAGCTTCCGAAGTTTGCGGCCGCCGGCCCGCTCTGGTATCTTTATGGGTCCTGAGACAGGGAGGCGTCCGTCTTTGTCGCGCCGCGGTCAGAGACCCACCGCCCTCGAACACGGTGACGCCGGCGGGCAGTGGTCGGCTTTTGAGACATTACGGCCCCACGGGCCAGGAGCGACAGAGAATGGGAAAGAAGCTCTTCGTCGGGAACCTCAACTTCAAGACCAACGACGACGACTTGCGCGAGCTGTTCGGCCAGGCCGGCGCCGTCGAGTCGGCCACGGTCATGATGGACCGTGCCACCGGCCGGTCCCGCGGCTTCGGCTTCGTCGAGATGGCCACGGAAGAGGAGGCCCAGAAGGCGATCCAGCAGTTCAACGGCTACGACTTCCAGGGCCGCAACCTGAACGTCAACGAGGCCCGCGAGCGCACGCCGGGCGGTCCTCGCGGCGGCGGCTACGGCGGTGGTTACAGCGGCGGCCGGGGCGGTTTCGGCGGTGATCGCGGCGGCTATAGCGGCGGCGGCTTCAACGCCGGCCCCAGCTTCGGCGGCGACGACCCCAGCGGCGGCAGCCCCGGCTTCGGCGGCGGCTTCAACCGCGGCAACTACAAGCCGCGCAAGGAAGGTGGCAGCCGGCGGGGCCTGCGGGCGAAGAAGCGCAGCCTCTAGCGGCGCCGCGCGCCGGAATGTAACTCCTTCCCGGGCCTGTTGTACCGGGCGTCTGGGAGGAAACGATTCATGCGATTCTCAAAGACGCTGGCCCTCATGGCCGTGATGAGCGCGAGCAGCGCCCTCGCCGCTACCTTCACGGTCAACAGCACTGGCGATCAGGCCGACGCCAACACCGCGGACAACCTCTGTTCCATCACCGGCTCGCCGACGACTTGCACGTTGCGGGCGGCCATCCAGCAGGCCAACGTCACTGTGGGCACCGATACCATCGGCTTCAACATCTCGGGAGGGGCTCCCCATGTGATCAGCCCGGCGTCGGCGCTGCCCGGCATCACTCAGGCCGTGACGCTCGACGGTACGACCGCGCCCGACTTTATCCTGGGATCGTCCTCGGTGATCATCAGAGGCACCAGCGCGGGCGCCGGGACCAACGGTCTCGTGTTCGCGGCGGGCTCGAACGGCAGCACTCTGCGGGGCCTCGGCGTCCAGAGCTTTGCGGGGAACGGCGTCGTCATCCAGTCGGACAACTGCATCGTGGAGAGGATCTATGCCGGGACCTCGGCGGCCGGCAACGGCGGCGCCGGAGTGTTGGTGAGCGGCAACTCGAACACGCTCGGAGTTGCCAACGACACGGCCAAGCGGATTCTCGCCGGCGCCAACGGCGGCGATGGAATCGTCCTCAACGGCAATTCGAACACGTTGCAGTTCTCGTACATCGGCACCAACTTCGCCGGCACCGCCGCCATCGGCAACAGCGGTTCCGGCGTCTCGATCTCGGGCTCGTCCAACACGCTCGTCCAGAACGTCCTCTCCGGCAATGCCCAGGATGGCCTCAGGATCACGGCCGGCAGCGGCAACGTCGTGAGGACGAACCACCTGATCGGGCTCAATGCCGCGGGCACCACCGCGATCCCCAATGTCGGCAACGGCGTGAACATCCAGGGCGGCACCGGCAATACCATCGGCCCCTTCGACATCATCTCCGGCAACAGCGGCAACGGCGTGCTCATCGCGGGTCTCTCGACGACCGGCAACGTCGTCAAGAGCAATTTCATCGGCACCACGCTGGCGGGAACGTCCGCGCTGCCGAACGGACAGATCGGGGTATTCCTTTCGACGACCGCCACCAACACCATCGGCGGCACGGCCGGGGGGAGCGGCAACATCATCTCCGGAAACTCCGGCATCGGAGTGAGGGTGGTGGGCGGGAGCGGCAACTTCGTCCAGTCGAACGTCATCGGCGCCAACCCCGCCGGCACGGGAGCGATCGCCAACGGCGGTCACGGCGTCTCCGTCGAGAGCTCGGCGAGCGCTACGATCGGCGGCCCTGCCGGCGCGGGCGGCAACATGATCTCGGGCAACGGCGGCTCCGGGATTTCCGTCACCGGCGCCGGGTCGACCGGGCTCTCGATCGTCGGCAACACCATCGGCACGGTGGTGGCCGGAACCTCCGCTCTTCCCAACGCCGTCGACGGCGTCACCCTCTCGAACGTCAGCTCGGCGATCATCGGCGGCACCGTCACCGGCGA
>Ga0134122_10002760_pt1 | contig 12929 bp, 13 predicted proteins | sample KB302_FD_96461 | JGI IMG/M metagenome (GOLD analysis project Ga0134122, IMG submission 96461) | Terrestrial soil microbial communities without Nitrogen fertilizer from Kellogg Biological Station, Michigan, USA - KB3-0-2 | ecosystem: Environmental > Terrestrial > Soil > Unclassified ...
ACTCGACCCGCTCACCCTCGGCCAGGCTCTTGAAGCCCTGGGCCTGGATGGCGCTGAAGTGGACGAACACGTCTTCGCCGCCCTCCTGGGAGATGAAGCCGTACCCCTTCGCGTCGTTGTGGAGCCCCACGTCTTCAGGGCAAAGAAAAACGCCGCGGAACCTGAGGCTCCTGCGGCGTTGAGCTCGAGCCTGGCGGCGTGAACCTGTGACCGGCCGGAAACATAGCGGAAACGGCCCCGACCGTCAAGCGGTCAGGGGTCCTGCTCGATGGCCACGGTTACCGGCGTCGATCCGTTCCTGGTGCCGAGCCAGCCCGGGATGGCCATCGAGAAGCGGCCGGCGGTCCCACCCGCCACCACGACATGCAGCTCGGCCACCGAGGGAAATTTGGACACGAGGGCGTCCGGGGACGGCTCCTTCCCCTTGGCGAATCGGAGATTGGTGCCTTCGCCATTGTCCGCGTCCGGAAGGAGGGTGTGGTAGGGGACCCGCACGGTCTCGTGCAGGTGCCGCTTGAGATCGTCCTTGCTCCAGCCATCGTCGGCGAAGACGCGGGCATGCTCGGGCCCCACGACCACCATGGTGTGCGAGTACAGCGGGAAGTGCTTGATGTTCCAGAGTCCCGACATGGTCCATCCAATGGATCCGGCGAGTGCGCGCGCGGTACGGCTGGCATGGTCGGATATCCCATGCGGCGCCTCGCCGGCGAAGAGGGTCACCGCGCTGCGCCCGGGCTCGACGCCGCGCTCCACCGCGAGCGCCGGCCAGGGACTGACCTCCTCGAACTCGCCGATGCAATAGGTATAGCGACCGGGGTGCCCGAAGGTGGACATGGAGGTCTCGCCGGGCTTGGCGCCGCCGATATTGATCATGGCGAGCCGGAGCGCCCGCCCGATGGTGGCATTGGCGCGATAGCCCGGGCCGAAGACGCCGAAGGAGCAGTTGACCTCGAGCCGCGTCCGGATCGGGCCATTGATCACGATGAGGGGGGCCGAGAAGTGCGTGGAGGTGGACATGCCGTGCAGCGCGAAGGCGGGATCGCAGGCCGCCTCCACCGCCGCCAGCACCACCGGCAGGTACTCGGGACGGCAGCCGGCCATCACCGCGTTGACGGCCACGCGCTCCACGGTGGCGCGGCCGTAGTTGGGCGGCATGTCTCCGGCCAGCTCGGCTCGATCGCGCCGGGTGCCGGCGAGCATCCGCTCCACCCGCTCGCGCGTGGGCGGCACCACCGGCAGCCCGTCGGTGACGCCCTTGTCGAACCAGATCTCGAAGTCATCCATCGCGACGGCATAGCATGCCACACTGGAAGCCGATGAATCCCTGGCACGATCTGGCCCTGGGTGACGACATCGGGCGGGAGTTCCGCTGCGTCATCGAGATCCCCAAGGGCTCGAAGATCAAGTACGAGCTGGACAAGGCCACGGGGCTGCTCTGGCTCGACCGGGTGCTGCACTCCGCCGTGCATTACCCCGCGAACTACGGGTTCCTGCCCCAGACGTACTGCGACGACGGCGATCCGCTCGACGTGCTCGTCCTCGGCCAGGAAGCGGTGGTGCCGCTCTGCTTCTTGCGGGCCAAGGCCATCGGCGTCATCACGATGCGCGACGACAAGGGTCAGGATGACAAGATCATCGCGGTCCACGTGGACGACCCCGAGTACGCGCACTATCGGGACGTCTCCGAGCTGCCGCCGCACCGCCTCAAGGAGATGCAGCGGTTCTTCCTCGACTACAAGGTCCTGGAGGACAAGTCGGTCGACATCGACCATATCCGCGGGCGGGTGGACGCGGAGAACGTCATTCGTGACGCTGTGCGCCTCTACCGCGACAAGATCCTGCCCGGCCTTCCGACCCGCCAGGTCTAGGCCTCCTCGGGCCCCGCCGGACCGTCGGCCCCACGTCCGGCCACCCTCTGATCGTCGCCTCCCCCCTTAACCCGCGAAAAAACGCCGATTTCACATCTCGGCCGGGCCGGCCTGGGCGTCAGCCGGCTGACATGTCAGCGAACACCGTTGGGTTAGTGACGTCCATCTTCGTGAAATCTTGAACGTTTCTCTTGTCCGAAACAGGGGCGAGTGCTAAATTGAATACAGCGGCACTGTAACGAACCCCTTACACAGTGGATAGGAGCGGCGATGCTGTTCAGCTTGCTTGCGGGGCTGTTCTCGAACGATCTCGCCATCGATTTGGGCACCGCGAACACACTCGTGTACGTTCGCGGTGAAGGCATCGTGATGAACGAGCCGTCGATCGTCGCCATCCACAACGCCGATCACTCGGTGCTGGCGGTGGGTCACGAGGCCAAGGCCATGCTCGGCCGGACCCCAGGCAACATCACCGCCATCCGCCCGCTCAAGGACGGCGTCATCGCCGACTTCGACGTGACGGAGAAGATGCTGCACCACTTCATCAGCAAGGTGCATCGGCGGCAGACCCTGGTGCGGCCCCGCATCGTGATCGGCGTTCCCTCGGGGATCACCCAGGTCGAGAAGCGCGCCGTGCGCGATTCCGCCATGCAGGCGGGCGCGCGCGAGGTGTACCTGATCGAGGAGCCGATGGCCGCCGCCATCGGCGCCGGGCTGCCCATCCAGGAGCCGGGCGGGAACATGATCGTGGACATGGGCGGAGGCACCACCGAGGTGGCGGTGATCTCGCTCTCCGGGATCGTGTACTCCAAGTCCGTCCGCATCGCCGGCGACGAGATGGACGAGTCCATCGTCCAGTACATCAAGAAGCACTACAACCTCCTCATCGGCGAGCGCCGCGCGGAAGAGATCAAGATCAAGCTCGGCTCGGCGTACCCGATGGGTGGCGACCGGCTCTCGATGGAGGTCAAGGGGCGCGACCTCATCGACGGGATCCCGAAGACCATCGTCGTCACCGACGAGGAGATCCGGGAAGCGCTGCGCGAGCCGGTGATGGCCATCGTGGACACGGTGCGCACCTGCCTCGAGCGGACCCCGCCCGAGCTGGCGGCGGACATCGTTGACAAGGGCATCGTGCTCACCGGGGGCGGGGCATTGCTCCGAGGCCTCGATCTCCTGCTCCGCCAGGAGACGGACCTGCCCATCACCGTCGGGGACGATCCGCTGTCCTGCGTCGCGCTCGGCACCGGCAAGGTACTGGATGAGCTCGATCTCCTGAAGAAGGTGGCGATCCCGGCCTAGCACCCGGCTCCCCGGGAGCGCGTCGTGCGGCCGGTCGCCTCCTGGGTGACCCGCGGTGAAATTTCGTCGGTACGGCCTTCTGATCACCGTGCTTCTCGTCTGCCTGGTGCTGCTCACCGTGCAGACCCGCGGCGGTGGGACGGGCAAGGCCGCCGACCTCGTGTCCATCCTCACCACTCCTGCCCAGGTTGTGCTCACCCGGATCCACCGCACCGCCGTGGGTCTCTGGGGAAGCTACCGGGAGTGGCGGGTGTCGTGGAGCGAGAATTCGGAGCTCCGGGCCGAGAACGAGCGGCTCCGCGTGCAGTCCCTCCAGGTCACCGAGACCCGCGACGAGAACGATCGGCTCCGGCGCCTGCTCGGCCTGCGCGAGCGGCTGCCCATCACCACCATGTCCGGCGAGGTCATCGGTCGGGAGGGCGGCGGCTGGGTGCGTGCCCTCACCGTCAACCGGGGCATCGGCGAGGGCATCGCCACCCAGACGCCGGTGATCGTGCCGGACGGCCTGGTGGGTCGGGTGGTGCGGGTGCGGCCGGGCGCCTCCGTGGTGCAGCTCCTCAATGATCCTGCCTCCACGGTGGGCGCCATGGTGCAGCGGACTCGCACGCCCGGGCTGGTGGAAGGCGATCCCGGCGGCGCGGTGCGCTTCAAGTTCATGGCCCGCGACGGCGCGGGCATCGTGGTGGGCGATACCGTGGTGACCTCCGGGCAGGGGAACGTCTTCCCCAAGGGCCTGCCGGTTGGACGCGTGATCGCCATCGAGGACAAGGGTTCGGCGCTCTTCCACTTCGCGGTGCTGGCCCCGGTGGTGGACTTCGCGCGCGTGGAGGAAGTGCTGCTCCTGACCGGCCAGACCACTCAGGACCTGGCGGGGCTGTTCCCGCGGCAGGAGAGCTAGCATGCGCTGGCTTCTCCTCTTCACTCTGGGCGGCAGCGTGGCGCAGACCAATGTCATCCAGATGCTCTCGGTGGCGGGGGCGACGCCGGATCTGCCCTTCATGATGACCGTGTTCTGGGCGCTGCGCCGCGGACCCGAAGCCGGCTGCGTGGCGGGCTTCTTCGCCGGCTTGCTGCAGGATGTGGGCGCGGGCGGCCTCGTCGGCATCCAGGCGCTCACCAAGGCCCTCGCCGGATTCACCCTCGGCCTCGCGGGCGGCCGGCTCTCCGTCGCCAACCCGCTGGTGCAGGTCCCCGGCCTCGTCCTCCTCACGGTGGCGGAGGGGCTCCTGCGCTTCGGGCTGCTGCAGCTTTTCCACTACCCGGCGAGCCTCCCCGCCTTGCTGGCGGACGTGATCCTCCCGCAGGCGCTCTACAACGGCGTCCTCGGCGCCGCCTGCCTGGTGGCGGTGACCGCCTCGGAAATGGTGCGCGCTCAGCTCGTGTTGCGCTCGCCGCGGCGGGGACGGTAGGCCGGCGCCATGGCGAGCGGACCGGGGCCTCGGCGGGACGCCTGGAGCAAGCGCGTCCTCACCCTCACCGTGATGGTGGCGGCGGCCTTCGTGATGCTGCTGGGTCAGCTGTGGTACTTGCAGGTGCTCGAGGGCACGAAGTTCCGCGACATGTCGGAGAAGAACCGTATCCGGGTGCGGCCGGTGGCGGCGCCCCGCGGGATCCTCTTCGACCGGAACGGTCTCGCGCTCGTCGACAACCGGCCCGCCTTCACGCTCTCGCTCATCCCGCGCGAGATCGAGGACCGCAACACCGTCCTCGCCCGCCTCGCGGTCATGCTCAAGATCCCGCTCGCCGAGCTGCAGGACTCGCTGGCCAAGGTGCCGGCCGACTCCCTCCGGCCGGTGCGCATCCGCCGCGATCTCTCGCTGGAGGACGTGGCCAAGGTGGAGGAGTCCAAGCTGGACCTCCCCGGGGTGGTGGTCGAGGTGGAGCCTCAGCGCGTGTATCCGACCAGCACCTTCGCCGCCCACGTCCTCGGGTATGTCCGGGAGGTGAGCGAGGAGCAGATGAAGCAGGGGCGCTACCGGCGCGGCGACATGATCGGCCAGACCGGCCTGGAGCGCCTCCTCGACGAGCACCTGCGCGGGCGTGACGGAGGCGAGCGCATCGAGGTGGATGCCCTCGGGCGCTCCGTGCAGCTGATGCAGCGCGAGGAGCCTCGGCCCGGCGCCCAGGTCATCACCACCGTGGACCGCCGCGTGCAGGAGGTGGCGGAGCGCGCCATGGCCGGCCGCTCGGGCTCGGTGGTGGTGCTGGACCCGAAGAGCGGTGACATCCTCGCGCTGACCTCGAGTCCCGCCTTCGGCCTCGACACCTTCGCCGGCAACATGGACCGGGACGCGTGGGTGCGCCTGGTGAAGGATCCCGCGCATCCGCTGCTCAATCGCTCACTGCAGGGCCAGTATCCCCCGGGCTCGGTGTTCAAGATGATCGTGACGGCGGCGGGGCTGCAGGAAGGCAGCCTCACGCCGATGGACCGGGTCTACTGCAACGGCGAGTACACCTCCGGCACTCGGACGTGGAAGGACTGGAAGCCCGGCGGTCACGGTCACGTGGACTTGCGGGGCGCGGTGGTCCAGTCGTGCGACGTCTTCTTCTATCAGCACGGGCTCAAGGTGGGGCCCGAGGCCATCGCCCGCTACGCTCGCGCCTTCGGGCTCGGGAGCCCCACCGGCGTGGACCTGCCCGGTGAGAAATCAGGACTGGTCCCGTCCCCCGAGGGCCGCCGGGAGCGCGGGCGACCCTGGCATTCCGGTGACACGCTGAACATGTCCATCGGCCAGGGCGCGCTGCTGGTGACGCCGCTCCAGGTCGCTCGGCTGACCGCGGCCATCGCCAACGGGGGCGTGCTCTGGAAGCCGCGGCTCATCCAGAGAGTCGAGCGCCCCGACGGCCAGCTCGCCTACTCCGAGTCGAGCCAGATGAACGGGCAGGTGAATCTGTCTCCGGTGGTGTGGGCCTTCCTCCGCCAGTCGATGTCCGGGGTCGTCAACGACGCCGTGGGCACCGGAGTGGCGGCGCGGCTGCCCGGCCTCGAGATCGGCGGCAAGACCGGCACCGCTCAAACCATCGCCAATAGCAGCAGCGCCAAGGGTCAGGACCACGCCTGGTTCGCCTCCTTCGCCCCCGTCAACGACCCGCAGATGGTCGTGGTGGTGTTCGTCGAGGGCGGGGGCCACGGCGGAGCGATTGCCGCGCCCATCGCGCGCCAGATCTACCAGGCCATCTTCCTCGAGAAGGTGGCCATGGCCGCGCTGGCCGCGGGTTCGTGATCCTCCGGATCGACCGCCGTCTCCTCCAGAACGTCGACTGGCCGCTGCTCGTCGCCGCCCTCGTCCTCATCTGCCTGAGCTTCATCTCGCTCTGGAGCCTTTCTCCCACCGGGAGCATCGCCTTCCGCCAGCTGGTATGGGTGGGAGTCGGCTGCCTGGCGCTGCTCATGGTGGTCGCGCTCGACTATCGCAACCTCGTGCGGGCCGCGCCCGCCTTCTACATCCTTGGTCTCGGCCTCCTGCTCACCGTTTTCATCCTGGGCCGGAGCGTCTCCGGCGCCCGCCGCTGGATCCACCTCGGCCCCTTCACCCTGCAGCCGTCCGAGCTCTTCAAGCTCATCTTCGTGCTCACGCTGGCCTGGGCCCTCACCTCGCGATGGGGGCGACCGCTGTCGCGAAGCGCCTTGATCGGGACTGCCGTCCTGGTGGGGGTGCCCTTCGTCCTCGTGGTGCGCCAGCCCGACCTCGGCACCGCGCTGGTGCTGCTGCCGGTGCTGGCCTGCGTGCTCATCGGGGTGGGCATCCGGCTCAAGATCTTCGCCGGACTCATCGCCGCCGGGGTGGCCCTCATGCCGGTGGCGTGGTTCGCCCTGAAGGAGTACCAGCGGGAGCGCCTCCTCGTCTATATCGACCCGTTCCGCGATCCGCTCGGAACGGCGTACAATGTCATCCAGGCAAAGATTGCCATCGGTTCCGGCCAGCTTCTGGGCAAGGGGGTCAGCGGCGCGACACAGAGCCGTCTCGCCTTTCTCCCGGAGCGGCATACGGATTTCATTTTCGCCGTGTTCGCTGAGATGTGGGGCTTCGCGGGCTGTCTCGTCCTGATCATGGCGTACGGGCTCCTGGTGCTCCGGGGGTTCGAGATCGCCGCGAGCGCACGCGAGCCTCGGGGACGTATCGTCGCCCTGGGCATCACCGCGCTGTTCGCCACCCAGACACTGATCAACCTGGGGATGGTGACCGGCCTGTTGCCCGTGGTCGGCATTCCGCTCCCGTTCATGAGCTACGGGGGATCGTCCATGGTGGTGTCCCTCATGGCTCTGGGGCTCCTCCTCTCGGTTCGAATGCGGCAGTTTCAGTAACCCGAACAGCCGGGCCGGTGGAGCACACCGGATCCGTCGGGGGCTGCCGTGGGAAAGCGGATCGTCGTGAACGTCGGCGTGACGGAAACCCGTCTCGCCGTGCAGGACGGCAACCAGCTCACCGAGCTGTATGTCGAGCGTGCCCGCCGTCGCTCCATCGTGGGGAGCATCTACAAGGGCGTGGTCACCAACGTCCTCCCCGGCATGCAGGCGGCCTTCGTCGAGATCGGGCTGAGCAAGGACGCCTTTCTCTACGGCGGGGACTACACCGCCAACCTCGGCGAGGAAGACGACCACGGCGACCCGGGCGAGGAGGACGACCCCGGCGACGTGGACCTCGGTGACGAGGCGGAGACGCGGGTCGCCCACGCGCATGCGCCCATCGAGGAGATGCTGCGCAAGGGCCAGGAGATCCTGGTCCAGGTCTCCAAGGAATCGCTGGGCTCCAAGGGCGCCCGCATCACGTCCTTCATCTCCATTCCCGGGCGCTACATCGTCTACATGCCCCAGTCGCGCCACATCGGCGTCTCCCGGCGCATCCACGACGAGGCGGAGCGCGAGCGCCTGCGCAGCATCGTGAAGGCGGTGCGGCCCCCCACCGGCGGCTTCATCGTCAGAACGGTGGCGGAGGGCAAGGGGGAGGAGGAGCTCGCCGCCGACATCCAGTTCCTGAGCCGCCTGTGGACGCAGGTGCAGAGCCGCTGCGAGGCCGCCAAGGCCCCCGCGCTTCTCCACGAGGAGATGGACCTCACCTTCCGGGTGGTGCGCGACCTCTTCTCGCCCGAGGTCGACGAGTTCCTCGTCGACACCGCCGAAGGCTACGAGAAGGTCCTCCAGTACGCAAACACGCTGGTGCCCCAGCTCGCCGCGCGGGTGAAGCGCTACGAGGACAAGCTCCCCATCTTCGAGGCCACCGGCATCGAGAAGGAGATCGACAAGGCGCTCCGCCGGCGGGTGTGGCTGAAGTCCGGCGGGTACATCGTCATCGACCACACCGAGGCCCTGGTGGCCATCGACGTGAACACCGGGAAGTACGTGGGCAAGCGCGACTTCGAGGAGACCGTGCTCAAGATCAACCTGGAGGCGGCGGCAGAGGCGGTGCGCCAGATTCGCCTCCGCGATCTGGGCGGCATCATCATCCTCGACTTCATCGACATGGAGCGGGCCGAGCACCGGGAGCAGGTCTCGCGGGCGCTCACCAAGGCGCTCGCCGACGACAAGGCGCGCACCAATGTGCTGGAGATCTCCGAGCTCGGCATCGTGGAGATGACGCGCAAGCGGGCGCGCCAGGATCTCCACTCGGTCTTCTACGCCTCCTGTCCCACCTGCAAGGGGAGCGGGCACGTGAAGTCCGACGCCACCCTCGCCGCCGAGATCTTCCGCAAGATCCAGGCGCAGGCGGCCGATGCCTCCGGCGAGGAGGTGGTGGTGCGCGCGCACCCGGACGTGGCGCACCGCCTCGAGGGAGAGGAGCGCGAGGGGCGCGAGCGCCTGAGCGCCCTCATCGGCCGGAAGATCTCCGTGCAGGGGGTGCCGTCGTACCACCGCGAAGAGTATGATGTGACCTTCAGGTGACCATGACCCCCGGCGCCCTGCCGCTCATCCCCACCACCGTCTGCGGCAGCCACGGGCTTCCCGCGTGGCTGCATCTCGTGCGCGAAGCGGCGGCGGCGGGGCGGCTGGGGCCGGTGGACCTCCAGGAGTGCTACGACGACGCGGTCCGGATCGCCATGCGCGATCAGGTGGAGACCGGCGTCGACGTCATCTCGGACGGCGAGATGCGCCGGGTGACCTTCATCCGCGGCTTCTACGATCGACTGTCCGGCATCCGCGCGCTGCCCATACCCCGCCGCATCGGTCCGCCCAACTACGACACCCACTGCCCCTACGAGGTGGTGGATCGCGTCACCGCGCCGCAGGGCCTGGGCATCGTGGACGAGTTCCGCTTCGCCCGTCCCCATGCGGAGCGGCCCATGCGGGTGGCCGTCCCCGGCCCCATCACGCTCCTGATGCCGCTGCGCCGCGGGGGGCCGTACGCCTCCGAGGACTCGCTCATCGCGGACCTCATCGAGATCGTCCGCGCCGAGGTGCGGGGCCTGGTGGCCGCCGGCTGCGAGTTCGTCCAGATCGACGAGCCCAACTACGTGATGGGCCGGCAAGCACCGGGCGGTGAAGGGCGAGGCGGGCCCCATGGTGGAGGCGCTCAACGCCAGCCTGGAGGGCGCGCGCGTCAAGACCGCGCTGCACGTGTGCTTCGGCAACGCGCACAACAACTCCTTCGCGTCTCCCCGCCGCTACCGCGCGCTCTACCCGCGCCTCCTCGACGCCCACGTGAGCCAGTTCGTCTTCGAGTACGCGAACCGCGAGATGAGCGAGATCGAGCTCTGGAGCGAGTTTCCGTCGGACAAGGAAGTGGCGGTGGGCGTGGTGGACGTCAAGGCCTTCCGGGTGGAGACGCCGGAAGAGATCGTGGACCGGGCCCGGCTGGCTCTCCGCCACATCGCGCCCGAGCGCCTCTGGCTCGTCCCCGACTGCGGGCTGTGGGAAACGCCGCGCTGGGTCGGGCTCGCCAAGCTTCGCTCCATGGTCGAGGCCGCCCGCGTGCTGCGGCGCGAGCTCGGCGCGGCGTGAGCCGCCCGTCCCGCATCAGCCGGGCGAAGATCCTCGAGCAGCTGCGGCTCGCCGCCCGCAAGGGGGACCGCACCGCGCTCACCCTGGCCGCCGATCAGATGAAGACCCTGGCGTATAGCCCCCGCTACTGGGAGCGGTACCTCGAGCTGCTCAGCAATCCCCTGGCGCGGCTGGTGGACCTTCTCCTGATCAAGCAGGGGGAGAAGATCGCCCGGCAAAAGGGCTGGGTGAAGCCGCGCCGCGAGCGTCCGGCCCCGGCCGCCCGGGCCGGCAAGACCGCCAAGGCCGCCAAGGCCAAGCGGCGCCGGCGCGCCCTCGCCTCCGCCGAGCAGCCCTCGCTCTTCCCGGACCTGCCCGCCTAGCCGGGGGCCGACCGCGCCCGTCGCTTGACCCCGCCGCTTGACCTCGCCCCTTGACGCTGGTGGTAGAGTACCCCCGTAGGGTATAGGGGGGCCACATGGGGCGGGGCGGGCGGATGGCAGTCCTGCTGGGGGTGCTGGCGGCAGCCCTGGTGATCGCGTGGTGGGTGCCGCCGGTGGCGCAGGATCCGACCTACCATCGCTTCGCCGACACCCGCCCGTTCCTGGGCATGCCCAATGGCCTCAACGTCCTGTCCAATCTCGCCTTCCTGATCGCGGGAGCGGCCGGGCTGGGGCTGGTCCTGGGCGGGAGCGGCCGCATGACGGTCGTGGACGACCGCGAGCGCTGGCCCTGGGCCGTGTTCTTCGCGGGCGTCGGCCTCACCGCCTTCGGCTCCGCCTGGTATCACCTGGATCCCGGCAATGTCCGCCTGGTCTGGGACCGGTTGCCGATGACGGTGGCCTTCATGGGCCTCTTCGCCGCCATGATCGGCGAGCGCATCGGACCTCGCGTCGGCCTCGCGCTCCTGGGCCCGCTCCTGCTGGCGGGAGCGGGCAGCGTGCTCTGGTGGCACGTGGGAGAGCAGCAGGGCCGGGGTGATCTGCGCGCGTACGGGCTCGTGCAGTTCTTCCCCATGCTGGCCATTCCCCTCCTCGCGTGGCTCTTTCCCGCGCGGTACACGCATGGCGGCTACTGGGGACTCGCGGTCCTCCTCTATGCCGCCTCCAAGGGACTGGAACTGGCGGACGCTCCCGTGCTCGCGCGGTCCGGGCTGGTGAGCGGTCACGCGCTGAAGCACCTCGCCGCCGCGGCGGCGGGCTTGGTGTTCTGCCGCATGCTCGCGATTCGCACCACTGTCCACGGAGGACGACCATGATCGACGAGGAGACGCGCGGCAAGGCGCTGGGCCGCCTGCGCCGGATCGAGGGCCAGGTCCAGGGCATCCAGCGGATGGTCGAGGAGGACAAGTACTGCGTGGACATCCTCCTCCAGCTCACCGCCGTGCAGGGCGCGGTGGAGCAGGTCCAGAAGCTCCTGCTCGCCCGGCACATCAGCTCGTGCGTCACCGATGCCATGCGCTCCGGCAACGGGCGCGATCGGCAGAAGAAGATGGACGAGCTGCTGGACGTGTTCTCCCGCTTCGGCGGGCGCTAGAGGACGCCATGGCCACCGCCGAGAAGACCCGGGTCGACCTTCCCGTCAAGGGGATGCACTGCGCGGCGTGCGTGGGCAAGGTCGAGCGCGCGCTCCAGGGCGTGCCGGGCGTGGATCGCGCGGCAGTGAATCTCGCCACCGAGCGCGCCACTGTCTGGCTCGATCCCGCCGAGGTCGGGGTGTCCTCGCTGCGCACCGCCGTCGCCGCCGCCGGCTACACGGTGCCCGACGAGATCGCGGCCACGCCCGAGACCGCCGACCGCGAGCGGGTCGAGCGCGCGCAGGAGGACCGCCGTCTCCGGGAGCGCCTCCTCGTCGGCGTCGCGCTCTCCGTGCCGGTGCTGCTCGGCAGCATGCCCGGGATATTTCCATGGGCCCCCGAGCTCCTGAGAAATCCCTGGGTGCTGCTCGCGCTGACCACGCCGGTGCAGTTCTGGGTGGGCTGGCCCTTCCACGCCGCCTTCGTCAAGGAGCTGCGCCACCGGTCGGCGAGCATGAACACCCTCGTCTCCGTGGGCACCGGCGCGGCGTACTTCTTCAGCCTGGCCGTCACGCTCTGGCCGCATCGCTTCATGGCCACCGGCGCCATGCCCTATTACGAGGCGTCCGCGCTCCTGATCACCTTTCTCGTGCTCGGCCGATGGCTCGAGGCGCGCGCGCGCGGCGGCGCGTCGGACGCCATCCGCCGTCTGGTGGCGCTGCAGCCCCGCACCGCCCGGGTGCTGCGCGCGGGCGGGGAGGTGGATCTGCCCATCGCCTCGGTGGCGGTGGGCGATCGGCTCCGCGTCCGGCCGGGAGAGCGCGTGGCGGTGGACGGGATCGTGGAGGACGGCGCCTCCAGCGTGGACGAGTCCATGCTCACGGGGGAGAGCCTGCCGGTGGAGAAGGGGCCGGGCTCGAGCGTGGTGGGCGGCTCGGTGAACCGCACCGGCAGCTTCTCCTTCCGCGCCACCCGCGTGGGCGCGGACACCGTACTCGCGCGCATCATCCGGCTCGTGGAGGAGGCGCAGGGATCCAAGGCGCCCATCCAGCGTCTGGCCGACCGCGTGGCCGCCGTGTTCGTGCCCATCGTCCTCGGCGTCGCCGCGCTCACCTTCGCGGTGTGGTGGCTGTTCGGTCCTGATCCCGCCGTCTCCCATGCCCTCGCCACCGCGGGGGGCGTGCTGGTCATCGCCTGTCCCTGCGCCATGGGGCTGGCCACGCCGACCGCGATCATGGCCGCCGCCAATGCCGCCGCCCGGCGCGGGATCCTCATCCGCGACGGCGTCGCCCTGGAAAAAGCCGGGGACATCACCGCCGTGATCTTC
>Ga0134122_10002762_pt1 | contig 12928 bp, 11 predicted proteins | sample KB302_FD_96461 | JGI IMG/M metagenome (GOLD analysis project Ga0134122, IMG submission 96461) | Terrestrial soil microbial communities without Nitrogen fertilizer from Kellogg Biological Station, Michigan, USA - KB3-0-2 | ecosystem: Environmental > Terrestrial > Soil > Unclassified ...
CCATTGCTTCAATATCTGGAGTCAGATCCTGGAATGTTGGAACAAAAAGCGGAGTACCGGTGGCAAGCCATCCGGCGAAAATGAAATAGGCCAGAATGAAGTTAAATCCGGGTCCTGCAGCGACGATCAGGACTTTTCCCCAGAGGCCTTTGTGTGCGAAGGATCGGGCACGATCCTCCTGTGTCGTCGCCTCAGCCTCGTCTTCGCCGTACAACTTTACGTAACCACCAAGCGGAATGGCCGAGAGGAGATATTCAGTTTCACCCATTTGGCGGCCGAATAGCTTTGGTCCGAATCCAAGAGAAAACTTGAGAACCTTAACCCCGACCCAGCGGGCAGCCAAAAAATGCCCGAGTTCATGAAACGCGACGAGCACGCCCAGAACGACTAGGAACCACCAGGCTTTCTGCAACAACAACCAGATGGTATCGGAGGACCAGGTAAACGCCATGAACACAGTGTATGCTCCTTCGTGTAGACTTAGCAGGATGCTGAAAAAGTCGCTATTCTACCCGCCCAACCCTGGCGTGCCGAGACGCGCCTTTTTCCATGCTACATTCTTGACCCATCCAAATCCTCAACGGGGACTCAGCCGCCTCACCACTCGGCGGCGCACACTAATGTGGTGCCCCTTATTCGTCCCACCGTGCGCTCCACAAAAAGCGAGTGTTTCAGCATATTCCTAGCGTGCTAATGCCACAACCAACGACTCGGCCTTTTCTCTGGCCCAGCGATCTGCTTCCAGCGCATCTTCCAATGTCTCCACGTCTTTGGGACTATGGTCGTCCATCGTGCTGCGAACAATTTCGGCAATATTGGTAAACCGGATACCTCCATTCAAGAATGCCTCAACCGCGACTTCATTTGCAGCATTCAGTGTGGCCGGCATCGTACCCCCGATCCGAAGTGATTCATATCCAAGACTCAAACAAGGAAACCGGTCGTGATCCGGCTTGCAGAAGGTCAATTTCGCAATTTCTGTCAGATCTAACGAAGGGAGGTCCATCGACAGGCGTTCCGGATATTGCATAGCATACGAAATAGGTGTCCGCATATCAGGCAATCCCAACTGTGCGATCACTGAACGATCTTGATATTCTACCAGAGAGTGAATGATGCTTTCTCTATGTATCATGACTTCAATCTGGGATTCCGGAATGTCAAAGAGCCAACGGGCTTCGACGACTTCGAGGCCTTTGTTCATCAAGGTGGCGGAATCGATGGTGATTTTTGCGCCCATCTTCCAGTTGGGATGCTGGAGTGCTCGTTCAGGCGTGACATCCGGCAGGTCCTCACGGCTTACGGTCCAAAGCGCTCCCCCGGATGCAGTCAGTATCAGGCGCCGGACATCTTCGATACGGTGGCCTTCCAATGACTGGAAGATGGCGCTGTGTTCGCTGTCGACCGGAAAGATTCGAACTCCATGCCGTCGAGCCTCGTCCTGCATGAGTTTCCCGGCCATGACCATCGGTTCTTTATTGGCCAAGGCGATTTGTTTTCGGCTCCGGATGGCCGCAAGGGTAGGCACGAGGCCGGCCCCACCGACGATGGCTGAAATGACAAGTTCCACTTCGGGCGTAGAGGCAACCTGAATTAATCCCTCTTCACCTGCCAGAATTTCGACGGGCAGAGTCGCACAACGTCGCCGGAGCCTGGCGGCAGCGGAAGCGTCCGACATGGCGACCACGCGAGGCTTGAATAGGCGGATCTGATCCTCAAGCCTTTCATCATTGCTGCGGGCTGTGAGACCTGCTACGCGGAACTTATCGGGGAACCGTTCCACTATATCCAAGGTATTGGTGCCGATCGACCCGGTAGATCCGAGAATGGCGATAGTTTTCATAGAAGCTCCTTCACTCGCTGACTCGTAGCCGGCTTGCCAATGTGACATAGTAGTAGAATGCAGGGGCGGCGAACAAGAGACTATCCAGCCGATCCAACATACCGCCATGGCCCGGCAGTATCCCTCCTGAATCCTTCACGCCAACGCTGCGTTTCATGGCCGATTCGGTCAGGTCACCCCAGAGGCCGGTGAAGGTGAGTAGGATAGCCAAGATCAGGCAGTCGAGACCTGACAATTCCGGGAGAAACCACCAACGAGCGACGTACGCAATGATTATGGCACTGATCAAGCCTCCCACCAAGCCCTCGACCGTTTTTTTGGGACTGATCCTGGGGGCCAAGGGATGTCGTCCGCACAGAGTGCCGGTATAGTAGGCGCCGGTATCGGATGCCCAGGTCACCAGCAGGAGAAAAAATATCAGCCATTCTCCCTCAGGCAGGAGCCTCGTCATCGAGAGCGTGCCAAGGGTAAAGCCGAGGTAGAGCACGCCGAACAGGGTCATCGCTCCATCTTTTAGGCTCTGTTCGAGTGGCGAGCGACTGAAAAGGGGGACCGACATGATACAGACCAGTGTAGCCAGGAGGGTTGGGCCAATAATGTCAGGCCTGTGTGCGCCGAATATCAGGGCGGCAAATCCTGTCAGTCCAATTCCGATCAGCCAGGAATGGCTGCGGCCGACGAAACATAATCGGTAGAACTCATAGAGGGCAAGCGCTCCTGCCAGCACCACAACGCCGGAGAATGCGAAGGGAGGAAGATAGCGAATGACGGCGTATACAAGTGGCGCGAGGACCAGAATTGTATAGATCCGACGAGGGTCAAATCGGGATGTTGTTGCTGGTTCAGCCTGCTGCCGGCCGGTAGTCTTATAGTCCTGCATCTGGAGGTTGAGATCGGTCACTATGAAGAAATAGTGCTGAGCACACGACCAAATCGCCGCTCGCGGCGCTGGTACTCCAGCAAGGCCAGCAAGAGTTCACGACGACGGAAATCGGGCCACAGGGTCGGAGTGAAATACAGCTCGGTATAGGCGAGTTGCCAGAGGAGGAAGTTGCTAATTCGTGTTTCACCGCTGGTACGAATCAAAAGGTCTGGGTCTGGCAGCTCGTGGGTGTAGAGGTATTGCTGGATACGCGACTCATCCACATCGTCCGGTTGCAGTTTGCCCTCCTCTACGTCTTCAAGGAGTTCACGCACCGCATCCACGATCTCAGCGCGGCCGGCGTAGCTGAGGGCGACCGTGAGATGCAGACGATCGAGATGGGCGGTTTCCTGTTCGGCGGCCCGAACCCATTGGAGGGCAGAGGACGGAAGAGAGTCAAGCCGGCCGATTGTGCGCAATCGTACGCCCTGCTCGATGAGTTTAGCGCGCTCCGTTGAGAGGTAGTATTCGAGCAAGCCCATGAGCGAAGAGATTTCTTGAATGGGGCGGTTCCAATTCTCTTGAGAGAATGCGTAAATTGTCAGAGCATGGATACCCAATTCCAAGGAGACCGTAATCATTTCGCGGACTGACTTGATTCCTTCCCTGTGACCGGCGATACGAGGAAGGTTTCGAGTCTCTGCCCAGCGGCCATTGCCATCCATGATGATGGCGACGTGTTTGGGTAACAGGTCTGGTTCGAGTCTTGCGGCAAGCTCTTCGACGGATAGCTGGTCCACAGCCGACGAATCTTTCGTGTCCATACGTGTACTGTTTGTAATGACCCCTCTCAGGAGGAATGTGTGGTAGGTGAGCAAAGTCTAATGGTGAGAAGAAGCAATGTCAAATAGATTTTCGTAAAAGTCCTGTAAAAGCGAAGAGTTGTAGGAGCCGTCGTTGCGCCTCGGGAAGTTGATCGGCTATACTGCGCATCTCATCGTATGCGAACTGTCATGAGGATTGATACACCATGGGTGAACTTGTTCAGCTGACATCCTTTGGTCTGACCGAGGGAGAGGTGCTCGGGGCGCTTGGGCGAGTCAAGGTTCGTGATGTTGACTATGCCGACCTCTACTTTGAGTCCTGCGTGTCAGAATCCGTTTCAATGGAGGAGTCCCTCGTGAAGCGTGCGACAAAGAGTGTGTCGCAGGGCGTGGGGGTGCGAGCGACGGCAGGGGAAAAAACCGGATTTGCCTATTCCGATGAACTGACAAAGACCGCGCTCGAACTTGCAGCAGATACGGCCCGGTACATTGCCAATTCGCCGAGCGGGGACGGCCAGGTATCAGTTCCGGTCAATCAACGCCCGACAAGAAATCTCTATCCGATCGAACGGGCACAGGCCGAAGTCGCCACTGTGGATCGTGTCTCCTTGTTGAATGCAATCGATGTGGAGGCGCGCCGGTATGACTCACGTATCAAGAATGTGATGGCCTCATTCAATACGGAGTATAAGGTTGTAGTGGTCGCCACATCGGACGGGTTAATCATCGGGGATTTGCAGCCACTGTCACGGCTGCAAGTGACCTGCATTGCCGAGGAGAATGGCCAACGGCAAGCCGGCTCGTTCGGCGGGGGCGGCCGTGTCGGATTTGAGTTTTATCACGAGGGTGACCGGCATTTGCGGTTTGCACGTGAAGCGGCACGTGAAGCGATTCTCAACCTCTCTGCCGTGGAGGCCCCAGCCGGTGTTATGCCGGTCGTGCTGGGTGGAGGATGGCCAGGGATTTTGTTGCATGAGGCTATCGGCCACGGTCTTGAAGCGGACTTCAATCGCAAGAAAACCTCGGCATTCTCTCAGCTCCTCGGAAAGCGGGTCGCGTCGGACGTCTGTACGATCGTGGACGATGGAACCTTGCCAGGCCGGCGTGGTTCGCTCAATATGGATGATGAAGGAACTCCGACCGGTCGTACTGTGCTCATCGAGCGAGGGATTCTGCGTGGTTACATCACCGACAAATTAAATGCCCGTCTTATGGGGATTCCAGTGACCGGCAACGGTAGACGAGAAAGTTACCAAAGTGTAGTGCTGCCACGAATGACGAATACCTTTATGTTGGCCGGGGCATCGGACCCTGATGAGATCATTCGCTCCGTCGATCGTGGGCTGTATGCCGTGTCATTCGGAGGCGGCCAAGTGGATATCACGAACGGGAAATTCGTATTTTCCGCAAGCGAAGCCTACATGATTGAGGGGGGGAAAGTGACGAGGCCGGTCAAGGGGGCGACATTGATCGGCAGCGGTCCGGAAATTCTCACCAAAGTTTCCATGGTCGGACACGATCTCAAACTTGACGAGGGCATTGGTACCTGTGGCAAGGACGGGCAGTCGGTGCCGGTGGGTGTTGGCCTTCCGACCATTCGAATTGATGAAATCACTGTTGGTGGGACACAGGAATGAATCAGTCGATACAGCAACGCGATGGGTATAGCCAGCTTGCCAAGGACCTCTTGGTCAAGGCGAAACGCAGTGGGGCGACGGAAGCGGACATTATTATTGCCGACGGTGAAACCTTTTCGGTGCAAGTCAGGTTGGGTTCCGTCGATCGCCTCACGAAAGCACGCGAGAAACATCTCGGCCTACGTGTGTTTGTAGGGAAACGCTCAGCCAGCACCTCCACGTCCGACTTCTCAGTGGATTCGTTAGATCAACTTGTCCTCGAGACCTGTAATTTGGCAAAAGCTGTCGTGGAAGATCAGGTGTCCGGCTTGCCGGAGGCGGGTCAGATGGCAGGCAAGTGGCCGGATTTAGACCTCTATGATTCGACCAAGCTAACTACAGAGCAGCAAATAGAATTGGCCAAGCGGGTAGAGGCTGCCGCCATGTCCATGGACGAGCGCGTGACAAACTCCGAAGGAGCTGACTTCGATTCCTCTTCGGGGCGTGTAGTGTTGGGCAATAGTCATGGATTCCTGGGCGAGTACCAGAGTTCCAGCTTTTCGATGTCTGTGTCGCCCGTCGCCACCGATTCTCAGACCGGAGCCATGCAGCGCGATTCCTGGTATGCCATACAACGAAAATTTGCGAAGCTGGATTCTCCGGAAGCTGTAGGGTTAGAGGCGGCACGGCGGACTGTTCGAAAGCTCGGGGCAAGGAAAATTGCGACTCAACGAGTTCCTGTCGTCTTCGATTCCGAAATGGCAGGAAGTCTCATGGAGAATCTCTGCAGCGCGGTTTCAGGCTATTCACTCTATAAAGGGGCTTCGTTCCTGGCAGGCCAATTAGACAAACCGCTGGCCCCAGAGCATGTGACTGTTTACGACGACGGACAAGTGGTCGGAGGGCTGGGTTCCAGACCGTTCGATGGCGAAGGGCTGCCGACAAGGAAGACGACGGTCGTGCAACGAGGGGTCTTGAAGAGTTATCTGCTTGATACCTATTCGGGGCGGAAGCTCGGGTTGGCTTCGACCGGGAATGCCTCACGCAGCGTTGGTGAAAATCCCTCGGTCGGTCCAACCAATTTCTATCTCGTGCCTGGGGCAAGAACCGCGGACGAAATCATTCAGACGGTGAAGCAGGGCCTGTATGTCACGGACCTCATTGGTTTTGGCATTAATATGGTGACGGGTGACTATTCACGAGGGGCCGCCGGGTTTTGGATCGAGGGGGGTGAGTTGGCGTATCCCGTGGAAGAGATCACGATTGCAGCAAATCTCAAAGATATGTTTGCAGGGATCGAGATGGTCGGTAGTGATCTGATGTTTCGTGGGCGCATTGCCAGTCCAACCGTAAAGATTGCAGAGATGATGGTAGCGGGCAACTGACTGCTTAAGGCGATCAGCTGCAATTGTGAATGTTGAATTGTGAGTGCTGAATGGCTTCCCTCCCCAAATTCATCATTCAAAATTCCTTGTTCATCATTGCGCAAGGCTGGAGGTGAGGTATGGCCGAGTCAGTCAGAGAAACGATGGTGCAGTATCCCAGCGGGAATGTCACTGTTCGCGCCTATGTCGCTGCGCCCCAAACGAAGGAGCGACGCCCTGCCATTATCGTGATTCAGGAATGGTGGGGGCTGACCGATCACATTAAGGACGTGGCACGCCGCTACGCCGCTGAGGGCTATGTGGCGATCGCTCCGGATTTGTACTCCCGTTTGGGGAACGCGCTCACAACCGATCCAGGTGAAGCGGGTAAGTTGATGAATACGCTGCAACAGGAAGATGGACTCGAGGACCTCAACGCCACGGTCGCGTATCTGAAGTCTGCTCCTGAAGTCGATGCCAGCAGACTGGGAGTGACAGGGTTTTGCATGGGCGGATCCTATGCACTCATGTTGCCCTGTGTGAGCAGGGACATCAAGGCTGCTGTGCCGTTCTATGGTCAAGTGCCGAACCCTGATGCACCGCTGGAACAGCTAGTGGCCCCTGTGCTGTATATATATGGGGAAGATGATGGCTGGATCACGAAGGCAGATGTCCAGCGACTTGCAACAGGCTTCAAGAAATATAGGAAGTCTGGAGAGATCAAAACCTACTCCGGCGCGCCGCATGCATTCTTCCGGGATACGGATAAGGCGGTGTATCGGCCGGAAGCCGCCAAAGACGCCTGGACCAGGGCCACAGCTTTTTTCAAACAACATCTGAAATCGTAAGGTCGACAGAGCTCACGTCTTCAAGTCTAAATGTCATCAAGTCAGGGCTTTCTGACATGCGGACGGTTAGGCTTTATGGCTACAAGGAGAATTCATGCCACTCAATGCCGAAGTCGGAAAGACTATGCTTCAATTAATTACGTCTCGCTACGACGACCGGCATTGGCGCAAGAAGATTGAAAAGACCTTAGGTTTACCGCAATCCGGCGTGGGGGATTCTCTGCAACAACAGATTTTCATGTATCTGAAGGTCGGGCTCAAGGCCTATAAATCTCGACGGGCCGATCCTGATTCCTGGATAGTTGGAGGGTACGCGACCAAGGAGGTCATTGATCGGGCCAAGTTCCAACCAAAGGAAGTTGGCCCAGAGATTACCAAAGACGACGTGGCGTTTCTCGGTATTGATCCAGGCAAAGAGATTGATGAAGCTTGGTGGGACGAGATGCTCGTATCCTGGTTCGATGTACCGGAAGAAGAGAAGCCTGCCGAAGAAGGCGGGGAGTCCGCCGATTCAGACTCCTCACCCACAATCCAGTCTAAGGCTTAGCCTGTATACTGCCTCGTGTGCGATGCCAAGCCTCAACCGCTCCCACACCTCCCGGCGCGACCCGTTCGGGCTTCGCCGAGTGGAAACATTCGGAAATTCCCTCGCAGACTCGGTCAGTTTCCGCTTTCCTTATCAGCGAAGCCTCGACGGGCCCCAACCCCTTCGGTGATGTCCGCTCTGAGCCTCGGCCTCGCGCCATAAAAGTAAAAAGCCCCCGTAGTTCCCGTCTTTCAGGGGGCGGCAATGTGATCGTTGAGTGTCGGATTGCAAGTGTTCTTGACGGCTAACGTCGTAGCTCAGGCGCGCGGCGCGGCGCTATCGTGTATCTCTTGGAGCGTAGCGTGAGGGTTCAACAACACGCTACCGAGCCTCGGATGGAAGGGATGGCACGAAGGCTTTCGCCATAGCGCCATATGCCGGTCATTTGGCATAGCAGGTGCCGTGGCGCGATTCTTTTGGTCCGGTAAGGCGCACGGCCAATAGAGAAACGCACAATTGCAATCTTGCTCCATCGCATTATGGCGAAGCCGGAGTTGCCCGCCCTTCGTCAGCCGAGGCCTTCCTCCGCGCTTTTGGCCCAGAAATGGTTGCTAATGGTTGCTATATGTGAAGGAGAGGAAACGTGCGAATTATGACCCGAACAGATCCATCTGGGTAGGTTGCGGTGGTTCGATGTGCAGTGTGGGTGTTGCAACCGCGGTTGCGGAGCTCATGGGTTCGGCCGGTTTTGTGTTCTTGTCGAGAAATTCTTTGAGTTTCTTAAAGTCCGCCTTGAGGGTGTCGAGTAAGTTGCCTTGATGGAGCGCTGCAGCCGGGTGGAGTAGGGGAAAGATCACGAAATCTTTCATATAAAACGCCTGCCCCTTCACTTTTGTAATTCCGACCTTTCTCTCCAATAGCGTTTGCGTCGCCCAGTTACCGAGCGTGCAGACCAGTTTCGGACGGATCATCGAGATCTGCTGCATCAGAAATGGCTTGCATGTCTCAACTTCATCCGGTTCCGGATCACGATTGTTCGGAGGACGGCACTTGATCACGTTGGCAATGTAGATGTCTCCGCGTGATAAGCTTGCGGACTGCAGTAACTCGTTTAAGAGTTTTCCCGCGGCTCCGACAAACGGTTCCCCTTGCTGATCTTCATTGAAACCTGGCGCTTCCCCGACGAACATCACGCTGGCGTGAGGGTTCCCCACACCGAATACCACTTTGGTTCGGCCCATCTTTGCGAGCTTGCACCGTTGGCAGTTGTAGAGAGATGTCGCAAGTTCTTGGAGGGGCATTGTGGTCATAATTGATGGAGGAGAACAAAAAGTGACGGTATCTTAGAAAGGCAGAACCAGGTTGTCAATGAGGTCCAGCGTAAGGCCGGGCACACACCCGATGAACATCAACGCGACTCCCCTCAATGACAACGTGTCTCGCCAACGATCTCTTCATGGCGATAAATCCAATATCGGAGGGTCAGCGTCAAGTAGGCCTCTCGGAGGCTATCGCGTCGGCGCACCGGGTCCCGCTCACAATGGCGCTTTCGAGGTTGGGTGGCCATCCTGTATCGGTCCAGGCTCCTGCCACAAGCAAGTTGGCAATCGGACTGCGCTGGATGGGGCGATGTGATTTTGCCCCGGGTTTGAGTGAGAGGATACCGCTGGGCATTATCCGGCGGCGGATCGAGGAGATTCTGCTGTCAGGTTTGAGGAGCCCTAAGGATTTGAGCAGCTCGAGGGGAATAACGTCAGGATTTGTGTCCGAGTAAGGCTGTGAAAACTGAGCATCGGTTGTAACGAGAGAAAACACCGTACGGTCATGTGCTGTCGGTGCGGAGAGTACCGAGTGAAAGGATGGATCATTCAAAAGGATGAGACGAGAGGCGGCACAGGGTTGTTCGGCATACACCCAAAAGATCATGCTGTCGACAGATTGCAATTCCGTGAGCTGCTGAAAATAGGCATAGCGGGTCAGCCACCGCTCTGGAAGTAAGGGCGTAAGTTCGTGAGGGGGCAGGGCTACTACATACCAATCAGCTTGCAGCTGCGAACCGTCCTGTAGTACGACGCCCGTAATTCTATCTCGCTGGCAGCGGAGTTGTATGGCTTCCTGATTGCATAAAGTGGTCGCACCGAGTTGGGTCATTCGCTCGATCATTGGCTGCACGAAGCAGGTCTGGAGGGAGTCCTGAACAACTGAAATACGGCTGTCAGAACGAGTCCTTAGGAAGAATGGCCTCAGCGATGTGATAAAGGCATCGGCAGATATCGTGGAAAGATCATTGCCGGTGAGCCATCGTGCAATGGGGTTCCAGACGACGCGGCGCGTCCGTACGTTTTGTTCGACTGATGCAAGCCATTCGTCGGCGGTCCGCTGCTCCAGATCGGCAGGCAATTCGTCATCGCCTTCCCACAACTGCTCCACCCATGAAGCCAGCCGCCAGCGTTCCTTCCAGGGCATTCCAGCAAATTTCAACAGACTCACCCAGGTATGAAGAGGAGCGGGGAAGGAACTGCGTGGGTAATGAACTAGGGAATTGTTCAGGAGATGGAATTCTAGAGGGATTTCGGTCTCTAACGGTTGCTGGGAACCCGGATGCAGAGAAGCCAGCAAAGATCTCGTTGCTCGGTGGCAGCCCAGGATGGTGAACGGCTCAGGGGTGTCGGAGACATCCTCGCTTGTACTGGCGCTTCCACTCCGGAGGTGACGATCGATGACTGTTACCTGATAGCCACGACTGGTAAGAAGGAGGGCAGCGGTAAGACCGGCCGGGTTGCTGCCTAAAACCAGGGTGGATTGAGTGGCGGTGGATGTCACGACGATCGTGAGCGAAGCCAGACACCAGCTGCCACGGCCAGACGGCGGCTCGTTGTGAGCCGGGCTCGAGGGCCGAATATCTGATGCCTTGGTTCTTCGAGTTTTTGCAGGATGCGGAAATATACGGCACGCATAATCTCGGCGACAGTCAGCGCCTTCTGTTCGCACGCGGGAAGAGCTTCGAATGCCGCTTTTGCCTTTGCGTAGTATTCATGGGCTCTTGTGGTCTCGAAACGAACTAACGTATGCAGCTCTGTGCTTTCCTCACGCTGAAGAATCGACTGCTCGGTGCAGCCGAATTTTTGGAGATCGTCTTGCGGGAGATAGATGCGGCTTTGGGCTGCGTCGATTCCGATGTCCCTTAGAATATTCGTCAATTGAAATGCCATTCCAAGTGCGACAGCATAGTCTTGTGCCCTGGCCGACGTCGGCCCGAAAATGTGGAGGCAAATCAGTCCCACGACTGACGCGACCCGATAGCAGTAGAGCGAGAGGTCTTGAAATGATGCATACCGTGAAACCATGAGATCCATTTCGACTCCCTTGATCAGTTCATCGAAATAGGCTCGTGGAATAGACAGTTGCTTGACATGGCTTGCCAGGCTGACTGTTACAGGAAAGGTCGCCGTGCCACGGTAGGCTGCGTCAAGTTCGGTCCGCCATCGTCGCAGTTCCTCCTGGGGATTGCTCCCGGGAGGCGGTTCATCAACTGCATTATCGACCTCCTTACAGAAAGCATAGACAGTGTACATCGCAGCGCGTCGTTGTTTCGGGAGGAACAGGAAGGAATAATAGAAATTACTTCCGCTCTTTTTTGTGAGAGCCGTGCAGTAGGCTTGTGCGTCACTGACGGAAAGGGAACTCATGGATGTTGGTAAATCGGCAGTGGCCCAAGACGGCGGGCCATGGGTTCATAAATGGCTGTGTGATCTAACGGATGTAGGAGCGCGGCCAAGAGTTCGATGCCGTCAATCAGGCGGGGGCCTGGCCGGCTGAAATAGGAAGATGCATCAACTAGGAATGTATGCTCCGCCAGATTGGATGGCAGGCGCCATTGATCTTGCTGTTGCATCAACTGGCTCAGCTCTCGGTGCGTCCGTTCAAGGGAAAACCCACAGGGCATTATAATGAGAATGTCTGGAGTCGCGGCTAGAATCTCGTCCCACGTCGCAACTCGCGAGGGGTTGCCAGGTTCCAAGAGAACATCCTGGCCACCTGCGAGTTGGACCATTTCAGGAACCCAATGTCCCGCGATATAGAGAGGGGAGAGCCACTCGATGCAGACCACGCGAGGGCGATACGAGATACCTCCGACGCGAGCACGAACCGCGTCTAGTCTAATACGCAGGTGAGCGGCGAGGCGATGTCCCTCAGCCGACCGATTGGCGGCGTCGCCAATGCGAATGACGTCATCGATCACATCCTGGACCGTAGCGGGGTTCAACGTGAGGACGTTCGGTCGCCGGGGCATGGAAGAAATGGCGTCGTGTAGTTGGTCCGGTGTGACGGCGCAGACATGGCAGAGGTTTTGTGATAGGATCAGATCTGGTTGCGCCTGCCTTAATAGAAAGTCATTCAGTCGATAAAGTCGTTGTCCTGATGCCACCAGTTGATTCACTTGCCGGTCGATATCGACGCTGGCCAGTCCTTCGGATGGAATCATCGAGTCAACCATAATGGGCAAGCGTTTGACCGATGGCGGGTAGTCGCATTCGTGGCTGATACCGACCAACTCATCGCTCAGGCCAAGTAAGGCAATCACTTCGGTAGCACTGGGAAGCAGTGAGCAGATTCTCATACGATCGGTTTTCTTATCCGGCCGGCCACAATCGCTCGCGGACTTCGCTCAGGCGAATCTGTAACAGGCTCTGAGTCACCATGTGGGCTTCATGCAAATCGTGGATCGTGTGTGTGTTTGTGACGGCGAGGACTTTCATTCCAGCGGTTTTCGCGCTACGGATACCAGGGATCGAGTCCTCAATCACCAAACAGGATTCGGCTTTGATAGCCTGGTCCCTGCATTGTCGGTTGAGCGCCGTAAGGGTTTGGAGAAAGGGTTGAGGGTCTGGCTTCCCTCTGGCGACGTCTTCTGCGCTGGTGATGTGTAAAAATTCCTTCCGGAGCCCGGCCTGTTCAAGGATTATTTCGATTTCATGACGGAGGGCACCGGACGCAATGGCCAACGGATATGCAGTGGCGGCCTCACGCACGAACTCGCGCAC
>Ga0134122_10002763_pt1 | contig 12923 bp, 12 predicted proteins | sample KB302_FD_96461 | JGI IMG/M metagenome (GOLD analysis project Ga0134122, IMG submission 96461) | Terrestrial soil microbial communities without Nitrogen fertilizer from Kellogg Biological Station, Michigan, USA - KB3-0-2 | ecosystem: Environmental > Terrestrial > Soil > Unclassified ...
GTCATGACCTATCTGGAAACGGGCTTGGTGCCTCGCTTGCCCACCGCTGTGCTTGCCACGGGGCTTATGTTGTCAGCGCTCTTGTGCATGGCCGTCGGACTCGTCCTGGACACTGTGACGCGCGGCCGCCGTGAAATGAAGCTGCTTGCCTATCTTTCACATCGCGCTCCAGACCGGGAACATCGGCAGGCCTGAGTTTATTCCGGCGTTACCAGCTCACGATAACGTAACGCACGCGCGGTCTGAAGCGATGTATGATTTGCCTCCTGTACTTTAGGGACGAGCATGGAGGCGAAAATGCGCATCTTAGCGACGATTGGCGCGCTTGCGATAATTCTCGGGCTCGGCGCGGCGGTATTCTTTTTCGGCGGCTTTTATAGTGTCGCAGGTACTGCGGAGGACCCAGCGATCGTCAACTGGGCTTTGGTCAAAGTTCGCACGGCGTCAATCGATCGCCATGCGCACGATCAGCCTCCCTCCTCCATTAATGAGCCTGCCAGCGTGCAAGCCGGCGCCAAGGCCTTCTCTGCGCATGGCTGCACAAATTGTCATGGCGCACCCGGCGTCAACTGGGCGAAGTTTTCGGAAGGCCTGCATCCCGATCCGCCGGATCTCAAGGAGGTCGTCGATCACCGCTCACCGTCCCAATTGTTTTGGGTGATCAAAAATGGGATCAACATGACCGGCATGCCCAGCTTCGCTTTGGCTGGAGCGAAAGATGATGAGATTTGGTCGATGGTCGCCTTCCTGAAGAAATTGCCAAATGTATCCGAAGCCGACTACAAAGCGTGGACCACCCCTCCGGCGGCGGCGCCACCATCGTCAACGGTAGCCCCTCCGCCCGAGCCGCCCGCAGAAAGCAAATAACGCAAGAAGCGTCTAGAATCCTTCCATGGGTTTTCTGCAACTCTACGCTCGCGTTCTTGCGAGGCTTGGCACCGACCGCCGTTTAGGCTGGCTTCTGGCCTTGGCCAATATAGCGGTCGCTTCAGCGCTATTCGCCGAGCCGGTACTCTTTGGTCGCGTCATCAATGTACTCGCGGCGGCTCAGGCTGATGTGGAATCCATCGACTGGACGAAGCTCTGGACTCTGATCGTTGCCTGGGCGGCCTTGGGCCTATTCACCATTCTCTGCGGGACACTCATTGCCCTTTCTGCGGACCGCTTGGCGCATCGGCGGCGCCTTGCCGTGCTGACAAGCTATTTCGAACATGTCCTGCAACTACCGCTCGCCTATCACGGGGAAACCCACTCTGGTCGACTGATGAAGATCATGTTGCAGGGCACCGATGCGCTGTGGGCGTTCTGGCTTGGGTTTTTCCGCGAACATCTCGCCGCCTTCGTGTCGCTGTTCATCCTCGTCCCGCTGGCTCTCTTTCTCAACTGGCGGATGGCGATCCTGCTGATCGTGCTCTGTGTCTTGTTTGCTGCGCTTACCGCGTTGGTGTCGCGCAAGACAGAAACTCTACAACGCGAAGTACAGACATATCACTCTGACCTCGCCGAAAGGGCATCCGACGCGCTTGGCAACATCGCTCTAGTGCACAGCTTTGTGCGGATTGAATCCGAAGTGGTCGCGCTCAAGTCGGTCGGCGAGCGTTTGCTGGCGGCACAGTATCCGGTGCTGTCATGGTGGGCCGTCGCCACTGTGCTTACACGTGCATCGACAACCCTAGCAATTGTATCAATCATCGCCTTGGGCGCCTGGTTGTTCCGCAGAAACCTGATCACGGTCGGAGAAATAGCGACGTTTATGGCGCTTGCCGGAATGGTTATAACGCGCCTTGAACAGGCGGTCGGTTTCGCCAACCGCATGACTCTCGATGCAGCACGCCTTCGTGAGTTCTTCGAAGTGCTCGACACAACGCCCGCGATGCACGACCGGCCCGATGCGATAGATCCCGGCCGTTTCGTCGGGCGCGTGGAGTTCGACAATGTTTCATTTGCTTTCGACGGCACACGTCCGACTGTTTCCGGACTAAGCTTTGTTGCCCTCCCCGGTGAAACGGTGGCACTCGTGGGTGCGACCGGTGCCGGCAAGTCGACCGCTCTTATGTTGCTACACCGCGCCTTCGATCCCCAATCCGGGTCGATCAGGATCGATGGCGTTGATATACGCGACATTCAAATTTCCGCGCTCAGACGAAACATCGGCGTCGTGTTCCAGGAAGCCCTGCTGTTCAATCGATCGATCGCGGAAAACTTGCGCGTCGGCAAACCCGATACAACTGACGAACAAATGCGTGATGCCGCGGCTCGCGCACAGGCGCTCGATTTCATCGAGTACAACGTCGAAGGCTTTGGCGCCTTGGTCGGCGAACGCGGTCGGTCGCTGTCGGGCGGCGAACGTCAACGACTGTCAATCGCACGAGCGCTGCTCAAAGATCCACCCATCTTGATTCTCGATGAAGCAACCAGTGCGCTCGATGCCGCCACCGAAACCCGCGTGTTGACGGCCCTTGATGAGGTAATGAAAAATCGCACCACGCTCGTCATCGCCCACCGTCTCGCCACGATCCGCAACGCGACGCATATCCTCGTGTTTGACCATGGCCGCATCGTCGAAATGGGTACATTTGACGAGCTGAAAAGACGCGGTGGCCGTTTCGCCGAACTCACCGAGGCGCAGTTCGCGCCGATTGAGGCATAGGAGCCGATAAGACAGCTCCACCCGCAATTGTGGCGAGCACCGCCAAATACCCGTAGCGAAAGTCCGACGCGACCCCAACGGCAAAGAAGGTTGCGACATAGACCGCGGCTGTTGCGCAAAGACCAATGGCGAAGGCGCCCTCCGCCGTCTCGCGTCGCCTCCAGGCGAGGCCGCATATGGCAATGCATGCGACTAGCCACGTGCCGGCACGGAATAAGGGCGTCGCCTTCAGGACATCGTGAACGCGCTTAAACATCACAAAGGCAGGCCGATCCAAAAAGACCTCCCTGTCCGGCCGTTCGACGTCGGTTACCCACATTGTAAGATTCGCGCCCGTCAGAAAATTCCACATGAACCCGGCGCGGTGCTTAAGATAGGCGACGGGATGACGAAACACGGCGTAAGCCCACGCACTTTGAACGGCGGAGGTGCCAAATACCTTTTCGTCCTTTTCCAACTTGTGCATGACGAACTCGCACGGCGCGATCCGCCAGTAGATGTCCCACTCGGTTGGCCGATAGCAATCGTCCAAAAGCAGCTTCGACTCGGCGGGGGTCCATGTAACTGGATATTGGTTTTCCCTCGTGAAGTGGCTGATGCCGCCCAGGTCAAACACCATGATCGATTGCAGTGGATGCTGCCGCGTGGCGCCCAGCACGCCATAGTAGACAAACTGGACAAGGAGAAAGAACAGAACCATGGCGGGCACGAACGCAATAGCCGCCCGCTTCCAGTAAACTTTCATTGGCCACGCAATGTAGGCACCGAGGATTGGTGCCGCCGTCAGCGCATTCGGGCGCAATAGGACACCAAAGACGCACAGGACGATTGCCAGCACCTGCGCCATCACGCGCAACCTTTCACCGCGGCCGAGGGTTGCGAAAACGATGACCGCGGCCAACAACCACGTGGTCGAAAAAAGCATGTCGCGCCAGATCATGCCGACGAAGGCGAAAGCCGGTGGTGCCAGCGCCAGAATAAGTACACACACCGCAACCAACACCGATCGGCGTGCTAGCGTGAACGCCAGCAACCCGAAACCCAGCCAGTAGAAGCTCACTATCAGCAGAAACATGCTGGCCGACCCGGGTGCTATCGGGTCGATCAATGCCCACAGCACGGTCATCGCCGGAGATTGCCAGTCGCCGAGCGTGTGTTTGGCAATGTCTTCGTAAACGAATTTCGCATCATAGGTCATGACGCCTGGATAGAAGACCAGAAGCGTCAGGCTGTACCCCGCAGCTATCAGGATCGCGACCGCAAGCAGCGAGCTTCGCGAACTCGCCTGAGGATCAGGCGCGTTCGGCATAGATGTCTCCCGAGTTAGCCGAGTGCGGCAGTTCAGCTATCCAGGCAGCGATGTCCGCATCGGCCACCCAATCGGAATGCACAAGCATCTGACTTTCGCCAAGCGCGGCGTTGAAACGTTTGAACCCGAGCGCAACACACCGTTCGACGCAAACAAGTGCAACATCGCGCTGGATGGTCGTGAATTCGAACGATATCGCATTAATCGGTCGAGATAGCCCAACCAAGACCTCGTATTCGAAACCTTCCACATCGATCTTGATAAATGTCGGCACTCCGTGACGAGCTATCAATGAATCAAGCGTGGTGATCGGAACGCGGATCGCATGGCGCCAGCGCTGCGTCTTCCACCCCGGCGCATCGCGCGCGGCGCTGATCATTTCGTTGGACGCAGTTGAAACAGTCGGATTATCGAGATTGATCATCAGGCCGATCGTTCCCGCTGCACGGCCGACCGCCACCGCTTCGATGGCAACGTCGCGATTGCGCCCATAGAGCAATTTGAGCACTTTGGCGGCAGCGGGTTGGGGTTCGGCCGCCACAACCTGCGCGCCAAGCCGTCGGAACGAGGCGACGCGATCACCGACATGCGCACCGATGTCGAACACGAGATCGCCGGGCCGCACAAAACGGGCGTAAAGCCGATCCATGGCCGCGGCCCTGGGACGGTTGCCATAGTAGATATAAAGCGATCGGGCGATACCGCGTACGGACCTTAGTGTTTGTAGCACCGCCTCAGCTCGAATTTGACTGTCGCGCCGGCGCTGCAATTTCCAGAGCAGGCAGCGCCAGCGCATCCAGTCCGGCTGGAACGATCGTCTCTTCGGGCAGCCGGCCGATGCCGATGCGAGCAAACAGCCTGCCGAGTGAAGGCCACGCGGTAATCATTGCGAACGGGATCGATAACGCGGGGCCTCCAGCGAGAAATAGTGCATAAGGAAGCGCGGCGGGCTGCGTCGCTGCCAGAATCCCGAGAGTGGCGAGGCCGAGCAGCGTGTGGGGCCACAGACTTTGCATGGCCTGCGTGAACGGCACCACGTGATCGTCGCGCGTCTGACCAATCCAGCCGATGTTGCGACCCAACAGCAAGCCGGACAGGAATATTGTGTGGCCGAACCAAAGAATCGGACATAGCAGGATCGAGTAAATTGCTTCGATAGCGAAGTTGGCAACGAAACGACCGGTGCCACCGAACTCGCGACGCAACTCTGGTCGCAGAAGGATGTCAATCGCACTGGCGATCTTCGGTGAGAACCACATCACCAAAACGCAGACGAATAACGCGATGCCGGCGTCAATGCGCATAAAGTCAGTGGGCGTTTCAACAAGTGCGAGCGCCAGCGTGGCGAGCACCAGCATGCCAATCCATGCTGGTGATCCGATGAACATCAAGATTGCGAGCCCAAGCTGATAGCGGCTGACCGGCTTGATCCCTGGCGAGGCGAGGAAGCGCCAATACTGCATGTTGCCCTGACACCAACGCAGATCGCGACGAATGAATTCGAGCAAGGTCGGCGGGTTTTCTTCCCAACCAAGCCCCTCTTCCGGCAGAACGCGCACGGAATAACCGGCAGCGCGCATCAGCGCGGCCTCAATCTGATCGTGACTAAGTATGTGGCGGGCTTCGCTTCCGCCTGGTGACAATACGGGAAGTTCGCAATGCGCAATGAACGGAGCGAGCCGGAACGCTGCGTTGTGACCCCAATAGGGACCGCAATCTTCTTGCCACCAGGCGCTCCCGATCGTGTAGGAGCGCATGCCGAGCCGCATGCCGAACTGGAAGACACGTGCAAACGCGCTGGTCGACGGCAAGCCAACGACAAGTCCTTGGAGAATCCCCAGTTTGGGATCTGCCTGCATGATCCGGACCAGCAATAGCGTTGCGTCGGCCGTCATAAAACTATCGGCATCGAGGGAGACGGCGAATTCGTGCTTGGCACCCCACTGCTCACAGAAATCCCAGATATTACCCGCCTTAAAGCCGGTGTTGACGGCGCGGCGGCGATAAGTCATCGCGATGCGGCCATTCCACGCATTGGCCAGCTCCGCGAAGCGCTCTTGCTCCACCGCAGCGATCTGCGGGTCGCTGGTGTCACTCAAGACGTACACGTGGAAACTATCCGCAAACCCTGACCTGTCGAGGCCGGCCAGCAATGGGCGGAGGTTGCGAATCATCCGCTCAGGCAATTCGTTGCGGATGCAAAGCAGAATGGCTGTCGATGCAACAATGGGCTCATCGCCGCGAATGCTTGCCGCCTGAGGAATCACTGCCGCGACCGAATCAGACGAAAATCGCAGAATCAAAAAGCCAATTGTGGCGTTCCAGAATCCAGCCACCATCCAGGGCAGCGTGATCGTGAACAAAACGATCAGCACGATATCGATTGTGCTGAAACCCGCGGGCGACAGTGCCAGCACGGCAAGCGCGATCAATCCGGCCATGGAGACCGCAAACAACGCAGCAAACAGCGCGCGCCGACCGGTGGTGAAATTTCCGGCAGCCTGTGCTTGTTTGGATTGAAGTGCGGAACGCTCTAACAATCGACTATGATCTCGGAAAGACCGTACGAACTTGATGATATAACACAGCAAATGTCTCAATAGTCCAATAGGACTCGAACATCGTGGCGACCAACACAGCTCAGGCGCTCTGGTACGTCGCACCAGGACAGGCCGAGATTCGCGAGGAAAAGCTGACGGCGCCCAATCCTGGCGAGGTCCGCGTGCGCGCGCTTTTCGGCGCATTGAGCCGCGGGACTGAGGCGCTGGTACTGGCCGGCCGCGTGCCGGAGAGCGAATTCGAGCGAATGCGCGCGCCATTTATGGGTGGCCATTTTCCGTTTCCCGTAAAATACGGGTACGCAACCGTGGGTCAGGTGGAGGACGGTCCGGAGAAATACCTCGGCCGCACGATTTTCGCACTCCACCCGCATCAGCACCACTTCAATATTCCCGAGAGCGCCATTGTGGCCTTGCCCGAAGCTGTGCCGCCGCGGCGAGCAGTGTTGGCTGCCAATATGGAGACGGCCGTCAATGCCGTGTGGGATGCGGCGGCTGGGCCCGCAGACCGGATCGCAATTGTCGGTGCCGGCGCGGTCGGTGCGCTCGTCGCATTCTTGTGCAGCCGTCTTGTTGGTGTGGAAGCGACACTCGTCGACATCAATGAGAGGCGCGCCGAGCTCGCGCAGAAGCTTGATGTTCGATTTGCAACGCCCGACAATGCCAAAGGCGACTGCGATGTGGTCTTTCACGCGAGTGGCAGCGCAGCTGGACTTTGTACTGCACTTTCTCTCGCCGGCGACGAAGCGAGCGTACTCGAACTGAGTTGGTACGGTGACTCGCCGGTGACAATTCCGCTCGGCGGCGCTTTCCACAGCCGCCGCTTGCGACTGATTTCGAGCCAAGTTGGCCGGATCGCTGTGTCGCACCGGGCGCGCTGGACGCATGGCCGCCGGCTCGCGGCGGCAGTTCGTTTGCTTGCCGACCCTTGCCTCGATGCGCTCCTCGCTCCCGAGGTCGGTTTTTGCGATCTACCGCGGCGGCTACCCGATATTCTTGACGCCAGAAATGGCGTTGTCTGTCAGCTCATCTCTTATCCGTAAGGAGGGTTTCTTGTTCGCCGTCGAAGTCCGCGACCACATCATGATTGCCCATTCTTTTCGCGGAGTTGTTTTCGGTCCAGCGCAAGGAACACATGGTGCCACCTTCGTCATCGACGCAGCTTTTTTTGCTGAAACGCTCGACCGAAACGGCATTGTGATCGACATCGGACGCGCACATGAAGCGCTCAAGGCAGCATTAGCTCCCCTGAATTATCGCAATTTGGACGAACTGCCGGAGTTTAAAGGCTTCAACACCACGACCGAATTTCTGACAAAGCATATTTTCGATCAGCTGGCCAAAGCCGCCCGCGCCAGCGAACTCGGCCGCGACGGTCGCGAACTCAAGGCGATACGCGTCGCACTTTCGGAGTCGCATTTGGCGCGCGCTTGGTACAAGGCGGATCTGTGGTGAAGCGTCTAGCTTTCGCCGTGCCGGGTGATCTCGCAACCCCGACCGGTGGCTATGCCTACGACCGGCGCTTGATCTCGGAGCTTGGCAATCTCGGCTGGCAGATCGATGTCATTGGGCTGGGGGACGGTTTTCCATTGCCAAGCGAGCCGACGCGCGTCGAGGCAAAAGCGCGCCTTTTCGACATTCCCAAAGGCCGCACTGTCGTGATCGATGGGCTGGCGCTTGGTGCTTTGCCTGAAGCGGCGTCTCAACTTCGCACTCGAAACGCACTCCTGGCGGTGGTCCACCATCCTCTGGCTTTTGAGACGGGGCTGTCCGCTAAAGATGTCGGGAAACTACGCGCCAGTGAACGTGAGGCGCTGGCCGCAGTCAACGCCGTCGTCGTAACAAGCACCGCAACGCAACGGTATCTGGTCGAGGATTACGCAGTCCCCGTTCAACGTATCTTCATCGCACCGCCTGGCAGTGATCCAGTGGCGCCAGCGAAAGGCAGTACAGACGGTGTCGTCCACCTCCTGTCAGTTGGGGCAATAGTGCCACGGAAAGGTTTTGATGTGCTGATCGCTGCGCTTGGGATGCTTACCAGGTTGCCGTGGCGTCTGACGATTGTCGGCGATCGCACGCGTGCCCGACACACGGCCGCTCGGCTCGATGCTGACATCACGCGTCATAGGCTAGGCGATCGAGTTGCAGTTCTTGGTGAGGTAACGCCGCAGCATCTTGCTGAGCTTTACGTCGAGGCTGATGTGTTCGTCCTTGCCTCACATTTTGAGGGTTATGGCATGGCTTATGCCGAAGCCATTGCCCGAGGTCTTCCGGTGATAGGCACTAGCGCAGGCGCGATACCGGAGACGGTGCCAGCTGGCGCAGGAATTCTCGTGAGGCCGGACGATCCGGCCGCGCTTGCAGAGGCGCTGCGCCGGACAATTGAAGATCCAACCGAACGACTGCGCCTAGGCGGTGCCGCGCGGGCGGCTGCCGCCCGCCTCCCGACTTGGCAGGCTTCTGCGAGAGTTTTTGCGCGTGCAATTGAGGCCACGGGATGAGCGGCTTTTCGACCAGGTGGTTGGCGTTGCGGGAGCCCTACGACTCCCGCGCGCGCAACATCGAGGTTTTAGGCGCCTTGACGGAGGAGCTTAAGGAGCATCACACACTACACATTGCCGACCTCGCCTGCGGCACCGGATCGACGATGCGAGCCGTGAGTCCATTGTTGGGCGCGCAACAAGTATGGCGACTCATCGACAACGATATCGCGCTGCTCTCTGAGGCGATCGCCGCACCCGCTCTTGAGCGTGTAGCCGCAACGACCGTGGTCCTCGATCTAAATCGCGGCCTTGATACGGCGCTCGAAGGTCCTATCGATCTGGTCACCACATCGGCATTGCTCGATCTCGTTTCCGAGACGTGGCTTGAGCGCCTCGCGGCGATGATCGCCGCTCGATCGATTCCGTTTTATGCGGCTCTGAGCTACAACGGGCGTATTGAGCTAACCCCCCGCGACCCTTGTGATGCGTCCATCGCTGCCGCAATCAATGCACATCAGCGCACCGACAAGGGTTTCGGGCTAGCGCTTGGCCCCTCAGCGGCAAGCTTTGCTGTCACTCGCTTCCAATCGCACGGATATTCTTTGATACAAGGAAATTCCGATTGGCTCATCGGTCCCAACGATTGCGAAATGCAATCGGAAGTACTTTCGGGTTGGGCGAGCGCTGCGGCAAATACGGGCAAGCTGACCGCAGCCGATACAAACGCATGGTTGATGCGACGCCGGAGCGCGGTCAACGCAGGCCTTTCGTCAATTCGCGTCGGTCACGTCGATGTATTCGCCGTGCCGATCGGCACCCGCTGAGCTGAGAGGTCGCAGTCGAACAAAACTTCATCGTCGATCAGGTGTACGCGGATCGGAGGACGCAGTGCATGATCGATACTCTTGATCTCAGGCAGGATCACGCTCTCGCGGCCAGAACCGATAATTATCGGCGAGACCATCACGTGCAGGCGGTCAAGGCAGCCCGCGGCAAGAAAGCGCGATACAGTATCCGCGCCGCCCTCGATCAGTATTCGGCGAAGGCCGCGCGTAGCTAGTGCGCTCAGGATCGCTGCCGGAGCAAGCTGACCATCGACCACCGGCAAGGCGATCACTTCTACGCCCGGCGGCGGCGCGCAGGAAGTGCCGTGCGCGATGATCAACAGCCGGCGAACGCCGTCGGCCGCGAAGACCCGCGCATTGGCACCCAGACGACCACTAGGATCGATTACCACTCGCACCGGCTGAGGCCCACTGACCCGCCGCACAGTCAACTGTGGATCATCCGCGATGGCCGTGCCGACACCGATGACAACACCGTCCATCAGCGACCGCAGCCGGTGCAGGTGCGCCAGGCCTGCCGGCCCGTTTATATATTTGGAATGGCCTGTTCTTGTCGCTATGCGCCCATCAAGCGACTGCCCGATCTGACCGAGAATCACGAGATCATCAACTATGCCTCTCCGCAACGGCCCGAACATCTCGCCCCATGGTTGCGGTAGAGGCTGGACCTTAGTACGGAACATATTGCTAAACTCTGCCCACGGGTCGCATGCCTCGCCTGCAGAGGTGTTGGGGTCAGCCGGGACACTTGCCATTACCAAAATCTCTCAATGTCGCGGGACTTAAAAGCCATGACCGCGTTGTAAACACAGTCACCCATTAGGCTGGCACAAATCGAGCCTATCCGGGATCGGAATGATGACAAGCCAGCGGTGTTCGTTACATTGACGGGCTGCAAAGAACGGAAAACTCTGGAATGAGTACAGTGCGAACGGGGACAAGCTCGACACTCTTCGGCAACAAGGGACACATTAGCGTTAGCCGCGGCGTTGCTGAATTCAATAGTCGTCGGCCAGTTCTTATTACTGCCCAGGACGAAAGTCTTCTGGCGCTACCAGTTGACGGGCTCGATGACGCGCGCCTGGCCGAGTTTACGGCGCTATGCGCATCTTCCGAACCATACCTTGTCATTACTGCTCGACGCGCGCTTGCACTCGGGATCGACACAAGAACCTCGATGGGGGTTCAGCTTTCAACAACCGATAATGCGGAATCCATCCTGGCCTTTGTCGGTGACTCGACGATCAAAGGTATGCCAAACGCGATGCCCGCGGGTCGCGCCGCTGCGGCAGCGATTCAACTCGTGAAGTTATCTCATAACCTACCCGCGGTGTTGGCCGCCGACTTAGGCCGGCAGGTCCCAAAGAGCGAGCATGGCCTCGTGACAGTTGAAGCAGGCGCAGCGGAAAGCTTTTTTGACAACGCAATTCAGTCTTTGACGGTGGCAAGCGAAGCTGTAGTGCCGCTCAATTCAGGTTCAAGCGCCCGTTTCATCGTATTTCGCGACGCCATGGGCGGAAACGAGGTTGCTATCATCGTCGGCAAACCGGACTTCGCCAAACCGGTGCCCGTGCGTTTACATTCGGCATGCCTGACGGGCGATGTATTCGGGTCGCGGCGCTGTGACTGCGGCGATCAGCTTCGGCTCGCGATTGCACGTCTGGAGGACCTCGGTGGAGGCGTTATCCTCTACTTGGCACAGGAAGGCCGCGGCGTTGGTCTTGCCAACAAGATGCGTACCTATCAGTTGCAGGATGATGGCCTCGATACCGTCGACGCCAATACCACCCTCGGTTTCGACGACGACGAGCGCGACTACGGTGTCGCCGCGCGCATGCTTGAAATGCTTGAATGCACGCGCGTTATTTTGCTCACGAATAACCCGACCAAACTCGATCGCCTGTCAAAGGCTGGAATTGAGATCGTCAGCCGAATGGCGCTCGAGGCGCCCATAAATGCCGACAACCGCCGCTATATGACCGCAAAAGTGACTCGGGCCGGGCACCGGCTTGGCCATCTCGTCGCTTCCCTTGGCGACCCTTCATAATCGAAGCCGCGCTGGCAACGCGCAGCGGCGCTGCTATCGTTACAGCAAGCGTCCTGCGAAGCTAGTGGATGGTGGGGTCCATGAAGCGTGATGTGCCAGGCCGATTGATCGGGGACTTGACGTTTCTAGACGTTTCAAAATGCTTGCGCGCGAGTTCGATCCTTTGCATGCCGATCGGCTCCATCGAGCAGCATGGCCCTCATCTGCCACTCAACACCGATGTTGTGCTGGCCGAGGAATACACCCGTCGCATTGTTGCCCGCTGGGGCGAGTCCTTCGATCTATGGCAATTGCCAACGCTGGCCATTGGCCTTGCACGTGAACACGACTGGGCCGCAGGCACGTTGTCCCTGTCAATTCAAACCATGACCGCATTCATGCGTGATCTCGGACGTGAAATTAGGCGCAGCCTGCCTGCACGCAACGTCGCCATTATCAATGGCCACGGCGGGAATCGCGGAATCCTGGAAGCGATGGCGCAAGAACTGCGAGCCGATTTCGGACTTAATATTTGCGTGCTCCATCCGACAACCTGGGCTGAACTCAACGCGAAGGCAGAGGTCCCGGAAGTTCACGGCGGAAAAAACGAAACATCGATGATGCTTGCTGTCGTACCCAATTTGGTGAGGCGGGACGAGATAACGCAATTGCGCAGTTCACCTGATAATGACGCTGTGCAAAACACTATCCTCGATCAGGGTGTCACATGGCCATGGATGACGAACGAGAAGCAAATCGCCGATCTGGGCGTCATTGGTGATGCTCAGGCAGCATCAGCGGAGTTTGGGCTATACTTGCTCAAACAGATCGAGGACATGGCCGGCCCGATATTCAAGCAGCTCTTGGACAGGCAGCACCTTGCGCGCGGCCAGAACAAATAGTGGCGCCCTATTCTGGACTTCTCTCCGGTCCCGCACCGATATTTTGCAGACATTAGTGATCGCGATTGGCCTCTCCTGGTCAATTGTATTTCTGGTGGTCGCACTTCACTCCGAATTGCAGCTTTATGCCGACGGGGCCATGTTTTCCTA
>Ga0134122_10002764_pt1 | contig 12919 bp, 16 predicted proteins | sample KB302_FD_96461 | JGI IMG/M metagenome (GOLD analysis project Ga0134122, IMG submission 96461) | Terrestrial soil microbial communities without Nitrogen fertilizer from Kellogg Biological Station, Michigan, USA - KB3-0-2 | ecosystem: Environmental > Terrestrial > Soil > Unclassified ...
ACCCACGTAGCGCTGCTTGTGATCGAAGGCGGACATTCTGCGCACGATGCCCACGCCCCACGACGCGCCGTCCTCCAGTTTTACGCCGAGCAGCGTGCCCACGTGCAGCCAGTCGCTGCGTGCCTGCGGCATCAGGGCGCCATATCCGTTTTCGCTTTCGTTCTCGACGGTCCACAGCTCGACCGAACTGTCGAACGACAAATTGATCGTTTCCCCCGAAACGGTGGAGACAATTTCGTCAAAGTCGTGAACCACGCTCATGCGCGAAACGCTGGCGCGCCGCTCTTCGTTGCGGGACGGCGGGTTCGGCGCCCAATAGCGCGCGAGATGGCGCAGGGTTTCCAGCACCACCTCGGTATCGAAGGTACCGCCCAGATTGATCTGCGAGGGCACCGCCCCGTCAGCCCGCACGGTGGCGATCAGTTTCTCGAGTTCCAGCGCGGCGCTGCCCGGGCCGAAGAAGCGCAGGCCTGGCGACATCTGCACGCGTGACACGACGCGTGCAGGCAACTTGTCATCATTCAGATCGAAGCAATAATGGCAGCCTTTCGCAACCTGGCGACTGATCACGAAGAACTCCGAGAACTGCGCGACGATACGTTCGGCGACTTCCAGCTTGGCCGGCAACAGGCTGTCGGTCGAAGAGATGCTCAACATCATGCCCTTGAGAAATTCGCGTTGGACGGTGGACCCGCCGAATGCTCCGGGATAGACAATGATGGATATGGTGGAAACGGCCTTCTCCTCGGCATACGCGTAAATCCTGCCCATTTGCTTCCAGACTCTTGGCTCGACCGGACCGTAACGCAGCAGTTGCAACTTGAGCTGCAACGTCAACGCACGCAACGCGCGCGCCGCAACGACGGGCATTTGCCCCTTGAGCGTTCCGAAGCCGGTTGCACCGGCCTGAAAACGCACCAGCCACAACTGATATGCATCCGCGAGATGCTTCCAGAAGGAGAACAGTGCGTTCCAGATGCGGATTTCCTGGAATTTCTGCAGGCGGGCGCTGCTGCTGAGATAGTCCTGGGAAAGTTTGCGCTGGTGGTTTTTGGCGGCCTGATCGATGAGATTGAGGATCTCGAGGATACGCGGCAGCTTCAGGCTTTCGGTATTGCCCAGGGTGTCGAGCCAGTAACAAAGCTCTTCCAGCGATTTGTAGGGATCGAGCGGAGGTAATTCGGCAATCATCTCCCGCGCCAGCCTGTCATCGGCCAGCGGATGCTCGGACTTCGACCCCTTGATCCAACTCAGCATGCGCACCCCTCCCTGGGGTAATGCATCGACCTCACCGGATCGGATTATAACGCGCTGTTTATCCGCGCTAAGTTATTTCGGGACAGGGGCGCCGCGTTGCGCCGCCAGATGGCCTCGCTGCGCATCGATTCCGGCCAGCAAGGCCAGGCCGATCACGAAATAACTGCCGGTAATCAGGATGGCGAGGCGATGGTCGCCTCCCGACATCCAGCTCACCAGCCCATAGGTAATCGGGCCGAGGATCGAAGACAGTTTCACTGCCAGGCCCCACAACCCGAAGAATTCAGCGAGCCGGTCCGGGGGACTCATGTAGCCCACCAGCGCGCGCCCGGCCGATTGGCTGGCCCCGAGGCACACTCCGGCCAAATTCGCCGCGACCCAGAACATCGCGGGGCCGTCCGCGAGCCAGGCCAGCAATACCATCACGCACCAGCCGATGAGCGTGATCGCCAGCGTGCGCACATGGCCGAGCTTGTCCTGCAGCTGTCCGAACGCAAACGCCCCGATGCTCGCCGTAACGTTGACCACCAGAATGAGCACGATGGTCTGCTGCGTGCTGAATTTCATCGCCTGCTCTGCGTAGATGGCCGCCAGCGTGATCACCGCCTGCACCCCGCCCTGGTAGAACAGGATGCAGGCGAGAAAGCGCATGAGGTCGCGATAGCGGCCCGCGTCGCGCAGGGTTTCCCACGTTCGGGCAAACGCACTGGCGTAAACGCCGCTGGGGAGTTTCTGCGGTGCCGCGCGCTCGCGCAGAAAGAGGAAAGTCGGCAGCGAGGACACCGCGAACAGCAGCGCGGTGATGCACATGGTGACCGGCACGTATTGCGCGGCAGATTGCCCGTGCCCCTGTGCCCAGGTCACATAGGCCAGCGAGGCGCCCAGGCTCACCAGACCGCCGATATAGCCCAGGGCCCAGCCCCAGCCCGATACCCTGCCGAGCGTGCTGCCCTTCGCAAGTTCCGGCAGGAAGGCGGCAATCAGGTTTTCGCCGGTACCAAAGAAGAAATTCGAAACCACCAGCAACGCGATCCCCAACGCAAGTTCGCCGGGCCCCACCATAGCCAGGGCGGCGGTGGCGGCAACGCAGCCGATGGTCGTGATCGCCAACAGGTTTTTTTTTGCCGCATGGGCATCGGCGTACGCACCGATAAGCGGCGCGCTGACCACGATCAGCGCGTAGGAAACAGACAACGCAAGAGTCCAGGCAAAGGTGGCCCAGACTTCCTTGTTGGCAACGACCGCGACAAAGTACGCGTTGAAAACCGCGGTGATGACCACCGTGGTGTAGCCCGAATTGGCGAAATCGAACATCATCCATCCCCACACTTCGCGGGGACGCACGTCGTCCGCCAGATTGACCGACGCTGGCGCGCTCGCCTTTTCGGTTTGGCCGGGCTTCAGGACTTGTCCTGCTCGGGCCAGTTCTTGATGTACTGCTTGAGAAGCTTGTTCTCGAAACTCGCTGCACGCAACGATGCTTTCGCCACGTCGTGGAAGGACAGCACGCCGATGAGAGCGCCGTTATCCTTGATCGGAAGATAGCGAACATGGTTGTCGGTCATCGTGCTGCGCATCTGATCGATGCTGTCGTCGAGGTTGCCGCAGATGGGGCTGCCCACCATGACGAGGCTGACCTTGACGTCGTGGATGTCGCCGCGGTAGCGATGCACCGCGGCCAACACCTCGCGGAACGTCAGCAATCCGGTCATCTGGCCCTTTTCCATCACCACCAGCGAGCCGATGTCGTGCTCTACCATCAGACTCACGGCCTGGGGCAGCGACGCATCCGGGCCGATGCTGAAAATCTGCCCTCCCTTGATCTTGAGTATGTCTTTGACCTGCATGCCCGCTCCTTGCACCCTGCACTCTCGAGAATGGCCAAATTGTACAGGTCCGCAGCCAGTCCGCCAGACTATGTCGCAGCGAATCGCGAACGAGCTCGCCACACGTCGCAACGAGGAATTCGACGAGCGCATCGGCGCACGCCTGGTCCGTCCGGCGGATCTCGTGCCGCCTCATGGCGGCGTAAGTTAGAATCCAGTGGAACCGCAAAACAATTACAAGACGCCCAACGTTGGGCAGGTGAGGGACGGATGGATTGGCATTGCGTGCATATCGAGCACATGCGACTGCTGTACACGGTTGACGTAACCTTTCGCAATATGCTTCGCGGCGAAATTCGGGCGTTGGGGCAACAGGCCAATTGCCGCGTTTACCGGCGAGTCCATCCAGATGACGCCTATAGTTATTTCTTTTCACCGGGCGCTACCGAATCCCTTGAAGCGTTCGTCAGATTCTGGGAGGGGTTCGCTTGCCCGGCGCCAGCCGATCTCGATAATCTTGAAGTCGTGATCTGAATCCAATCGCCTTGCGTCGCACGCAGACCACTGTAGCTCTGGCTGACCAAGCAGCTTGCGTGAACCGGCGATAATTCACCGATGTGCGGCCGATACGTTTCTCCTACACAAGCCGAAATCGAGCGCTATTGGGAATTGACCGATGCGCAGATCCGCAACCCGCTTGCCCAGCACTTCAACGTGTCGCCGACTGCCATAGTTCCCATGCTCAGGCGCGACCAGGCCGGCACGCTCCATCTGGTCGCTGCGCGCTGGGGCCTGGTGCCCTTTTGGTGGAAGGAAGCAAAGGCGCCCAAGAACACGTTCAACGCGCGCTCGGAAGAAGCCGCGACGAAGCCGATGTGGCGGCACCCTGCCGCGAAAGCGCGCTGCCTGGTCCCCGCATTGGGCTGGTACGAATGGAAAGAAGTCGAGCGCATCGACCCGCTTACCGGCGAGCTGACCAAGGCGAAGCAACCCTATTTCATCCAGCGCGAGGACAAGTTATTGCTGGCCTTTGCCGGATTGATGTCACGCCGTACCGTCGAGGGAGGAACGGCAGAATTTACTTGCTCGATCCTGACGCGCGATGCGGCCGGACCAGCCGCGGACATCCATACGCGCATGCCGATCGCCCTTTCGAAAGACGCGCAATCGCAGTGGCTGGATCCGGAGCAGGCGGATGCAGCGCAAGCGGTCGAATTCGCGCGGGAACGCGCAATGACGCAATTCGTCTACCACATGGTGCACCCGAAAGTGAACAACTCGCGCAGTGAAGGCCCTGAACTGATCGAGCCGTTTGCAAATCCGGCCTGACGGTTGGCGCGGGTTCGCTGTCTCTGCGTTCTCTCGGAGACACCGGGCAGTCAGTCGGAAGCCAGCAGCAGCCCGATAGTCCATAAGTGCTCTAGCCCGGATATTTCACCAGGCCACCCCCGTTTGCTTGCAGGTGCGTGTATACAGCCCTCTACCTCTAAGGATGGGGAATGAGGAATGGGGAATGGGGAATGAGGAATGGGTAATGGGTAATGGGTAATGGGTTAGCCCTTTATGGTCGAAGACCGGTATCCCGCAACGCGGGGCACCCTTCACCCTTCACCCATCGCCCTTCGCGCGATCTGATCTGCCTCGCCCAGTCCTCCGCCATAATTCCGCGTCCTGATGAAATATCCGGGCTAGTCCAGAAGAGCTACTCGGTGCATTATGTAGTCTTCCGGATCTGAACTTGAAACGTTCAACGATATCTGAACTTGAACGTTCAACGATAGTTGCGAGATAGCCATGATGCGCATTGCCAACGCAAGACTTATTCGCGCCCTCCTGCTGGCCGCTCCGTTACTGCTCGCGGCGTGCGGCGGAACCAGCGATGGCAATGGCGGCGGTTCGCCCGCACTGGCTCCATTGCCAGGAGGTGGCACTCCTCCCAACAATACCAACCCGCCCCCGGTGGTCCTCACGCATTTTTTTGCCTATGCGGCGAACAGCAATTCCGATGACATCTCTGGCTACAGCATCGATACCGTCACCGGCGTCTTGACATCCATCGGCTCGATCGTCGCCGGAGGCGCTAATCCGGTTTCCGTCGCCGTACACCCGGGGGGCGCGTTCGTCTATGTCGCGAATGCCGACGCAAACACCGTCTCCGCTTTCTCCATAGACGCCGCCACGGGATTACTGACGTTTGGGACGAACATCCTGGCGGGCATCAAGCCTGTCTCGGTAACGGTCGATCCTGCCGGCAAGTTCGCCTACGTCGCGAATTTCATTTCCAATGACGTTTCGACTTTCAGCATTGATGGCGCCACCGGCGTCCTGACGTTGGTCGGGACGATACTGACCGGGGGTACCGGACCAAGTTTCGTCACGGTGGACCCAGCCAGCCAATTCGCCTATGTAACGAATGAGACCTCGAACACTATCTCGGCCTTCGCCATCGACCCGACCACCGGTGCATTGACCTCCGCTGGCGGGCCGGTGCCAACGGACGCGGGGCCCAAATCGGTCACCATTCACCCGAGCGCGAATTTCGCCTATGTGGTGAATGCGGACTCAAACACTGTCTCGGCTTTCACCATCGACACAGTCACCGGCCTGTTGACGCCCGGTGCGCCTATCCTGGCGGGCACTCGTCCCGTCTCGATCACGATCCATCCTGCCGGCAAGTTCGCCTATGTGGCGAACTTCACTTCCCATGACATCTCGATCTATAGCATCGATGCCACCACCGGTGTCTTGACGCTCGTCGGGGTGGCGCTATCGGGAAACTTGGGGCCAAGTTCCATCACCGTGGACCCAAATGGCAAATTTCTCTATTTGGCGAATCAAGCCTCGAACACTATCTCGGCGTTCACCATCGACCCGTCCAACGGCGCATTGACCTCCGCAGGCCCGGACGTGCTGACGGGGGCGGCTCCCGCGGCCATCGTCACCGCCATTACTCACAGCATTCAATAGGGCAGCGGGTGATTGCTTGTGCCTGTGGCCAGTAAGTTTTACCGCCCGTGATCCCGCATGGCCGCAAATTTTCTCCTAGGTGCCCGGCGGCCGTACCGAAGACTCACTTCACTTGCAGGCGATCTTCCAAAGTTGCGCGGGGATGCCTTCAGGGAGCACACGTTGCCACTCATCGGGGCCGGCGTGCGTGGAAACGACATCTTCTTCACCCATCTGCCCGCTGTGAAACTGGGACAAAAGCACCCGGCTGCGTTTTTCGCCGCAATCGAATTCCTGCTGCACCTTGAGCGACAGATATTCCGGGCCGTAGGGCGCGCGTTGCGCATTCCTGAAATCCAGCAGCGTCCACATTTCGGCCATGCCGCTGCGCTTGCGGATAGTGGCGACATCCGCATAGGTCGAGAACTTGGCGCCATCGGCGCCGCCAACCAGGGTCCATTCCGCCCAGGCGGGCAGGCTCATCAGCAACAGGACAAACAGGATTTTCTTCACGATCTGTTCCTTCCGGTCGAATTGGCGCGCTCGATCGACGCCGTGCCCACAAGCCTTCAAACGATGCCGCGACTCTTCAACGCTGCAATCCTGTCTGCATCGTAGCCAAGCCCGGCAAGCACTTCCGTCGTATGCTCGCCCAGCTTCGGACCGAGCCAGCGAGTGCCACCAGGCGTGGCCATTAGCTTCGGCACCACGCCGGGAATTTTCATATCTGCGCCGTCCGGCAACTTCGCTTGCTGGATCATGTCCCGCGCGCGATACTGCAGGTCATTCACGATATCTGCAATGTCGTAGATCTTGCCCGAGGGCACCTGCGCGTCCGCCAGAATCTTCAGCACGCGATCCAGGTCATGCGCCGCGCACCAGTCTGCGATCACTCGATCCAGTTCGGCAGTACGCGTCACCCTGCCGTCGTTGCGCGCAAGCGCGGGATCTTCGGCCAGATCGGCGCGGTCGATCGCGACCATCATGCGCCTGAAAATGGAGTCGCCATTGGCGCCGATCACCACATACTTCCCGTCCCGGGTGGTGTAGGTATTCGAAGGCACGATACCCGGCAACGAAGCACCGCTGCGTTCGCGCACGAAACCCGTCATGTCGAATTCCGGCAGCAGGCTCTCCATGAGACTGAACACGGATTCGTACAGCGCGACATCCACAACCTGGCCTTTGCCGCCGTTGACTTCGCGATGGCGCAGCGCCATGAGTGCTCCGATGACGCCGTAGAGCGAGGCCACGGCGTCACCGAGACTGATGCCAACGCGCACCGGCGGACGGTCGGGATAGCCCGTGACATAGCGCAATCCCCCCATCGCTTCGCCGATGGCGCCGAATCCCGCGCGTTCCCGATAGGGCCCGCTCTGGCCGTAGCCCGACAGCCTCACCATCACAAGACCGGGATTGCGCGTGGACAGCTCGTCCCAGCCCAAACCCCATTTTTCCAGAGCGCCGGGGCGAAAATTCTCGATGACGATATCGGCCTCGGCGGCCAGTTCACGCACGATCTCCTGGCCCTCCGGTTCCCGCAGGTTGACGGTGACCGACTTCTTGTTGCGCGCCTGCAGGTACCACCAAAGGGATGTGCCATCGTGCAGCTTGCGCCACTGCCGCAGTGGATCACCGTCGCCGGGCGCTTCGATCTTGATCACCTGTGCGCCGAACTCTGCCAGGATGCGCGAGCAGAACGGCCCGGCAATCAAGGTACCGAGTTCGAGAATCCTGATATCGGATAAGGGGCCCATGAGAGCGGTGAGGCGTGAGGAGTTAGGGATGTGAAGGCGGCGCGCGGGGCGAAGTTGGACGCGCTATTATTATCCGCAAATTCCGACCAAACCGGGAGCCGAGAAAATGAACCGTCCGCGTAGTCTGCTTGTCTTCCTTCTTTTCCCTATCTTTCTCAGCGAGGTTGCCATGGCCGCATGTCCCGATCTGCTGAATCACCAGGTGAAAAACCTCGACGGAAAACCGCTCGACCTGTGCGAGTTTTCCGGCAAGGTCGTGCTGGCCGTCAACACCGCAAGCTACTGCGGCAACACGCCGCAGTACAAGGGCCTGGAAGCGCTGTACCAGAAGTACAAGGATAAAGGCCTGGTGGTGGTTGGTTTTCCGGCCAACGATTTCGGCGCGCAGGAACCGGGCAGCAGCAAGGAGATCAAGGATTTCTGCGAACTGACATATGGCGTCAAATTCCCCATGGTCGAGAAGACCAGCGTCGTGCCCGGCAAAGCCAACCCGGTGTTTGCGCAACTGCAAAAAATGACCGGTGAGGCACCCGAATGGAATTTCCACAAATACCTGATCGCACGTGACGGCAAGCGCGCAGTCAGTTTTTCCGCGCGTACCCAGCCGGAAAGCAGCGAAGTGGTTAAGCAGATCGAAGCCCTGCTGGCAGAGGCGCCTTAAGTCTGCACTCTCTTAAGGCTGCGCTCTATCGCGTGGGTACCTGCCCTCTAGCAGGGCGGCCCCTCCTGGCTGGCATGCCCCCGGCGGAATGCGCCTTACATTCCGTGCAAAGGATTGAGCTCCATGATTTCTATGGTGGCTTGGGGGATCTGCAGATGCGGGTGGCCTTCGAACGATTTCGCTGCCGCCTCATGCGACTGCGCCTGCGCGATGGCATACAGCATTACGTCGTTCCTGGTGTCCGAACTACCCTGCGAAGCCACGCGTTTGGTCTTGCCGACGCCAGCCCCGGCGTCAACGAACATCTTGGCGTGATCGCTCGTCCATTTCTTCCATTCGCGCTGCATCTTTTCTTCAGCGTCTTTTCTCTTCGCCGGATCGGTTTTCTTCCAATCGTCGACCACCGAGACCGGCGCAAGATACAAAACGAGAAATTTCTTCATGTCGAAACTCCTTTCTTTGGTGGCGGCTCCCTTCGCCCTCGTTGAAATCTTACCGCTGGCGTTGCGTGGAGGATATGGACATCGGGATGGTTTATCCGTAGGCCCATGATGCCACCCCTATCGGTCCACCTCATCGACGGGACCTACGAACTATTTCGCCAGTTCTACGGCCGGCGGCGCTTCGAAAATGCACGCCCCGCGCCCTTCGGTGCGGTGGCTGGCGTGCTGCATTCGATCCTGGAGATGATCGAGAAGGGTGCGACCCATATTGGCGTCGCGACGGACCATGTCATCGAGTCGTTTCGTAACGGGCTCTGGCCGGGCTACAAGACTGGCGACGGAATCGAGCGTGCCTTGCGGGCGCAGTTCGTACCGCTGGAGCAGGCGTTGGGCGCCATGGGTGTGGTCGTCTGGCCGATGATCGAACTGGAGGCCGACGATGCTCTCGCGTCGGCCGCGCGCGCCGCTGCAGCGGACAAGAAAGTGCAGCAGGTCTGCATCTGGACGCCGGACAAGGACCTCGCGCAATGTGTGCGCGGCGATCGAGTCGTCCAGGTGCTGCGCAGGGCGCGCAAGATCCTCGATGCCGTCGGTGTGCGGGCCAAGTTCGGCGTCGACCCCGAACGCATCCCCGACTTTCTGGCGCTCGTCGGCGACGCGTCTGACGGCTATCCGGGGCTCACAGGCATCGGCCCCATAGGCGCGGCCCGGCTCATCAATACGCACGGCAAGCTCGAGGATTTTCCACCTGCGGTGCTCGGGAAAAACCGGGAACTGGCGCTGCTGTTCAAGGATCTCGCCACGCTGAGGTCGGATGCGCGACTATTCGCAGCCGTGAAGGAACTGCGCTGGCGCGGCCCTACCGAAGCGTTTTCGGGGTTGACGGCACACATCGGCGACGAGAAGCTGCTCACGCGCTGTCTGCGCGCTGCAGAAAAACTGAACTGATGTTCGGTCCCGGCGAATCGGCCGCGCATCCGCCAATGAAGGCGCCACGTTGCTCGTGACGCCTAACGAATTAGCTGTGCGGCCGGACGCCGCAGGTGGACGGTTCGCACCAGCGCGGGGTTGGGCGTCGCTCGCCTCACGCGGCGAATTTCACCACCCGCAGACTCTTGCGCTGCTTCTGAACCTGCCATAGATCGTATTGAAGCTGATGATTCAGCCAGCTCTCGGCGGAAGTGCCAAATGCCAGAGACAGGCGAACCGCCATCTCCGGCGAGACGCCAGCTCGGCTGTTCAAAATAGACGAGAGTGTCTTACGGCTCACACCTAGACCTTCAGCAACCTCAGTGACTGTTAGTCCCAATGGCTCAAGGCAAAGCTGCCGCAGGATTTCGCCTGGGTGTGGCGGGTTGTGCATTCGAAGTGTTGCAGCCATGTTCAGTGATAGTCCTCGTAGTCAACATCGTCAGCGTCTTTTCCGATGAAAGAGAAGGTCACTCTCCAGTTGCCGCTGACCGTTACGGACCAACTGGGGGTTGGGCATCGCGCTGCCTGTCCATGGCGGCAATGGTCTGGATGAACTCAAGTTTGTCTGCCTTTAAACCCGCGAGATCGGCCTCCGTGACCCAGCCTTCATAAAGCAGTCGCCCGAACACGCCAATGAGTACGGAGTATCGGAAGTCGTACTTTCGCTCAAACTCCTTCCGCTTCTCGGACAGGAAATCGTCAATGCGCCAGATCTCTTCTGGCTCGGCAGAGCCCCGAAGCATGCCTTCCACTTGCTTCCGGATGGCAGCACATTCGCGAACGATTGCAACGTCAAATGCGGCGCGGGCGCACTTCTTCTCGCCCTGAGACCAATGCAGATCGCGAAGACTCCGATCACCGTACGTCATTGCGCCGATCCGTCATGCGTGGTTTTGCGAGGCCCAACGCAAAGCTAACCGGCGCGCGGCGCTTTTGCGGCGCGTCCGGTTGAGCGCCGGGTTGGGCGCTGCTGCTTCACTAGACGGACCTCCAGCCTGTAACCCAAGGCCTTCGCGTAGCGCTGAAGTGTGGCCATCGAGGGCGAGTGCTTTGGCGCAGCAGATTCCAGCCTGGCAATGGCTGACTGGGTTGTTCCCACCCGCTCGGCGACTTCGGCCTGCGTGAGACCAGATTCGGCCCGGGCCTTCAGTACCTCGTCTAAAAAAGCGAACTCGTCATCGAGGGCATCATAGGCTTCTTTCACACCACGTTTGGTCAAAGCCTGGCGCTTAAAACGTTGCAGAGAGCTAGACATCTTTGATTTCCTTCAATCGTCTTCGAGCGACGTCCAACTCTTTTTCGAGGCGTCTTCTCGGTCTTCTTCACAAACTGATGGAGGACCACAATCCTGCGACCGACCACCGTGCAGTAAAAGACCCCGAGCGAGCCCTCGGCGGCCTTAAGACGAAGCTCGAACAATCCGTCCCCCATGGCCCGAGTGTGAGGCATACCGAGATCGGGACCGTACACCTCCATCCGCTCAGCGTACCGAATGAAGCGAGCGACGAAACCGGCTGGCAAGGCCAGCAACTCCGCCTCAATGACAGGACTATAGAAGGTGACGGTCCAAGTCACTCAATAAGTATAGCAAAAATGCTATGACAGTGCCAAATTGATGATGCCGCCCAACTTCTGAATTAACGGGCGCCAGCAGCAGGCGAAGCCTGTTGTTGGGCGTCCCTGTTGAATGACGTGTTAGGGCGATATTTCACCGAGACCTCCTTGAAATGCTTGGATTTCTCAAGATCGAGCGGCAGACCCCAGCACCCCTTTTCGTAGCAGAGCGCCAATACTTCAGCTGCTCGCCAATTATTTAATTCGCCCGCCTTGAGAAGCCAGCGTAGGGCTTGATCAGCCTCGTCCGGTTTGTAACCTTCTTTTGTTCCTTTCTGGCCGATATGCAGGAACAGCGAATACATTGCCTCAGAATCCCCAGCCTCGGCGGCTTTAACTAGATTTGTGGGCTCATGTGTATCCGTGCCTTCGGTGTTGACGCAACCCCCCAAGAAAACGACCAAACTGAATGTAAGCGCGAAGTACGTCATGTGCAGCCCTAACGTTCGCGATGAACGGCGCGCCGCAGCGGCAGTGCCGCTGCGAACGCGTCCGTCTCGATCGCGGGGTTAGGTGGTGCGTTCATAGATCAAGATACCGCTCTCATCGACGCCACGCCTCACTTTTTCCCTAGCACCTGAAGTGTCGTAGCGCTTCAGGTCCAGCACGTATGGCTTGAGCGCTGGGCCAAGCTCGGAACGCCAATCCTCCGCCGAACAGACAAACAGGGTGTTGCTATCGTCAGTTTCACCAGCGAGATTGATTTCGATGGCAACATCGAGGTCACTGTGCGGCTTGGCAGTTCCCGTCGCGTAACTGCCGTAAATCCACAATCGTTGTACGAGTGTTTCGCCGGACGCCCATTTCCGCAACGTTTCAGCAACCGGCCGGAGATCCTCCGATAGCGTCATTCGCGCCACCTAACGTTCACGATGAGAGGCGCGCGCTGCTTTTGCGCGCGTCCCTCTCAATCGTGCTGTTAGAGGGCGCCGAGCGACATGTAATGAGCCAGAACACTAGCCCAGCGATCGCACCAACAGCGACGTAAAGGACGAGATTCGTTAAACCTTGATCTTGGAAATAGGCGGTCGTGTACGGATACTCCGAGATCAGCCAGTATGGAAGGCTACAGACTCCTCCAGCCAGTGAGATTTGCCACCACTTGAGCATCCTTCTTCGCCTCATTACCAGGTAGCTCGGCAGACCGAATAGCAGTGCGCTTGCGTAGGCAATAACGCTGCCCGCGAGAAGGTAGGTCGACCAAACCGCGTAGATTTCGCGGCCAAAAACAATAAGCGTGGCTAGAGCGACTCCGACGACCGGCGCTACGAAAAAGCCAACGATAGTACGTACCATACAGCGCCCTCTAACGTCGTACGTAAGCTGCCACCGGAGTGCGCAGTACGAAGAGAACCGAACGGCAACGCCGTTCGGTGGTCAGCTTGACGTGCAGGTTAGACGGCGGGCTGCATGCGATGCGACACTTCATCGATTTGGGATCGT
>Ga0134122_10002766_pt1 | contig 12917 bp, 10 predicted proteins | sample KB302_FD_96461 | JGI IMG/M metagenome (GOLD analysis project Ga0134122, IMG submission 96461) | Terrestrial soil microbial communities without Nitrogen fertilizer from Kellogg Biological Station, Michigan, USA - KB3-0-2 | ecosystem: Environmental > Terrestrial > Soil > Unclassified ...
CGCCAGACCGCGATGGACGCGATGACCCGCGGGGCCTACGACTTCTTCACCAAGCCGCTCAAGATGGACGAGTTCCAGGTCGTCGTCTCGCGCGCGCTCGACCGGCGGCGGCTGCAGAAGCAGATCAAGGCCCTCCGCGAGAGCCAGCCGGGCGGCGTCGAGGGGTTGATCGGGCAGAGCGACGCGCTCAAGCGGGTGGTGGAGATGGCCCATCGCGCCGCCCCCACCGACCTCACCGTGCTGATCCTGGGCGAGAGCGGCACCGGCAAGGAAGTGCTGGCGCGAGGGATCCACAAGCTGAGCACCCGGAAGGACGGGCCGTTCGTACCGGTCAACTGCGCGGCCATCCCGGAGGGGCTGCTCGAGTCCGAGCTGTTCGGCCACGAGCGCGGGGCTTTCACCGGCGCGGTGCGGGCGCGGCCCGGCCGCTTCGAGCTCGCCAAGGAAGGCACCGTGTTCCTCGACGAGATCGGGGACATGCCCCTGTCCATGCAGGCCAAGATCCTGCGCGTGCTCCAGGAGCGCGAGTTCGAGCGGGTCGGCGGGACCCGCACCATCGCGGCCGACGTGCGGGTGATCGCGGCCACCCACCGGGACCTCGAGGCCGCGGTGGCGCAGGGGACCTTCCGCCAGGATCTGTTCTACCGCCTGCAGGGGGTGGGCATGCACCTGCCCGCGCTGCGCGAGCGCGTGGACGACCTCCCGCTGCTGGCCACCCACCTGCTCGAGCGCGCGGCCAAGCGGCTGAACCGCCCGCCCGCCATTCTCTCGCCGGAGGCGCTCCGGTGCCTCTGGACCTACCCGTGGCCGGGCAACGTGCGCGAGCTGCAGCACGTGCTCGAGGGGGCGATGGTGATGAGCGACGGGGTGATCAACCCCGACCATCTCCCCGCCGCGATCCAGCGCGCGATCCAGGCCCGGCCCGCCGCCGCGGAGAGCGGCCCGGTGCTGACCGGCTCGCTCGACGAGGCGCTCGAGGACTGGGAGCGCCGCATGATCCTGGACGCGCTCTCACAGACCCAGGGGGTGCAGGCGCGTGCGGCCAAGGTGCTCGGCATCTCGGAGCGCAGCCTCTGGTACCGGATCAAGAAGCTGGGCATCCAGGTGCGCACGCCCGACGACGGCCCGCCCGCGGGCTGAGTTCCCTTTCCCGTCCCCCTCGTGTATCGTCGGATTCGATGAAGGTCAGGAAAGCCGTGTTTCCCGCCGCCGGTCTCGGTACCCGCTTCCTGCCCGCGACCAAGGCGCAGCCGAAGGAGATGCTGCCGCTCGTGGACAAGCCCACCATCCAGTACGTGGTGGAGGAGGCGGTGGCCTCCGGGCTCGAGGAGATCATCCTCGTCACCGGGCGCAACAAGCGGGCGATCGAGGATCACTTCGACGCGGCCTTCGAGCTCGAGTACTACCTGAACGACCGCGGGAAGACGGAGGAGCTGGCCCAGATCAAGACGATCTCCGAGCTGGCGTCGGTCTCCTACGTGCGCCAGAAGGAGCCGCTCGGGCTCGGCCACGCCATCCTCTGCGCCCGGCCGCTCGTGGGCGACGAGCCCTTCGGCGTGTTCCTGGGCGACGACATCATCACCTCGCGGGTGCCGTGTATGCGCCAGCTTCTCGACGTGTACGAGCGCCACGACGGCCCGGTGCTGGCGGTGATGCGGATGCCGCGGGAAGAGATCGGCCGCTACGGAGTGATCGCGGCGCGCGGCCTCGGGGCGAACGTCTACGAGGTGCAGGATCTCGTGGAGAAGCCGGCCCCGCAGGACGCGCCTTCGGACCTGGCCATCATCGGGCGGTACGTGCTCACGCCCGACCTGTTCCCGATTCTCGCGGAGACCGCGCCCGACTCCCGGGGCGAGATCCAGCTCACCAACGGGCTCCGCGTGCTGCGCGGCCGCCGGCCCATTTACGCCGTCGAGTTCGAGGGCAAGCGCCACGACACCGGCGAGAAGCTCGGCTTCCTCAAGGCCACCGTGGAGTTCGCCCTGGCGCGCCCGGACCTGGCCGACGCCTTCCGCACGTACCTCAAGAGCCTCAAGCTGTAGCTGCCTGGGCGAAAGATCTTCTGGGGCGGTACTTTGGCGCGCACGCCGGGCTCCCCATTGATTGACTTCCCCGAAGCTTTCTGGGACAATCCGGGCACTTTATTGCCGGGCCGGGAGGTGTCTGCGTCCCCATGAAGAGCCAGCCCAAGCGCGCCTTCCACACGGCCTCCGAGCCCGAGATCAAGGCGGGCGAGGTCTCCGACGTCTACTTCGAGCGCACCATCGAGATCCTGCGCGCGAAGGGACTCAACAAGCGGGTCAAGGCGGAGATCCGGCTCAAGAGCTTCCCGCAGACCGACTGGACCTTCGGGGTGCTCGCCGGCATCGAGGAAGCGGCGTCCCTGCTCGAAGGCCTGCCGGTCGACGTGTGGGCGATGGACGAGGGCACGCTGTTCGGGCCCGAGGACACCGTCATGCTCCTCGAGGGCACCTACACCGAGTGGGCCCAGTACGAGACCGCGCTCCTCGGCTTCCTCTGCCAGGCCTCGGGGATCGCGACCAAGGCCGCGCGCTGCAAGCGCGCGGCGGGCGAGCGGCAGGTGATCTCCTTCGGAGCGCGGCGCATGCACCCCGCCCTGGCCCCGATGATCGAGCGCAACGCCTTCGTGGGCGGCTGCGACGGCGTCGCGGTCACCAAGTCCGCCGAGCTCATCGACGCCGATCCTACCGGGACCATCCCGCACGCCCTCGTCCTCCTCTTCGGCGACACGGTGGAGGCGCTCCGCGCCTTCCACGAGGTCATCGATCCCAAGGTGCGGCGGGTCGCCCTCATCGACACGCTCCAGGACGAGAAGTTCGAGGCGATCCGGGTGGCCAAGGCCCTCGGCCGCGACCTCTACGCGGTGCGCCTCGACACGCCGTCTTCGCGGCGCGGAGATTTCTTCAAGATCCTCGAGGAGGTGCGCTGGGAGCTCGACCTGCGCGGCTTCAAGCACGTCAAGATCCTCGCCTCGGGCGGCATCGACGAGTACGAGATCCTCCGGCTGAACCCGCTGGTGGACGGCTACGGGGTCGGCACCTCGATCGCCAACGCTCCGGTGCTCTCCTTCGCGCTGGACATCATGGAGATCGAGGGGGAGCCGATGGCCAAGCGCGGCAAGCGCTCCGGGGCCAAGCAGGTGTGGCGGTTCCCGGGCGCGGTGCAGAACATGGTGCTTCCGGCCGGTGCCCCCGCCCCGGTGGGTCCCGACGGCCGGCCCGCGGAGGCGCTGCTGAAGCCGCTGATCGCGGGGGGCCGGCTCGTGCGCGACATGCCGCCGCCGCGCACGCTGCGCGAGTACGTGATGGAGCAGATGGCGCGTATCGACATCACGGGGCGGGATCACGGGCTGCGCGGCGACTACTAGCCGCATGGGCGTCCTCGATGAGATCGTCGCCCACAAGCGCTCGGAGCTGGCCGAGCTCAAGCCCTGCCGTCCCCTTCCGGATCTGATCGCGGCCTGCCGCGGGCTCGCTCCCGCGCGCGACTTCGAAGCGGCCCTCCGTCCCCCGCCGGGCGAGCGGGTGCGCCTGATCGCGGAGGTCAAGCGGGGCTCGCCGTCCCGGGGGCTCTTCCGCGCCGATCTCGATCCGGTCGCCCAGGCCGGGATCTACGCGGGGGCCGGCGCGGCCGCGGTGTCGGTGCTCACCGACGCCCGCTACTTCCACGGCAGCCTCGACGATCTGGTCAACGTCCGCGCCGCCGTCGCGGTCCCGGTGCTCCGCAAGGAGTTCATCGTCGATGAGTACCAGGTGTGGGAGGCGCGCGCGGCCGGTGCCGACGCGGTGCTCCTGATCGTGGCCGCCCTCGACGACGCGGCGCTGCGCGATCTGCTCCACGCGGCCAAGGGCGCCGGGCTCGCCACCCTCGTGGAGGTGCACGTTGCGGCGGAGCTCGACCGCGCCCTCCGGCTGGGCGCGCCGGTGATCGGGGTCAACAACCGCGATCTCCAGACCCTCACCACGAGTCTCGAGGCCTCCCTGCGCCTGCTGCCCCAGATCCCGCCCGGGCCGGTGACCGTGAGCGAGAGCGGGCTCGCGAGCGCCGCCGACGTGGAAGCGGTGGTGGCCGCGGGAGCCCACGCGGTGCTGGTGGGGGAGACGCTGCTGCGGGCGGGCGACGTGGCCGCGAAGGTCCGCGAGCTCTCGCTGCGATGAAGATCAAGGTCTGCGGCATCACCAATCTCGACGACGCGCGGCTCTGCGTCGACGCGGGCGCCGACGCGCTCGGCTTCATCTTCGTGGAGGGCACCCCACGCTTCGTCGCGCCGGAGACCGCGGCCCGGATCGTGGCGGCCCTGCCGCCCTTCGTGACGCCGGTCGGCGTCTTCTGGAACCACGCAGCCGGCCACGTCAAGGCGGTGGCCGAGCAGTGCGGGCTGGGCGCGCTGCAGTTTCACGGCGACGAGACCCCCGAGGACCTGCACGACTTCCGGCTCCCCGTGATCAAGGTGCTCAAGGTCGCCGGTCCCGCCGATCTCGACCGCATGGCCGGCTACCGCGTGGCCGCCTTCCTGCTCGACTCGCCCGCGCGCTGGAGCGAAGGGGAAGCCCGGCCGGTGATTCGGTGGGATGTGGCCGCGGAGATGGCGCGCCGGCATCCGGTGCTCCTCTCGGCCGGGCTCACCCCCGACAACGTGGCCGACGCGGTGCGTCGCGTCCGTCCCTACGGGGTGGACGTCAACTCCGGCGTCGAGGCCCGCCCGGGCCGCAAGGACGCGGCGCGGGTGACCCGCTTCGTGGCCGCGGCGCGCGAGGCGGCGGCCGCCCCATGAGCCCGGCGCGCCTGCGGCCCGCGTCGCTCCCGGACGCCAGCGGGCACTTCGGCCGCTTCGGCGGCCGCTTCGTCCCCGAGACGCTGATGCAGCCGCTCGTGGATCTCGAGCGGGCCTATCGGGCCGCGCGCGCCGACACGCGCTTCCGCGGGCGGCTGCGCGAGCTGCTGACCAGCTACGCGGGCCGCCCGACCCCGCTCTACTTCGCGGAGCGGCTCACCCGGCACGTGGGCGGCGCGCGCATCTACCTCAAGCGCGAGGATCTCTGCCACACCGGCGCGCACAAGATCAACAACGTGCTCGGCCAGGCCCTGCTCGCCCAGCGGATGGGCAAGTCGCGGGTCATCGCGGAGACCGGCGCGGGCCAGCACGGGGTGGCCTCCGCCACCGCGGCCGCGCTCCTGGGCCTCGAGTGCGACGTCTACATGGGCAGCGTGGACATCGAGCGCCAGGCCCTCAACGTCTTCCGCATGAAGCTGCTCGGGGCGCGGGTGATCCCGGTGGAGAGCGGCTCGAAGACGCTCAAGGACGCGGTTAACGAAGCGCTGCGCGACTGGGTCACCAACGTGCGGACGACCTATTACTTGCTCGGCTCGGTGATGGGCCCCCACCCGTATCCGATGCTCGTTCGGGACTTCCAGCGCGTGATCGGCGACGAGGCCCGCGTGCAGTCCCGCCGGGTCATCGGCCGGCTGCCCGATCTGCTCGTGGCCTGCGTGGGCGGCGGGTCGAACGCGATGGGCCTCTTCTGGCCGTTCATCGGCGACCGGCGGGTACGCATCGTCGGGGTCGAGCCGGGCGGCCACGGGATCAAGACCGGCAAGCACGGCGCCTCGCTCGGCTCCGGGGCGGTGGGCGTGCTGCACGGGAGCATGAGCTACGTGCTCCAGAACGACGACGGCCAGGTGGCGGAGGCCCACTCGATCTCGGCCGGCCTCGACTACCCGGGCGTGGGCCCCGAGCACTCGTACTACAAGGACCTGGGCCGCTTCGAGTACGTCTCGGTGACCGACCAGGAGGCGCTCGAGGGCTTCAAGGCCCTCACGCGGCTCGAGGGCATCATGCCCGCGCTCGAGTCCTCGCACGCGGTGGCGCACGCGATGCGGGCGGCCGCGCGCATGAAGAAGACCCAGAGCGTGCTGATCGGGCTCTCCGGTCGGGGCGACAAGGACGTGCACACGGTGGCCCAGGCCCTCGACGGCGGCGCCTCCAACGGGCACGGGGGCCCCCGGTGATGCGCGCCGCCGCGGCCGCGCGGCCGCTCTCGCGGCTCGCCGCCACCTTCGCGGCGCTCCGGGCGCGGGGGGAGCGGGCGCTGGTCCCCTACTTCACGGCGGGGGATCCCTCGCTCGCGATGACGCGGCGCCTGGTGGGGGAGGCGGCGCGGCGCGGCGCCGACGTCATCGAGCTGGGCATCCCGTTCTCGGATCCGCTCGCGGACGGGCCGGTGATCCAGCGGGCGACCCAGCGGGCGCTCGCGGCGGGGGTGACGCTGCCGCGCGTCCTCGAGATGGTGCGCGAGATGCGGGGCGAGGTGTCGGTGCCGCTCGTGTTCCTGACCTACTACAACCCGATCCTCGCGTTCGGGCTCAAGGCCTTCTGCCGGACCGCGGTGGAGGCGGGCGTCGACGGGGTGATCGTGGCCGACGTGCCGCCCGAGGAGGCGGACCCGCTGCGCGCGGAGGCCGGGCCGGCCGGGCTCGATGTCGTGCAGCTGGTGGCGCCCACCTCGACCCCGGAGCGGATGCGCAAGATCGCTCGCGCCAGCCAGGGCTTCATCTACATGGTCTCGCTCACCGGGGTCACCGGCGAGCGCACCACGCTCGCCCCCGAGCTCGCCGCGCAGATCCGCGCCCTGCGCAACATCACGACCAAGCCGATCTGCGTGGGCTTCGGCATCAGCACCCCGGCGCAGGCGGCCGAGGTCGGCCGCGCGGCCGACGGGGTGATCGTGGGCTCCGCGATCGTGCGCCTGGTCGAGCAGCACGGCACCTCTGCCGAGCTGCTCCCCCGCGTCGGCGACTTCATCGCGTCGCTGAAGGCGCCGCTGCGGGCCACCGGCTGACATGGCCGCCTGGTTCTGGAAGAAGAAGGACGGCGACCCCGACGAGCGGCCGAAGAAGGTCGTCATCGCGGAGGGCCTGTGGGTCAAGTGCGACTCCTGCAAGGAGATCGTCTACCGGGCCGAGGTGGAGCGCGCGGGCCGCGTCTGTCCCAAGTGCGGCTACCCGTTCCGCATCTCCGCGCGCGAGCGCATCGCGCTCGTGGCCGACGACGGCTCGTTCGAGGAGCGGGAGACCACGCTGCGCTGGAAGGACCCGCTCAACTTCAAGGACACCAAGAAGTACACCGACCGGCTGAAGGCCGCGCGCGGCAAGACCGACGCGGGCGAGGCGGTGATCACCGGCACCGCCCGTATCGGCGGCTACCCGGTGGCCATCGCGGTCTTCGAGTTCGCGTTCCTGGGCGGCAGCATGGCGTCGGTGGTGGGCGAGAAGCTCACCCGGACCATCGAGCTGGCCCTGCAGAAGCGCATCCCGCTCCTCATCATCTCCGCCTCGGGCGGCGCGCGCATGCAGGAGGGCATCCTCTCGCTCATGCAGATGGCCAAGACGTCGGCCGCGCTGCAGCGCCTCGACGCCGAGCGCATTCCCTACATCTCGCTCCTCACCGATCCCACCACCGGCGGGGTGACCGCCAGCTTCGCGATGCTCGGCGATCTCATCCTGGCCGAGCCGCGCGCGCTCATCGGCTTCGCGGGGCCACGGGTGATCGCGGAGACCATCCGCCAGCCGCTGCCCGACGGGTTCCAGCGCTCGGAATTCCTGCTCGAGCACGGCCAGCTCGACCTGGTCGTGGAGCGGCGGGAGCTGCGGGCCACCCTCCGACGCATCCTCGCCTTCTTCAGCGGTCGCGCCTCCACCCCCGCTCCATGACGTACGCGGAGGCGGTGGCCCGCATCCTCGCGCTGCGCGGCGGGGAGCGGGCGGGCATGCGCCCCGGCCTCGAGCGCATCGAGGCGATGCTGGACGCGATCGGGCGGCCCGAGCAGGCCTTCACGATCGCCCAGGTGGGCGGCACCAACGGCAAGGGCTCGATCTCGGCGATGCTCGCGGCCATCCTCCAGGCGGCGGGCCGGCGCGTCGGCCTCTACACCTCGCCGCACCTCGCCCACTACCGCGAGCGCATCCGGGTCGACGGCCGGCCGATCTCCGAGTCCGATTTCGTGGACGGGGTGGACGCGCTCGGCACGCTCATCACCCGGCTCGACCTCACCGTCTTCGAGGCGGGCACCGCGCTCGCGCTCGACCACTTCTGCCGCGAGCGGGTGGACGTGGCGGTCCTCGAGGTGGGCCTGGGGGGCCGGCTCGACGCCACCACGGTGGGCAAGCCGCGGGTGGTCGTGCTCGGGCCCATCGACTACGACCACCAGCACGAGCTGGGCGACACCTTGACCCTGATCGCGGCCGAGAAGGCCGCGATCATCCGGACTGGGGTCGCCTTCTCGGCGCGGCAGGATCCCGAGGCGGAGGTCGTGATCACGCGCCGCGCCGCGGAGGCCGGGGTGCCGCTCTCCCTCGAGGGGCGCGACCTGCGCGTCACCCCGCTCGGCTTCACCCTCGAGGCGCAGCGCCTCGATCTGGAAGGGCCGGACTGGCGGATCTCCGATGTGGCCTGCGGGCTGCTGGGGGTCTACCAGCCCGGCAACGCGCTGCTCGCGGCGGCGGCCGCGCGGGAACTGGGGGCCGACGAGGGCGCGGTCCGCGCCGGCCTGGGGGGCGCTCGCTGGCCCGGCCGCTTTCAGATCTTCCGGCGCGACCCGCTCGTCATCCTTGACGGGGCCCACAACCCGGCGGGGGCCCGAGCGCTCGCCGCGTCGCTGCGCGCGTATTTCCCGGGGCGGCTCGTCACCTTCGTGATCGGCGTCCTCGCCGACAAGGACGCGGGCGGCATCCTGGCCGCGCTCCGGCCGCTGGCCGCCCGGGTCGTCCTCACCGCCTCCGCCAATCCGCGGGCCGCCCCGCCGGAGGCACTGCGGGCCCTGCTGCCGCCGGGCTTGCCGGTAGACGTCGCGCCGTCCCCGAAGGCCGCGCTCGCGACCGCCACCGCCGCGGATCCGCGCGGGATCGTGTGCGTGGCCGGCTCGCTCTCGCTGATCGGCGACGTCCTGGCCGCCGCCGGCGACGGGCAGGATGTCCTTTTCACGGCCGGAGCCCGCTGCTAGCATGGGCACTCATGTCGGGTCCCCGATGCCCCGTCCGCGCGATGCCCGGCCCTAGCGGGCTCGCGCGCGGCGCCCCACCGATCCCGCTCGCCCTCTTCCTCTCGGTCATCCTGTCCCTGGCGCTCCTCGCCGGCTCGGCCTGGGCGCAGCCGGGCGGCGTGACGGTCCGCGCGGGCGGCGAGGAAGCCACCGTAATCGCCGATCAGCTCCAGCAGGTGGGCGGGCCGAGCGACCTGCTCATCGCGACCGGCAACGTGGAGATCATCCGGGGCCCGACCCGCCTGCTCGCCGATCGCGTGGAGCTGAATCGCGACACCGGCCAGGCGGTGGCCCAGGGCAAGGTGGTCTTTTACGACGGGCCGGACCGCCTGGTGGGAGAGCGCATCGACTACAACCTCAAGACGGGCACCGGGGTGGTCTACAAGGGCTCCGCGGTCTCCGCGCCCTACTACCACCTCTCGGCCGAGCGAATGGACCGCGTCGGCGACAGCGTCTACGAGATGCGGCGCGGGGTGTTCACCACCTGCGAGGGCGACGATCCGCCCTGGTCCTTCCGGTTCGGCTCGGGCACCGCCGACCTCGACGACATCGTCTACGGGCGCGACGCCTCGTTCTGGGTGAGGGGCATCCCGGTGCTGCCGTGGTTCCCGTTCTTCGCGGCGGCCCTCCGGCGCGAGCGCCAGTCGGGCTTCCTCTTTCCGGAATTCGGCCAGTCCTCGCGCAAGGGCTTCTTCTCGAGAGTCCCGTACTTCTGGGCGATCGACGACAGCCAGGACCTCACGGTGAGCCTCGACGGCTACAGCCGGCGCGGGGTCGGGATCGAGGCCGACTACCGCTACGTGATGTCCCGCGAGCAGCGCGGCGAGCTGACCCTCTTCGGGGTCAACGAGTTCCTGCGCGACGATCCCCGGCTCCAGGAGAATCGCGGCTGGGCGTCGTTCCGTCACGATTGGCAGATCACGCCCCGCCTGTCGTTCAAGGTCAACGCGAACGTCGCCAGCGACGACCTCATCTTCCGCGACTACGGCAACCGGCTGGTGGACCGCGCCAACCAGCGGGCCGAGACGAACGTGTTCGTCACGCAGAACTGGGACGCGTGGAGCCTGGTCGGCAACATGAAGTGGTATCAGGACCTCACCACCGCGCGGCCGATCGAGCTGCAGCGGATGCCCGAGATCAAGCTGGTGGGCATCCGTCAGCCGGTGCCCGGGGTGCCCGGGCTGCTCTACGAGACCACCGCGAGCTTCGTGAACTTCATCCGGGACGTGGGGCCCGACGGGGTCCGGGCCGATTTCCACCCGCGGCTCCTGATGCCGCTCCCGGTCGCGGGGATCTTCACGGTGACGCCGTTCGCGGGGGGCCGGCTGACCTACTACGACCAGCGGGTGGTGGGCGAGCGGATCGCGCACTCGGGCGGGCTCCTGGTGGAGGAGTCGGTGTCCGATGCGCGCGTGCGCCGTCAGGTGGAGTGGGGGGTGGAGGCGGAGAGCCGCGTCTCGCGCGTCTACACCAGCGACGGCGGCGGCGGGGTGGCCGCGTACCAGCACGTGATCGAGCCCCGGGTGAAGATCATCCAGATCCGCGGCGTCGACCAGAAGGACTTTCCCGAGTACGACCCGGGAGCGAGCACCGCCAACGGCATCGATCCCGGCTACGAGCGGCGCGTCGGCATCGATCGGCTCGGCAAGGCCAACGAGATCACCTACTATCTCACCAACTCGCTGAACGCCAAGACGGTGTCGGGGCCCGACCAGCAGCCGGTGCGCTGGGAGATGGTGCGCTTCACCTTGAGCCAGACGTTCAAGATGGATCCGGTCTCCCAGCCCTTGAAGGACCTCTACGGCGATCTCACGATCAACCCCAACCAAAGAATCGGCTTCCACGCGGATGCCCGGTACAATGTCTACGACCTGGGCCTGCGGGAGGCCAACGCGGACATCCGCCTCACGTATCCGCGCTTCGTGGTGGCGGTGGGGCCGCGCTTCAACGAGCAGGGCAATAGCCGGTACGCGAAAGCGGAAGCGCTGGTGAAGGTGCTCAGCAACGTGGATGTCCGCGGGTCCACCGCCTGGGACGTCCTGAGGGGGCGGTCCATCGAGAACCGGGTGGGTATCGACTGGCGTTTCAGCTGCTGGTCCGTCATGGCCGAGTACGTCAACCGCCGCGGCGACGAGAGCGAGTTCCGGATCTCGGTCAACCTCCTGGGCCTGGGCCAGCTCGGCACCTCGGCGCGCTCGGGCTTCTGATGATTCCCCAGATCGACCTCAAGCGGCAGCACGAGGCCCTGCGCGCCGAGCTGATGGAGGCGGCCGCGCGCGTCCTCGACTCCTGTCGGTTCGTCCTGGGGCCCGAGGGACAGGCGCTCGAGCGCGAGCTGGCCGAGCTCTCGGGGGCGCGTCACGGGGTGGGGACGGGCTCCGGCACCGACGCCCTGCTCCTCGCGCTCAAGGCGGTCGGGGTCCGGCCGGGCGACGAGGTCATCACCTCCGCGTTCTCCTTCGTGGCTTCGGCCACCACCATCGTGATGGCGGGCGCCACCCCGGTCTACGTGGACGTCGAGCCCGACACGTTCAACCTGGATCCGGTCCAGGTGGAGCGGGCGATCACGCCGCGGACGCGCGCGATCCTCCCGGTCTACCTCTACGGGCAGGTGGCGGCGATGGACGCCCTCGGCGATCTGGCCCGCGCGCGCGGCCTCGTGATCGTGGCCGACGGGGCGCAGGCGGTGGGCGCGTCCTACGCGGGCCGCCCGATGGCCGCGTGGGCCGACGCCACCACGCTGTCGTTCTACCCGACCAAGAACCTGGGCGGCTGCGGCGACGGCGGCATGGTGTTGACCTCGCGCGACGACCTGGCCGAGCGCGTGCGGCTGCTTCGCGACCACGGCGCGCCGCGCCGGTACACGCACGTCGAGCTGGGCGGCTGCAGCCGGCTCGACGAGCTGCAGGCCGCGCTGCTCCGGGTGAAGCTCACGCGCCTGGCCGGGTGGAACGAGCGCCGGCGCGCGATCGCCCGGCACTACCACACCGCCCTCGCCGGGCTGCCGCTCGCCCTGCCGGTGGAGCGGGCGCCCGCGCGGCACATCTACCACCAGTACACGGTGCGCTCGGCCAAGCGGGAGGCGCTCGCGGCGGCCCTGGCCGGGCTCGGAGTCGGCACCTCCATCCACTATCCGAGCACGATCCCCGCACAGCCGCTCTTCTCGCAGCCGAACGCGGACCGCGACTTCCCGGTGTCCACCCAGGCCGCCGCGGAGGTGCTGTGCCTGCCGTGCTTCCCCGAGCTCCTGGATCCGGAGGTGGACCAGGTGGTGGACGCGATCAAGCGGGCGCTCGCCCAGGTGATGTGAGGTGATGCCGCTCGGCGCGCTCGGGTCCCGGCTCGAGGAGCGCCTGAAGAGCCGCTCCGCCACCGTGGGTGTGGTGGGCCTGGGCTACGTCGGGCTGCCGCTCGCGGTGGCCTTCGCCCAGGCCGGCTTTCGGGTCATCGGGGTGAACGCCGACCCCGCCCGTACCACGCTCCTCGCGGGCGGGGTCAGCCCGGTCGAGGACGTGGCGACCGCCTTCCTGGCCCCGCTGGTGAAGAGCGGCCAACTCGCGATCCACTCCTCGGCCGACGCGCTCGGCGAGGCCGACGCCATCGTCATCTGCGTGCCCACCCCGCTCGGCAAGTCCAAGGAGCCCGACATCTCCTTCATCGTAGCGGCGGCCGACGCGGTGACGAGCGTGCTGCGGCCGGGCTGTCTCGTGGTGCTGGAGTCCACCACCTATCCCGGCACCACCGACGAGGTGCTGCTCCCGCGTATGAGCCGCGGCGGGCTCCGGGTGGGCGAGGAATTCTTCCTCGGCTTCTCGCCCGAGCGGATCGATCCCGGCAACCAGACCTGGGGGCTCGCCC